>CAJIAX010000322.1_pt1 | contig 23831 bp, 18 predicted proteins | sample 9199251 | NCBI WGS metagenome assembly CAJIAX01 (sample SAMEA7708287, study PRJEB35096) | sediment metagenome | biome: marine neritic benthic zone biome [ENVO:01000025]; feature: sediment [ENVO:00002007]; material: shallow marine sediment [ENVO:03000034] sea grass bed [ENVO_01000059] ... | reverse complement strand
TAACCGGAACGGAGTGAAGCCGGCGTCGGGCGACGCCGCTCGAACCGGGGAGAACCCCGGCGGTAGACGACCGCCGGGGTTCTCGCTATATCCCCCCCCGGTCCGACGAACCTCCGTCCGACCGGGATGGACGCTCGTCGGGGAACGGCCCCCCGGCCAGAGCGCCCGTGGCCCGCCCGAGCCGGGCACGCGTCCGGTTTCCCGGGCGTCGACGGCGGAAACCGTGCCCTCCTCCAGGTCGCTCGCATCAGAGGTAGCAGACGTGAAGTCCATTCGTTTCACCACTGCCGGAGAGTCCCACGGTCGTGCCCTCGTGGCCACGCTCGAGGGGATTCCGGCCGGCCTCGGCCTGATCATGGAACGAGACGTGGACCCGGACCTCAAGCGTCGACAGGGCGGATACGGTCGTGGACGCCGAATGCAGATCGAGTCCGACCGGGCGGAGGTCCTGTCCGGTGTTCGACTGGGCGAGACGCTTGGATCCCCGCTGGCCATGGTCATCTGGAACCGGGATTGGGAGAACTGGCAGACCGCCATGAGTCCCCTGCCGCCCGACGATGACGTCAATCCCAAGGCGTTGCGATCGCTCCACCTGCCTCGACCCGGCCACGCCGACCTGGTGGGCGTGCTCAAGTATGACCGCGAGGACACCCGGGACATCCTTGAGCGGGCGAGCGCCAGGGAGACGGCGGCCCGGGTCGCGTGCGGCGCTGTCGCTCGCCGTCTGCTGCACGAGTTCGGGATCCGGGTGGGAAGCCACGTCACGGCGGTCGGGGGGATCGAGGCCGCTCGTCCGGACGCCCTTCCCACGGACCTGAACGACGCGTCGGATCCCTCGCCTCTCCGGACGCTGGATCCGGAGGCCGACGAGCGCATCATCGCCGCCATCGACAAGGCCAAGACGGACGGGGACACGCTGGGCGGGACGTTCGAGGTCGTGGCCACCGGGTTGCCGGTAGGCCTCGGCAGTCACGTGTCCTGGGATCAGAAGCTGGACGGCCGTCTGGCCGGGGCGGTGATGTCGATCCAGGCCATCAAAGGCGTGGAGATCGGGTTGGGATTCGTCGGAGCGCACACACCCGGGTCCGGCGTGCACGACCCGATCGTTCCCGCTCCGGCGAAGGACCGACTGGGGGGAATCGGGCGGGCGAGCAATCGGGCAGGCGGCCTGGAGGGAGGCGTCACGACCGGGGAGCCGCTGGTGGTTCGGGGCGCCATGAAGCCGATCTCCACCCTCCGCAAACGCCTGCCCAGTGTCGATATCCGCACGGGCTCCGTGGGTGACGCTGCCCACGAGCGCAGCGACGTCAGTGCCGTGCCGGCTGCGGCGGTCGTGGCCGAAGCCATGGTCGCCCTGGTTCTGGCGGACGCCTTCCTCCAGAAATTTGGCGGGGATTCCATGCGCGAGGTGCGCCGGAACTTCGATGCCTACCTGACGTACCTGAGCGAGCGAAGTCATGGAGCACGGTGATTCCCCGGCCGTGCAGCGCCTCGTGCTGGTGGGGTTCATGGGGTGCGGCAAAAGTACCGTTGGCCGCATCCTCGCTCGTCGCCTGGGTTGGACCTTTCTGGACGTCGACGATCTGGTGGAGGAGCGGGAAGGCCGGAGCGTCGAGCGCATCTTCGATGAGGACGGGGAGGCCGGTTTCCGACGGATGGAACATGACGTCACCTTGGAACAACTGGCCCGGGATCGGGTCGTGGTGGCGACGGGTGGGGGGTGGCCGGTCGCCCCGGGCCGGATGGAGACGGTGGGTCCGGAAGCCCTGACGGTCTGGCTCGACGTTCCCCTCTCGGAGTTGGAATCGCGGCTCTCCAACACCACCGACGAACGACCCCTGTTGAAGGTCCCGGACCGCCAGCGTCGGATGGCCGACCTCCTGGCCCAGAGAGTGCCCCGGTACCAGCGGGCGGCAGCCAGGGTGGACGGCCGCGGCTTGCCAGAAGACGTTGCCGAACGAATCCTGGCCTTGATGGGGTCGTAACCGGACCCCCACGTGAGAACCCGAACCAAAGATCACCAGACGTGAAACTCGTAATCGTCGAGTCGCCGGCGAAAGCCAAGACCATCGAACGCTTCCTCGGCCCGGACTACAGGGTCGTGGCCAGCTACGGCCACATCCGGGATCTGCCCGGCTCGGCCAAGGAGATCCCCACCCAGTATCGGAAGAAATCCTGGGCCAGGATGGGCGTCGACACGGATGGCGACTTCGAGCCGGTCTACGTGATTCCGCCCGAGAACAAGAAGCGGGTGGCCGAGCTGAAGAAGGACTTGAAGGAAGCGGACGAGGTCCTGCTCGCGACCGATGAAGACCGGGAAGGCGAGTCCATCAGCTGGCATCTCGAGCAGGTGTTGAAGCCGAAGGTGCCGGTGCGGCGAATCACGTTCCACGAGATCACGAAACCCGCGATCCTCGCCGCGCTGGACCATCCCCGGGAGGTGGACGACAAGCTCGTTCGTGCCCAGGAGACCCGACGGATCCTGGACCGCCTCTACGGCTACTCCCTGTCACCGGTGCTCTGGAAGAAGGTCCGAACCCGCCTGAGCGCGGGTCGGGTGCAGAGCGTCGCGTTGCGGTTGATCGTGGATCGGGAGCTGGAGCGACAGGCGTTTACGTCGTCCGAGTACTGGGACGTGGTGGCGACGTTGAGCGAGGACGACGAGGCGTTCAACGCCACGCTGGTGCGCGTGGGCGCCGTGCGGCTGGCCACGAGTCGCGACTTCGACTCGATCACCGGGGCGTTCAACGCGGACTCGGGCGCCCTGATCCTGGGCGAGGAAGACGCCGAACGAATCGCGGCGGGTGCGGTCGAAAACGTGCCCTGGCGGGTGACCAGCGTCGAACGCAAAGAGTCGCGCCAGCGCCCCGCGCCGCCCTTCATCACGTCCACGCTCCAGCAGGCCGCAAGCTCCCAACTGCGCATGTCGCCCAAGGAGACGATGATGGTGGCGCAGCGCCTGTATGAGGGCATCGACCTCGGCGGTGGCGACCGGCAGGGCTTGATCACCTACATGCGCACGGACTCCGTTACCCTGAGCAAGCAGGCGCTGGCCGAGGCGGCCGACTACATCCAGGGTGAGTTCGGCGAGCGCTACCACCAGTTCCGGACCTACAAGACGAAGGCGAAAGGAGCCCAGGAGGCCCACGAAGCGATCCGGCCCTCGAGCATTCGACGTACGCCCGAGTCCGTGGCCGCTCACCTGCAGGCCCGTGAGCTGGCGCTGTATAGATTGATCTGGAGCCGCACCGTCGCCTGTCAGATGGCGGATGCCGAGCTGGATCGGACGGCCGTCGAGCTGACCGCCGACCTGGAGGGCACCGACCACGTCTTCCGGGCCACGGGATCGGTGCTGCGGTTCCCCGGATTCCTCCGGGTCTATGGAAGCGCCCGGGAGGACACGTTGCTGCCGGACCTGACCGAAGGGCAGACCGTCGGCGACCAGGCTTCCGCCACGGCGCTGGGCGAGACGTCCGCCGAGCGCCACGAGACCCGGCCTCCGCCCCGCTACACCGAGGCGTCCCTGGTCAAGAAGCTCGAAGAAGAGGGCATCGGCCGACCGTCCACCTACAACCCCACGCTCACCACCATCCAGGACCGGGGGTACGTCGTGAAGAAGGGTGGCGCGCTGATCCCCACGTACGTGGGCATGGCCGTGACCCGTCTCCTCAAGGAGCACTTTCTCCAATACGTCGACATCAAGTTCACGGCCCGGCTGGAGAACCGCCTCGACGACATCGCTGAGGGAGAGGAGGATGCCGTCGGCTTCCTGACCCGCTTCTACCGGGGCGAGGGGGACGACAATGTGGGCCTGGCGAATCGGATCGACGACGAATTGCCCCGGATCGACTACCCTCGCATTCCTGTCGGGGACGACCCGGAGACGGGTGCCCCGATCTTCGTGCGTATCGGACGCAACTCGGTATACGTCCAGCGGGGGGGCGACGAGAACGGTGAGCGGGCGACCGTTCCCGTGGACGTGCTCATCGACGACCTGACCCCGGAACGAGCCACGTCCCTGCTGGAGGCTCGGGCCCGGGCCGACGAGCCCCTGGGCATGGACGAGGAGAGCGGCGAGCCGATCTTCGTCCGTGTTGGACCCTTCGGGTCCTACCTGCAACTCGGGGAAAGCGCCGAGGGCGTCAAACCCAAGCGGGTCAGCCTTCCCAAGGGGATGGAGCCCGAAGAGGTGGATCTGGCGTTCGCCCGGCGGCTGATCGCTCTGCCACGGGTCGTGGGCACCGATCCCGAGACAGGAAAGACGGTCACCGCGGGGCTCGGACGCTACGGCCCGTACGTGGAGCGGGACCGGACCTACAAGAGCGTCAAGGACCTCGACACCGTGTTCACGATCTCGTTGGACGAGGCCGTCACCCTCATCAACCAGAAGAAGAAGGGTGGCCAGAAGACCGTGCTCCGGGAGATGGGCGAGCATCCCCAGTCCGGCAAAGCCCTGCAGGTTCTGGCCGGGCGGTACGGGCCTTACGTCACGGACGGATCCGTCAATGGCTCCCTGCCCAAGGACATGGAGCCGGAGGACCTGACGATGGATCAGGCCGTCGAGCTGCTGGTGAAGGCCGCCGAGCGAAAGGCCGCCCGGAAGGGGCGGAGCGGACGACGCTAGTGCCGGAGCTCGAGGTCGAGCGCCCGGTTCGGGTCGTCGGTGGAGGGCTGGCCGGCTGTGAGGCCGCGCTGCAGTTGGCTCACCGGGGGCACCACGTCCGCTTGATCGAAATGCGGCCCGTGGCCACGACGCCCGCCCATCAAACCGAGGGCCTGGCCGAGCTGGTCTGCACCAACTCGTTCAAGAGCGAGGACCCCGCGAACGCCCACGGCGAGTTGAAGCGGGAAATGCGGGCCCTCGGGTCGGTCCTGCTGACGTCGGCCGACGCCACCAAGGTGCCCGCCGGGTCGGCCCTGGCGGTGGACCGGCACCTCTTCAGTGCCGCCATGACCGAGGCGGTCACGTCCCATCCTCGGGTGGAGCTGGTTCGGGAAGAGTGTCGCTCCCTTCCGGACGGTCCCACGATCATCGCCACCGGACCCCTGACGTCGGACGGGTTGTCCCGGTCGATCCAGGACCTGTTGGGCGAAGCGAGCCTGGCGTTCTTCGACGCCATCGCGCCGATCGTCGACCGTGAATCCCTCGACATGACAGTGGCCTTCGAGGCCGGACGTTTCGGCGAGGACAGCGACTACGTCAACTGCCCCATGGACCAGGAGGAGTACGAGCGCTTCATCGCCGCCCTCCTGGCGGCGGACATCTACCCCGGCCACGATTGGGAAGATGTCCCGTATTTCGAGGGCTGTCTTCCGATCGAGGTCATGGCTTCCCGGGGCCTGGACACGCTGCGGTTCGGACCCATGAAGCCGATCGGCCTGACCGATCCCCGAACGGGCGAACGGCCCTGGGCGGTGGTGCAGCTGCGCCGTGAGGACCGGGCCGGGCAGATGTGGAACATGGTGGGCTTCCAGACCCGGCTGCGCACCGGCGAGCAGGGGACCGTGTTTCGCCTCATACCCGGGCTCGAAGACGCGGATTTTCTTCGGTGGGGGTCGATTCACCGGAACAGCTACCTCAACGCGCCGGCACACCTTACGCGTTGGGGGGCGCCGCACGACCGACCCGACCTCCTGTTCGCGGGCCAGCTGACCGGCGTGGAAGGGTACGTGGAGTCCGCGGCGAGTGGCATCATGGCCGGGGTCAACATGCACCGGCTCCTGGCGGGGCTCGAGCCAGTCACCGCTCCGCCCACCACCATGATGGGGGGCCTGAGCCGCTACCTGAGCGAGTGCGACCCGAAGCGCTTCCAACCGATGAACTCGAACTGGGGGCTCGTGGAGCCCCTGGGTCGACGGATCCGGGAACGGAAAAGGCGCCGGGAAGCGTTGGCCGACCGGGCCTGGACCGACTTCACGGCGTGGATGACCTCCGTGGATCTGGAGCCGGCCGAGGGGGCGGAGGCCGGCGCCGCGGTGTGATCCGGGGGAGCGGACCATGAGGCCGGAGGGCCGCGCCTTCCTGAAGCAAGCGGCCGACGAGCGGCAGCTGGCCCCGAACACCGTCGAGGCGTATCGACGGGACCTCCTGGACTTCGAGGAGTTCCTGACGGAGTACCACGGTGGTGGCGACTGGACCTGGGACGGCGTGGATCGGCTGACCCTTCGTGGATTCCTCGGCTGGAGTCATCGCCGAGGTCTGGCCCGCCGCTCCATCGCCCGCAAGCTGTCCGCAATCCGCACCTTCTTCCGGTACCTGCACGCCGAGGGCGTCCTCGACGCGAACCCGACCCGCGCCTTGCGAGCCCCCAGGCTGGAGAAGCGTTTGCCCGACAACCTGACGGCTGCGGACGCGGACGTGCTGTTTCGGCTGGCCGAGAGCCGGGCGGCGGAGAACACCCTGGTGGGGACCCGTTCCCTGGCGGTCCTGGAGCTCCTCTACGGGAGCGGCCTGCGCCTTTCCGAGGTCCAGGGCATGAACGTCACCGACCTCGATCTGGCGAGCCGCCGGGTCCTTGTCCGGGGAAAGGGTCGTAAGGAGCGCATCGTCCCGCTGACCCGGAAGGCGATCGTGGCGCTGAACCGGTACGAGCCTAGACGACGGGAGGCGCTCGGCGGAGGCGGGGCGACCGTCGAGCCAGACGCCCTGGTCGTGAACCGCCGCGGTCGACGGCTGTCGCCCCGATCCATACAGGTCATGGTGCGGGACTACCTGGAAGCCGTCGCGGAGGGTGAGGGGCTCTCGGTGCATTCGCTACGCCATTCCTTTGCGACCCACCTCCTGGACGGAGGCGCCGACCTCCTGGCCGTGAAGGAGCTTCTGGGGCACGTGTCCCTGTCCACCACCCAGATCTACACCCACACGTCCCGGGAACGCCTCAAGAGGGTGTATCGCCAAGCCCATCCCAGGGCCTGAGTTCCCCGGTACCGCCGGGGCGGCAGATTCCGAAAGGCCCGAGTCCCGGTTTGGACGCCATGGCCCGCCACGTTATTCTTACCATCTGCCTGTCTGGCAGGATTCCCCCTCCCTGAGCCCGGCATGAAACTGGCCGTGCTCATCGTTCGATCCGGAAGAGGTCCGGGACGATGGGGAATCCAGAACCGAGGACTCGTATGCCGCTGATGGAAGTGAGAGCCACCACCGTTCTCGCCGTGCGCAAGGACGGAAAGGTGGCCATGGGAGGGGACGGACAGGTCACCCTCGGCGACACCGTGATGAAGGCGACCGCCAGGAAGGTTCGGCTGATCAAGGACGGTCGCATCCTGGCGGGATTCGCTGGAGCCGTCGCCGACGCGTTCACGCTGTTCGAGAAGCTGGAAGAGAAGCTGGAGCGGTATCCCGCCAACCTCACCCGGGCCTGCGTCGAGTTGGCAAAGGACTGGCGCACCGACCGCTTCCTCAGGCGCCTGGAGGCCCTTCTGGTGGTGGCCGACCGGGACCACCTGTTCCTGGTGGGCGGGGACGGCAACGTGATCGAGCCCGACGACGACGTGGTGGCCATCGGGTCCGGAGGGTCGTTCGCTCTCGCCGCGGCCCGAGCCTTGAAGCAGCACTAGTACCGGTCCGCCGCCGAGATCGACCGCGTCGGCCTGCAGATCGCCGGCGACATCTGCATCTACACGAACCGTGAGATCACGGTGCTCGAGTTGGACCAATGACGACACTACAAGCACACGCCCAGGACGCCCCGGTCCAGCAGCCGCAGGACGACGACACCGAGGGCAAATGGCTGGACGAGTTGACCCCCCGTCAAATCGTCGCCGAGCTGGACAAGTACATCGTGGGCCAGAAGGCCGCGAAGAAGGCCGTGGCCATCGCGCTCCGCAATCGCTGGCGCCGTCAGCGGGTCGAAGACGACCTGCGAGACGAGATCCTGCCCAACAACCTGATCCTGATCGGACCCACGGGTGTCGGGAAAACCGAGATCGCCCGTCGGCTGGCCCGGCTGGCCGGGGCTCCGTTCGTCAAGGTGGAGGCTTCGAAGTTCACCGAAGTGGGTTACGTGGGTCGGGACGTCGAGTCCATGATCCGAGACCTCGTGGACACCGCGGTGAATATGGTTCGCAGCGAGCGGGAGTACGACTTCCAGGACGAGGCCGAGCGCCGGGCCGAGGAGAAGATCCTCGACCTGCTGCTTCCCCCGACCGCGCCGCCCCAGGCGGAGCCGGCCGGCTCGCCCCTTTCCGCCGGACGGAGCATCTTCGTGGCCGGACCCGGAGGGGTCGCCGTGGACACGCCCGCAGCGTCGTCCGAGGACGACCCGGAAGGCGAGGACGGTGGGGATCGTCGAGCCAGAACCCGGGAGAAGCTCCGGAAGCTCCTCCAGGACGGCAAGCTCGAGGAGCGGGAAGTGGAGATGGAGATCCAGCAGACTCCGTCCCTGGACGGCATGATGGTGCCGATCGGCGGCATGGACGGCATGGACCACAACTTCACCGAGATGCTCCAGGACATGCTGCCGAAGCGCAGCAAGCGCCGATCGCTGACGGTGGCCGAGGCTCGGCGGTACCTGGTGCAGGACGAGCTCGATCGTCTCGTGGACATGGACGAGGTGGTGAACGAGGCGCTGCTTCGGGTGGAGGAGATGGGGATCATCTTCCTCGACGAGATCGACAAGGTGGCCGGTGAACGGGGTGGGGCCGGACCGGACGTGAGCCGGGAGGGGGTCCAACGCGACCTGTTGCCCATCGTCGAGGGCTCCAACGTGCAGACCAAGTACGGGCTCGTGCGCACGGACCACATCCTGTTCGTGGCGGCCGGAGCGTTCCACGTATCCAAGCCCAGCGACCTCATTCCCGAGCTCCAGGGCCGGTTTCCGATCCGGGTCGAGCTCCACAGCCTGGACGAGAGCGACTTCGTCCGGATTCTCCAGGAGCCCAAGAACGCCCTCGTGAGTCAATACAGCGCGTTGATGGCGACGGAAGGCACGGATCTCCGGGTCCAGGAGGACGGAGTTCAGGAAGTGGCCCGCATCGCCGCCGAGCTCAATCAGCGCATGGAGAACATCGGGGCCCGCCGCCTCCAGACCGTCATGACCACGTTGCTGGAGGACGCCCTGTACGACCTGCCCGAGAGTGGGATCAAATCCATGGTGGTGGACCGGGCCTTCGTCCAGGAGCGGCTGGACAAGATCGTGGAAGACGAGGACCTGCGGAGATACATCCTCTAGGCGGGGCCGGCTTGACCGTCCCGCCCCATCGAGACCATTGCCGCGGGACGGTCGACCCCTTCTTTTGGGCGGTTTCCCCTCGCCCACCGAAGTCGACGCAGGCGTTTCGAAACACCCAGAGAGGCACATGACAGGCGCCACGAAGCGGGACTTTCTCAGCATCAGCGACATGACCCGGGGCGAGCTGGTGTCCCTTCTCGACCGAGCGGAGCGTCTGAAGCGCGGCGAGGAAGACGGGAGCCGGGCCCTGGCGGGTCAGTCGCTGGCCATGATCTTCCGTAAGAGCTCGACCCGGACCCGGGTGTCGTTCGAGGTGGGCATGGTGCAACTCGGCGGTCACGGGGTGTTTCTGTCGGACCGGGACAGTCAGATGGGGCGGGGGGAGCCGGTGCCCGACACGGCCCGTGTCCTCAGCGGCTTCGTTCAGGGAATCATGGTGCGGACCTTCGAGCACACCGAAGCCGAGGAGCTGGCCCGCCATGCCACGATACCGGTGATCAATGGGCTGACCGACCTGCTGCACCCCTGCCAGCTGCTGGCCGATCTCCAGACCATGCGCGAGGAATTCGGGCCCGATCTGGAGGGCCTGTCCGTGGCCTGGATCGGGGACGGCAACAACATGGCCAACTCCTGGCTCAACGCCGCGGCCGTGCTCGGCTTCGAGCTCCGTCTGGCCTGTCCCCCCCACTACGGTCCGGAGCCTGACATCCTGGAGGCGGCCGGCCGGCACACGCGAGTCACGCTCACGCGCAGCCCGGCCGAGGCCGCAGAGGGGGTCCAGGTCGTCACCACGGACGTCTGGGCCTCCATGGGCGACGAGGAAGAGGCGGCGGAACGCGTCGCGGCCTTTCAGGGATACCAGGTCGACGCGGACCTCATGGCACGAGCCGCCGGCGACGCTATCTTCCTCCACTGTCTCCCAGCCCACCGGGGCGAGGAAGTCACCGCGGACGTGATCGACGGTCCCGCCTCCCGAATCTTCCCGGAAGCCGAAAACCGACTCCACGCCCAGAAGGCCTTGCTCGTCGAGCTGATGGGCTCACCCCAAGCGAAATGACACCATGTCCGACGACCTGAAGAAGACCGCGCTGTTCGACGAACACGTCGCCCTGGGCGCGAAGATGGTGCCCTTCGCCGGCTACCACATGCCGGTGCAATACCCGACCGGCATCACGGCCGAACACACCCAGGTTCGGGAACGGGTGGGCCTCTTCGACGTGTCCCACATGGGTGAAGTGGACGTCCGCGGACCCCAGGCCCTGGACCTGGTCCAGCGCCTCACGGTGAACGACGCGTCGACGCTGGAGGTGGGCCAGGCCCAGTACTCGGCTCTCTGTCGCGAGAACGGACGGGTGATCGACGACCTCCTGGTCTATCGCTTTCCCGACCGGTTCATGCTTGTGATCAACGCATCCAACCGGGACAAGGACGTGGCCTGGATGGAGGCACACGCCGCCCAGTACGACGCAGAATTGACCGATCGCTCCGACGAGTTCGCACTCCTGGCCGTCCAGGGCCCCGGCACCTCCTCGGTGCTCCAGTCCCTGACCGACACCCCGCTCGACGAGATCGGATATTACCGCTTCGCCCAGGGCCGGGTGGCCGGCGCGGAAGCGATCATCAGCCGTACCGGATACACCGGGGAGGACGGCTTCGAGCTGTACATGGCGAACGGCGACGCGCCGGCGCTGTGGCGTGCCCTGCTGGACGCCAGCGACCAGGTGGCGCCCGCAGGCCTCGGGGCCCGGGACTCTCTGCGGCTGGAGATGGGCTACGCCCTCTACGGCAACGACCTCGACGAGGATCACACGCCGCTCGAGTCGGGCCTGAGCTGGATCGTCAAGCTGCAGAAGGGAGACTTCCTCGGTCGGGACGCCCTCGTGGCGCAGAAGGAGGCGGGGGTCGAGACGCGGCTCGTCGGCTTCGTGTTGACCGAGCGCGGATTCCCCCGGCCCGGCTATCCCCTGACGCACGACGGCGATGACGTCGGCGTGGTGACGTCCGGCGTCCTCGGGCCGTCGGTGGGGAAGGGGCTCGGAATGGGGTACGTCCCCGCGTCTCTTGCCGGGAAAGGCACCGAGATCGGCGTGCGCATTCGGAACCGGATCATCCCGGCCGTCGTGCAGCGCCCGCCGTTCTATGCCGACGGATCCATCCGTCGCTGACCGCGCACGGACGATGCGGGTCGCGATCCTGACCGTCAGCGACGGATGTCACCACGGGACGAGGGAGGACCTCAGCGGTGCGGTTATCGAGGAATGGTGCCGGACCCGGGGATACGAGGTCGCGGCTCGAGCCGTGGTTCCCGACGAACGGCAGGCCATCGTGCCGGCCCTTCTTCGCTGGGCCGATGAACGGGGCGCGGACCTCATCGTGACGACCGGGGGAACGGGATTCTCGCCCCGGGACGTGACACCGGAGGCCACCCGGGCCGTCCTGGAGCGCGAGGCGCCGGGCGTCGCCGAGGCGATTCGACAGGTGGGCCTGACGAAGACCGCACACGCAATGCTCTCGCGGGGCCTGGTCGGCACCCGGGGGCATACCATGATCGTCAACCTGCCCGGAAGCCCGGGGGGTGTGAAGGACGGGCTGGCCGTGCTGGAGGGAGTCGCAGAGCACGCGGTCGCCCTGCTTCAAGACCGGGAGACACGGCACGTCCCCAGCGACGGGGCCCCATGAACGACACGGTGCTGATCACCACCAGCGACCTGTCCCTCGCGGGCACGCTCCGGACGGGGTTCGCCGACGAGGGATATCGGGTGGACCTGATCACCCCCGAAGAGTCCATCGCGAACCAGACGGATGCGGTCCTGCTGGTCCTGACCGGCGATCTGGGCGACGACCACGTGCAGGCCCTGGCGTCTCAGGCACACGACGATCTCCACATTCCCGTTTTCGGCGTGGCCACCCAGTCGGACCACGACTGGCGTGCGCTGAGTCTGCGGTTGGGCCTCGACGAGGTCTTCCTGTCCCCCGTCGACCAGGGCGAGCTGCTCCTCCTGGGGCGCACCGCGATCGGTCGTCGTCGGCTGCAGCGGCTCACCGGAATCGTGGGCGAAACCGATGAGATCCGACAAACCCTGGAACGAGTCGTCCAGATCGCGCCGGTGAACTCGACGGTGCTGGTCACGGGAGAATCGGGGACGGGCAAGGAGCTCGTGGCTCGGGGCATCCACGGCCTCTCGCCGCGGAAACACAATCCGTTCATCGCGGTCAACGTGGCCGCCCTGACCGACACGTTGCTGGAGAGCGAGCTTTTCGGCCACGAGAAGGGCGCCTTCACGGGAGCCATCGATTCCCGGAAGGGACTGTTCGAGCTGGCCGACGGCGGCACGATCTTCCTGGACGAGATCGGCGAGATGCCCCTCGCCACCCAGACCAAGCTGCTCCGGGTCCTGGAGACCCGTGAGTTCCTGCGCGTCGGTGGCGAGAAGCCCATAAAGGTCGACGTCCGGGTCATCGCCGCCACGAACCAGGATCTCCGACGCCTGGTGACGATCGGCGACTTCCGCCGGGACCTCTACTATCGCCTCAACGTGTTGCGTATCGAGTTGCCTCCGTTGCGGCGACGCCGGGCGGACATCCCCATCCTGGTCGATGCGTTCGTGGCCGACGTCAGCGAGACCCACGACCTGAGCTTCGCGGGGATCTCGACCGACGCCATGGCGATCCTGGAGGCCTACGACTGGCCCGGCAACGTCCGGGAGCTGCGCAACCTGGTGGAGAGCATGGTGGTCCTGGCCCACGGCCGGGTGATCAAGCCCGTGGACATTCCCGCCGAGGTACGCTCACCCGGATCCGACGGCGTGGGGTTGCCCGTGCCCGTGCCGACGGCGACAGCGGACGCCTCGGCGGACCTGGCGGCCATTCGTCCCGAGCTCGAGTTCATCTTCCGCACCCTCGTGGACCTCCGGGTGGACATGGACGAGCTCAAGCGGGAGTTCGAAGCCTATCGTCGGGAGGGACACCCCAGCGGCGACATCGCCGAGACGGTGGCGTTCCGGTCCTTGCCCCGCTCCCCCGAGGCGCTCCCGAGCGAAGAGGTGCCGGTGGCCGAGGTCGTAGAGGCCGGGGCGTCGCCCCGACCGCTGTCCCCGCTCCCGGAGCGGGCCGCGTCGATTTTCGCGGTGCCACCCGCCCGGGAGGGTTCCGACGGCGTGGTCGTCTACCGTCCGGGCATGACCATGGAGGAGATGGAGCGGGAGGCGATTCTCGCGGCCCTGGACGAGGTGGGGGGAAACCGTCGCAAGGCGGCGGAGCGCCTCGGCATCGGCGAGCGGACGCTCTACCGCAAGATCAAGAAGTTCGGCCTGGAATAGCCCTGGGCTTCAGGACCCGTCAACTCCCCGCCCGGGCGATCACCTTCACGCGCTCGGATTGGAGCACGGGGATGATGTTGTCCCAGGCGGCGCTCTGCACGGACTCGTACGACACGACCAGGTCCACCTCCAGATCCATCCCGTTCTCGTAGGCGTAGATCGCCATCTGGGTCTCTTGCTGGTCGAGCCGCCTCCGGTTGAACCCCGGCGTTACCGGCTCGATGGCCAGGGGACGGAAGCGCAGGCCCTGGCGCGAGAGCAACAAGTCCTCGGGCGTGAACGGGATGTTCGCGTCGTAGCTGAAGAACGAAACCAGGAACAGGGCCAATTCCGTGTTGAAGGCCTTCTGCTCGAGGGCCGCACGGTTGGAGGTGGCCAGGCCATGAAGGCGTTGATACGTATCCGGCGCCGTCATGCGGATCACGTTCTCGTCGAGAGGCGTGGTCTTGATCAGCAGGTCGCCACGGCGAATGGGGACCGTGACGGCGTCCTGACGGAGCGTACCGAACCCGGCGGGGGGCAGGACCGCGCGACCCTCACGGCTGGTGGCGGTCGGCCTCGCCCGGGGGTCGGTTTCTCCGGTGGGTTCGGGGCCAGCCGCACACCCTGCAACGAGCACGCTCACGACCAGGCTCAGGCACCGCTTCGAACCGAGGATCTTCATTCGGGTGATTCGCCCTCTGCCAGAAGAGAGTCCAGCGCGTCCAGGAGCTCCTCCCGTCCTTCGCCGGTCTTCGACGAAAAGGGGAGGATCTGATCGGCATCGACCTGGAGCGCTCGGGTCGCGGCCTCGATGGCCCGTGCCCGCTGCGACGATTTCAGCTTGTCGATCTTGGTGAGAACGATGAGGGTCGGCAAGCCCAGGCCGGCCAGGTACTCGAGCATCTGGAGGTCCGACTCCGGGGGCGGCCGGCGGCAGTCCACCAGATGGACCACGCCCTTCAGTCGCTCCTGGGTGGACAGGTAGTCCTCGATCAGGGACAGCCACGACCGTTGCACGGACCTGGGCACCTTGGCGTATCCGAAGCCGGGAAGGTCGACCAGAAAGAAGTCGTCGTTGACCCGGTAGAAGTTCAACAACTGGGTCTTGCCCGGCGTCGCGGACACGTGCGCCAGCTTCTTCCGCGTGCGTCGGAGCAGGACGTTGATCAGGGACGACTTGCCCACGTTCGAGCGCCCGGAGAACGCCACCTGCGGCAGGTCGCCGGGGATCGGCCCGTCCGCTTTGGCCACGGAGCCGGCGAACTCGACCGTGCGGACCTTCATCGGCTCGCTTCCGGCATGCCGGGGTCCGGCCCCGGTAGCGACGCGCTCACTGGGAAATGTGGAGCCCGGTTCCGGTCTGGGGATCGAGCAGCCCGGGCCGAAGGGCGGGCGCGTCGGCCGCGCTCTGCTCGTCGACGTTCGTCCCGCCGGTCGGTTCGGTGGGGATCTCTCGCTCGGCCGGTCGGGCCAGGGCGGCGTCCAGGACCTGATCCATCGTGTCCACCGGCACGAGCTCCAGTCCCTCCCGGACCTCGTCCGGGAGCAGCTCCAGCTCCGAGGCGTTGGCCTGTGGGAGCAGCACGAGACGAATGCCGCTCCGGAGCGCCGCCACCGTCTTTTCCTTGATGCCCCCCACCGGGAGAACCCGGCCCCGGAGCGTGATCTCGCCCGTCATGGCCACGTCCGGTCGGGCCGGCGTGTCGGTGAGGGCGGAGATGAGCGCCACGGCGATGGTAATCCCCGCCGACGGGCCGTCCTTGGGCGTGGCGCCTTCCGGGATGTGGATGTGGATGTCCACGTCCTGGTGGAAGTCCTTGGCCAGGCCCAGCCGCCCCGCCCTGGACCGGGCATAGGTCAGGGCCGCGAACGCCGACTCCTTCATCACGTCGCCGAGCGTACCGGTCAGCTGGATCTTTCCCGAACCCGGGACGACGGCCACTTCGACGTCCAGGACCTGCCCCCCGACCTCGGTCCAGGCCAGACCCCGGGAGATCCCGGTGCGCTCGCCGCTCTCGTCCAGCGTGGGCGGGAGGTAGGGAGGGGGCCCCAGCAGCTCCTTGAGGTCCGCGCTCCCGACCCGGACCGACGCCTCGGCGTCCGCATTGGTGTCGGCGACGCGGCGCGCGAGCTTCCGAGCCACCCTGGAGATCCGGCGCTCGAGCTCCCGGACACCGGCTTCCCGGGTGTACCGATGCACCATCTCGGTGACCGCCTCGTCGGTCAGCGACACGTGTTCCGGATCGAGCCCGTGACGCGTGGCCTGCTTGGGCCACAGGAACTGACGGCTGATCGTCTGCTTCTCCGTGTCCAGATAGCCGGGGATCCGGATGACCTCCATGCGGTCGCGAAGAGGCTCGGGAATCCCCGCCAGCGTATTCGCCGTGGCCACGAACAGGACGTCGGAGAGGTCGAACTCCAGCTCCAGGTAGTGGTCCGCGAAGCTCCGGTTCTGCTCCGGATCGAGGACTTCGAGCAAGGCCGCGCCGGGATCGCCATGAAAGTCGCTCGCCAGCTTGTCGATCTCGTCCAGGAGGAATACGGGATTCCGGGATCCGCTTCGCCGCATGCCCTGGATGATGCGCCCGGGAAGGGCACCCACGTACGTCCGCCGGTGACCCCGGATCTCGGCCTCGTCCCGCACGCCGCCCAGGCTGACCCGAACGAACTCCCGGTTGAGCGCAACTGCGATGCTCTGTCCGATGGAGGTCTTGCCTACGCCAGGGGGCCCGACGATGCACAGGATCGGACCCTTCAACTCGCCCACGAGCTTGAGCACCGCGATGTGGTCGAGCACCCGGTCCTTGACGTCCTTGAGGCCATAGTGGGCCTCGTCCAGGATCGTGGCTGCGTGGGCCACGTCCAGGTTGTCCTTACTCAGGCCGGACCAGGGAAGTGTCAGGATCCAGTCCAGGTAGGTGCGAATCACCGCGGCCTCCGGCGCCACGGGATTCAGCTTTTTCAGTCGGACGAGCTCTCGGTCGGCACGCTCCCGTGCGTGCAGGGGAAGGGCGGCGGAGGCCACCGCCTGTTCCAGCTCGCTCCATTCCTCATCCGCGCCCCCCAGCTCCTTGCTGATGGCCCTCAGCTGCTCGTTCAGGTAGTGCTGACGGCGGTCCGAGTCCATCTGGTGTTGGATCTGCTGGTCGAGCTTCTCCTCGATCCGGAGGATCTCCAGCTCCTTGCCGAGCAACGTGTGGAGCCGCTCGAACTGGTCCGCCGCATCCACGGCTTCCAACAGAGGCTGCTTGTCCGCCACCGAGCCGAGGAGGTGGGCCGACATGAGGTGCACCAGCCGGACCTGGTCGCCGGCCTTGGCCATGCTGCCGGTGAGGTCGTCGGGCATGCGTTCGTTGAGGAACACGTACTCGTCGAACATCCGCATCGCGCCTCGGCTCAACGCCTCCACGCGACTGTCGGCGAGGGCGTCGTCGGTTTCCCGCTCGTGCTCCGTCAGGAGCTCGACCGAGGCCCGGAAGTCGACGTCGGACGAGAGGAACCTGGTGATCCGGGCCCGGCCCAGTCCCTCGAACACGACGCGGGCGCTCCCGTCGGGCAATCGCGTGATCTCCACCACCCGAACGACGCACCCGATCCGGTTCAGGTCGTCCTTGACGGGGTTCTCGACGGACGGGTCCTTCTGGGCCACCACCAGGAGCAGCCGGTTGCACTCTTCGGCGCTGGCCAGGGCCGCCACGGACCGGGGGCGGCCGATCAACAGAGGAAGCACCAGGTACGGGAAGAACACGAGGTCTCGGAGCGCGATGACCGGCAAGCGGTCCGGGATCTCGACCTGATCGTCTACCCGATAGAGGGTTGGCATCGAGGTGGTGCGGTCGTCCAGAAAGGGGATAAACGGCGGGTCGCTCGGGGCGTCGCTTCCGCCCACGGCTCCCATGGCGCCTATGGTACTGCCCGTGACGCGGCGGGGAAAGGAGGGTCGGGGATTCGTTCAGCAAAACGGCGGCCCCCCGGGTGGGAGGGCCGCCGCTGCGTGCCTGGACGTCGGTTCGGGAGGGCTCGTGAGGCCGGTTTCCCGAGGTCGGTCAGGCCTCCTTCCGGGCCTCCGGATGGAGGACCAGGAGCGGGGGCACACCGTGCTCCACGCTCTCCTCGGTGATCACGATCTCGCGGACGTCCGTGCGGCTCGGGATCTCGAACATCACGTCCAGCATGACTTCCTCGACCACGGCCCTGAGGCCCCGGGCACCCGTGCCCCGGTTCAACGCCTTCAGCGCCACCGCTCGGATCGCGTCCTTGTCGAACGTGATGCCGATGCCCTCGAGCTCGAACATCTTGGTGTACTGCTTCACCAGGGCGTTCTTGGGCTCTTGGAGAATCCGCACCAGGGCGTCTTCGTCCAGTGCGTTCAGGTTGACGATCACCGGCAGGCGTCCGACCAGCTCCGGGATCAGGCCGAAGCGTTGAAGGTCCTCAGGCTCCACGAAGCGAAGCATGTTGCCTTCGTCCACCTCCTGGGCGGACACACCGTCGACAGCGGCTTCGTCGCCGAAGCCGATCCGCCGCTTGCCGATCCTGCCCTCCACGATCTTTTCGAGGCCGTCGAAGGCCCCGCCGCAGACGAACAGGATGTTCTTGGTGTTGATCTGGATGTATTCCTGCTGGGGATGCTTGCGCCCGCCCTGTGGCGGAACGCTGGCCACCGTGCCCTCGAGGATCTTCAGCAGCGCCTGCTGCACGCCTTCGCCGCTCACGTCCCGGGTGATCGACGGGTTTTCGCTCTTGCGGGCGACCTTGTCCAGCTCGTCGATATAGACGATTCCCCGCTCGCAGTCGGCGATGTTGAAGTCCGCCGCCTGGAGGAGCCGTACCAGGATGTTCTCCACGTCCTCGCCCACGTACCCCGCCTCTGTCAGCGTGGTGGCGTCGGCGATGGTGAACGGTACGTGGAGGATCCGAGCCAGGGTCTGGGCCAACAGGGTCTTCCCGACACCCGTGGGGCCGATGAGCATGATGTTGGCCTTGTCGATCTCGACCTCGTCGAGCACGCCCTGGTGGTTCACCCGCTTGTAGTGGTTGTAGACCGCCACTGACAGCGCCCGCTTGGCCTGCTCCTGACCGATCACGTACTGGTCGAGGATCTCCTTGATCTCCATGGGCGTCAGATCGGGAACGACGGACTCCTGCGATTCCCGTTCCTCTTCTTCAGCCAGGATCTCGTTGCAGAGGGAGATGCACTCGTTGCAAATGTAGACCGAGGGACCCGAGATGAACTTCTTCACGGAGTCCTTCGACTTCCCGCAGAAGCTGCAGCGAAGGTGCTTGTCGCTCGACATCAGACGTCCTCTCTCAATTCCGACGTGCGGACACCGTCCCGGCTGGGGCTGGGTTGAGTCACTCGCCGCTCACGACCGGCCCGGTTCCATTATGACGCTCGGTCTTTTCGAGCACGCGGTCAACCAATCCGTACTCCACCGCCTGCTGGGGACTCATGAATCGGTCCCGATCGACGTCGTCGTCGATCTGCTCGATGGAGCGTCCCGTGTGGTGCGCCAGGATCTCGTTCAGACGCTGCCGCGTGTACAGGACCTCCTTCGCCGCGATCTCGATGTCCGCGGCTGTGCCCTGGGTGCCTCCGGACGGCTGGTGGATCATGATCCGGGAATTGGGCAGGGCGGCGCGCTTGCCCTTGGCCCCCGCTGTCACCAGCACGGCGCCCATGCTGGCCGCCATGCCGACACAGAAGGTCGCGACCGGCGCCCTCAGGTGTTGCATCGTGTCGTAGATCGCGAGACCGGCGTAGACGCTGCCGCCCGGCGAGTTCACATACAGGTAGATGTCGCGCTCGGGGTCGTCCGCATCCAGGAATAGGAGCTGGGCGACGATGATGTTCGCGACGTTGTCGTCGATGGCGCTTCCCAGGAACACGATCCGGTCCATGAGAAGACGGCTGAAGATGTCGTAGCTGCGTTCACCGCGACTGGTACGCTCGATGACGTACGGAGGATAGACTGGCATTGCGTGGTTGCGCCTCTTCCTGTGTTCCTCGCCCGGGCTCCCGAATCTGCGACCGGTTCCGAACGCTTCCAGCGTCCGGATTCGGCCGTGCGGACCGCCGGCCCGGCTAGGCGGCCTCTGTGATCTCCGACTGCTCCTTCAGGAAATCGAAGACCTTCGTCTCCGTGATTTCCCGCTCCAGCTGGTCGATGCCGCCCGACTTCTGCAGTCGGGCGTACACCTGCGCCGGCGGTGTAGCTGCTCGCTCGGCGATCTCTTCGATCCGTTCGTCGATCTCGTCCTCGGTGGCCCGGAGCTCCTGGCTCTCGGCGATCTGCTCGATCAGCAGGATTCGCTTGACGGCGCGTTCGCCCTCGGGACGAAGCTGCTCGCGGAACTGGGCCATCTTTTCAGGATCGGCTCCCTCGGTCTGTCCCAGAAGCGAATCGATGTACCGGTCCACCATCGAATCCGGCACGGTGAACGGGTTCGCCTCCATCAAGAAGTCCAGCAGACGGCCCCGAACCGCGCCTTCCGCACGCTGCTCCGCTTCCTTCTGCAAGTCTTCGGCCACCTTCGCCTTCAGGTCGTCGAGACCCTCGAACTCACCCATGGAACGAGCCAACTCGTCGTCCAGGTCCGGCAGTTCCCGCTCGCGGCGCCCCGTCAGCGTGATCTTGAGGTGCTCGGCCTCGCCCCGCTTGCTCTCGTCGGGGAAGTCGTCGGGGAACGCGACCTCGAATTCGCCCTCGCCGCCGGGCTCCAGCGAGCGGATGGCGTCCTCTACCTCCGGGATCGCGTCGCCGCTGCCGAGTGTGAATTCGTAGCTCTGGGGCTCGGCCTCATCCACGTCCAGGCGGAGGATTTCCACCGTGACCATGTCGCCGTCCGAGGGCGGGCCAGCCTCTCTGGGGCTCCAGACGCCATGCTGATCCCGGAGCCGATCCAGGACCTGGTCCAGCTGCTCGTCGGGCACTTCGGCTGCCGGCCGCTCCACGGCGAAGCCTCCCAGACGAGCCACCTCGACCACCGGCTGAACGTCGAAGGCGATCGCGAACGTCAGATCCGTGTCCGGCTGGTAGTTGATCTCCTGGACCTCGCCCTCGCTGATCGGACGCAGCTCCTCGGCCGCCAGCGCCGCCTTGAAGGCGTCGCCGATGACGGCGTCCAGCGTTTCTTGCCGGAGCGCCGCACCGTAGCGTTGCTCCAGCACCGCGGCCGGGATCTTGCCTTTGCGGAAGCCCGGCAGCTTCAGTCGTTTGGCCAGCCTCTTGGCCAGTCGGTTCCGTTCGGCCTGCACCTGGGCACCGGGCACTGTGACCGTGAGCCGGCGGCGCCAGCGCTCTTCTTCTTCCAGGGCGATCTGGAGGGTGGCTGCGTCGAGAGTCATGAGGTCCGGAGTACGGGGTTTCAATGCGAAAGGGGGGACTCGAACCCCCACGGCCAGGGGCCACGAGATCCTAAATCTCGCGCGTCTACCAGTTCCGCCACTTTCGCAGGGGGGGTGCATCACGCGCGGGTGGGGAAATCGGTCGGCTCGATGCAGAGACGTTTCCCAACCCACAAAGATAAACGGTGCGTGGGGGCGGCATCAACGGACACCGAACCCGACGAAGCGACGGCGCACGCCCCGAAGAAGCGGGCGTGCGCCGTGCGGTGCCTTCGTTGCGCCGGTTTTCCCCGTTACTGGGCGGCGCGAACGTGGGAGACGTACGTGGCGCCGGACGGGTCCGCCATCAGCAACGTCACCACTTCGCCGGCTTCCACGCCGCTCAGGGCGTTCTTGACGTCGTCCGCAGTCGACACGGCAACGCGGTTGACCTCGAGGATCTTGAGGCCGGCACCCACGCCCCTCCGGGCCGCGGGCCCGCCACGCTGGACGCTGGTGATCACGGCGCCGCCGGCGTCCTCGTAGCCCCAGCGCTCGGCCAGCTCGTCCGTCAGGTCCGACACCTGGATGCCGAGGGACTCCTCGACGGCGGCAGTGGGCCGCTCGGCGACCCGCTCGGGCTCGGCCTGGAGCGGCGCCTCGCCCAGGGTGACGTCCAGGTTCCGTTCCCGACCTTCACGCCAGATGTCGACCGTGACACGGTCGCCGGGTCGCTTCATGGCGATCAGCTGTTGGAGCTGCCCGCTCCGGGCGACGGACCGGCCGTCGATTCCGATGATGACGTCTTCCGGCTCCAGGCCGGCGTCCGCCGCGGGGCTGCCGTCGGGGAAGCCCTGGACCAGCGCTCCGGCCACCGCCGGCAGGCCGTAGACCTCGGCGGCCTCGGAGTCCACGGTGCGCATCGAAACGCCCAGCCAGGCGCGGCGCACCTGGCCGTATTCGATCAGGTCCTCCATGACCCGTCGGGCCAGGTTGATCGGAATCGCGAAGCCGTAGCCCTGGTAGAAGCCGGTGGCGCTGGCGATGGCGGAGTTGATCCCCACCACCTGCCCCCGGAGGTCGACCATGGGTCCGCCGGAGTTTCCGGGGTTGATGACGGCATCGGTCTGGATGAAGTCCTCGATGGAATAGCCGGCCAGCGTCGTGCCCAGCTCCTGCTGGAGCTCCCGCTGGATCAGTCCCAGAGGACGCCCCACGGCGCTGACGATTCCGGCCGTGACCGTGTAGTCGAGCTGGCTGCCGCCTCCGAAGCCCGGGTTGCCCACTGCCAGGATCCACTCGCCCACGCGCACCTCGTCCGAGCTGCCGAAGCTCAGGTGGGGCATGGTCTCACCGTCCGCCTCCACCCGAATCACGGCAACGTCCGTGAACTGGTCCGTGCCCACGAGCTCGGCCGGGAAGTAGCGTCCGTCGTTGAGCCAGACCGTGATCTGGTCCGCGTCGGCCACCACGTGATCGTTGGTCAGGATGTATCCGTCCTCGCTGACCATGAAGCCGCTCCCCCCGGCGGTCGCGGGCGGAAGGTCCTGCTGCCCGTCCGGGGAGTCGAAGAAGCGTCGGAATTGCTCAGGAACCTGCTGTTGCGCCATCCGGCGGGGGCGTTGCACCTCGATGCGAACGACGGCCGGCGTCACGTGGTTGGCGATGTTGACGAACGCGTCGCTCAGGTCCAGGGCCGGCCGGACCGCTTCTTCGCTGATCTGCGGCTCCGAGTCGACCACCGGCATGGCCATGGACGCGTCGGTCCAGCCCAGCCCCGACGCGATGCCTACACCGAAGAGAAAGGCGGTGCCCGTGTAGAGAGCCACCTTCGCTTTGGTCTTGAATGGATCGAACATGCCTGAAACCCCTCTCGTTTTCTGCCGTCCCACGAACCCCCCGCCGCTGACGAGGGCGTGGTTCGGATACCCTGGTCACGACCGTCGGGTTTCGATGTTCCCGAACCGGGGTCGTGCTCGCTGATTACGGTTGTCGTTGTTGGTTTCCGATGTCGTCAGCCCGAGACTCGGTTGCCTCGCCGGCGAAAGGGTCGCCGTCACGGTGGGTTCCCGCCTACGGACCACCGTGGAGAGCGACGCCATCGGTGTGGTGCAGACCGACGACAGGACCCGTCCCGGGGATCGGAACGGGCCTGTCGTGATCGGGTCCGAAGCCCGGGGCGAGACGACGCCGGAGCGCCGCCTCGCCGCTGGGTCATGACCGGTCTTCGTCGACGATCTCGTAGTCGGCTTCGACCACGTCCTCGTCCGCCGACGCTTCCGCGGCGGCTTCCTCTTCCGTCGTCTCTTCGTACTCGACGCTCGGCTCGTCCGGCGCTTCGGCCTCGGCCTGCTGCTGGCTGTAGACCTCGGTGCCGGCGGCGCTGAACGCCTGAGACAGCTCGTCCCGCGCGGTGTTGATGGCCGCGGTGTCGCCGCCCTTCAGGGCTTCCTTGGCCGCCGCGACGGCGTCGTCCATACGCTGGATCGCCGCCTCGGAGATCTGGTCCTTCCAGTTCTCCGCTTCCTTCTCGACCTGGTAGACCAGGCTGTCGAGCTGGTTGCGTGACTCAACACCGGCCCGGCGCTCTTCGTCCTCGGAGGCGTGCGCCTCGGCGTCCCGGACCATCTTGTCGATCTCGGCGTCGCTCAGGCCGCTGGACGCCTCGATGCGGATCTTCTGCTCCTTGCCCGACGCCTTGTCCAGGGCGGACACGTGCAGGATCCCGTTGGCGTCGATGTCGAACGTGACCTCGACCTGGGGCAAGCCCCTGGGTGCCGGCGGGATGCCGGTGAGTTGGAACTTCCCGATGGTCTTGTTGTCCATCGCCATCTTCCGCTCGCCCTGGAGCACGTGGATCTCCACCGTGGTCTGGTTGTCCTCGGCGGTGCTGAACGTCTCGGCCTTCTTGGTCGGGATCGTCGTGTTCCGCTCGATGAGCGGCGTCATGACGCCACCGAGGGTTTCGATGCCCAGGGACAGGGGCGTCACGTCCAGCAGCAGCACGTCGGTCACGTCGCCGGCCAGCACGCC
>CAJIAX010000208.1_pt1 | contig 23924 bp, 21 predicted proteins | sample 9199251 | NCBI WGS metagenome assembly CAJIAX01 (sample SAMEA7708287, study PRJEB35096) | sediment metagenome | biome: marine neritic benthic zone biome [ENVO:01000025]; feature: sediment [ENVO:00002007]; material: shallow marine sediment [ENVO:03000034] sea grass bed [ENVO_01000059] ... | reverse complement strand
CGAGCAGGACGACCTGTGCGAGCTTGTCGGCGAAGGCGTCGAGGACGGCGCCCACCTGTGATTCGAGCCCGAAGCGTCGGGCCAGCCACCCGTCCAGGAGATCCGAGAGGCCGAGGGCCAACAACACCGCGAACGCGAGCCCCTGCAGACGTTCGGGACTTCCGCCCTGCGCCGAGGCGGCCCGGGCCTGACCCGCCACCAGGAGGAAGGCCGGGATCAGGCTGATCCGGATGGCCGTGACGAAGTTGGGCAGCCACGGGGGCACGCTGGGACTCATGCCGCGGCCCCTGGGGTGGCGAAGCCCGATCGATCCCGGCGCCGAGGGTCAGCGGGGGTGAGCGTCATGTCGGTCGGGCGCTCCGGTCGGGAGACGAGCACGAGAGGGTCGGGCAACAGGGATCCGGCCAGGCAAGAGGCGCGGCCGGGGCGCCGGGCGCAAGCGGGACGGTCCCGTTGATGATCCGGGGCGGGAACGGCATGTTGAGCCCGGTGATTCTCCAAGGAGACGGTGACAGCGGGGAAAGGCGATTCACGTGGGAGGACCTCGGACCAGGAAAGCGACGGCGGGCCTAGCGCTCTCGGCGTGGGTCCTCTGCGGGGGGCCGACGTGGGGCGCGGCCGCACAGGACGCCCCGCTGCCCAGCCTTCATCACGTCCAACTGAACACCGTCGACGCCGAAGCCGCGCTGGACTGGTATCTCCGGGCATGGCCCGACGCCGAACGCACGGTCGTCGCCGGCATGCCCACCATGCGCGCCGAGATGCTGCTCCTGTTTCGCGAGGTGGACTCGGCCCCCGCGGGGGCGTTCAACGCCAGCCTGGGTCGCTCCGAACCCCAGAGCGCGTTCTGGCACATCGGTGCGTTCGTGAATACCACCTACATGGAGGACCGGCTCAGGGGAATGGGGGCCCTGCTCCCGCCGTTGTATACGTCCCGCGACGACGACGACGGCGTCTGGAGGTCGGGCCTCGTTCCCTACGTGGGCATGCGCACCCACGACCGGATGTCCGACGATACCCACGTCCAACCCCGGCCCGGAGGGTTCGGGTATGCCCTCGGGCCGGACGGCGCGTTGGTGGAGTTCACCGGAAGCACCCGCACGCTGAGCTCGTTCTCGCACGTGCACTTCTTCCACGAACGCCCCCAGTGCGCGGCCAACTGGTACGTGGAGATGCTGGGCATGGAGCTCCCGCCGATCCGGCATCAGGACGGCACCGAAGAACCCCGGCCGCCCTGGGAGCCCTGCGACGCCGAATTGGGCGAGGCCACCTGGCCGTCGCTGGAGCGGGAAGGCACGATCCGGAGTCCCAGGGGCGGGGTTCGCTTCGCCAACGGCTCCATGAGCTGGTATCCCCGGCAGTGCGTCCAGAACCGCTGCGGCGGAGAACAGCCGTTCGCGCCGTCCCGGGGCCAGGTGCTGGATCACGTGGCGTTCACGGTGGCGGATCTCGACGGTCTGTACGACAGGCTGCGGGAGGCCGGGGTCACGATCCTGGAGACCCCCCATCGGTTCGACGACACCCGGGCGTTCATGATCCAGGACCCGGACGGCCTGGCGGTGGAGTTGGTGCAGGCGGGCGGCGCGGCTCAGCCCATGGTGCGCTAGCGAGGTTCCGAGACCGGCCTTCTCAAGGTCGGCGGAAGTTCCGCAGGCGCGGGTTCACCACGTTGTTGAAGATGGACCCGAACCGGTAGGTCAGGCCCACGCCCATCCGAAAGCGGTAGTCGGTGGCCAGCTCCTGGCGAAACAGCAGCACCTCTTCCGGCGTCGCCCCCTCGAGCCGAAGGGAGATCTGGTCCCGGACCGCTTCGTACCGGCCGTTCACGTCCAACGACAGGCCCCGGAACAGCCTGACCTCCACGCCGCCCCCGGCGGTTATGCGGTAGAGACTCGTGTCGTGGAGGTACTGACTGGCGGTCAGGGAGACATCCGCGTCGCCCCATTGCTCCTTCAGGTCCAACGAGACGATCAGGGCGTGGTCGGGAACGGTCTCCTCCAGCTTGCCGTAGATGGTCGTCTCGAGGTACCGCAGGTGGGAGAGCCCGAGCGTGTAGAGGAACGTGAGCTCGCGCCGGGTCGACTCCGAGTACGGGAATACGTTGTATTCGAACGCCCAGGCCACCCGGGTGCCCAGGTCGATGTTCGCGAAGGTCGTGGTGTAGACGTCGGCACGGCCGCCGGTGGCCATCTTTTCGCGAATGCTGAAGGCCACGTACGCTTCGCCCTGGGCGAAACGGGCGATGCTGGTGAACGGATCCTCGTCGAAGTCGAAGCTGTCCTCCTGGTAGCTGACGAACCCACCCAGTCGGATCTTCAAGGCTTCGGTGGTTCGACTCGCGAACACCGACCCGCTGAAGTTCGTGCTGGACTGTTGGGACTCGCCGCGGAAGAACGCGTCGGCACCGATGCGGAACACCCAGAAGTCCCACGGATCGACCAGCGTCTGACCGCCGGCCGTCAGACCGGAGCTGTCCAGGGGCGGTGCCTCGTAGTCCACCGACAACCGGGCCGCGTCGGAGGTCTGGCTGACGTACTGCACCAGACCGAGCTCGATCATCCGGGTGCGCCCGTCGCGCCGTTCGGCCGACGTGTCCGTGTCCGAAGAGCTGAACGCCAGATTGGCGTCGTCGCCCTCGAACGCCGCCTGGCCGATGAAAGCCAGGTCATACACCCGTCCCGAGCCCGACCGCTGAGACGTGATGAGCAGGTGCACGTCCGCGTCCTCCCGGTTCCGCACCCAGCTCACGAACCGGATCTCCCGGCGCACGTGATCCTGGTCGCAGCCGGTCTGGCAGTCCAGGAAGACCCGGACGGCAGCCGATTCCTGGGGTCCCTGCGCCGCCGCGACGTGCGGCGCCAGCGCGAGGACCAGCAGCGGAATCAGCGCGTCGACGACCCTCCGCACGGCACGGCTCACCACCACGCCCGGGTCGGGGGGGAGGCGAAAGAACCGGGTTCGGAGAAGAAAGGGAATGCGGCGCATGGTAAACATATGTTTCTCATGAGCGCCGGTTCACGCAAGGGCCGGCGTCCCGGACCCGGCTCCTGGCCGGATCGAGGGCAGAGGGGCTGGTGGCGTCGTGCGCTCCGGGTCCGGCCGGGAAACCGGGAACGGGCCCCCGGCCGATTCCGCCCGTTTGCGAGGGGTCGGACCCGGATCGTACTCTCTTTCATACCCCCCAGGACCGACGCCCAGTTGACGAGATGGCCCCTTCCGATCTCAAGGACCCATCGGCTTCGAGATGGACGTAGCTTCCTGTCGGGTACCCGACGCGGTCAGCGTCGTGGTGCCACTGCGCAACGAGGAGCACAACGTGGGGCCCCTCGTCTCCCAGGTGCGGGCCGCCCTCGCCTCCACGCCGAAATGGGAGCTGATCCTCGTAGACGACGCCAGCTGCGACGGGACCGCACGCCGCATCGCCGCCGAGATGCTGGTCGACCCGAGGATCCGCCTTCTTTCCCTGGCCGCCCATGCCGGGCAGGCGGCCGCTCTCCAGGCAGGATTCGACCATGCTCGGGGCGACGTGCTCGTCACGATGGACGGCGACCTCCAGAATGACGCCCGGGACATTCCCCGCCTTCTTCGACGACTCGGCCGCGGGTGCGATGTGGTCACGGGGGTCCGCGTGCGACGCCAGGACAATCTGTTCACCCGACGCATCCCCTCCTGGATTGGCAACCTGTTGCTGCGTCGTGCCACGGGAGTCCCGCTCAGAGATACGGGCTGTGGCCTGAGAGTTCTGAAACGAAAGGTGGCGATTGGTCTCCGGCTGTCCCCCGGGATGCACCGCTTCCTTCCGGCTCTGGCGGCTGCCACGGCCAATGCCGTGGTGGTCCAGGTTCCTGTGCGACACGCGCCCCGCGCCGCCGGCCGCTCACACTACGGGCTCTCCCGGGTGTTTCCCGTCCTGGCGGACCTCGCGGTGTTGCGACTGCTCTCGCGCGGACGCTTGGAGCTCGTCGGTCCGGGCGCTCGTCTAGCCGGGAGCGAGCGCCGATCCCTCAGCACCTACTGTGCCTTGCCCATCGTTCTGGGGTTGGTGACGGCGTTGCTGGGCCTGACGGGGGGCGGACCGTTTGCGGCAATCGCCTTCTTCGGCGGGGGCTGCCTGCTGGGTGCGGGGGTGGTGCGTGCCACCCGGATCGCTGCCCTGGCCCGGTACCGGACCGCCCTCGACCGACCGCCCTATAGGCTCAAGAGACCCTCGCCCGTGGCGCTGGTGTGATGCCGGGTCCGCCACTTTCCTTCTGCGTCATCAACTTCGACGGCGCCAGCGTTCTGAGTCGGACGCTCGCGTCGGTTCGGCGCGCCTGTGGGCCCGAAGACGAGGTCATCCTCGTGGACAACGCTTCTGCAGACGACAGCACGCGAGTGGCGCGGGCGGCGCTGCCAGGGATTCGTGTGCTCGAGATGCCAGCGAACCGGGGCCCGGGCTCCGCCCGGAACGCCGCCTGGCGGTTGGCCCGCCACGATCTCCTGCTTTTCATCGACAACGATGTGGAGATCCAGGCGCACTGCCCCACCCGGCTCTGTGACGCCCTTCTGGCCAACCCGTCGGCGGTCGCCGCGATGCCCGCCGTGCTCCTTGCCGACGCACCGGACACGGTTCAGCTGGACGGCGCCACTCCCCACTGCCTCGGCATGGTGTCCCTGGACAACCCCGGGGTGCGACTTTGGGAACTGCCTCGCGAGACGCGCACGATCGACTCGCTGATCACGGCCTGTTTTCTGTTCGATCGACGGCGGTGGTCAGGATCCCCGCCCTTCGACGAGTCGTTCTTCCTCTATCTCGAGGACCACGAGTTGGGACTCCGGGCACGTCTCCTGGGGCACACGCTCCTGTCCGTGCCCGCCGCGTCGTGCCTTCATGGGACCGGAACGCAGGGCGTGTCCGTACGGGTGTCAGGCTCGTACAGCTTCGTTCGCAAGACGGAGATGATCCGCAATCGGTGGCAGGTGCTGCTCAAGCTCTACCAGATCCGGACGCTCCTGCTCCTGGCCCCTATCCTCTTGCTGTTCGAATTGCTTCAGTTTGTCGGGGCGCTGTCGAAAGGCTGGACCCGGGCCTGGTTACACGCGGCCTGGGGGACGATCCGCAGACTTCCGCACCTGCTTCGGAGTCGGTCCGAGCTCCAGCGAGCGAGGGTGGTGGGCGACAGGGCCGTCCTGAAGGGTGGCCCCGTGCCCTTCAACGCACACCTGCTGAAGACCGGCCTTGAGATTCGGGCCGGCCGCGTCCTGAACGCCTCTGTCGCGAGGTACTGGCGCGCCGTCCGAGAGGTGCTCTGAATGCCTGACCCGCGCGCACCCAACACGCTGCTGCTCGGGGCCGCGAAGTGCGGCACGACCTGGCTTCACCGCACCTTGGCCGGGGACCCCCGGATCTTCATGACCCGGGTCAAGGAGCCCCACTTCTTCGACGCGGACGCGTACTACGCCCGGGGCCTCCGCACCTACCTGCGGCACCACTTCAGAGGCGCGGCGGACTTTCCCGTCCGTGGCGAATCCACGCCCCAGTACTTCCACCTGGGGCGCAAGGTGGCTCCGCGGGTGGCGCGGGATCTGGGGCCCGAACAGCGTTTCATCGTCGTGCTCCGGGATCCGGCCGAGCGGGCGTGGTCCCATTACCTGCACGCGGTCAGGTTCGGGGCCGAGCGTGCCTCGTTTCTCGACGCGATCGCAAGACCGGCCGGGACCGGCGAAATGGACTGGACAGAGTACGTTCAGGACGGTCTCTATGCCCGCCAGCTGGAGCCGTGGCTGGACGCCTACCCTCCGGATCGGTTCCTCTTCCTGCTCACCGAAGAGTTGGCTTCGGATGCGGACCGCCTGGCCTGGAGGCTGGGCGGCTTCCTCGGCCTCGCCGGCCCGGTCTCTGGCATCTCGGCGCCTGGCTCCAATCCGGCGGCCCGGGCCCGTTCGCCGCGGTTGGCCCGGGCCCTTCACGTGCCCACGCGCCTGACGCGGGTGCTCAAGAGGGTCGCGCCGTATCGGGTTCGGATTGGCGTGCGCCGCTGGATCGACGGCTGGAATCAGGTGCCGCACGACGTCAGGCCGAGCCTCGACCCCGCGTCGCGTGAGAGGCTCGTCGACCGGTTTCGGCCCGACGTGGAGCGCCTCCAGAAACTGATCGGACGGGACCTGAGCGACTGGCTGGTGGCCTGACGACTCCGTCATCGTTCCTCCAGTGATTCCGCTCCGCGGCCCAAGCCCGGGCTCGCCCATAGATCGAGTCCACCAGGTCCCGGAACTCGTTCCATGTCGGGGTCGCCCCCACCGGATTCCACTCCCCCGTTCGCCGCCTGATGTCCATCGCGGCTTCGGCGAAGGACTCGGACGACCCGTCGAAGTAGGCGACACCAGGGCCACCCAACGTCCGTCGATGAAGGAGGCAGTCGGTCGCGAGGATCGGCTTTCCCGAGCTCAGGTAGTCGAACGCTTTCAGCGCCAGGTTGCTGCCGTGAGCTCGCGGGAGAACCAGAACGTCTGCGATCTGCATCCAGGACGCGATCTCGCCCCGTGCCACCCGGCGCTGGATTCGAACGCGGTGACGAGCCGAGTCCGCCACCCTGTTCCCCAATCGTGCCTCGTCGTCCTGTGTAGCCCCCACCAGGACCAGGGCTGCCTCGGGAAGGCGATCCAGCAGGGCCGGCACCGCGTCGAGGAGTGACTCCACGCCCTGGTACCGGGCCATGTTGCCGGTGTAGAGCAGGATCCATGCGTCGGCGTCCAGGCCCAGCTCTCGGCGGATGGTCAGGACTCGCTCCGGGTCGGGCGGGGCGCCTCCGCGGTCATCACCGCGACCAGCGGTGGGAGTCGGAAACCGCCATTCGCTGACGGGCGTCATCACCGCGGCCCTCCGCACCCGGTCCGCCAGGCCCGCGCTGCAGACGACATGGTCCGCGTTCGCCAGGACCCGGCGCTCCAGTCGCGAGAGCGCGGCACGGATCGGCCCCCGACCGACCGATCGCTCCAGCTGTTCCGGGATCGAGGACGCCATGTCGACCACCAGAGCGGCGCCCCCTCGATCGACTCCGAGGGCCATCATGTAGGCCGCCTCCTCCACGGCGTGGATCCACCGGTAACCCCCGGTTCGGATCTGCCGTCGCAGAGCGCGGAAGAGGCTCACGTCGAGGGCGATCTTCGGCCAGGAGAGACCGATAGGCACGCCGTTCAGCCGCAGCGGGTTGCCCGAGCGGAGGACACGGACCCCCCTCATCTCGACGTCCTCGCCGACGGGGAACGCGAGCAGGTCCACCGGGTGACCCAACTCACCCAGGGCGGTGGCCACATACCGCACCGCGATCGGGGTCCCCCGATCCTGGTAGAACGGCTGCGGCGACACCACCAGGACCCGTCCACGGGCGCCGTCCGACCGGTCAACGTCGGTCCCATTGGCCGGCATGGGACCCTACCCCACCCGCACCACGGCGGATATCACCAGTTTGCTCGCGTCCCGGACTTCGCTCCAGGCCGCGTCGAACTGGACGCGGCTCCAGGCCGCTCCGGCACCCAGGGACCAGCCGATGTCCGTTTCGATGTCTACGGTATTGAAACGGTTGATCATGAACGGGTCCGCAGGGTGGTCGTTGTTCTGGGGAATGTACTGGAGAGGGTGGTCGGTGTCGGTGTATCCGCCGGCCCGGAGGCCAATGGTCGCGGCATTCCAGAAGAACCGGTACTCGCCTCCCAGATAAACCTCGGTGACGTCATCTACGAAGAAGTTATCCGCGGACAATTCGGCGGCGGGGTCCATGAAGTCGACGATCAGGAACCCGTCGGTGACGATCTGGGAGTACTTGATGTGGGCCACATCCAGAAGGAGAACCAGGGATTCCGTCCACGGCCGGGCGGCGACGCCGATCGTGAACTTGTCGGGGACCACGTATTCCATCGGCGCCGTCGTCCCGGTCATGAACACGTCTTCGTCGTTGTACAGGAACCGGCCGAAGAACGTCGTCTCGAGGTCGAATGAAGCTCCCCGATGGTAGGCGGCGCCGAACGAGAGCGTTCGGGACGGCTTGATGACCAATCCCAGGATGCCGGTGACCTCGGAGTCGGAGTCGAGCGTGTCGGTGCCGTTCCGCGGGTTCAGCGGCTGCCCGTTGCGGATACGACTAGCGAGGTCCAGCGTCGCCAGCACGCCACTCAGGCCTATCGAAACGTGCCGGCTGACGACAAAGGACCAACCGATCCCGTAGTTGTCGAGCTGGATGGCGGTGCTACCGAACGCCGACTGGTCGAAACCGGGGATATCCGACCCCTCGCGCCGCTCGATCACGAACGTCTCGCGGTAGTCCTGAATTCGATTCGTGAAGAAGGACAGGGTGTGACGCTCTATGGGAAGGGCGAGGCTGAAGAATGACGGGGTTACGACGTGCTCGCCGAAGGCCTCGGTCCGGGGCTCGGGCTCGGTGGTGACGAGTCGGTAGTGGCGGATGTCGGTGGCCGTGAACTCGACCGAAACCTCGGAATCGAGGAGGTTGGACAACCCGGCGGGATTGCTGTAGGCCGCGGTTGCGTCGTCGGCCAGGCCCACGAACGCGTTGCCCATGGCCGTGGCACGAGCTCCCGGCGTGACGAAGCGGAAATCGAATTCCTCGTAGAGGCGCTCGTTGGTCTGTGCGAAGAGCGGGGGTACCGCAGCCAGCGCGAGTATGCCCTGGAGGACGAGGGGCACCCCCCGGCCGGCGCCCATCAGGGCCGGGCCCGCCGTTGCACCACATCCACGAGCGCCAGGAGGTAGTACGGATCGTAGTTCTCGGCGTGCCACATGCCGCTACACCGGGGGCGGCCCGGCTCAGACCACTCCTCCAAGGCATTGAAGAGCCGGCGCGCCGCCGTGTACAGCTGCTCTTCCTGGGCCGACCCCGCGCGAAAGCCGGCGTCGTTCACCAGGCTCTTCGCGGCCTGGTATTCCAGGCGGCCACATCGGGAGAACTGAGCCCTGGTGTCCGTTGTCGGCACGCCGAACGCCTCGCCCAGGCTTCTCAACAGTGCCTCTATGCTGTCCCAGGATCCGGACTCCGGGGTGTTCACGTTGGCCCGCACGTAGCGGTCCATCCAATCCGCCATGGCCTTGTAGGTGAGCGGGTCGGCGGCACCGGGCGCCCTGTAATGGCTGTAAAGCAAGAGTGCCTTGTAGGGGTTTTCATTGTCAGCCAGGTAGGCATTGGTCAGCAAAGTGCGGCTGAAGGCCGTCGCCTCGGTCGTGCCGGCCTGGATGGACCCGACGTTGGCGGCAGTGGCCAGGTTCAGAGAGTCGCGGAGCGGCGCCAGCGCGTCCAGGTACACGTCGCTGAGGGCGAGCCCCAGGATATCAGCGACCCCCGGTTCGAGGGTATGAGCGTTGCTGAGGAGCACTGGCAAGGAAGCGGCGCCGACCATCGACTGGTGACGGCCCACGACCGCGACCAGGGCCGAGTCGGCCACCTTCGCGAAAGGACCGGACCGGTAGAAACGCTGGACACCCACGGGCAGGTAGGCCGCCGTAGCCGAGCCGGTGATCCGGGTCATCGTGTCGGTGGGCCGTCCCGACGTGGACCAGAGCTCGAGCTCGGAGGCCACCGCGGTGTCGGCGCTCAACCCCTGTAGGAAGTACGACAGCACCAGGGACGGCTCTTCATCGTAGATGGCGACGAACTGATAGGGGTCGGACACCCGCGTGAACCCGCGGACAAGCTCATTGGCGTTGTTCTCGCGGCGGACTGTCACGGTCACCGAGTCGTCGCTGGCCATGGTCTCGATGACCGCTTCGATGTCCCCGGCCGAGAACGTCTGCCCGGGAGCGGCATAATACCCGACGCGTACGGGCGTGGCGCCGCCATGCTGAAGCTCGGCCATGTCGGACGCCCGACCGAATACGTAAAGCGGAAGGGCGAGGACCCGGGGGTTGAGAGGCGTAAGGCCGAACGCGGCGACCACCGGATCGGACATGAGATGGTCGCAGGCTCTGAGGGGACAGTAGACGAAGACCAGCGCACGCTCGTCAGTCGGCACCCGTTCCAGGACCCGCCGCAACGTGTCAGGGTGGACCCTCCCGTCCGAGCCGAGGCGCAGTTCGGGAGGTTCCAGCCAGCTGCCCGAGTTCTGCTCACGGACGATTCCGCGGAGGCCCTTCTCGAGGCGCTCCAGCACCGGCTCCCCCTCGAGGCCTCCGGCAACCCAGACGGCGGTGGTGCTCTGGGCCTGGAGCCCAGTCGTGGGCCAAGGAAGCGGCGCGAGGCAGGCCAAGACGCCGATGGCGATGATTCGGGCCCACTGCCCCCCGTCACCCTCCGGCAAGAGCGGGGGCCACCCTCGACCGAAGCCGGACCTATCCATCACAGGCGGTCTCGCCGGCATCAACGTAGGCGGTGTCTCCCAGGGGTACCCACGCGGCGAACGGTGCGCGAGGGTCATCCTGACGCGCGAAGTAAGCGTACACCTGGAGGTGCTCCGGCGCCGTCTCGATCTCGCTGTAACGCAGCACGATGCGATGTCGGTGCGTGTTCTGGTACCGGAGACCGAACAGCGGAATCGCTGCGGCTCGAGACCGGGGGTCTCCCTCTCCGACCACTTCTTCTTCCGCGCCGATCCACGGAGACAGAACCACGTCGATCTGGGCCGGTCCGTTGGGGCGCACACCGACGATCAGATGCGTCGGCGGCTTGATGGTGTTCAACCGCCCCACGTAGGTGGTCAATCCGAAGTACCGGCAGGCCTCCGGAGGGCGGTAGCCGACCGTGCCGGCGTACGCCCCGAAGGGGTGGTAGCTGTCCCATACCCCACTGACCGTGGAGCCATCGTCCGCCGGCGCCTCCACGGTGGTCAGCGTCACCGAGCGGGGCGCCCACTCCAGGGGAATCAGGGCTAACGGTATGGCGGCCGCGAACAAGAGGAATCGGCCGTGCCGTGGCCGCTGACCCGACGTGAAGAAGATGGCGGCCCGATCCCCTTCGAGGCGTCTCTCGATCTGCTTCCGGATTCCCGGCGTGAACAGGTATGCGATTCCTCCGACCAACGCCAGGAACCCCAAAAGGCGCCCGTACGCGTCACTGAGCTGGGTCAGGTTGAGGAGGTACTGCCAGAGCACGTAGGCAATCGCCAACAGAACAACGCTGAACAGCACCCTGGCCAGCTGTTTGGTCCGACCCAGCCGTTTCCTTCGCTCATCCAGGCTGCCTCGGTCCGATCGGACCGCGCGAACGAGCTCTCTTTTTCCTTCGTCCTTGTGGATGCGCCGCCGCCGCAGATCCACGAAGGGCACGCCGGCCAGCAACTCCGGGAAGGAACCGCCGTCGAGCAAGACCGGAATGACGGTCTTACCCTCGTTCAGCGCCAGATCCAGTTCGTCGGCGGCTTCCTCGTCTTTGCTCCAGGCGGAGGACACGAACGGGAGGAACAACTCCCCGCGCAGAGCCTCGGCCCGGTTGGACCGCCCCATCCACACCTGCCGTCCCTGCTGGAGGACCGCACGAACGTCCTGCGCGTCGTCCCGGTCGTCAGGCGCGAAACTGAGGAAGACCTCCCGCGGCACCGTCGACGTCGGGGGCACGCGGCCAAGCACGGCATCCCGGAGTCCGCCCAGCCGGTCACGGAGCGTCTCGCTCAACACACCGCTCCGGTGGACCGGGGCAAGCCACCGGTCGGGTTCAGGAACGCCATGCGCATGCGCCGATCAATAGGGGTGGTTGATCAGGGCGGTGGCCGTCGCACTCGCCACGTTGCCCTGACTGTCCGTAATCGTGAGCGTGACCGGGAACTCCCTGGTCTGCCCCTCGAAAACCAGTGCTGCCGGGTATGTATGGGTCGGCGTCATTCCCTGTCCCGGCCCGCTGCCGTCCCCGAAGTCCCAGACGTAGCTCACGATCGGGAACGATCCCGCAGAAGCGCGACCGTCGAAGATCACCGCACGGTCCACCATCCCCTCGTAAACCCCGTTCACCCCACCCGCATCGGCGTTCAGGAAGGGCTGCGCCACCTCGACGTTGGCGCTCCCGGTCACACCGTCGGTGGTCGCCCGGATGCTGGCGGATCCGACCCCGACGCCGAGCACCGCTCCATTGTTCGCCTGGGCGACCGCGGGGTTGGAAGAAGCCCAGCTGAACGTCCGAGACAGGGAGGCTCCGCTGGCATTGAAGGCCTGAGCGGTTGCAGTGGCAGTCTCGCCTACCACGATGCTGGACTGCACGACGGAGACAGAGACCGACGCGACGATGTTCTCTGTGCCCCCGTTGCCGTTCGGGGGAGGAGGCGTCCCCGTGTCGCAACCGAGCATCGGCGGAACCGTGGCGGCGATCGCGACGACGAACGCAAGGTCGACCACCCAGGTCCACCAACCGTTGCGAGGGGTGGGCGTGGGCCGAGTGTTGGGCGGCCCCAAGCGGTGCAGGGGCTTGCGGTTATCCATGGCAATCAAAGCCGGAGGGTCACCGGGGGGGCGACCGATTCCAACATGGTCCTGGCTTGGGGGTCCGTCAATGAAGTCGGGTTTGACCCGCCCGGGCTTCGGCCCGAGTGTGTCCGAACGCGTCCCGCTTCCCGAGAATCCCTCGCATGGTCCAGCGTCTGGTCTCCCGTACCTCGTTCCTGCTGATCGGGCTCCTCATCGTGGCCACGATCGTGCGGCTCGGAGGCATCGCCCGCACGGGATTCTCGGTCGACGAGGAAATCACGTCTCTTGCCGTCCAGGGGATCGAGACCTCGGGGGTTCCGACGCTGCCGTCGGGCGTCGTCTACAAGCGAGGCCTGCCCTACACGTACCTGGCGTGGCTGAGCGGACACGCTTCGGAGCGGGACCTCGTCGGCTTCCGGTCCGTCAGCCTGCTGTTCGGCTTGGTGGGAGTGGCGGCGTTCTTCGCGCTCGCCCGGATGTTGGTTCCGCTACCCTATGCGGCAGCCTCGACCCTTCTGCTCGTGCTCGCTCCGGTTCACGCCGCCCAGGCCCAGTGGGCCCGTTTCTACAGCACGTTCACGGCCTTTTCGCTTGTCGGCCTTCTGCTTCTCATCCAATCGACCGGCGATCGACGATACCGCCCATACGCGTACGGGTGTCTGGCGCTTGCGGCTGGACTGCACGAGCTGGCGATCACCTTACTCGCTTTGCCTGCCTTCTGGTTCTTCGTCGGCGTGGCCGACCGAGGCGGCCAGGCATCGGATGCGGCTTCGGACTGGCGAGCCGACGGCCGGCTGCTCGTGGGGTGCCTGGTGGCCGTAGGCGCCGTTCTGTGGGGCGTCCGGGGCAGCTTCTTTGCGGCGGAAGCCTCGATCCTGATTGGCGGAAGCACCGGCGTATCGAGCGACACGTACCTCCTGTACCCCCCACTGCTGCTCTACGAGCTGACGTCCTGGAAGACGTGGACACCCCTGGTGGGCCTGTTCGCCGCGGTGGCCTGGGCGCTTCGTCGGGCGCTGCGGGTCCCATGGCCCCTGGCCGCCGTCGCCGTCGTCTTCAGTGCGTTTCAACAGCTGGGACTGGTCCTGTTGGCCTGTGCTTGCACCGTGCTGGTGGATCCGCGCCGCCTACGGGCCGTCGTGAGTTTCGGCGTGGCCATGGTCGTCGCGGCGCTGATTGGATGGAGCGTGGTCGTAAGCGTCCTCGTCGGTGCCCAGTGGTCGCCGGAGTTCGTCGTCGGACTGGTACCGGTTACGTTCTCCTACCCCTTCGACGGTGTGCGGTGGTTCGCCCGGTCGTGGCCGCTCGAAACCGTCGCCCTGGGCGTCTACGTGGCTCTGGTGCTGTCGCCCGGCACCAATCGAAGCGACCATCGCGTGAACGGCGGATTGGTCTCCGTGGCGGGGTCGACGCTGATCCTCATGGGCGTGTTGCGAGACGTGGGATTGAGGCCTCGCTACTTCGGGATCGTCCTCGTCGTCGCGTTCCTGGGGATCGGGTGGTCGGTCTTCCGTCTCCTTGGGTCCGTTCACTCGGGTGCGGGCGAGGGACCACGGACGGTCCGGCCGGCCACGGTCGTATGGACGCGGCACGCCCGCCGCGGCGCGGCAGGTCTGTGCGTCCTCTTGATGGTCGGAGTTGCCGGATCCCAGGTACGACGGCTGGCTGCACCGTCCACCGACTCCCTCGACGGCCCGGGGAGCGCGTCCACCGGAGGTGCCTCGGTCGTGGGCAATGGGATCACGACAGCCTCTTTGTTGGCGACCGTCGACCCCGCGCCGTGGCGGGCCGCGGTCGGCCGGATGGACGAACGGGAGACGGTCGTGTGCACCGACGAACCCGCCTGTTCCTATCTCTGGGGCCGGGTCGACTTCTGGTTGCTCGTGAGTCCCCTGGACAGGACCCGCTGGGCCCGGCGTCGTTCGCCGGATGCGACCGGCTGGTATGCCGGAGCGCGGATCCTCCCCGACCTCGAACGCCTGACGAGCGTGATAAGCGGAGCCGGTCCGGGTCACGCATTCACCGTGCTTTCCATGCGCACGAGGAAATACCAGACGCCCGACTCCGCGGACATCACCGCGGCTCTGGAGTCGGCAACCCCCGAGCTCATCGACGTAGCATCCGCACCTGGGCTGATCGTCTGGCGGGTTCGTCGTTGAAATCGGTAGCCGCGCCTGCGTATGTGAGGAGGCCCGATCGAACCCGACTCAACTCAGGAACCGCCCGTGACTCCTGCCCCTTTCCAATCCCGCCGCGCTGGCACTCCTGCACGAAAGGCCACTTGGCTGTCGATCCTGGTCCTCGCGCTGTCGGTGGCCAGCTGCGGCTCCGATCCCACAGGTGTCGACCGGGGTGGCGACGACGTGCTGGACGTGCTGTTCATCGGGAACAGCCTCACCTACTGGAACGACCTACCGGGCATGCTCGAGGCCCTGTTCGAGCTGGGCGAAGCGGGTCCCCTGAACGCCGAATCGGTTGTGTCACCGGGGGTGGGCCTACCGGACCACTGGTTGGACGGCGAGGCCGTGCGGAAGGTCCGGGAAGGCGGTTGGGACGTGGTCGTGCTCCAGCAGGGTCCGTCCGCCACGGAGGGGCGACCCTACCTGCTCGAGTACGCCGAGTTGTTCGGCGACGAGATCGACGCCGTCGGGGCCGAGCCCGCTCTGTACATGGTGTGGCCGGCGGAGAACCGCTTCTTCGACTTCGCCGGCGTGTCGGATTCCTACGCCACCGCCGCCGTCGTCGTGGACGGGTTGCTGTTCCCGGCCGGAGAAGCATGGCTGGCCGCATGGGAGAAGGATCCCCGGATCGAGCTCTACGGCCCCGACCGCTTCCACCCGAGCCCGAAAGGCACCTACCTGGCGGCCCTGGTCATGTACGAGCAGCTGTCCGGGAAGGACCCCAGAGACCTGCCGGAGGCGATCCCGATGGACGGGCAGCTCGTAGTGCTGGGCGAGCAGGAAGGGGAGTGGCTGCAGGAAGCGGCGCGCGAGGCCAACGAGCGGTTCGCCCGGTAAGAGGGATCGAGCGGCGTCGGGAGGCGCCGGTGCCGCCCGACTGGTCAGGTCCCGGGCACCCGCCCAGCTACTGTGTCCGTAGGGCGCATGCCGTCGTTTCCGGCCACCCGTTCTGGCACATGACCTTCAGGGCCGTGTGCCGGACCCAGTCCGAGATCGCTTCGTGGGGAAGGAGGCCCTCGGTGGGGATGTACTCCAGGCCCTCGAGGACCGCGGCGTAGGGGCCGAACCCCGACAGCCGGTAGGGCACCACGATCACGGACCGCCCCGCCACAGTTTCCCTCAGCACGAAGTCCCGGATCTGCTCCTCGGCCAGGGCTCGGGCTTCGGGCCAATCCTCTCTCAGAGCGTCGACCCCGACCTGGGCGAAGCCCCCGCCCCGAACGCGCTCGGCAGCGCCTTCCATGGCGGCCAGCAGTTGCTCGTTCTCGGCCTCGTCACCCATGCCGTGCGCCAGGATCAGGACACTCTCCTGGCTAGGCGCTTTGCTCACGTCCAGAGCCCGGCTGAGGATGATCTCGTTGACCTCCGGTGAGCCCATCAGGCCCTGATCGTGGGTGGCGATCGTCAGGTCGTGTGCCAGGGGCGCCGGCTCTTCGGGGCGGTGGCGCGGGACCGCTGCGCCCGTGCTCTCGGCCTCCCTCCGCTCCCGCATTGCCATCATGTTCGCATGGGTCATGAAGAAGGCCGGCTTCTCGTCCGATAGCCCCAGGAGGTACGCGGTCTGGGTGTAGAACGACGTACCCGACACGAAGAGGCGCACGACCGCAACCCGCTCCACGCCCAACGCCCCGAGAGAATCGAGCCCCTTCTGCATGGTCGAGGGCTCGGCCATGCCGAACGCCACTACCGCCGTCATGTCGTCGCCCGCGCCCTTCACGGCTTCCTCGACCGAGGCGTTCCACTCGTCCGTGCCTCCGTGGGCCATGACCAGCACTCCTGCGTCGGCCTGCTCCATGGGCATGGAGGCCTCGGGAGGCTCGGCGTTCGCCGTCTGGGCGGGCAAGTCCTGGGCCGGGGCGGGAGGGGCCACTACCGGGTCCGATCCCGACGCGCAGGCGGCGGAAAGAACCAGCAACGATGAAAGAGGCGATTTCCAGGGAGCGTGCATGACCGACCCAATGAGCTGGTTGAGAACGACTTTCAATCGCACCAATACTAGCGCTGAAAGCCCCAGGGTCAAGTCGTGCGCTTCCCCCTACGCCTCTCCCCGAGCCCTCTTCGTCCGGTCCACGAACTCGCCCGGCGGGATGGAGGCGATCGTGTCCCCGATCAAGTCGACGGGCAGGTCGTCCAGTCGCTTGAACCGCACGCAGGACTTGCCCACGTCGTAGCGCTTACCCGTGGCCCGGTAGGCCTCCTCGAACGCGCTGCGCTCGCCTTCGTCCATGTAGATCCCGGTCAGGTAGACGGCCATGTGGCTCTTCTGGGAAGCCAGGGCAGCGTACATCAACGGCTGCTTGTTGTACGTATCCGGGTAGGTCTCCAGGGGCACCTGGTAGGAGATCATGCCCCAGTTCATGGCCTCTTCGTAGCCGTCCGGGAGGTTCGCCAGAATGGTATTCCGGACCGCTTCGATGGCTTCGCGGCGGTCGGGGGTAAGCTCGGCAAGGTACGCTTCGACCGACTGTGCGCTGGATCTCATGATCCCCCTCCCCTGATCTGTGGTCAGGTGTGGAGTCGTGCTGCCGCGAGCCGGCGTCCGACCCGGGGGTACGCCGGGCACCACGTTCGGCTTGAAGTCCTGTCGGGTCCTGGGGGACGCTCCGAATAGACGTTTCTCATGTCGTGGCCGCAACCAGCAGGCCCTGGACGTGCGGGCGCGGAGTTCTACCGCGCCAGCCGCACCGCCGCGATCACGACCACGATCCCGACTACGGCGTTGAACCGTGCCAAGAGGGCCGCCTTGCGACGCATGGCCAGGGCGTCCGGCGAGCGGGACGGCAGCGTTCCAGCCTTCGGCCCCAGCCAGAAGTCGTGGAGGGCGCTCACGACCAGCATGGTGGCCACCGCCCCGAGCTTCCACGCCAACGCCCGACCGTAGGGCGTGCTCCAGAAGCCCGGTGCGCTCATGACGCCGGGCGCCAGCATGCCGGCGAAGTGGAGGTTGGCGATCCCGGTCACGACCAGCACGCCGATGGCAACCCAGCCGCTGGTCCGGAATGCCCGCCCCAGGTCCTGGAACAACCGGGACCGCAACTCCGGTGGCTCGACCTTTCTGAGTACCGGCGCACCCACGGCCCCCAGGAAGAACATGCCGCCGAGCCAGAACAGGGCCGCGAACACGTGGAGCGTGACGGTCAGGTAGTACACGATCTCGTGGGCTCCCTCATCCGCGCCGGACCGCGTGGACCAGCTCGTCCAGCCGCTGCAGGAATACCGACCGATCCCGCTTCTCGAACGGCCGTGGGCCACCGGTGATCTCGCCCATCTCACGAAGCCCCGCCATGAGCTCCCGGTTGGCCAGGGCTTCGCCAATGGACGCGGTGGTGAACACCCGGCCCCGGGGGCTCAGGACCCGGGTGCCCTTCTCCAGGCAGCGGGACGCGAGAATGATGTCTTCGGTGACGACGATGTCGGTGTCGGTCGCCTGCTCCACGATCCAGTGGTCAGCGTCGTCCAACCCCCCCGCCTCCTTCACGACCACCAGCTCGATCCATACCTCGGTGGGCACGCGCATCCAGGAGTTCGCCACCAGGGTGACAGGCAGCTGGTATCGCTTCGCGACCTTGTAGGTTTCCTGCTTCACGGGGCAGGCGTCGGCGTCCACGAGGATTCTCATGGCCGGAGCTTCGGTGAATCGGGGGGTAGGGGCAAGGCGGGCAGAGCTCTGGCCCCAATCAGTGGCGGCGCCCCGGCTGACCGTCCTTGGCCGAGGGATGCTCCAGCAGATCCGCCACCATCGTCTCCCGAAAGAAGGTCTGCATCCCGCCGGAGATCTCTTTCCAGCGAGAATGAGCCGCGCAGGGATCGTCTTCGCTACACCCCCCTGCCCGACCCAGCAGACAGCCCTGACCGTCTCCCAGCGGATCGAAGCGGCCCACGACGTCGATGAGGGACAGATCGGCGGCCGGCCGTGCCAAACGGAAGCCGCCCCTTGGACCTCGGTACGATACGAGCACGCCGGCACGTCCGAGCTCGTGGAGGATTTTCGACAGGTAGTTCCGGGGCACGGAGAGCGCCTCGGCGATATCGTCGACACGCACGGGCACGTCCGTCCCATGGTCGGCCAAGTGGAGAACCGCTCGGAGGGCATACTCGCCGGTTCGGGATAGGATCACTTCGCGATGCCGTTTCTTCTTCTGGAGTACGACCCGTATTCATCATACTGTTATGATAAATACGGTCGCGCAAGCCCCTGGCCGACACGGGCACCGAGGTCACGGCGTTCAAGCTCCGTAGAAGATTCTCCCACAACGTCCACCCCCCTTCTCCCGACACTCCGAGCGCCGGCAACGGCCCATTATTGGTCCGTACCCGAAGACTGGCTTTCAACTCCACCCCTCGTATCCGGACGGTTCGGGGTGGAGCGTGTTTTGTCGTACCGGAGGGTTGCTTGGATCCGTCAAAGGAAGAAGGGGGATGGCAGCACCTCCGACCGGTGCGGCGCTTCCTCAGGGTACCCCTGTACCACAAGATCGTGGTGGCCAATTCGGCGTTCGTGGCGCTGGCCGCGTTCGCCGCCACGTGGCTGACGCTGCGTACGGCCGGTGTCGCCGGCACCGCCTTCACCATGGGCGTTGTGGCGGCCTCGGTACTGCTGGCTGTCCTCGTCACCGCCGCGGCGAACGCGTTCCTCGTACGGATCGCGCTGTCGACCCTGGACCCCCTGGAAGACACCGCGCGGCGAGTGGAGCGAGGCGATCTCGACGCCCGTTGTGCCCGTTCGCCTCTCGCCGACGACCAGATCAGCCGGCTGACCGCGGTCTTCAACGAGATGCTGGAAGGCCTGGAAGAGGGTCGCCGGCGACAGCAGGAGCTGTCGGTCACGGTCCTCAAGGCCGAAGAGCGAGAGCGGATGTGGCTGGCTCGTGAGCTCTACGACGACACCGCCCAGGTCCTGGCCACCGCGCTGCTGCGGCTCCGGGCCGCAGCGGGTACCCAGGGGCCGAGTCGCGACGAAGCCTTGCAGGCCGTTCGAGACGAGATCGTCGGTGCCCTCGAAGGCATCCGGAAGATCGCCCGTCGTCTGCGGCCTCCGGAGCTGGACGAGCTGGGGCTCTCGGCGGCGATCACGGCCCACGCCCGGGCCCTGACGGAGGTCGGCGGGGTCCCCATCGAGGCCTCTGTGGAACCGGTCGACGATCTGCTGTCCCGGGAAGGTCGCCTGGCCCTGTACCGGATTCTCCAGGAAGCGTTGAACAACGCCGTGCATCACGCGAACGCGACGCGCATCGACCTGACCATCTCGGCACATTCGGGCCGCATCCGGGCCCTCGTACAGGACGATGGCGAGGGCTTCGACCCGGACCGGGTCCCCCCCTCCCCCACCGGTACGTTCGGCCTGGTGGGAATCCGGGAACGGGTCTCGTATCTCGGCGGCGGGTCTTCGATCGAGAGCGCTCCCGGCAAAGGGACGACGGTTCGAATCGAGATTCCGGCTCGCGGGTCCGTTCCGGACGCCGAGTCCCTGCACCTGGCCGAGATGGCCTGAACCGTCCCCCTTCCGGGAACGCGACAATTCGCTCTTTCGAGTGTCACCCAGGGAGGACGCTCAACCCGGCGCACTGCCCACATTCGCCCTTCGCACGGGACCCGGATCCCGGCACGGAAGCTGCGTATCTGTTGGGCGCCACCCGGCGTTCGAGCCCTGCCCCCGGGGATCTCGAGGACGCCCACGAACCGGTGGACGGTACGACCTGATCGACGATGAGTGTACATCGGCGCCGGCGTCGAGCACGGCCGGCGCGCTGGAGAGGACGGGAGAATGAAGACGTGGATCTGGGTGGGCCTGCTGGCATTGGCACCGATGGCGGCCGGGGCCCAGCAAGAGACGTTGGTCAGCGGCCAGATTCAGAGCGGCGGATTCGGCGCGCCGGTCCTCAAGTTCACCGAAGTCAACCAGAGCTTCGGATTCTTTCTCGGCGGCCGTGGCGGGTGGATCCTGAACGAGTCCTTCGTGATCGGCGGAGGCGGATACGGCCTGACGAACCAGAACCACTATCTGGTCGAAGCGCTGACGATGGGCTACGGGGGTCTGGACCTGGAGTACGTGGTCCGGCCCAATGAGCTCGTCCACGTTTCGTTCGCCGTCCTGGTGGGTGGAGGCGGGGTCCGGTTCTGGCCTGACCCGTCAGCGTTCTACTACGACAGCGCGTTCTTCGTGGCCGAGCCGGGCTTCAACCTCGAGCTCAACGTGACGCCGAGCTTCCGATTGAACCTGGGTGGCAGCTACCGGAGCGTGAGCAGCCTGGCGGTGCCCGGACTCACCAACGCGGACCTGTCGGGGTGGAGTGGCAACGTCCAGTTCAAATTCGGGAAGTTCGGTGGGATCTAGTCGCCGCCAGGATCGGGGTTGTCTTCCCGATCCTTCGCGGCCTGTTTCTCGGCCTCCTTCTCGGCTTCCTCCTTCGCCTCCTCGGCCGCCTCCCTCCTCGATGCGATCTCGGCTTCGAGTCGCGCCTGCTTCCGTTGCTTCTGCGTGGTGGTCGCGAGGCTGACGAGGGCGGCAGGAGCACCACCAGATACAGCTGACCGATCACGGCCTCCATCGACGCGAACGTTCGAGCGACCTCGTTGGCCGGGGTGATGTCGCCGTAGCCCAGCGTGGATACGGTCACGAAGCTGAAGTAGAACAGGGACGTCAGCGAGTCCGGGTCCGGCGCGGTGCCGGCCACCGCGCCCTCCACGCACGGAATGCCGTTGAAGGAGCACGGCTGTACGGTTTCGATGACGTAGAAGATCAGCGAGAACATGACACCGAAGAGCAGGTAGACGCTGATCGCCCCCGCCACGGTGGCGAACGTGATCACGGGGTGGCGCAGCAGCGCGCGAAGAAGCACGACGATGACGTAGGCGAACACCAGGACCATCGCACCGTCCGCCACCACAAGGGCGGTGACTGACGGTTCTTGGACGATGTCCCGAATCAGCAGCGCCGGAAGGCTCAGGGCGAGACCGAGTGCGAGCATGACCGGCCGTTGGGTCATGGCGAAAAGGCTTCCCAGGATGATGCCCAGGTACACGCCTCGCACGAGAAGCAGCCCCCACCAGACATCGTCGGCGAAGGGCTGGATGAAGAACGCCAGAAAAAGGCCCAGAAGCATCAGGAAATAGACCTTCGGGGGGGTTTGCTCGGAGCCGAAGAGCGTCTCCAGGAGTTCCGTCTTGCGCTGCGTGTCGTCTGGGTCGCTCATGCCATAACCTGGGTGGGGTCGGACGGTCGGTCCCGCCAATATGCCCTGCCGACCCGCGTGAACAAAAGAGAAGCGCCGACGAGATGCCTCGCCGGCGCCTTCCTGTCCTTCGGCCCGAAGGCGGCCTGGATCAGGCGGATGGAGCTTGCCCAACCCAGCCCGGGTCCGGACGCCTACACCATCGAGGCCGTGCTCTCGAACGCCTCGAAATCGCCGTCCACCATCACCACGTCGAAGCCCTCGCGCTTCAGGAACGAGACCGCGGCCGACGCCCGGTTGCCTGACTGGCAGTGTACGAGCAGCGTCCGGTCCCGCGGAAGCTCGTCCAACCGGGGCAGCAGCCTCGTATGCGCCACGTTGATGGCGTCGGGCACGTGTCCCTCGGCGTACTCCGTGGCTTTGCGCACGTCCAGGACCGCAACGCCGTCTTCACCCAGGCGTTCGCCGAGCTCACCCAGGTCGATCACCTCGAACGAGTCGAGGGTTCCCCCCGCCGCTCCGAATTCCGCGACGGCCTCCGGAGCGAACGTCCCGGCGATGTGGTCGTATCCGATCCGGACCAGGTTGCGCACCGCCTCATCGACGGTGTCCTCGTCGACGATCAGGTAGAGATTGGCGGCGGGGTCCACGTACGAGCCCACGAAGGTGTGGAAGCTCTTGTTCAGCGGCGAGTAGACCGACCCGGGCACGTGGCCTTCGAAGAAGGCGGTCCTTTCGCCCCGCATGTCCAGGATGACCGCGTCGGCCATGGCGGCGACCGAGGCCAATTGGGACGCGGCGAGCCGTTCCGGCTGGGGCACGGCGCCCAGCAGCGGCACACCCTCCCGGTTCAGCTCCTTCATCCGGGCGAAGTACACCGGAGGCTCCGGCTGGCCCTCGAGAATGAACCGGACGAACTCGTCCTCGCCGGCCTTCGCCGCGGCGAACGCGGGGCTGAACCGACGCTCGTATCCGATGGTCGTCTCGGGTACCGCGCCCAGGGCTTTGCCGCAGGCGCTGCCCGCCCCGTGACCCGGCCAGACCTGGAGGTAGTCCGGGAAGTCCAGGGCATCGATGGCCGTTTGATAGAGGGTGCGGGCCGACGGCTCCATGGCCCCCTCGACACCGGCCGCCGATTCGAGCAGGTCCGGGCGGCCCAGATCGCCCACGAAGACGAAATCGCCCGTGGCGATGCCCATGGGCTCGTCCGCGCCACCGCCCATGTCCGTGATCAGGAAGCTCATGTGCTCGGGCGTGTGCCCGGGCGTGTGCACCGCCTTGATACGGATGTTGCCGATCATGAAGGTGTCGCCGTCCTTGATGAACTGGACGTCGTAATCACTGCCCTGGGCCCAGAACGACTGCCAGTCGGGTCCCCCCTCCGACGAGAGGTAGAGCTTGGCGCCCAACTGGTCCGCCATCTCCCGGGTGCCGCTCAGAAAGTCTGCGTGGATGTGGGTCTCGGTGGCCGCGACGATGCGAAGGCCTTCTGCCTTGGCGATCTCCACGTACCGATCGATGTCCCGCTCCGGGTCGATGACGAGGGCCTCGCCCGTCTTCTGACAGCCGACCAGATAGGCGTATTGAGCGAGCTTGCCGTCCTCGATCTGGCGAAAATACATGGTGTGCCTCCGTGTTCCTTCCGGTTCCCGTGCTTCAGTGTGCCGTAGCAAACGACGGAACGGCCCCGAGCTCGACGATCATCGATCCGGCACAGCGCACGATCGCGTCGGGCCGCAGTCCCTAGTAATGGGGCAGGCGTGAACGTATGGCTCCGTAGAACCAGGTGCCGAAGACCGCGCTGACGAGCGCCACGACGTAGACCGAGATGCCGTTGCCGAGGAGCGCGAACATGGGTCCCGGGCACGCGCCGGTCAGGGCCCAGCCCAGTCCGAACGTGGTGCCGCCGATCCAGTAGCGATAGCCCCGACCCATTTGCTTCGGGTTGAGCACGATCGGGTTGCCGAGGGCCGTGCGCATGTGACGGGCCTTGATCAGGGCGATCGAGACCATGGCCACAACCACGGCGACGCCGATGATGCCGTACATGTGAAAGGCCTGGAAGCGGAACATCTCCTGGATACGGAACCAGGAGACGACTTCGGATCGGGTGAACACGATCCCGAGGACGATGCCAAGCAGGAGGTATGGCCAGAGCCGCTCGGGTCCGGTGGCCATCGACGAGTCGCCGGT
>CAJIAX010000166.1_pt1 | contig 24610 bp, 18 predicted proteins | sample 9199251 | NCBI WGS metagenome assembly CAJIAX01 (sample SAMEA7708287, study PRJEB35096) | sediment metagenome | biome: marine neritic benthic zone biome [ENVO:01000025]; feature: sediment [ENVO:00002007]; material: shallow marine sediment [ENVO:03000034] sea grass bed [ENVO_01000059] ... | reverse complement strand
TGCCAGCTCGATCGCCGGTATGTAGACCAGCCCCGTTCCCGGGTTGTACGACACGGGGTGCCAGCTGTGGGCGCCCGAGGCACTGGGGAACACGAGCTCGAAGCCGTCTTCGTAGCGGGCTCCTTCGGCCTCGACGGGCCGGCCCGTTTCCATATCGATGCCGGTGGCCCACGTGATGTTGGCGAACGGCTCCGCCGAGATCAGCTCACCGTTCTCACGGTTGATCACGTAGAAGAAGCCGTTCTTGGGGGCATGCATGGCCGCCTTGACGACCTGACCGTTGACGGTGAGATCCGCCAACACGATGTCCATGTTCGAGTTGTAGTCCCAGGTCTCGCCGGGCACCGTCTGGTAGTGCCATCGGTACTCCCCGGTCGAGGCATCCAGGGCCACCACCGAGCACAGGAACAGGTTGTCGCCGCCGCCCGGGCTCCGGATCCGCTGATTCCAGGGTGCCCCGTTGCCTGTGCCGAAGATGACCTGGTCGAACTCGGGATCGTAGGTGATCCCGTTCCACACCGTGCCGCCGCCACCGAACTTCCACCACTCGCCGGTCCAGGTCTCGGCCGCCATGCGCATGGCGTCGTTCTCGAACCCGTCGACGGGATTCCCGGGCACCGTCCACCAACGCCACACCCGCTCGCCGGTCTCCGCGTCGTACGCGTCGAGGTACCCACGGACGGCGCCGAGCTCGGTGCCGCCGTTCCCGATCACGATCAGTCCGTTCATGGCCTTCGGGACCCCCGTGATCATCAGGGGCAGCTCCGGGTCCAGCGTCATGGTGCTCCAGACCTCCTGGCCCGTGGCGGCGTCCACCGCGATCAGGCGTCCGTCGGCCGTGGCGACGTAGACCTTGTCGTGCCAGTACGCGACCCCACGACTCTGGTCCCACATGATCCGGAGGCGGTCCTGGGCGTGCTCGATCACCTGGGGATCGTACTCCCACAACTGTTCACCGGTGGCCGCGTTCACGGCCCGCAGCTTGTTGTAGCTGCCTTCGTAGTACATGACCCCTTCGACCACGAGGGGCGTCCCGATCAGGGATCGGTCCTCGGGCAGATCCACGTACCAGGCGACTCCCAGGTCCCCTACGTTGCCGTCCGACAGCTCAGCCAGGGGACTGAAGCGTTGTTCGTGGTACGTGCGGCCGTAGGCCAGCCAGTTTTCGCCCTGGCCCAGATCCGACAGGGCCACGGCGTCCACCATCAGCGCGCCCTGTTCCGGAGCACAGCCGAAGACGGTGAGACAGGCGAGGGTGAGCAGCGTGGGGATGCGCATGGGAATGCTCCGGGGGAGGGGGCCCGACGTTTGACGCCAAGGCCGTGGGAACCTCTCTTGCGTGCGTAGGATTACCGAGACAATCACGTTGCCGAGCTGGTGAGCCCGATGGTCCGTCCGAACGCCCGCTGTTGCCTCTGTTGTCGCTCTCCGCACCGGAGAGCCGGACGGACCCGCGCGGCCGTGACCTGACGCGGCACGAGCTCCTTGGGCGAAAGCCCTCGAATCCGACCGGTCTCTCCCCTGGAGGAGGACCGGTTTCGTCGTAGAAGCGGTGTTCCAGGAGGCAGGGGAAGAGACCCGAACCCAGAGGTCAGACCAGGCCATGAACGGAACGATCGAACGCCACACAGGGCGCCGTACCGTTGTCTTCCTGTCGAGCACTTTCATTGCGGCTTCCCCGCTCCTTGCCTGCACCGCCGAACCGTGGCCGGATCCTCCGGCCATGACCGCCGCGGAGCACGATTCCACGCACCAGGAGTGGCGCCAGAACCGCCGAGACGGTCTCGTGCGGGTGCCTGGAGGCACCGTGCTCTGGGTCGGGCTCTGGGAGCTCCGCGAGGGCTCCGTGGACTTCGGCTCCGACTCCGCTCTTCCCATCGTGCTGTCGGCCGACGACGCGCCGCCCTTCGCCGGCACCCTGCACCGCTCGGGCATGGAGGTGCGACTCGAACCCGCGCCGGGGGCCGACATCCATATCCGGGACGGCGACCCCGTGACTGAGACGCTGCTCGTCGAGAACGACCGGTCGGGTCGGACCACGACGCTGCGTCTCGGCTCCCTCGGCATGCGCGTCCACTCGGAGCTCGGCACCGACCGCCTCTGGCTCCGGGCCTGGGACGAAGAGAGCCCCCTGATCGAGACGTTCGCGCTGCCGGAGCAGTACCCGCTCGATGAACGCTGGCGGCTCGCGGCCCGGTTCGACGCCTTCGACGAACCGATGCAGATGCCCGTGGCCGACGTGACCGGCGGCATGGTCGAGAACCGGGTGCCGGGAGAGTTGGTCTTCCGCCTCGACGGCCAAGAACACCGGCTCCTGGCGTCGGCCGACACCAACAGCACGACCTACTTCATCATGCTCTGGGACTCGACGGCCCTGTCCACGACGTACGAGGCGGGGCGATACGTCCGGGCGCCCATCGCCGATTCCACGGGTTGGACCACCCTGGACTTCAATCGCACGTACAACCCGCCGTGCGTCTTCACCGAGTTCAGCGTTTGTGGTTTTCCGCCGGCCCAGAACCGCCTTCCCTTCGCCATCCCGGCCGGAGAGAAGAAACCTCCGCACTCGGCCACGGAGTTCTGAGCCGTCGCAGCGTCGAGGGCCCCGGAGCCGCAGCTCGCCCCGGGGCCGCCCGACGCTACAGGGTCAGTTCGACCAGAAGTCCGGGTCCGCCGCCTTCATCTCGGCGTTCACGTACGACATGGTCGGGCTGAGCCGGAAGCGGTACGAGATCATGCTGGCGGCGGCGTTCTGCATGAAGTTGTCGAACACCTCCATGTCGTCGCCCGAGATGTCCTCCCAGATGGCCGCGTCGTCCGCCATCACGTCGTCGAAGTCGGCGTAATCCGCCACCGACCCGAAGATCATGTACGTCCCACCCGGCATCCCACTCATGACCTGGTAGGTCCGGAAGTCCGCCTCGGGTCCGGCGAGCTCGCTGTACTTCATCGCCGCAGCGGCAAACGCAGCATCGTGCCCCGGCTTCACCCGCATGACGGTGATGTCCCAGAAGCGCTGGGTGTTCAGGTCCGGGAACGAACCGCCGCTGAGGTCTGGCCGAGCCATCAGCATTACGGTCCGCGTCGACGCCAGGTGTTGGCCGTGGGCGTCCCACAGACGCTGTAGCTCGGTCGACAGCGCCGGATTGCCCTCGACCTCCGTCATGCGAGCGGCGTCTTCGGCGTGGTCGGCGAACGGCTCGACGTACCAGACCATCGGCGGGCCGGTCATGGACTCCATGGCCAGGTAGATCCCAGAAAAGCCGGCTTCCTCCTGGGCCTCGGGCCAACCGGACGAGGTCTGCTCGTAGGCGGACGCGTGACCCAGCTTGATCTCTTCCATGTAGATCTTCAGGTAGCTGGGCTGGTCGGTCGGCGTCTCCTGCTGGGCCGCGGCGTGGGTCACGCCGAGGGCGAGGGACATGAGGACAGCTGCGAAGAGGGAGGTGTAGCGCATCGGTTGAGCCTCCGTAGGGGGGCGCCGGGGTGGCGCACGGTTGGCCTGCTGCGCCACGTCAGGTTGGAGGACGCGGCGTGCTTCGAAACCACTGCTGCTGACCCCCAATTCGGGACGCCCGGGGCCCGCGGGTCAAGGGTCTTGTGGGAACAAATGGCGGCCCGGGGCGGCAGGGCCCCAAAAGAAGATCCCCCCAGATCACCGAGCAAGCTCGACGACCCAGGGGGCACGGCAACACGGCCATTCCCCCATGACCGGCCACCGCGTTCTCTTTTCGTCTATTCCGACCCCGCGTACGCTCCCGGTCCGGACATGGCCGCGTGACCCCTTTCAAGGCGCACGGCGCCCGGCAGGTGCGCGTCGGGGGCCGGCGCCAATCCCAGATCCTCGGCGATGCACCCGTAGGTCGCCTCCGCCGACAGCAGCACACCTGGGACGCCCGCGCCGGGGTGCGTACCGGCCCCCACGAGATACAGTCCCTCGATGTCTTCGCTACGGTTGTGAGGCCGCAGGTAGGCGGTCTGACTGATCTTGGGCTCGATGGCAAAGGCGTTGCCGAGGGTGGCGTTCAACTCGGTCTCGAAGTCGTCCGGAGTGAACAGATGCAGGACCTCCAGGTTGTCGCGGAGGCCTTCCATGCCCCAGTCCTCGAGGAAATCCAGGACCTTCTCGGCAAATGGCTCCTTGGTGGCCTCCCAGTCGATGCCACTGGCCTTGTTGGCCACCGGGATCAGGACGTACATGCTCTCGCATCCAGGGGGAGCCATGTCCGGATCGGTGCGGGTCGGCGCGTGCACGTACATGCTGAAGTCGTCCGGCAGGATCTTGTTCTTGAAGATGTCCTTGACCAGACCCTTGTAGCGCTCCGACAGGATCAACGTGTGGTGGGCGACCTCCGGGTACTGCTTGCGCACGCCCAGGTACATCAGGAAGCAGCTCATCGTGTGCTCGATCTTCGCTACGCGTCGATCGTTCCACCGCTTCCGCTTCTCCGCCTTCAGGAGTCCGCTGTAGGTGTGGGCCACGTCCGCGTTGCTCACGACGATGTCGGTATCGAAGAAGCCTTCTGCCGTCTCCACACCCCGCACTCGTCCGTTGTCGACCTCGATCCGAGTGACTTCGCTGTTGGTTCGGATCTCGCCGCCCAGCTCGAAGAACAACCGACCCAGCGCCTCGACCACGGAGTACATCCCCCCGGGCGTGAACCAGACCCCGCCTTCACGCTCCAGGTAAGGGATCATGAGGTACACGGAAGGCGTGGTGAACGGGTTCCCGCCCACGAACAAGGGATGGAACGAGTAGATGAACCGGTGGCGGAAATCCCGGAAGTACCGGTTGACCAGTGTGGCCACCGGCCAATGGGCACCCATGCGGAGCATCTTCGGAATGAAGGCCGCCATGCGACGCAGGGAGTCGAAGGGCCGGCCACCCAGGCGATCGGTGATCACCGCGTCGTGGATGGGACGGAGCTTCTCCATGAATTCGTCCAGACGGTCCGCGTCCCGGGCGTCGAACCGGCGCATCTCCTCCTTCATGCGCTCGGGGTCACCCACGTAGTCGATGTGGGTCCCGTCGTGGAAGTAGATGCGGTAGTACGGGTCGAGAGGGATCAGCTCCAGGTAGTCCTCGAGGCGTCGTCCCGCCGCCCGGAAGACCGAATCCACGATCGCAGGGGCCGTGATCAGGCTGGGGCCCATGTCGAACGTGTATCCCTTGTCGACGATCTGGTAGGCGCGCCCACCGATCTTCTTCCGCTTCTCCAGGATCGTGGTCTGGACGCCGGCTGCCTGAAGCCGGACCGCAGCCGCCAGGCCGCCGAAGCCGCCTCCGATCACCACTGCCCGCTTGGGCGGGTCGTGACCGAGGTCGCGCGGGTCTGAATACGCTCGTCCGTCTTCGACCCGTGGTGTGCGAACGGACCCAGTGCGATTGGCGCTCATTCCTACGACCTCCCTGCGTGGAGCGCCGGCCGCGCCGCCCAGGATCGAGGCGAAGACGAGGTGCGGGTCCAGGCCAGGGCGCCCAGGCCGGTCACCGTACCGACGGTGACGGCTACTGCGCCCCACAGGCCGGCCAGCGCACACATGCCCAGGGGCATCGCGAGCACGGCGGCGTAGAGCCCCGCCATCCAGGCCGTTGGGAGGTCCTGTATCCAGGACGAGGCTCCCAATCGGTCGAGCACACCCATCAGCACGATCCCGGTGATCATCCACCCGGCCAGGTTGATCAGGGGCATACCGTAGTATGGTCCGCTCTCTCCCCACGTCCAGTAGGGCGTCAAGAAGCTCATGGCCGGATCGAGGGCCAGGGTCCACGCGGTGAGGGCCGCCGCTGCGAAGAGGATTCGGGCGCTACGGGCGCCAGGCTCGGGAAACGCCGCCCGGGCCACGACGAACGCCGGTAGCGCCATGACGAACCAGCTGAACGGGATCAGCGCCGGAACGCGACCTCCGAGCTTGAACCCGAGCAGGCCCGTGTAGGCGTATTCGCCGAAGGGCAATCCGAATCCGGTGCCGATGAACTCGGCCAGGAAGCTGAGCCCGGCCACGGCCAACATGGCTGGTACCCACTTCACCCCCACCCGGCGCACGAGCACAACGGCCAGGACCAGCGCCGACAGCGCCACGTGGGTTCGTCCGAAGAAGGGGAACGAGATCTGATAGAAGGCCCACATGCCCTCGGATTCGGGAATCCACTGAGGACGAAGGCCGAACGCTCCATAGCCGATCAACGCGACTCCCGTGAACGCCAGGAACGCCTTTAGCGCCCAGCGTTCGAGGGCGACGGCACGGGGCGTCGGGGCCCGTCCGGTCATGCTGCGCCCTCCACCGCGTCCGCGGCAGCGCGCTCCAGCCACGCGTCGAATGCCCGAGCGCTGGAGAATCGATCGACCGACTGGAAGGGGCCGTCCATGTCCGGCATGACGCCGGGCGTCAGCTCGGGCCCGCCCAGAACCAGTCGATACGGGGTTTGATGATCGTAGAAGCGGGAAAGCACGTGGAGGGCCCGCCGGAGCTTCGCGTCGACGGAAGGATGACTGAGCGACAGGCAAACCAGAGCGGCCCCCCGGGCCGATTGAACCGACGCGAACTCCTCGACGGGCGTATCGGGGCCCAGGTTGAGGACCCGCCAGCCGTGGTGTTCGAGCACGAGGCGGGCCGCCATGGCGCCGAGGTGATGCTGATCGCCCTCGGTGGCCCCTACGATTGCCAGGTTCGTGCGGGAATACCCATCCCGGGCCAGCGGCACGCGAGCCCGTCCGGGTCCGTTGGCCAGCTCGAAGAAGACCTCCAGGACGGTCTGGCTGACGAAGTGTTCGTCGCCGACACCGAGCTTTCCCCGGGTCCAGTATTCGCCGACGGTGGCCAGCAGCGGACGAACGCCGTCGTCCAGAAACCGCCACAGCGGAATGGCGGGATGCCGTCCCAGGAGCAGGAGAAGGGCTCCGAGGCGTTCAGCCTGCCCCCGGAGCACCCACCCTAGCGCCAGATTCTGGGCACGTGTGAGCGTGCCCTGATCTATCGCCTCCCGCATCGCCGCCCACACGTGGGCCTGGAAGGGCTCGAATTGATCCAGGATGGTGTCGATCTCTCTCGTCCGCGCCACATCCAGGGCCGACTGCAGGCCGATGCGACGATGACCCCCGCCCGTGCGCAGCGACGGCAACGCGCCGTCGTCGCTCCACCGCTTTACGGTGGACGGGTGGACCTCCAACAGCTCCGCGACTTCGCGGGTGGTGAGGGCCAGGTCGGATTCGAGGTGTCTCACGTGCTCTCCCGGTCAAGAAAACCGATCGTGAGACCAATTTGAGCGATTGTTTATGGATTGTCAAGCTTTTGTATGAACAACATATAAACGTCAGGCAGGTAGGGGCGGTCCCGGTGGCTCGGCAGCCTCCGGGTCGTGGGGAAAACCCGGCACCAGCACCAGCACGAGACCGAAGACGACGAGCAGGTTCGTGACCAGGAAGAACACCGCTTCCTCCACCGGGAGTCCCCACGGCTCGAACCCCAGGGTGAAGCGTTCCGAGATGGTCCAGGTGCCGGCCGCGATCGCGGTCCGGTCCGCGAACCAGAGGTACAGCGTCGAGATGACCAAGGTGGGAATGACGGCCGCCCGAAGGCTCCAGATCCACGCGCTCCCGGCGAGCCAGAGGATCAGGATCAGCGGTGCGGCCCACACCAGGATCAGGCCCATATACCGACCGGACTCGGTGGGCAGAAGGACCAGGCCCTCGGCGATCAACGCCAGCCACGGAACCGCACCCCAGAACTTGACCCGCCCCGGGCGGGCAGGTGGAGGGGGCATTCCGACATCGTTGAGCAGCCGGGCCACGAAGATGTACAGCAGGCTTCCCGTGAGCAGCGGCTGGAGCAGGAAGAACAGATACTCTTCGACGGGCACCCACCCGATGGTTCCGATCACTCGCCCCTCGCCATACGTCCAGACCCCCGCGTACACCAGGTAGTTGTCCCACACGGTCGTGTAGATCAACGCGAACAGGGGTAGCGCCAGGAGGCCCACCCGGGCGCGCCGGCCCAGGGTCGGGAGCTCCCTTCGGGCCCGACCGCCCAGGATCAGGACGGGCGGAACGATGAACAGGACGAGAAACTGGAGATAGGTCACGTGGGGCGGTGCGTTGGGGTGGAAGGACCGGGCACGAAGTATGACCAGGGACGCGTCCTGGCGCACGCGGGCTCTGGGGACGCCGCCGGTTTGGCGCTCCCTGGTCTGGTCGCATCGACACCGGGACGCCTTCGCCCTACTCTCTCGTGCATGTCATTCATCCCGGCATGCTGCGCCGGCATCCGCGCCCGTCCCCGTGCCCACCGGGCGTTCCCCGGCGAGGCCTGAGGAGAGACCGATCCCGTACGAACTGGCTGGTCAGGTCCCGGTCGCACGGTTTCCCGAAGCGGCCGTCCGTGGGCTCGCCCACGAGACGCTCGTGGCCCTGGGCGCGGACGAGCACGAGGCCCGGATCAACGCCGACGGACTCGTGACGGCCAGTCTGTGGTGGCACCCGGGGCAGGGCCAGGGACTCGAGAAGCTGTTCCGGTACGCTCGACGGGTGAAAAACGGCGGTATCGTTCCCCGGGCCGACATGCGCAGGGTCCGGGACCACCCGTCCTCCGCGCTTCTGGATGCCGGCAAGGGCCTGGGCTACGTCGCTGCCCACCGGGCCATGGCGCTGGCCATCGAGAAGGCGACGGGTCGGGGAATCGCCCTGGTGGGCGTACGAAACAGCAACCACTTCGGCATCGCCGGATACCATGCTCTGCAGGCCGCTCGAGCGGGGCTGATCGGCATCGCCCAGACCAATGCAGGCGCCGAGATGGCGCCCTGGGGTTCGGCGACGCCGGTCCTGGGCACGAACCCGTGGGGCATCGCGATCCCCCGGGGCGAGGGGCACGACCCCATCGTCCTGGACATGGCGCTCACCCAGTCCGGCAAGGGCATGATGGCATGGCTGACCCGGGCCGGATCGCCCATGCCGCGGAGCTGGGCCCTGACCCCGGACGGCGCATCTACCGACGACCCCCGGGCGGCCGCGGCAGGCCCTCTGCTGCCGATCGGAGACTACAAGGGGTATGGGCTGAGCCTGGTCACCGACGTGCTCTGTGGGGTCATGACGGGTGCCCTGTTCGGGACCGAGGTGTTTCAGGACGACACCCACTTCGACGTGGGGCACGCCATGACCGCCATCGACCCCGGGTGCTTCATCGGCCGGGAGCGCTTCGAGGCCCGGGTCGAGACCCTGGTCGACCAGGTCCTGAGCGCTCCGCCCATCGATCCGGCCCGCCCCGTCGTGCTTCCGGGCCAGGTGGAGCAGGAACGGGCTCGGCTGCGGATCGAACGGGGTGTTCCGGTCGCCGCCGCCACGGTCGAGAAGCTGGATGCGCTCGCCGCCGAGCTTGGCGTCGTGCCGCTCGGCCGGCGCGCTGAAGGTTACACCAGACCCGCGAACGACCCGAGTCCATCCACGACCACGTCACCGAGTCCCAGGGGGCTCGGTGGGCTCCGAGAACCCAATCCTCTCAACCCATCAGACCCATCATGAGTCGACCCATCCAGATCGGAACCGCCAAGGCCGCCCCCGGCACCATCGCCCAAGGCGTGATCCCCCTCGGCAGCCGGCACGACGGTACATCGTACGGCATCCCGGTGATCGTCGTGAACGGGGTGGAGGAAGGCCCCGTTTTGTGGTTGAACGGCGGCACCCACGGCGACGAGCCCGAGGGCGCGTTCTCCATCCATCTGGCGCTGAAGGCCCTGGATCCGGCGTCTTTGCGAGGCACCGTCGTCGCGGTCCCCGCCATGAACGTGCCCGCGTTCCGGGCCGGGAGCCGGGGGAATCCCCTCGATACGTTCTCCTACGACATGAACCGCATCTACCCGGGGCGTCCGGACGGGTACCCGACGGAACGGGCCGCCTGGGCTCATTGGTCGGCCATGAAGGAGGCCTGCGACCTGCAATTGGCGATCCACTCGGGCGGAGAGCATTCGTATCTGGCCCACATGATCTTCGCCGCGGAGAATCCGGCCAGCCTGGAGTTGGCGGGAGCGATGGGCCCCCAGTGGGACCTGGTCTTCGAGACAGGGGTGGGTGGCAACAACCCGTCGGCGAAGGTGGCCGCCATGGGCGGCGGCGGAATCACCGTCGAGCTGGGAGGCAACTGCCGAACGTTGACGCGGGACTTCCACGTCGTCGCTCGTGACCTCGCCGAAAGCTACCTCAACGTGATGCGGCACTACGGCATGATCGAAGGGCAAGCGTCCTACGCCTCCCAGTGGCGGACGGGCCACCAGATCGCGCTGCTCGCCCCGGCGTCCGGCATGTGGGTCGGGAGCCCCCGCCTGGAGTTCGAGACACCCATGGCCGCGGGCGCGCCCCTGGGGCGTGTCTACGACCTGTACGGCGACGTGCTGGCGCAGGTCGACGCCCCGGAGGACGGTGTCGTCTTCGGGCTCCGGTACAGGCCTGCCGTGCTCGAGGGGGAATGGTGCTGCTTCTACGGGATCATCGACGCGGTCCGGGACGATCTGCTCGCGGGCGAGGGGTAAGCGCCCGAGGCAAAGGAGTCGTTACGGAAGCCGGTCCCCGTCGATCGTCGTCCGACGGGCGGCCCGGCCCCGGCCGCGCGGCGCCGTGGGCACGCCGTTCTCGGCGATGATCTCGCCTCTCGACACTGTCATCACCGGCACGCCGACCCCTTCCATACCCTGGAAGGGGTTGTAGTCCACGGCCGAGTTCAGGTCGTCGGCATCCAGGATCCAATCGGCCTTCGGGTCGAACAGGACCAGGTCGCCGTCCTTTCCCACGTCCAGGCTGCCTTTCTCGGCCAACCCGAAGATCCGGGCGGGGTGGGTCGACGTCAGCTCGACGAAACGATTCTCCGAAATCCGCCCCTGAGAGACCCCCTCGCTAAACAGAATACACATTCTGGTTTCGACGCCGGGCAGGCCGTTCGGAATCTGCGTGAAGTCTTCCCTGCCTTGGGTTTTCTGGTCTGCGAAGCGGAACGGTGCGTGATCCGACGCCACTTGTTGCAGGGTTCCGTCCATCAAACCGCTCCACAGGGCTTCGGGATGCCCTCCGGGCCGCAGTGGCGGGCTGCAGACGAACTTCGCCGCCTCGAATCCGTTCGCGTCGGTGTAGCGCTCCGCCGTCAGCGACAGGTATTGGGGGCAAGTCTCGGCCGCGACCGGAACGCCGCGACGGCGAGCCCGACGCACGGCATCCACGGCTTCCCTGGAGGTGACGTGGGCGATGCAGACCGGGGCACCCACGACCTCGGCCATCAGCAGGGCCCGGGTCGTGGCTTCGGCTTCGACCTGGGGCGGCCGACTTCGGGCGTGGAACGCGGGACCGGTCTGTCCGGCCTGGAGGAACCGCTCGATCAGATGGGTGACGGCGCAGTCGTTCTCGCAGTGGAGATAGACGATGCCCCCATGCTCGGCGGAGGTCTCCAACACCCGCATCAGGTCCGGATCCGGAACCATCTTGTCCGCATACGTCATGTAGATCTTGAACGACGGGCTGCCCCCGGCGATGAGCTGCGGCATCTGGTCCACGACGTCGTCCCGGACGTCGGTGACGATCATGTGCAGACCGTAGTCCACCACGGCATCGGCGTCGGCCACGGCCAGCCGATCCTCCATCACCCGGGGCAGATCGTCGCCTTTCCGCTGCAAGGCGAAATCGATGATGGTCGTGACACCGCCCGCCGCCGCGGCACGGGTTCCTGTGTGGAAGTCGTCCGCGGTCTCGATCTTCATGCGATCGATGGGGTGGGCCATGTGCACGTGGGTGTCGATGCCCCCGGGCATCACCAACAGGCCCCGGGCGTCGACGACCCGCACGTCATCCACCCGGTCGGCCAGGCCATCGCCCACGGCCTCGATCCTGCCGTTTCGGATGAACAGATCCGCTTCACGGCTCTGGTCCGCACCCACGAGTCGCCCGCCGGTCACCAGCAGATCCGCACTCATCTTGACCCCTCCCGCACCGTCGTTACGAACGCGGCCATCCGGTCCAGGGCCTCCTTGATGCGATGGTCCGGCGCCAGCAGCGAAATCCGCACCCACGACCGCCACCGCTCCCCGAAGGAACGCCCGGGGAAGATCAATACCCCCGTGTCCTCCAACAGCCGGTAGCAGAACGCTTCCGTCTCCATGTCCAGAACCGACAGGTCTGCCCAGACGAAGAGTCCTCCGCCTGGATGTCCGTAGGGGATTCCCAAGGCGTCGAGGCCGTCCATCATGGTGCGCCGACGGCCGGCGTAGGTTTCGAGCATCGCGGGACGGACCTCCAGGTCTGAATCCATGGCGGCCAGCGCCGCGTGTTGGGAGAAGAGGGGGCACGGACCGGACACGGCGCTCTTCAGCGCGGCCGCCGCCTCGATGAACTCGGGCTCGGCGATCAGGTATCCGACCCGGAACCCGGTCATGGCGTAGGTCTTGGAGAAACCCCCGATCGTGACGGTGGCGTCCTGCATTCCCCGACACGCCGCCATCGACTGGAACGTTCGACCTTCGTAGACGAGATCGCCGTAGATCTCGTCGTAGACGACGATGAGGCCCATGTCCCGTGCGGCCTCGGCGATGGCCCGGACCCCGTCCTGGTCGACGCAGGCGCTGGTGGGATTGTTGGGGTTCACGAAGACCAGCACCTTCGCGTCCGCCGCATGCTCCCGAACGGCCTCCGCCGACAGCTCGAAGTTCCTTCCCTCGCCGGTGGGGATGGTGACCAGCCGTCCCCCCGCTGCGCCCACGGCCTGATCGTACGACGAATACCGGGGATCCGGCATGGCAACGACATCGCCCGGGTTCACCAGCGTCATCATGCTCAGGAACAGCGCCTCCTGAGCTCCGTTCGTGACCAGGATGCAGCGTTCCGGGTCCAGATCGAGCAGCCGGTCCTCGGCGTATCGATGGGTGATGGCCCGTCGCAGCTCGCCCAGGCCCCGGATCGGGTTCGTTCGCACGGGGTGGCGCGCCCGATCGAGAGCGCGGTCGAGAATGACCGGGGGCGTGTCCATGTCCGGGTCCCCCCGGCCAAGGGAAATCACGTCGTCCATGCCGGCGGCGAGCTCGAGCATCCGATACCGGATATTTGTGGCTTCGAGCCCTTGCTGGACCACGGGGTTGCTCATCCTGGGTCCCTCGCGTCAGACGCCTCGGCGATTGCGAACAGGGCGGCCCGTTGAGAAGGGCCGGGGCTGCAGATGGACCAGGCCTGCTTCCAGGTCATCACCCGGCGAATGCGGTCCGGCGGTCCCGCGGCGAATCCCAGGCGGAACGGAGGCATGCCCGGCAAACCATCCATTGTGCCCACGAACAGGTCCCCGGGTCGCAGGTCGGTCGTCGCGATGGACGCCTCCGAACCGACGGCCCGCCACAGGCACACGATCCGGGGAACACCCTCGTGGTCGCCGCCGTCCGAGGCGACGTCTCGCACCCCGAGTATGGTCAGGAGGGGCGCGTGCCGGGTGTCGTCCGTGATCAGCTGGATCTCACCTCCGTCTGTCACATCCAGGCTCAGGAGGGTCGCGAACAGGGCCTCGCCCTCGCCGGCGGTGACGACCACTCCGTCGACGCCGAAATCCGGCAAGCCCAGGTCCGCCAGTGCCTCCGCGATTCCCCGTCGCAGCTCGACGAGGCCAGGACGGGTAGTGTAGTGCGTCTCTCCGTTCTCCAGGTGCATGGCGAGGTCCGCCAGGAGCTCCGGCGAGGGGGCGAGGGTCGCGGGATCCAACTCGGGCCGTGCCCGGGGGTCGTCACCGACCCAGGAAACCAGATCCGGATGGAGGGGCGACGGACCCGATCCGACCCGGTCCATTACGCCCGGAGCCCGACGGCCTCGCACCCGCAGGGCAATGGCCCGGTTGATGGGCGTGGGATGGATGATCTTCATGACTCGGCCACGTCATCGATCCGGGACAGCGTAGTCCCGGGCCCCCAGCGCTCGAGCGCCTCGGTCAGGACTCGAGCGTCGAAACGGCGGCCGGTGACCTGGCCCCGGAGCGACGCCAGGAACAGGAACGCGGGGGCCACGACCTCGGGGTCGTTCCAGCGGGCCCGATCCTCCAGGGGCACGCGTGCGGCTTCCGACTCGGTCACCGACGTGGGCTTGATGCCGAGTCCCGGTGTGATGGTGTTCACGCTCACTGGCTGGTGCGACAGGTCCAGGGCCATGCAACGGGACAGTCCTTCGATTCCGAACTTGGACGCACAATAGGCCGCTTCGCCCGCCGTGGCACGTACGCCGGCCATGGACGACACGTTGATGATCGAACCCCCGTCCGTACTCAGGTGACGAAGCAGATCCCTGGCAAGGAGCAACGGCGCCGTCAGGTTGATCGCGAGGGTCCGATTCCACTCCTCGAGCGACAGGTCTCGAACCGGCGTGATCGAGAGCACGGCGGCGTTGTTCACAAGTGCCCGGAGATCCCGAGCGTCGGCCGCGACCCATTGGACGACCTCGGCGCACCCGTCCGGATCGGCCAGGTCCACCGAGAGGACCCTCGGCGTCCCACCCGCCGCCGCCACCTCCACGGCAACCCTCTCCAGCTCCCTCTCGTGATCCGCGCACATCCACACGGTGGCGCCGGCGCGAGCGAAGCCGAGCGCCACCCCCTTGCCCAATCCCCGTCCGGCGCCGGTGACGACGACGTCCCGGCCCGCCCAGTCGACGAGCATCGGATCGGGCATCGAGGCTTCAGCCATGGCTCAGACCCACGCGTTCACGAGCCAGGCGCACGCGAAGCCCAGGTAGTTGCCGAGGGCGTACCCGAAGATTCCGACCAGGACGCTGGGCATCACCAGCTTGTGCCAACCCATGGCCATTCCCAGCGCCAGCGCCGAACCAGGGCCACCGATGGCGGCCTGGCTCGCCAGGGACACCGTCGGCAGGTCGACCTTGAGCAGCCAGCCCACGCCGTAGGCCACCAACACGTGCACGCCGATGATGGCGAACATGAACAGGAAGATCGGCAGGCCGGCGACGAACACCTCGGAGATCACCGACGCCGCTCCGAGGACGATGAAGAACACGTGGAGGGCGAAATAGGAGACCATCTCCGCACCCCGGATCCTCCGGGTCCAGGGCAGCTGCGCCAAGATCAGGGCCAACGTCGTCAGCCACAGGACCTCCGGGAATGCCGGCACGACCTCGCCCAGCTGCCGGGCCACCCAGAGGGCCGCCAAGGGGATGCCGGCCAAGAGCGACAGATCCGTGATGCTCACCGGAGAATCCGTCCAGACCTGGCGCAGGGCCGTGGGATCCTGACCCGGCTCCAGTTCCATGGCCGTCGCGTCCACGCCCGACCGGCGTAGGAAGGCCACGCCCAGCACGCCGACCATGGCTACCTGGAAGAGCAGGTACGGCACTGTGCTCAGATTGTCCGCGACGGCCGCGGCCGCAAAGAGGCTCGGGTCCACTTCGAGCCCCTGACCTACCGCCGCGAAGTTCATGCCTCCGCCGGCGAAGGCACCCGAAAACGCGCCACTGAGCTTCCACGTCTCCGGGCCCACCACCGGGGTGAAGAGGACGCCCGCGCCGAGGCCGCCGAAAAAGCTACCCACCGACGCCACCACGAACATCAGGATCATGGGCTTCCCGGCCCGGGCCAGCTCCCGGAGGTCGGAGCTCATGACCACCAGGACGATGGCGTAGGGGATCGCATAGGTGAAGACGCCGTCGAACGCGGGAGACGTGTGGGGGATGACCCCGACGTTGGCCAGGAGAATGCCCAGCAGCGTGCAGACGACAGCCGAGCTGATCTTCTCGACCCACACGTACTTCTGCTCCAACCACCGGGTGAACGCGACGACGCCGAAGAGGAACGCGAACAGCAACAGAGGATCGGAGATCACCGGGGCCGCTCCTGCAGCTGGGATCGCGGAGACGACGTCGGATTGTTGGTCACGCCGCGGCGACCGGTCGTGGCGCCGCTGCGCCAGACGCCCATGGCTGCCCCGCGCCGACCGCTCATGGCCACGCCGCGGCGGTTGCCCGTGGCATCGACGGGGTGAGGCGACGGAAACACGTTGTCCGGGTTCAGCAGAGGGCGACCCTGGGTCGGAGTTCGGAGTGGCGCCAGAACATGCGGCTGGGTGCGGCCGCCCATCAAGTGCAGGTCAGGCCTGCGCCCCTGAATCTTTTCGATTCGGCCCCCCGTAGGTGGAGTCGGTGATCAACCAGACGGAATCCGTCTGATCGGAAACGGACTGGTCGAGTCGACCGCCGCCACCACCTCGGAAAGCCAAAACCGCGAAGGGGCCATGACCCGCGAAAAGGGAACCCAACCCACGGCCACACGGGGTCGTAAACCACTCACGCCCAAGGTCTTTCACATCCTCATGGCGTTGGCCGCCGAGCCCATGAACGGGTATCGCCTCGGGATTCGCGTCGAAGAGACATCGGACGGGGCGATCCGCATGAGCCCCGGGACCCTGTACGAGAACGTCCATCGTCTGGCCGAGCGGGGGCTCATCGAGGCCGCCGAGCAGCTGAACGGCCAGGCCGACGGTCGCGGCCAGCGCTACTACGCCCTGACCGAGACGGGTCTCGAGGTGCTCAGGACCGAGGTGGACCGCCTGTCCCGCGATCTGGATCTGGCCCGGTCCCTGCCTGCGCTGGGGACATGACGACCCGGGTCGCACGTGCGGTCTACCAAGCGGTCCTGCGCCTCTATCCCCGCTCCTTTCGGGAGCGGTACCAGGCCGAGATGGTCCACGACTTCGTCGAAAGGGGCGCCGAGGTCAGGTCGGCAGGAGGACGAGCCGCCCAATGGGGCTACTGGCTGCGCGCCATCGCGACGGTCGCGCCTTCGGCTCTTCGCATCCGCGTCGACTCGGCCCGGAGCCAGGCGATGCACCGATCGGTGGTGCGCACCGACAACCAACCCGCGCCGGACGTGCCGCCCGATGCGGGTTTCCATAGACAACGACTCACGTTGAGTGAACGGGGAGCTCTGGTGATGGGAACCGTGATTCGAGACCTGCAATACAGCGTCCGCATGCTGGTGAAGAACCCGATGTTCACCGCGGCGGCCGTGCTGACCCTGGCCCTGGGCATCGGGCTCAACGCCGCCACGTTCACGACCGTGAACGGGATCCTGCTGGCCCCCCTCAGCGGGACGCAGGAGCCGGACGAGCTCGTTCAGATCTACCGCCATTGGCCGGGCCTGGAGTACGGATCGACGTCGATCCCCCACTACCAGGACCTGCGGGACATGACCGGCGATGCGTTCGAAAGCGTCTCCGCGTACACGTTCGTACCGGTTTCGCTCAGCAACGGCGACCGCAGCGAGCGCACGTTCGGCATGATGGTCAGCGCCAATTTCTTCGAGAACTACGGCGTCACGCCCTTCCTGGGTCGGGTGTTCATTCCCGGCGTGGAGGCCCAGGGTCCGGGCGCGCATCCCGTAGTGGTCCTCGGACACGGGTACTGGCAGTCCAACTTCGGTGGGGATCCGACCGTGGTCGGCTCGACCGTGATCGTCAACGGTCATCCGTTCGAGGTGGTGGGGATCGCCCCGGAGGACTTCAGGGGCCCCGTCAATTTCGCCGACGTGCCCCTCTACGTACCCATCATGATGCAGCGGGAGCTGAGTCCCGGGAACGACTGGATCGAGTCCAGGGGCAACAACATGATGACGGCGGTGGGTCGGCTCCGGGACGGCGTCACGGTCGAGCGAGCCGAGCAGGTCATGAGCTCGGTGCTCCTCCAGCTCAAAGAGCTCTACCCGGAGGACTACGACACCCAGGTGGGCCACACCCTGGTGCTCCAGAGCGAGGCGGGCATCCACCCGAGCTTCAAGGACGCCCAGGTGGGCATGAGCACGGTGATCATGGCCGTGGTGGGGCTCCTGTTGCTGATCGCCTGCGTGAATGTGGCCAACCTGTTCCTGGCCAGGGCCCGGGAGCGGCGCCGGGAGATGGGCATCCGGCTGAGCCTGGGTGCCGGCAGGGGCCGCATCATCCAGCAGCTCATGACCGAGAGTCTCGTCTTCAGCTTGATCAGTGGACTGGCGGGGCTGGGCATCGCGCGCCTCTCCATGCAGTCGCTGGCCGCGTTCCGGCCGCCCATCGACGGACCCTTCGACTTCGGGTTCGCCATGGACAACACGGTGTTGCTGTTCACCCTGGTCGTATCCGTGGCGGCGGGAATCGTCTTCGGCCTGGCTCCCGCCCTCCAGGCGGCCCGACCCGACACGGTCTCGGCGGTCAAGGGTGAGTCCAGCCAGAAGGCCGGCAAGTCCCGGATGAGCAACGGACTGGTGATCGTACAGATGGCGCTGTCGCTCCTGTTGCTGATCAGCTCGGGACTGTTCCTTCGCAGCCTGCAGGGCGCGACGGAGATCGATCCGGGTTTCGACCAGCCGGGCAACCTGGTGCTGGCCTCTTTGGACCCGGGCCTGCAGGGCTACGACCAGCCCGAGGCGGAGCAGTTCTTCGACCGTCTGACCGAAGAGGTGAACGCGCTTCCCGAGGTCGACGCCGTCGGCATGACCTACATCGTGCCGCTGGGCCTCAACAACTCGGACCGGGGCGTCGAGGTTCCGGGCTACGATTTCGCCGAGGGTGAACGGCGGAGCCTCCACTATTCGTATGTCCGGGACGGCTATCTGGAGGCCATGGGCATCGACCTGGTGGAAGGCCGGGCCTTCAACCGAATGGACGACGCGGACGGTGCCCCGGTGATCATCGTGAACCGGCGCTTCGCGGAACGGTTCTGGCCGGGCGAGAGCGCCGTGGGCCGGATCGTGCGCACCGCCGGGCAAGAGCGCGAGGTGATCGGTGTCGTAGAGACGGGCAAGTACACGAGCCTGGGCGAAGACCCGACGGAGTATATGTATCTGCCCCACCGGGAACAGTTCGCGTTCTCGATGACCCTCATCGCCCGGACGTCGTCGAACCCCCAGGCCGTGCTCGGCCGCATCCGTGACGTGGTCCGGGGCATGGACCCGAACATGCCCCTGTACGACGTGCGCAGCATGGAGGACCACATGGGCATCGCGTTGCTGCCCGCCCGCCTGGGTGGTTCGGTGCTGGGTGTGTTCGGAGTGCTGGGCCTGGTACTGGCGGCGGTCGGGATCTACGGGGTGATGGCCTATTCGGTGGCCCAGAGGACGCGGGAGCTGGGAATTCGCGTCGCCCTGGGCGCGAGCAAGCGCACGGTGCTGCGCCAGGTCCTGGGCGAGGGCATGCGCCTGGCGGTGATCGGAACCGTGCTGGGACTGGTGGCCGCGGCAGGGGCGAGCCGCCTGGTGGCGGGCTTCCTCTACAACGTCGACGCCATGGACCCGGTGGCGTTCGTGGGCGTGCCCTTGTTGCTGGTGGGTGTGGCTGCCCTGGCCGTGCTGATGCCGGCGCGGCGAGCCGCATCGGTCGAGCCGATGAAGGCGTTGAAGACGGACTGAATTCTCGCTCCGAACGCCTTACTCGACGGCTGTGCCGGGCTCTGCGTCGCCGCAGAGGAAAGAGGGCCGGCCCCAGGTGGGTCGGCCCTCGACGCGTTCGCCCCCGTGCCCCACATTCCGTCTCATGACCCACGTTCCTCCGCTGTCCCCGATGCCATGACTCGGACCGGACTCGATCGCCTCCTCGCCGGTCACGGCCCACCCCTCCAGGGTTCGGCCCTGGGCCTGATCTCCCACCCCGCCTCCGTCACCCGGGACCTGGTGCCGGCAGCGGACGCCTTGATCGGAGCCAGGTTCGACCTCCGCGCCCTGTTCGGACCTCAACACGGCGCGCTCGGCGAAAAGCAGGACAACATGATCGAGAGCGATCATTTCACGGATGTCCGGACCGGACTACCGGTGTACTCCCTGTACAGCGAGACCCGGAAGCCGAGACCGGAGATGCTCGACGGACTCGATGCCGTGCTGTTCGACCTCCAGGACGTGGGGGTAAAGGTCTACACCTTCGTCTGGACCATGGCTCTGGCCATGGAGGCGTGCGGCGAGGCCGGGGTCCGCTTCATCGTGCTGGACCGGCCCAACCCCATCGGCGGCACGATCCGGGAAGGTCCGGTCTTGAAGTCAGGCTTCGAGTCGTTCGTCGGGCTCCACCCCCTGCCTCTGCGGCACGGGCTGACGCTGGGCGAAGTGGCCTTGTGGCTCCGGGGCGTCCGGGGCATCGACTGCGAGCTCGACGTGGTCCCGTGCGCTGGGTGGCGTCGGGACGCCTGGTGGGACGAGACGGGCCTGCCCTGGGTGCTGCCCAGCCCGAACTTGCCGACCCTGGACTCGTGCACCGTCTATCCCGGCATGGTGCTGGTAGAGGGCACCAACCTGTCGGAAGGTCGGGGAACGACCCGGCCATTCGAGCTGTTCGGTGCGCCCTACCTGGATGCGCACCAGCTCACGGAGGCGTTGAACGCCTTCGAGCTCGCCGGTATCCGATTCCGGCCGTGCACGTTCGAACCCACGTTCCAGAAGCACGCAGGCCAAGTGTGCCGCGGCGCACAAATGCACGTGACCGACCGGCTCGCGCTGCGCTCGGTGGAGGCCACGGTCGCGGTGCTCGCAGAGGTCCGGCGACAGGCCCCCGACGACTTCGCCTGGATTCCCCCGCCCTACGAATACGAGCACGAGAAGATGCCCATCGACATCCTGTGGGGCGGGGACGGGCTGCGGCTGGGGATCGAGGCTGGCGCGAGCGCGGCAGAGATCATGGCCCGGACCCATGCCGAAGCTGCTCTCTTCGAAGCGGATGCTCGTGCCCACTTGCTATACGAGTAGGGGTCGCCCGCTTCCGATCGAGGTCTGACGGCCGCCCCCGTCCGTCTCAGGCCGGTTCGTACGCCGGTTTCCTGCGGGGTTCGAGGACTTCCCGTGGGTCTCGCAACGTGCGAGATCTGGTGGTCAATCGCGGGCCCAGGCCCGTGCGCGGCCCGCTTGATCCGACCTGCCGGATCCCACAAGCTCAAATCAAGACACGGCTTACCGGATCAACGGCCAGCGCCCGCGAGAATGGCTCGCCTGTTGCTACCGTGACCTGGGTTGCGACGACCAGCCCCCACGGAAGAGGCGAGCCACATGAGGGACCCGCTACCCGACGACCGATCACAGCAGCTCGGGCCACTTCCGGCCGATCCGATCGAATCTTCCCGCCCGCGAAGCGGGCTGGGCCGACCCGGGCTCGAGCTCCTGATCATCTCTTTCGTGGTGCTGTTTCAAGAGCTCGCCTTCATCCGGTGGATCCCGGCTCAGGTGCGGGTCGTGGCCTACTTCCCCAACCTGGTGCTGATCAGTGCCTTCCTGGGGCTGGGCATCGGTTCGCTCCGGTCACGGTACAAATCTCTGCTCTGGTTGTGGCCCGTGGCCCTGGTGGCCCTGGTCGGGGTGACCGCGGCGATGAGTCAGGTGGCGTTCACGGCTCGAGGCACGTCCGACTATCTCTGGCTACTCTATGTCGACCTGCCCCCGGGCTTTCGGGTGGTCAACGGCGTTCGGCTTCCTCTCGTGGCCACGTTCTTCTTGAGCGCCCTCACGTTCGTGCCGCTCGGGCAGGCGATCGGCCAGAGACTGAAGGTGTTTCGCGACGGCTCGAAGTCGCTCTGGGGGTATAGCTTCGACCTGGCCGGCTCTCTCCTGGGGGTCGTGGGCTTCGCGTTGGCTTCGTTCCTGGGGACGTTTCCCGTCGCGTGGTTCGCGACGTTCCTTCTCCTCGGCGGAGTCATGTTCGTCTCGCGGCGAGCTACGCGGCTGCTCTGGCTCAGTGGAGCGGCCGTGGTGATCCTCTCGGTGCACGCCACGGAGCGGTCCCAATGGTACAGTCCGTACTATTCGCTCAAGATCACCTCGGACGATTACGGCGAGTACTTCTCTCTGCTGACCAACGGGTCCCTTCATCAGATTGCACGGCGCGTGCAAACGTCGGATCCGATCTCGGGGGAGAAGGACGAGGCGGTTCGCCGTGGGTTCAATCTTCCCTATGAGGTGCTCGGCCGACCGCCGGGCAAAGTCCTGGTTCTGGGCGCGGGCACGGGCAATGACGTCGCGGTCCTGCTCGAACGAGGAGCGGAGCACATCGACGCGGTGGAGATCGATCCGGTCATCGCCGGCATCGGCAAGAAGATGCACCCGAACCGTCCCTATTCCTCGCCCCGGGTGACCGTACACACCACGGACGCCCGGAACTTCCTGAACCAGAGCGAGGAGGTCTACGACCTGGTCGTCTTCGGTACCCTCGACTCCATGACACGCCTTTCGGCCCTCTCGAACGTCCGCTTGGACAACTTCGTCTACACCGTGGAGGCGATCGAGGCGGCGAAGGCACGATTGGCCCCCGACGGCGGAATCGTGATGTATTTCATGGTGGGCGAGAAGCACATCGGCGACCGACTCTGGGGAATGCTGGCGAAGGTGTTCAATCGCCCGCCAGCGGTCGTCGAAGGGAACTTCGCGCTCTTCAACCAGGTGTACATGGCCGGGCCGGCCTTCGATCGTCTTCACTTCGCGCCGGAGAAAGAACGGGCGCTCATGGCGGGGCTTCTTCCGAGCCTCACGCTGCCGACGGACGATTGGCCGTACCTGTATCTGAAATCCGCCTCGGTCAGCCCCTTCTACCTATCCCTGATGGCCATCTTTCTACTCATCGCCGGGGCCGGCGTGTTGGCCGCGTCCCCCGAGATGAGGTCGGGACTGTCTCGAGGGCGCCGGGGCGTGGACCTGGAGATGTTCCTCTTCGGGATGGCGTTTCTGTTGATCGAGACCCACTTCGTTACCGCCATGAGCCTCGTCTGGGGGGTGACCTGGCTGACGAGCGCCGTCGTCTTTGCCTCGATCCTCGCAACGATCCTCGTCGGTACGCTGCTCGTCGCGCGGTGGACCGTTCCTTGGCGCGTCGCAGCCTTCGGGCTCGTGGCCTCGTTGCTCGCGGGGTACGTGATCCCGCTGGAGAGCCTCTTGATCGAATCGGTCGGCCTGAGGTTGCTGGCGTCGATGCTCTTCGTCGGTACACCTGTGCTCTTCGCGGCGATCTGCTTTGCTCTGGTGTTCGAGACCAGGGCCGAACCCGACCAGGCATTCGGATGGAACGTCCTGGGAGCGGTGGTTGGGGGCCTGCTGGAGTTCTTCTCCATGAGCCTTGGCATTCGCGCCATGGTCTTGCTGGCAACGGTCGCCTACCTGACGGCTTTTCTGGTCCGCTCGAAGGCCGAGGCTCCCAGGCCGTCAGGCGTGAGGACGCCGGCAGAGACGCCGGCGGAGGTCGAGCCTGCCGTCGCGTGACGGGTCGTGGCCCTACTCTGCCCCCAGTACGTCCACCGGGTCGATCCGCGCCGCCAGGCGAGCGAGCACCCTCGCAGTGTGCGACATCCGGTTCGCCACGGTCTCCGGGTCCATGGTATAGGGCAGGAACACCTGGGGGCGTTCGTCCAGGATCTCGAACCCGGGCGCCAGCACGCCCACGATGTCTCGCTCGCTGGTCGGCGTAAGCTTGCGACCCAGCACGTTCGGATCGCCCCCGAATTCCGACTGCCAGTACTCGTGGCTGATCACCGCGAAGCTGTTGGCCGGCCCAGGCTGGTCCTCGTCCGGCGCGAACGTGCGACCCAGGCTCGTTTCGGTCTGGAGAACCTTGAAGAAGTCCGCTGTGACGATGGCGCCCATGACCCGCCTCTCCCTGGCCTCGGCCTCGGAAAGGCCTTCGGTCATGTACTCCTCGACCCGTCCCTCCAGGTGAAGCCTGAGCTCGTCACGCGCCGCCACGTCGGCCCCGGCGCGTCCCAGTTCAGCGAGCTTACGATCGAGTGCGGCTCCTGAGCGCAGGGCGTCCGCCGCCCGGTCCCGGTCGGCGGACGCCCCTGTTCGGAAAGGGCCGACGGACCGTGCCCCGGTGCAGCCCGGCCCCTTCGAGGGTCCCGGCCTGGACCTATGCTGGACGAACCGTCGGCCGAAGCCGACATTGCCTGCGATCCAACCGCCCGTCCTCGTCCTTCCCCGTGAGTACCGATGCCCCTCTCGGCCGCCCAATACCGGATGCGGCGCCTCTTCACCGAGGACTTCAACGCTGCCGATATCGCCATACCGCTCTTGTCCTTCGACGCGGTCAGGGTAGGCGCTGACGTGCTGGAGGTGCTGGATCGAGGCGGCGTCGGCGTGGCAGGCGTGCGCGTGGAGGGACGTGTCGCCGGATACGTCCGGATCGAGGACCTCGACAAGAGCCTTCTATCCGAGGTGGTCCGCCCGTTCGCAGCCGGCGAGGTGATCCCGTACACGGCGGGCTTCCACGATGTCCTGGGTGCTCTCGCTGTCTACGAAACCGTATTCGTCACATCCACCGGCGCGGTGACGGCGGTCATCGACCGTGGAGACCTGCAGAGCGCACCCGTGCGGATGTGGCTCTTCGGTCTGATCACCATCCTGGACACGTTCGTGACCCGGGAGCTCCAGGTCCGGTATCCGGAAGACGGCTGGACCGAATGGATGTCTCCGGGGCGCCTGAAAAAGGCCCGGACGCTTCTCGAAGAACGGGGCAGGCGCAACCAGTCGGCCACGCTGATCGAGTGCCTTCAGTTCTCCGACAAGGCCGGTGTGCTCATGAGGGACGAGGACACGCGCCGGAACTGGGGCGTGGAGTCGAAGCGTGCCGGCGACCGCCTGATCTCCGACCTCCAGTCTCTTCGGAACAACCTGGCCC
>CAJIAX010000055.1_pt1 | contig 25811 bp, 17 predicted proteins | sample 9199251 | NCBI WGS metagenome assembly CAJIAX01 (sample SAMEA7708287, study PRJEB35096) | sediment metagenome | biome: marine neritic benthic zone biome [ENVO:01000025]; feature: sediment [ENVO:00002007]; material: shallow marine sediment [ENVO:03000034] sea grass bed [ENVO_01000059] ... | reverse complement strand
GCCGGACACGGACACGCTTCCCAGGTCCGCGGAGTCGCCGCCCCTGGACTGAGGGCCGGGTGGTGGCGAGCCCCCGGGGAGTCGCTAGTTCCCCGTATCCCAGCTCCCCACCGGGCGATCCGACTCGATCCACATCTGGTCGTCGGTCCACCACCGCACCCCGTAGGGCCGAGGCGTGGGCCAGACCTCGTCCAGCGTCAGGCTCTCGCGCACGATCCCGCCCTGGACCACGTAGCGGATGTCGGTGGTGTTCCGGATGTCGTCCAGGGGATTGCTGTTCAACACGAGCAGGTCCGCCAGCTTGCCCACCTCGATGGAGCCCAGGTCTCGCTCGGCGCCCAGGAACTTCGCGCCCTCCAGCGTGGCCACCTCCAGCGCCCCCAGGGGTCCGGCCGCGGCTTCGGTCATCCAGATCTCCCAGTGGGACGCGATGCCGTGAGCCTGTCCGTGGCTACCGATGGCGCCACCGCCCCCCGCCTCGATGACGTCCATCATGGCCTCGGCGATGAACGGATAGGAGTAGTCGGTGTCGGGCCGATACCAGCGCCGCCGGGTGTGGGGCACCACCTGTCGCCACGGCATCCACAGCTGCTGGCGGGCATCCCGCCACAGGTCGCTCTCGTGGAAGAAGTACTCCTCGTTCCACGGTCCGGGACCGCCCACGACGAAGGTGGGCGAGTACACCGTCTGGGTCGCGCCGAAGAAGTGGGCCGCGTCCGAGTGGAGCGGCATGTAGCTCATGGGGTGCTCGAACGCCGTCTGCCCGTCGAGGATCATGCCGATGTTGTAGGCCAGGTCGCTGCCCTCCGACGTGACCATGAGGTTCCGCTTCCGGGCGGCGTCACTCACCCACTGGCGTTGGTCCCGCCGGGGCTGGAGGTACTGCTTGACGGCGGTGGCGCCCCAGTCAGCCAGGCGGTTCACGTTCTGCTCGGCGACTTCGTAGCTCGTCAGCTCGTTCTGTCGACCGCCGTCGCCCCGGTACAGGGGATCACCGGTGCTGTACGTCCGAGGCCCGATCAGCTGCCCGGCCCGAATCAGCTCGGCCGCGGTGAACACGATCTGGGACCACATGGAGTTGTCCAGGTTGGCGGTCACTCCGTACGACAGGTAGACCGCCTGCTCGAAGTCGTGCTGGGGCTGGATGCCCCGGTTTTCCCGGTAGTGGTGGGCGTGCATGTCCACCAGACCCGGGATGATCGTGGCGCCGGCCACGTCCATGACCTCGTCGGCCCCGCTCGTGTCGCACTCGCCCACGCACGCGATCCGGCTTCCCTCCACCACGATCGTGCCGCTCTCGACGACCCCCTGATCGGCGATCGTGACGATGCGGGCGTTGGTGAACGCCACGCTGCCGTCCGGAATGCGCTGGTCCACCATGAGCGCCAGGTCCACCGAGTCGGTGGATTCGTCGCCGGGCCGGTGTGTGTAGAAGTGGGGGCCGCTGCCGTAGTCCAGCGTGGCGTCGTCGCGCCAACTCGGGTACAGCCCGCCTTCGGTGGTCAGCTGGGTCACCGGCACCTTGCCGTCGGCCTTGGCCAGATCCAGGGGCTCGCCCCCGAGGGCGCCGTACGGGAAGGGCGACGCGTAGACGTTGTCCCCCTCCTGGAACGCGAGCCACGAGCCCTCTGGAGACAGAACGATCTCGTCCGCCCAGCGCAACGTCAGGTGCGCCGTCCGGTCGCCACCATCCGGGGTCACCGAATAGAGCGCCCTGCCCTCGGTGCCTTCAGGTGCGCCGGCCGTGAAGAAGACCCGGCCGTCGGGCCCCCACGTGCCCCGGGCGACCTGGCTCCGGCCCCCACCGCCTCCGGTCTCGAGGCTGACAACGGTGGCCCCGACGCCGCCGTCGGCGGGCACCCGGACCAGCTCCCAGTAGGGATTGAACGTGATGCCCCGCCCACGCCCGGGTCCTCCGGTGCCTCGCGACACCAGCAGCTCGGAGCCGTCGGGGCTCCAGGTCGGGTGCAGGTATTCCGACGCCCGGGTCGTGAGTTGCTGGGGCTGCCCACCCCCGGCCGCCACCTTCCACAGGTGCCCGCCCTCTTCGTCGTCCCAGGTCGTGAACGCGATCCAGCGGCCGTCGGGCGACCAGGCAGGCGCGTATTCGAAGGGCCCGAAGCCATCCGGCGTCAGTCGCTCGGGGGTGCCGCCCGGAAGCGACTGGGTCCAAACCCGGCCCACAGCCTGGAACGCCACCGTGCCTCCGTCCGGGGACCCCGTGTACCACCGGAGGAACCGGGCCTGGAACGGCTCGTCCTCGATGCGGAAGTGCGCCCTGGACTGCTCCGACGCCGTCCGTTGTACCCGAGCCTCGAAATCGATGGTGCTCACGTCGCCGGTGGCCACGTCCAGACGCCGGATCTTGCCGCCCTGTGACAACACGATGCCGGTGCCGTCGTCGGTCCAGTCGTAGCCGGGCAGGATCCGCAGGGTCTTGATGCCTTCGGAGTTGTCCTGGGTGATCGGATCCATCACGACCCGCTCCTCGCCGGTCCCCATGTCCCGGAGCCACAACGCCGTGCGGGGCCCGAAGCGGTGCCCCCGGAACGAGATCGTGCCGTTGGGAATCTTCCGAGCGAAGGCCAGCCAGCGGCCATCCGGCGAGACCTGGGGCGCGAACGCGCCGCCGCTGGACATGCGCACCTGCTGCTGGGATTCACCGTAGGTGACCCACACGACCTCGCCGGTCTCCAGGTCCTTGCGGCGAAGCTGCCAGTGCCCCTGGAGGGCGTCCCGGCCGGAGAGGCCGTTCGGCCCACGGTAGACATGGAAGTACAGGTAACGCCCGTCCGCGGACACCGAGGGCCACGCGGCCCCGCGCTCGTCCCCCGACGCCACCACCTCGATGCCCTCGCCCCCGTCCCGGTGGTACATCCAGATGCCGCTGCCGCCCTCTGCGTTCGGGGCCAGGTTCTGGCGGCGAACCAGGATGTACCGGCCGTCCGGCGTCCACTCCGGCTCGACGACCCGGACCGTGGGGCTGGTGAACACCGAGCGGGGGTTGGATCCGTCCGCGTCCATGAGCCACAGGTTGCTCTGGCCCTCCCTGTCCGATACGAACGCGATCGTGTTGCCGTCGGGGGAGTAGCGGGGGTGGTAGTTCACGCTCACGCCCACGTCCCGGGTCAGCAGCTCCGCGGTGCCGCCCTCGGCGGACACCCGGTACACGTGACCGAGCAGGTCGTACACGATCCATTGGCCGTCCGGTGACGCATCGACGCTCATCCACGTGCCCACGTCGGTCGTGAAATCCACGTCCCGGGTCTCGCCCCGAGCCAGGGTCACGTCCCAGGAGCCGTTGTCTTCGGACGGCTCGTCGTCCGTCTCCTGGGCCGCGACGGGCATGGTCAGAAGGGCGATTGGGACGCAGGTCACGGCGGCACGCACAAAGCGCTCGAGGGACTCGCGGATCGGATTCATGGACTCGGGGATTGGAGGATTCATGACGGAAGACGGGAATCGCGACGCGGTGGCGGGCCACACGCGACCGCCCATCGGCTCGCAACGTCTTCATGTGGGGTCCTACGCGCCAGTGCGGACCATGCCCACCTACTCGGTTCGCAGCGCCTGCATGGGATCGACCTTGCCGGCCCGCCGGGCGGGCAGGTAGGCGGCGACGAGGGCGGTGGCCAGCAACAGCCCGCTGCCGCCGATCAGGGTCAGCGGATCGGACGGCTCGACTCCTACCAGCAGCCCCCGAACCAGGCCCGCAGCGGCGAACGAAGCCAGCAGGCCCAGGGCCAGCCCAGCCACGACGGGCCCCAGGGCCTGGCGTACGACCAGCGCGTCGATGTCCACCCGCCGGGCACCAATGGCCTTTCTGAGCCCGATCTCCCGGGTCCTCCGACTGACCGCCAGGGTCACCACGCTGAAGATGCCCAGCGAGGCCAGGATCAGCCCCAGCACCGCCAGCGCGGCGAACAGCTCGGCATTCATGCGCTGGGTGTACAGGGACCCCCGCACCACCTCGGAGTAGGGGACCACGTTGATGATCGCCGTGTGGGGCTCGAATTCCCGCACCCAACGCTCCATCAGCGGAACGGCGGCGGCGGGATCGATGGTGGTCGCGACCACCACGGCGCTTCCGGAGCCATACGGGTGCTGGTAGTACGACAGGTACACGGCAGGCTCGGGTGGCGCGAGGAAGTCACGGATCTTCACCGGGCCCACCACGCCCACGATCTCGAAGGCCCGGTCTTCGCCATCGTCGACGGGCCAGTAGATCGTCTGGCCGACGGCATCCCCGCCGGGAAAGAAGCGGTCCGCCATGGGCCGGTTGATCACGGCCACGTCCGGCGCGCCCAGGGTATCGAAGACGGTGAACACCCTGCCCTCGTCCACCTCGATCCCCATCGTCTCGAAGAACCCGTCGTGCACCGGCGTCTGAGGGATGCTCTGGGGTTCGGGTTCGCCTTCGATCCGGTACGCCCGCGTCGGATGGCCGGACAGGGGCGCGTACTGGGCAACGGTGGCCGACTCCACCCACGGCTCCCGCTCGATCCGGTCCTCCACCTCGTGGAACCACCGCTCCCGCTCTTCCACGGTCACCGACGTGCTGCTGGTCGACAGGTGGCTGCCCACCAGGCGCTGGAAGTCGAAGCCGGGGTCCATGCTACCCGCGGTGGCGAGGGTTCGAAGCACGAGGCCTGCCACGACCAACAGCACCACCGACAGCCCCACCTGGGCCGCGATCAACGTGTCCCGAGTGTTGAAGCGGCCCCGGGGGCCACCGGATCCGGACCCGCTGCCGCCCGACTTCAGGGTCCGCACCAGATCCCGGCCGGACGCCACCAGGGCCGGCATGAGACCGGCCAGGATCCCCGTCAGCAGCGAGACGGTCAGGGCGAACGCCACCACCGCGCCGTCGATCGACAGCGACCGGCTGACGTTGAATCCCCATACGCTGGGGGCCGCGAAATAGGAGCCGAGTCGGGTGCTCAGGGGCACGGCCAGGAGCAACGCCAGGGCTCCCGCCACAGCGGACAGGACCACGTTTTCCGTCATCACCTGACCGAAGAGTCTCCGGGGCGACGCACCCAGGGCCGCATGCAGGGCGATCTCGCGCTGGCGCCCCGAGAACACCGACAGCAACAGGTTGGCGACGTTGGCGCACACCAGCAGCAGGAAGCCGGCAGCCGCGACCATCATGACCCGGTTGGTGTCCTCCTCGGCCAGGCGGTCCCTGGGGTCGATCCACGTCGCAGGCTCGGCTCGCATCCTCCTGACCTGATCTCTGCCCGGATAGGCCGCATCGAGGTTCGAGGCGATTCGGGCCAGCGCCCGATCCGCGTCCTCGCCGCTGACGCCGTCGGAAAGGCGGGCGAAGACCCGCACCGAGGGCACGTCTCGATTCTGGGCCACTCGATCGAAGTTCGTGTAGCGATCCCGGAAGGGCGCCATGGGAATCCAGACCATGGGTCGCGTGTCCGACGTGGCTCCCAGGAACGACGGCGCCGCGACGCCCACGACCGTGAACGGGCGGTAGTTCAGGTAGACGGTCCGGCCCAGGATGTCCGGGTCAGCGTTGAAGCGCCCGCGCCACCACCCGTCGGAGAGCACCGCCGCCGACTCGGCGCCGGGCTGGTCGTCGGCGCGCGTGAGGCCCCGGCCCAGCGCCACTTCCACGTCGAGCACATCGAAGAAGCTGCCCGAGACCGCCTCGAGGTACGCCAGCTCGGTCATGGCCTCGTGACGGACGCTGGCGGCGTGATAGGGCCGTACGGCCGCCATGCCGTCGAAGACGGTGGTTTCGGCTGCGTAGTCCTCGTAGTCCAGGTAGGACAGGTCCAGGTACGGCGTTTCTTCCTCGGCGGCGAAGAGCCGAACCAGGCCATCGGAGTCGGCCCCCGGGAAAGGCTGACGGAATCCGTTGAGGTAGGTGAAGACGGAGATGGCAGCGCTGAGGCCCAGTGCCAGAATGGCCACTGCCACAGCAGGGTACGCCGGGCGCCGGATCAGCCGAAGGAGCGTGATGCGGATGTCGCCGAGGACGGAACCCAGCCCACCTCGCGTGTCCCGTGGCGGTGGCCGGTCGGGGTCCGGACAGGGGAAATCGCCGCGTCGCATCCCGGCCCGGACCCGGGGAGCGCTGCTGAACAGATCCCAGCCGGTGGCGAGCCAAAGGCGGCCGACGGCCCCGGGACCCGTCCCCCGTGCGTCCCGTAGCTGCTCCTGGAACAGACCCTCCAACGCTTCGCCGCAGAGCGTTCGATAGCCCCGGGGATACGACAGGGTCAGCAGAAAGCGGTAGATCCTGAGCGACAGCGGACTCGTGCCGGGCAGGAGGTCAAAGGACATGGGGTTCTCCGCAACGAAACGACTCGAGACCGAGTCGAGTCGTTACCCCTGGGTGATCAGGTTGCGGGACTCGGCATACCCGACGAGGGCCGCCATGCGCTCGGCCTCCAGGCGCATCACCTCCCTGCCCAGCGGCGTGAGCTTGTAGAAGCGTCGCTTGCGGCGATCCGAATGTGCCGCGGCGTCGCCCGCCACCTCCTGGAGCAGCTCCAGGGCCACCAACCGGTTGATGGCCTCGTACAGGGTTCCAGGTCCGATCCGAACCCGTCCATCGCTCCGGGCATCCACCTCTTTCATGATGGCGTAGCCGTGCTCGGGGCCGTCCATCAACGCCAGCAGGATGTGGAAGGTCCTGGGCGTGAGGGGAATGTGGTCTTCGGCGGTCTTCCTGGCGCGGGCCATGAGGTTCTCGCGGGTCGACAGGGGAGTGGCATATATCGGATTTCATAATATTGGAAATCCGCTGCCGAACCGAAAGAGGCACCGCTGCCCCGAGAGGTCCTGGTCGCCCGCGCCCTGGCGGGCGAGGCACTACTCTTCCCGCAGAACCGTGGCCGGATCCAGCCTCAGTGCGCCTCGGGCCGGAACCCAGCATGCGGCGAGGGCGGCGAGCGCCAACACCCCACCCATGGCCACGTAGGTGATCACGTCCGTGGCCCCGATCCCGAACAGGAGCGATTGCAGCACGCGGCTCATTACCACGGCCGCGACCAGGCCGATGCCGATTCCGATCATGGCGGGACGCATGCCCTGCCCCAACACCAGCGAAAGCACGTCCTGGGAAGACGCGCCCAGCGCCACCCGTACGCCCAGTTCCTGGGACCGCTGATTCACCGAGTCCGCGATCACTCCGTACAGACCCGCCAACGCCAACACCAGCGCGACGACGGCGAACACCACCAGCAGGGTCATCGTGAACCGCCTGCCCGCGGTCGAGCCTTCCATCAACTCGTCCATGGTCAGGACCTGCGACAGAGGCACGCTCGGATCGATGTCGCCCACGATGTCACGCACGGTGGGCAGGACCGCCCGGGGGTCGCCCCCGGCATGCACCACGAAGTGGATGGGTGACCAGCCCGCCATGGCGTAGCTGAAGTACACGGCGGCCCGTTCGTCTTCGCCGGGTCCGCGCTCCCGCATGTCTTCGACGACGCCGATCACGTTGCCGATCCGGTCCGGCGTGACCCAGAGCTGGGCCTGCTTCCCCACCGCGTCCTCGCCGGGCCACACCAGCTGGGCCAGCGTCTCGGAGATGACGATGTCCATGGGCACGAACTCGCCGTCCGCCCGTGGCGCCACCTGGTGCGACAGGTCCTGTCCGGCCACCAGCGAAATCCCCATCGACTGGAAGTAGTCGTCGGTGATCATGCGCCAATCGGCAGAGACGGCGCCGCCGAAGGATTCGATGGTTTCACCCACGGGGATCACGCTCATGACCACGTTGCCCCCGGCCACCGGACGCATGTTGAGCGCGGCCGCGTTCTGGACGGAGGGTAGCGCCCGGACCCGGGCCAGCATCTCGGTGCGGAACTCGTGGGACTCGGGCCCCGAGTACGAATTGGGCAGATTCACCTCGAAGGTGATGCGCCCTTCCGGATCGAAGCCCGGGTCGACGAGCTGCACCGCCACGAGGCTGCGGATCAGCAGCCCCGCACCCACCAACAGGACCAGCGACAGGGCCGTTTCGGCGGAGACGAGCCAGTTTCGCGTCCTCGCCTGGGACCGATTTGCGCCTCCCCGTCCACCGTCCCGCAGCGTCTCGCCCAGGCTGTCGAACGGCAGCTTGAGGGCCGGCAGCAACCCGCCCAGAAGGCCGGTGAGCAGGGCCAAACCCGCCGTGAAGCCCAGAATGGCTGCGTTGAGCTCGAGGCTCTCGAGCTGAGGGATGTTGCCGGGCTCGAGAGCGACGAGTGCGTCCAGCCCGAACCGGGCCACGGCCAGGCCGAGCACGGCACCCGCCACGCCCAGCACCGCGGACTCGGCAAGGAGCTGACGCACGATCCTCGCTCGACTGGCCCCCAGGGCCACGCACATGGCCACCTGGCGCTTACGGGTCGCCACCTGGGCCAGGAGCAGGTTGGCCACGTTCACGCACGCGATCAGCAGCAGGAAGCCGACGGCCCCCATGAACACCCAGAGCGACTGGCGGAGGTCGGCGCTCGCCGCCCACGTAGAGGACGGATCCACCCGGAAGCTCATGCCTGCGTCGACCGGGGCATTCTGCTGTTCCAGCCTGGCCGCCAACGGCACCAGCTCGGCACGAGCGGCCTCGATCGTGACCCCGTCCTTGAGCCGGGCCACGATCTGGAGGAAGTGGTTGTCCCGCCCATCGTCGGGGCTCAGGCCGAACGGCACCGAGAACTCCCTCTGCAAGAACGGCCCGTACCCCGGCAGCACCCCGATCACTTCGAAGGCCTGGTCGTCCAACTGCACGGTGCGCCCGATGATCGACGGGTCGGAGCCGAAGCGGGTCGCCCAGGTGTCTTCGTTGATCAGGATCACCCGGAGACCCTCGGCCCCGCCCACGTCGGACTCCTCGAAGGTGCGGCCCAGCACCGGCGCCACCCCGAGCACCCGGTAGAACCCCGGTGTCACCATTCGGAGGTCGACCCGCTCCGGCGGTCCGTCGCCGGTCAGGTTCATGCTCCTTCCGGTCGACGCCGCGATGCCCTGGAACGACGTCGCGGACTCCATGAGGTCCATGGCGTTCAGCTGGGAGAACGAGAACTGGTCCCACCCCTGGGCCATGTGGGTCTCGTAGACCTGGACCAGCTGCTCGGGCTGCTGGAACGGCAGCGGCTTGAGCAGCACCGCGTGGATCACGCTGAAGATGGCCGTATTGGCGCCGATCCCCAGGGCCAGCATGCTCAGCGCCACAACCGTGAAGCCCGGGCTGCGCCGGAGCCCCCGGATCGCCAGGCGCACGTCCTTGAAGAAGTCCTCCACCACCCGTCCACCCTGTCCCATGCGTGCCTCCTCCTTGAATCGCTCCACCCCACCGAACCGCACGAGCGCCTCCCGGCGCGCGTCTCGGGGACTCATGCCCGCCCGGATGTTTTCCTCGGTTTCCATGTCCACATGGAACCGCATCTCGTCGGTCATGTCCCGCTCGACCTGGTCTCTACCGAACAACTCCCGGAAGAACCTCGTCAGCCGTTGCACCGGTCTATCCCTGGTTGAATCCCAACACCTGGTCCACCGCCCTGGAGAACGCCCTCCAGTGCTCTCCCTCCACCGCCAGCCGCTTCGTTCCGGCAGGCAGGATCTCGTAGAACTTGGCCCGCCGCCCGGACGGCGACACGCCCCACTCCGACGCGATCCAGTCCCGCTTCTCCAGCCGATAAAGGGCCGGATAGAGGGAGCCCTGGTTCACCTCCAGCACGTCGTCCGAGATCTGACGAATGTGCTTGGAGATCGCCCACCCGTGCATGTTGCCCTGCTCCAGGGTCTGGAGAATGAGCAGATCGAGAGTGCCGTGGAGCAGGTCGGGACGGGCCTTCTTCATGAGGTTCCCCGGTGTCGGTACACATACTTTGTCAATCGACAACAACCATATGAACGGTCACCCCCTTGTTGTCGATTGTCAAGGCATTGTCTGTCGACAACAGCGGGCGGTTGCGCCCTGGTTCGAAAGAGGGCCCCGGACGGTCGGCGTGTTCTCGCTGGGCGTGGCGGCTCTCGCCGGCCTGATTTTCCGGCTAGCGTGCCCCACGGGTGGATCCGATGGTGGCGTTCAGGGCGGAGTAGGCGACGCTCCCACGGCCTCCTGTAGGTCCCGTCCGGCGGGAGCCTGGAAGACCTCCAGCTCGTATTGGGGCGCCATCGCGAAGAGGTGCTCGAACAGCTCGGCCTGTATCTTCTCGTAGACGACCCAACGAGAGTCGCTCGTGAAGGCGTAGACCTCGAGGGGGATTCCGTCGCCGATCGAGTCGAGGTGACGCACCATGAGCGTTTGGTTCTGACTGATCTTGTCCGATCCCTGCAGGTACGCTTCGACGTATCTGCGAAACATCCCCAGGTTGGTCGCGCCCGGCTCCGGCTCACCGGGAGGTTCGGGCAGCGGGCCCTCTCGCGGGAGGGCCGGAGGCAGGGTGGCCTCGAGCGCCTCGAAGCGCTCGAGCATCTCGGGCGTACACGGTTTCACGCTGTTCACGTCGACCAGGAGTGGACGCTTGATCCGGCGTGCCCCACCAGCCGACATGTACCGCCAGTTCTTCACCGAATCCGAGATCAGGGCGTAGGTGGGGACGGTGGTCATGGTACGGTCCCAGTTTCGGACCTTGACCGTCGTCAACGAGATCTCGGTGACCTCGCCGTTTGCGCCGTACTTGTCCATCTCGATCCAATCCCCGAGACGCACCATGTCCAGTGCGTAGAGCTGGATCCCCGCGACGAAGCCGAGCAGCGTGTCGCGGAACACGAGCATCAGGACCGCCGACGTCGCGCCGAGCCCGCCGATCACGATCGCGGGTGGCTGCTGAGCCAGGAGAGCGATGCAGAGGATGATCGCCACTGCATACGCCCCGATCTTCGCCACCTGGACCCAGATGTCGATGGGACGGTTCTTGAACGCCGGACGCAGCCGGAAGTAGTCCCGCGTCGCGTCGAGGAACGTGAGGATGCTGCGCAGCAGCACGAGCAGCAGGTACAGGTAGGCGACCGTGGCCAGGACGGGGGTCGCCTCTTCGAATTCCCGGAATACCGTCGGTGCGAGCAGCAAGAAGACGACGGCGGGTGTGAAGTTCGTCAGCGCCTTCAAGACGGTCGGCTTCAGAAGGATCTGCACGAAGGGTGACTCCGACTTGCCGAACACCCTCCGCACGACCTGCAAAAGGAACACGCGCGTGGCCCAATAGACGAGGACCAGAAGCAGCAGGAGGGTCACCAGCTCCAGAGAGAGCACGACATAGGGCGTCCAGGTCGGTGGCATCCCCTGTTGCAGCAGCCAGGTCACGAATCCGCTGAAGAGTGCCGCGAATCCTTCTTCTCTCATCGGTTGGCTCCAGTGAACGCGGACGCGGTGTCCGGCGAGAGGCTGTCGACCTGCAGGTCCGGATCCGGCTCTTCGTCGCCGGGCTCCGCTTCCGCCTCCTGAGGCACTGGGCCGAACGCGATCTCGGCGCCGTCCGGCGTGGCCTCCAGGCTGACGAGCTCGCCGGCGCCTCGGTCGGCGACGTACAGCCCCGAGACGGCGCCACCCGGCGCGAGTCGGACCGTGACCGAGACCTCTCCCAATTCCAGATCCGAGGTGGGCAACGCCGGGACCGCGGCGAAGAAGGCGTTTTCCCGACAGGCCCGGAGCAGCGCGAAGGCATCGGCAACGCTGGCGCCCGGCAGCCGGAATCGCTGTTCGACGGACCCGTCTTCCCTCTCGTCGGTCCACCCCACGACGCCTCGATCGTATTGCACGGTGTCGACGCCGACGCCCGTGGCGTCGGCGTCCGCTCGGCCGATGACCTCCTCCACGTAGTCGCGGAATGGCGTGCCCAGCGGAGGGGGTGGCAGCGCAGACAAGAAGTCCGGGTGGACGTGTCCTTCGCCGCTCTGGGTCTTCACGTACACATAGGCGTCTTCACCCTCGGGGCCCTCCCAAAGGGCCGTCCGGCCCCCGAACAGAACGAGCACGGAGTCGCCGTAGTGAACGAAATCCCGGGCGAAGATCCGTTCCCCTTCGCCTTCCCAAAGCCGCACTCCCGGTGTCCACGCCACGTACCGAAGCAACGGTCGCTCTACCAGCACCTGCCCTGCCGAGTCGGGCGGTGGGGAAAGGGACAAGAAGGCATCGAAGATATAGCCCTCGGCCGTAGGCGACCGAACGTAGGTCCATCGTCCGGGCAACCCCACATGCGTTTCGAGGTCGTCGGAGGTGGGCGCGGCGCTCGCGATGGTGTCCCCGACGGCCAGAACCCCCACCGAGTCGGCCACCGAATCCGGGCCCGACCGCAGAATCGACCGATCCACGCCCTGGACGAACGCTGTGCTGAACGTCGTCACGCCGCTCCGGGAAAACGGCCGAGCGAGCGGACGGAACTGGGAGAGGTAGCCGCCCACGACGTACCCTTCGATGCCCGACCACCGCACCCGGACCCATTGGCCGGCCATGCCGTCGACGGAGTCGGACTCGACCACGAGTCCTGCCAGCAGCACCTGCACCGAGTCCCGGTACTCGATGTAGGCCAGACGGCCGCTGGACGTGCTCGGGCGGTCCCGCAGGCTTACGAGATCCGCTCCGTAGATGAACTCCCGCCGTACCAGGGGGCCCTCCGGCAATGAGCCCGCGCTGTCCGGGGGCGGTTCCCGGGTCACGTATCCGTCGAACACGTACCCTTCGCGGAGTCCCGACCGAACGGCCAGCCATTGTCCCGCGATGCTGTCGACCTCGACCGGGAACACCGAATCCGTCGGCTGCAACGTGACCGGGGCCCCGTAGGGCAGCACGTCGACGACCTCGGCATCGAGGCTGGGAGCCACCCTCAGGCTCAGGCCGGACGGCGAGTAGACGTAGGCGAGCGAGGGACCTGACTCGCAGGCCACGGCCCCCGTCACCAGCAGCAGTAAGAAGCGGCGAAGCTGTCGGGCCACGATTCGACGGTGGTTGGAAGGATCCGGAGATCGAGCGGTGCCTGGAGGTCAAGACCCGATGGCGCCGCGACTGCCAACCTGCCTGGAGGCGGTCCTACCCGGCAAGGAGCCCAAAGCCTCAGGGAGCCGCTGTCACCGTCAGACTCGCGTCATCGAACTACACCCGACCCCGGGTCTCGGGCGCCAGGATCAGGTAGACCCGCAAGGCCTTTACCCCTACTCCGGTCGCAGCGCCTCGATCGGGTCCACCCCCGCCGCGCGCCGGGCAGGTAGGTACGTGGCGAGCAGCGCCACCGCAGTGAGCGCGACCGCCACGACGGCGAACGTGGCGGGATCCGTGGCTCGGACGCCGTACAACAGCCCGCTCATCAGTCGGGTGAGCCCGAGGGCCAGCCCCATGCCTGCCACCACTCCGGCGGCGCAGAGCATCAGGCCCTTCTTCAGAACCAGTGTCTTCACGTCGGCGGCCGCGGCCCCCAGCGCCATGCGCACCCCCAACTCCCGGGTCCGCTGGCTGACGCCGTACGAAATCACACCGTAGACCCCGACCATCCCCAGAAGCAGCGCCGCCAGGGCGGCGGTCACGAGCAGCGTCAACGCGAACGTGGTCTGAGCGACCGAGGTGCTCATCAGCTCCCGCATCGTATAGACGTTGCGGAGTGGCAGGTTGGGCCCGATCTCCCAGATCGCGTCTCGCACGTCCTCCACCAATCCCGGAGTGCCGACCCTGCCGCTCCGGACGGCATAGCCCATGGAGCGCCACGTCTGGACCTGCTCGAGGCTCGTGCCGGTCCAGAAGCCCAGGGTGACCTGGGGCCAGTACACCATGAGCTCGGGCTCGTCGGCCAGACCGCCGTAGTGCACGTCGGGGGCGACCCCCACGACCTCGTGCCACCGTACCGGCTCGGGCCGGGCGGCCACACGCTGGCCAATGGCTTGTTCGGGCGAATCCCAATAGATCCGGGCCAGGCTCTCGGAGATGATGGCGCCCGGGAACCGGCTGTGAACGTCGTCCCAGGTGAAGCTGCGCCCAGCGAGCAAGGGAATTCCCAGGGTCTCGAAGTATCCCTCGCCGATCCAGTTGTGGTACCGGGACGGGGGAGGCCCGTCGCCCCCCGGCGGCGCGATTCCGTCCACGTAGAACGGATTCACGTTTCCGGTGAAATCCATGGGAATCCGGGTCGCCATGGCCACGGCGTCGACCCCCGGCACGTCCTCCAATCGACGGGCGATGCCCTCGAAAGTGGCGGCGGCCTCGTCGATGTCAACGATTTCGTTTTCAGGAATCGCGAGGCGGAGCACCAGGACCTCGTCTTCTCCACGGAACCCGGGATCCACGTCCTGGAGGCTGCGTATGCTCCGGACCATGAGGCCTGCCCCCACCAGGAGCACGAGAGCCAGTGCCACCTGGGTCACCGCCAGGCCATCTTGAAGGCGGTTGGTGCTCCTGCCGCTGCCCCGGCCCCCTTGTTTGAGGGCGGCCGCCAACTGGGTACGTCGGTGTTTCAGGCCGGGCAGGACGCCGAAGAGCACTCCGGTGCCGAGAGAGATGGCCAGGGTCACGGCCAGCACCGTCTCGTTGAGGCTGACGGTGTCGAGCCGGGGCAATCCGGCCGGCGCCAGCGCGAGCAGGCCCTGCAGCCCGGCGTATGCCAGCAGCAGTCCGGCGCCGCCTCCCAGCAGCCCCAGCAGAAGGCTCTCACGCATGTACTCCCAGCCGACCCGCAGCCGGCTTGCACCCATGGCCGTGCGCACGGCCATCTCCGTTTCCTTCGCCTCGGCACGGACCAGGAAGAGGTTGGCCACATTCGCACAGGCGATGAGGAGCACCACGCTCACACCGCCCAGGAGAATCCAGAGCAGGCGGGTCACGGGACCCAGTAGCCAGTCCTGATAGGGCCGCACGACCACTGTGAACTGGCTCGCCTGGTTGGTGTTCGCCACGGGGCCACCGGCAAACTTGTCCCAGGCGCTGGGCATAAGCCTGGCCAGGTCGGCCCGGGCCTCTTCGATCGTCACCCCGTCCCGAAGCCGGGCGACCGAGCTGAAGCCGATGTTGCCGACGAAGATGGTCGCACGGTCGAAGGTCAGGGGCAGGATCAGGGCAGGATCGAGCTCCATGCCCCGAAGCTCGGGCGGGGCAACGCCGGCGATCTGCCAGGTGGAGCCGTTCACCTGCAGCGTGCGGCCCACGACGTCGGGATCCGATCCGAACCGGCTCTGCCAGTATCCGTGGCTGACGATCAGGTCCTGGGGCCCGTCCGGTCGCTCGTCGTCCGGTGTGAAGGCCCGGCCGAGGACGGGGCTCAGGCGCAGGGCCCGGAAGACGCCGCTCGACGCGAGCAACACGGGCACCGCCTCCGGATCTCCCACCCCAGTTACCGTGGCCGTCGTGCCCAGGTACATACCGATGTCCTCGAAGACCTGGTTGTCGTCTTCGTAGGTGAGGTGCCACGCGGCGGCCTGACCGGCGTCGTCCACGCCCCGGGCCGGTGCGCTGTGGCTGACGTTGACCAACCGGTCCGGTTCGTCGAACGGAAGAGGCGATAGCACGATGGCATCCGCCAGCGTGAAGATCGTCGTCGTCGCCCCGATCCCCACGGCCAGGACCAGGATCACAACGGCGGCGAAGAGCGGGCGGGCGCCCAGGGCCCGGAACGCGAGACGGACGTCGGACAGCGCGTCCGCCAGTCGGGTCGGGAACGAACCCCTCCGACCCCGGAGGGCGTCCTCCCGGTGAGCAACCCACGAACCGAGAGCGGCGCCGGGCTCGACCGGTTGGGAGGACACCAATTCTCGCGCCGCGGATTCCGGCTCGCCCAGCTGGGCCAGAGCGATCCTGAAGGCCTCTTCCGGTGTGGCTCCCCGGATCAGGGCTTCCTCGTAGCACAGCTCGAGATGATCGGCCAGCTCGTCCAGCATCCGCTCGTCGCGAAGATCCCTGGCCCCGCTCAGGTCGATCCGGTCCCGCAGCACCTGCTTCCAATCACGCATGACTCACCCCGATCACCTCGTTCACCACGGCCGTGAAGGCCGCCCACTGTCTGCGTTTTGCGTCCAGCGCGTCCTGGCCCGCCCCTGTGAGCGAGTAGTAGCACCGACGCCGCTGCCCCTTCTTCTCCACCCAGCGGCCCTTGATCCAGCCCTTGTTCTCCATCCGATACAACGCCGAATAGAGGGTCGAGACCTTGAACTCGAGCTGGCCGCCGGACCGGGCTTCGATCCGCTTTCCGATCTCGTAGCCGTGTCGGGTCTCGTCCTCGAGCGCGGCGAGGATGAGCAAAGCCATGCTGCCACGCTTCAGGTCTGCGCTGAACACGAATCGAGCCCTCGTTTCTTGTCCTGAGAGGTGCCCGCGCCTTTCGCCGCCCCGTCTTCTTGCATGGGTACGGGCGGATGCGCATTGGGCCCAACACTTCGCCACACGATATTTCGCCTGATGAAGTATACGCAAGAGCGGGCCCGGGGGTTTCAGAACCATGGATCCACGATCGGCTCGCTCCTGTCACGGCTCCCGATCGGATCCGTATCCTGACCCGCACGTTGCTGATCGGACATGCGTTTGCCTCCACCTACTCCATGTCACGGTTTTCGTTATATTCGAGGCCGGGATTCCGTGGGGATACGGGGATGGGGCGGGGACGCTGTGGCCCTACGGCGAGTCCCTCAGGTTGGTGCTACGATGCATCGCGTGGACACGACTGCGAGTCACTCCCTGCCAGCGAGATCCTGATGCCCAACCTCGACCTGCGAATTCCCTCCCTTGCCGCCCTGCTCGTCATGGTGGGCTGCTCGTCCTCGACGCCTACTCCTTCGAGCGACCCTCCCGGCCCGGGCGATCCGGCCGCGGAAACCAACGACTACCTCCGCGACCGGCTGACCGCCTTCGCCGCGGACTCGATGGGCGGTCGAGCCGCGGGCAGTGCCGGGCACCAGCAGGCCACGGCCTTCCTGGCCGCCGAAGCCGAGTCGCTGGGCCTGGAACCGGCAGGCGAAGGAGGCACCTACTTCCAGCAGGTGCCCTTGGCCACGCTGCAGCCCGTGGCCGACGCCAGCGTAGGCGGAATCCCGGTGGAGCTCGGAGGGGAGCTCGTTCTGGTCGCGCCGATCGAGGGATTCGCCCACGATGCCGTCGGAGACATGGACGGAGTGGAGGTGGTGTACGGGGGCCGCATGTTCGGCCCTGATCAGATCGACGGAGCCCAGGGCCAGAGCAAGGTGGTCGTGCTGGGCGCGGGGCTGCAGGGCGGCACACCGGTGTTCGGCATCGCGCCCCAGGTGCTCGACGCGTTCTCGGGGTCCGTGGCGGTCTTGATCGCAGCCCTGGACTACACGACGCCCGACATCGTGGCGGCGCTCGGCCTGGCCGGGATGCGCATCGCGGACGAGCCGATGGCCGAGTCCGGACCCATGCTCGGGTTCATCACGAACGACCTGGCCGCCCGTCTCCTCGGTAGCCCGGTCGAAGATGCCACACCGGGTGCGGCCGGAACGCCGTTCCAGGGACAGGTCGGGTTCGAGGACGTCGTGCCCGAGCATCCCACCGCCAACGTCATCGCGCTGCTGCCGGGCTCCGATCCGGATCTGCGGAGTGAAGTGGTCGTGGTATCCGCACACTCCGATCACGTCGCGCCCACCGACCCGGTGGCGGACCATGATTCCCTCCGGGTCTACCTGGAGGTCGTGCGGCCCCGGGGCGCCGAGGATCCGGAACGGGAGCCCACCCCGGCCGAGGCCGAACAGATCGCCGAGCTGCTGGAGGGCATGGACCGTGGCGCCCCCCGTCCCGACTCGATCTTCAACGGCGCCGACGACGACGGTAGCGGAAGCATCGGCATGCTCCAGATCGCCCGCAGCCTGAGCGCCGACCCGCCTCGCCGTTCCGTGCTTTTCGTCTGGCACACCGGCGAGGAAGTAGGCCTGCTCGGAGCCCAGTACTTCACGGACAACCCGACCATCCCCCGAGGCGACATGGTCGCCGGGTTGAACCTGGACATGATCGGCCGGGGGGGCGCCGACGACGTCGACGGTGGGGGTCCCGGATACATTCAGCTCATCGGCAGTCGGCGCCTGTCGACCCAGCTGGGAGACCTGGTCGAGACGGTCAACCTCGACGCGGACATGGGCTTCAGCTTCGACTACACCTACGACGTCGACGGACACCCCGACAACTTCTACTGCCGCAGCGACCACTACATGTACGCCCGCTACGGCATCCCCATCGTCTTCTTCAGCACCGGGGGCCACCGGGATTACCACCAGCTCACCGACGAGCCCGAGTACATCGACTACGACAAGCTGCGCCGGGTCACAGCGTTGGTCGCGGCGGTGGCCGACGGCGTGGCGAACATGGACGAACGGGTAGTGGTGGACGGGCCGATCCCAGATCCCGACGCGCCCTGTCAGCAGTAGGCGACACGGCAGGTCGCTGGTGACCGCGGTTCGGGGTCACGTCATGTGGCGCCGGCGGCCGCTGCCTCGCCCTACAGCGCCTGACGCACGCCGAACCGCAGCGCGAACGCCGTGGCGAGGTTGGACTGGTACTGGATCTCCAGGGCATCTCCCGTGGCCCTCCGGATGTCGGAGGCGTCCTGGTTGCTCCACGACGTCGATCGGGTGCCCGTGATCAGGCCCCGCCAGATCGCCCCGGCATACAGCCCCGTGCTCTGCCCGATCCCGTAGGTGGCGTCGAACGACAGCAGGGCGCCGTAGGAGGTGCCCGTCCGCTGGGTCCACGGCACCCCGCCGCTGGGTCCACCCAGCGTGGCCGCCAGCTCGGGAGGGTGGCCGGCGCTTTCGAGGCGTTGCCACGCGAGGGTCGGTCCGAGGCCGAACTCCGCCTTCCAGTGCCCTCGGTCCAGCACGGGCAGACCCCAGACCACGTCGGCACCGACCGTGGCGAGGTCGCGGGGGGAGCTGACCACCTGCCCGGTGGGCGACAGGTACGACGCCGTGGACGTGCCCCGACTGCCGTGGGCCACGAGGGACAGGTATCCCAGACCGCCCATGGTCCAGCGGAGACCCAATTCGAGACCGGGCGCCGCGCTGCCCTGTTCGGTATACCACACCCCCAGGCCGCCGAAGTCGTGATCGACGATCACGTGGCCATCATGGAGCGTCGAGCCGGTGGCGGTCGTGAGCCCTGCGGACAGCGTCCAGCGTGAGCCGTCCACCGACGGGTCGGCGAGCCGGGTCCCCGGGTCCCCCCCGTCCTCCGTGCTGATCACCAGGGCGCCGTACACGGCCGGCTGGCCGTACAGGAGCCGTGCGTCGACTGGAGCCAGGAGCTCCCAGCGATCCACCGCTTCAGGGCTGAGAAGCTGGAGCGTGGTGACCGGATCGGGCGAGATCATGCCGTCCACCACGACCGCCACCATGTTGCAGCCCTGGGCGGTCCGGTGACGGTTGTTCTCGATGCAGACGGTCGCGCCGTTGTCGAAGATCCGGAGTCCCGGCACGTGGGCGTCGGTGACCAGGTCCACCACCGACGAGGCCCGCACCCGGGCCAGATCGACCTCGGCGGACGTCATGCCGTCGAAGCGGGTGGCCCTGGCCGGGTCGGCTCGGGGGTCGCTCACCCTGGCCGTCACGACCAGACCCGCGACCTCGATGGGTTCGGCGGCGACGAAGAACTCCACGCCGACGACCTCGGCGACACCGACCAGCAGCGAATCCACCTCGCGCACGTAGCCCACGTGCTGAACGGTGATCTCCAGGAGTCCGGCCGCCAACTCGTCGAAGGCGAAGGCGCCGTCGGATCCGGTGACGACGCGGCTGCCCTCGTCATCCGGCACGTGACGCACCTGCACCATGGCTTGGGACACGGCGGCCCCGGTCTCGGCGTCCACCACCCGTCCGTGGATCCTCGCGTCCTCCTGGGCCGCCAAAGGCAGGGCCATCGCGACGGCCGCTCCCGCGAGACAAACGCTCCACACCCGATGCCTGCTCCACCCCGTCCCCCCGCCCAGACCGCTCCCCGCCCCTGCCTTCATGGTCTTTCCTTGCACCGGTGTGCCCCGGAGGCTGAAGTCCCGGGCTCGGCCCTTCACTTGGAACCGGCCGACCCCTATATATCGTATACCATGATATTAGACGCTTTCAAGAACATACGGAGTGTTCCCGTGATCATGTCCCACGTGGTGCTTTCGCTCGCTCTCATGGGTCTGACGGCGAGCTCGGACCCGGCTCCCGACTACGGCACCGTCGACGAGGTCATCGACGGACTTTACGCCACCGTGTCGTTCGGCCCCGGCGAAGAGCCCGACTGGGACCACGCACGCTCCTTCTTCCTGCCCGAGGCGGTGGTGGTGTTCGCCGAGCGGGGGTCCGCTCCGACCCAGGTGATGGACCTGGACGGGTGGATCGAGGATTTCCAGGTCTTCTATCGAGACCGTGACCTGGCGGAGAAGGGCTTCCAGGAGGGGATCGCGGGAAAGACCATCACGGAGTACGGCAACATCGCTCACGCCTTCGTGGTGTTCGAACCACGGGTCGGGCCGGATTTCGGGGGTACGACGGTGCCCGGCCTGGACAGCCTGGAGCTGGTGCGCCGGGACGGCCGGTGGTGGATCGCGGCGATTACGACCCAGTTCTCGTCCGAGGGTCTTCCGATTCCGGCCGAGCTCGTGAACCGGTTGTAGGGGCGGCTAGGCCCGGGACGGCGTAGCCGCCGGCACTCCCCGCCCCCCGGTGCGGCGGTGCATCGCCGCCCAGAACAGGGAAAAGATCGACCCCGTGTAGCAGAACGTGGCCCACGGCAGATACTCCAGCGTGGGCACCCCCAGGGTGGTGGCCATGAACAGCCCGGTGACGGTCCAGGGCATCAAGGGCTCGACGATGGTGGTGCTGTCCTCCAGGGACCGTGACAGGTTGACCCGGTCCAGGCCACGCTCGTCGTAGGCCTTCTGGAAGAGCCCGCCGACGATGAGGCACGTGACGCCAGCGTGACTGGTCAACGAGATCATCACCCCACCGGCGGCCATGGTCGTGGCAATCAGGCCGAACACGCTCCGCACCGATTGCAGCATGGCATTCAGGAGCACGTCCAGCGCCCCCGACGCGTCCATGGCGCCGGCCAGCAGGAAGGCGGCGATGATGACCAGCAGCGTCGGCACCATGGAGTTGAGGCCGCCCCGCTGGAGCAGGTCGGTGAACGTGGCGCTGAAGACGGCCGGATCCAGCCCGAGGCTGGTGACCATGTTCACGTCGAAGCCGCTGACGGCGGCCACCACGGCGTCCTGGATCGAGAAGCCCTGGACCGCCACACCGACCGCCATGGCCAGGGCCGACGACGCGGCGATGGTCAGGACCGCCGGGTATTTCCGCACGATCCCCGCCACGATCAGGAGCGGCGGCAGCAGGGCCAGCGCGTTCAGCGCGTAGACGGTCTCGATCTCGGCGAGCATCCGGCTCGCCGTTTCGGGAAGGACCGGCCCGGTCCCGGCGTCCGCCCCGCCGGCCAGGGTATAGACGATCGCGGCGATCACGAACGACGGGCCGGCGGTCCACATCATGTTGCGGATGTGGGCGTACAGGTCGGTGTTGGCCGACAGAGCCGCGATGTTCGTCGTGTCGGACAGCGGCGACATCTTGTCGCCGGTATAGGCACCGCTGACCACCGCTCCGGCCGTGGCCGCCACGGGCGCGCCGATGGCGGCAGCGGTCCCGACCAGGGCCACGCCGATGGTGCCCACGGATCCCCAGGAGGTCCCGGTGGCCAAGGACATGACGGCGGTGACGAGGAACGCCGTCAGTAGCAGGAACCGGGGGTCCACGAGCCGGATCCCGTAGTTCACCAGAAGGGGAATGGTGCCGCTCAGGACCCAGGTGCCGATGAGCATGCCGATGCTCAGCAGGATCAGGATCATGGGCAGGATGGCGGCGATCTTCTCGGCCGTGGAGCGCTCGATGTCGTCCCAGGTGGACCCGGCTCCCACCGCGATCACGCCCGCCACCGACGCCGCCACGAGCATGGTCACGACCAGCAGGTCGTTGCCCATGCCCAGGTAGGTCAGACCCAGCACGAACACGACCGCCATCACCAGGAGGGGGAGCACCGCCTGGAACAGGGTCACGGGTCTCGGTTCCTTTTGACCGGGGCCGGAACCGGTGCCACCCCCACTGGCGGATGGCTCCGCGGGACGGGGACGGCCCGGGTCGCCCTCGCTCACAACCGCGCCAGCGCCTGGTCCAGGTCCGCCTGCAGCACACCGCTTCCTTCCAGTCCCACCGAAAGGCGGACCGCGCCCGGGGGGATGCCCGCGTGCTCCAGCGCTTCGGCGTTGTCTCCCCGGTTCGGGGTGATCACGAGGCTCTCCACGCCGCCCCAGCTCACCCCGATCCTGAAGCGCTGCAGGCCGTCGACGAACGTGCGTACGTCCTCGAACCGGTCCGTGTCCAGCTCGAACGAGAACAGGCCTGAGTAGCCGGACGGCCGATCGCTCTCGCGGGCGGCGGCGGGCCGCTCGAGGCCGGGGTGGAAGACGCGGCGGACCCGATTGTGTTCCTGGAGGAACCGGGCCACGGTCAGGCCGTCCACGTGGTGCTGACGCATGCGCACCGGCAGGGTGCGGAGGCCCCGGTTCAACAGCCAGCCGTCGAACGGCCCCAGCGCACCCCCGAGCAGCATGTAGGCGGCGTGGTAGATCCGTTCGTACCGGTCGGTATCGGTGATCAAGGCACCGGCCACCACGTCGCTGTGGCCTCCGATGTACTTGGTGGCCGAGTGGACCACCACGTCCACGCCCAGGGTCAGGGGCTTCTGGAACAGGGGCGTGGCCCACGAGTTGTCCAGCACCGTGGTGACGCCCCGTTCCCGGGCCAGATTCGTCAGCGCCCGGATGTCCAGCGTCCGGAACCGCATCGTGCCGGGGCTCTCCATCCACAGCATGCGGGTTTCGGGCCGGATCGCCGACTCCACCGCGGGTACGCTGGTCTGGAGGGTGATCGAATGGGTGACCCCGAAGCGCTCCAACTCCCGGGCGAGCTTGATCGTCGGGCCGTAGACGTTGTTGACGAACAGCACGTGGTCGCCCGCGCTGAGCAGCCCGAACAGGGTCGCGCTTACCGCCGCCATCCCGGAAGCGAGGCATTTGCAGGCATCGCCCCGCTCCAAACGGGCCAGTTTGGCTTCCACGGCTTCGACAGTGGGATTCTGGCCCCGGGAGTAGACGTGCTGACGGTGCTCCCCACCCAGCCCCCGAACCAGGTCGTCCAGGGTGGGATGCACGAACAGCGAGGTCTGGGCGATGGGGGGCATGACCGAACCGCCCTGGGCAGCGAGGTCCTCGCCGTGCCCGAGGCAGATCAGCTCGTCGTCGGGATCGATCCTGGCGGTCTCGAGGGTGGTCACGGCGCGAACATAGCGGGGGGTGGGCAGGGCGGCCACGGCCCGACGCGCGTCCGCCCCTCCGCGGTTTTCGTTAGACTCTCCTCCATGTCGCTCGAACGCTACCGGGGCATCATCCCCGAATGGGAACGGTTCCTGGAGACCGTCCGCACCCGGGAACCGGTCACGCTCCGGGTTCGGCTCAATCGCATGAGCAAGAACGAGCTACGGGGCCGCCTGGCGGATCAAGGGTTCGTCACGGAGGACGTCGAGGGACTGCCGAAGTTCCTTCGGGTCGTGAATGGCCCCCACTCCGTGGCCCTGACCCTCGAGCACTGGCAGGGTCTGTTCTATGTCCAGCAGACCGTGACCGGGGTAGCGGCCCCACTCCTGGCCCCCGAACCCTGCGACCGGGTCCTGGACATGTGCGCGTCACCCGGCGGCAAGACCACCCACCTGGCCGACCTCATGGGCGAAGGCGGTTGTCTGGTCGCCGCGGACGTGAACGAAGGCAGGCTGAAGGGGCTCCAGGGCAACCTGACCCGGCTGCTCATCCCCAACGTGATCGCGGTGACCGCCGACGGGCGGCGGTTTCCAGAAGGCGCCCTGTTCGACCGGATCCTGGTCGACGCGCCCTGCTCCGCCGAGGGTAACCTGCGCAAGAAGCTCGGTGTGCTTCGGGCCCAGAAGCCGTCGTTCCGGCGTCACGTGAACCGGTTGCAGGAGAAAATCCTCCGTCGAGCCGTGGACCTGGTCCGACCGGGCGGCACCATCCTGTACGCCACCTGTACGTTCGCCCCGGAAGAGAACGAGGCGGTGGTCAGTCGGGTGCTCCAGGACTCGCCCCTGGAGGTCGTGCCCATCGATCTGCCCGTGCCCTCCGCGCCGGGGCTCACGTCGTTCGAGGGAACGGAGTTCGACCCGAGCCTCGCTCTGGCCCACAGGCTGTACCCCCACCACCTCAATTCGGGCGGGCTGTTCCTCGCTCTGCTGCGGAAGGAGGGCAACCTCGACGACCTGACCGAGCTGCCCGGGTGGTCACCGGTGCCGACCGCCTATCCCGGCGATCCGTCCTCGGACGAAGCCGCCGCGGCGTGGGTGGAGCTGGGCCTCGAGCGACTGTCCGAGCAGTTCGGGGTCGATCCCGCGGCGGTGGCGGACCTGAGCTGGATGGTCCGCCGGGACAACGGATGGATGCACACCTGTGACGCCTGGCCCGTGCCCGCCTGGCAGGGCGATGGCTTCCGTGTGTCGTCCGTGGGCCTTCGGGGCTTCAGCCCGGATGCGCGAGACGTGCCCCGGCCGACCAACTACCTGCTCCGGCGACTGGATCCTTCGGTGACGCGGCGCCGGGTGGTGGTGGACGGCGACGTGGCCCGGGCGGTGCTCCGTCGGGAACCGGTGCCGGCGCCCGACATGCCGCCGGGGCACGCTGCCCTGTGCGTTGGGGACTCCGTGGTGGGGCGGGCCTCCGTGGGTCGGGCCGGGATTCGTCACGAGATCCCGAAGGCCCGGGCCCACGACCTGCTCAAGGTGCTGGACGCGAATCGTGAGGCGTCAGGCGCCTGAGCCTTCGGCGCCCGGCCAGGCGGCGCTTCCGCCCGGGCGACGCTGCCCGGACGCTCCATCCCCCGGCCGACCCTCGCCCGGGGCGTCGGTCGCATCGAGGTCCGACCCGAGCCGATCCGTCAGCTCGTCCCATCCCTCCACCACTCGCCACCGCCCGCCGTCGACCCGTAGCTCCACCACCGCCGCCACCGGAAGGTGCAGAGGCACCACGGAGCCGAAGGGGACTCCGAGGGCCCAGCTCACGATGGCTTTCAGCGATCCCACGTGGAGCACGGCGACGACCTCGCTGTTCCAGGCCAACGATTCGGCCCAGTCGGTGGTGCGGGCGGCCAGATCGGCAAACCGTTCCCCACCGGGGGGTGGTGACGCGTCCGGATCCCGGAGCCACGCCCGGAATCGGTCGCCGTGCTGGGCCAGGTTTTCGTCGTAGCTGGCTCCGCTGAAGCTCCCGAAGTTCAGCTCACGAAGCCGGGGATCCCGCTGCTGCGCCACGCCCGGGAACGCCAGGTCGGCGGTCTCCCAGGCCCGCCGCAGATCGGACGCCCAGACCCGGTCGGGCACGATGCCGCGCTCGGCGAACCCGGCGGCCATGCCACGGGCCATTTCCCGGCCGGCCGGAGACAGCGCCACGTCTTCATGTCCCTGGTACTTCCGGGCTTCGTTCAGGGGCGTGGCGCAATGGCGGACGAGAACGAGCCGGGCCCGATCGGGCGGTGCGTTCGCGTCGTGCATGGGGGATCAGATCGCGGAGAGGAAGATCAGCGCGTACAGGGTGGCGACTTCGGCCACGGCGCCCACCGTCCGATGGTCCCGTTCGGCCAGGGTGCCCGCGCGGCTCCAGACCCACCAGCCCCATCCTCCGGCCACCAGGGCTCCGACCAGCCAGGCCAGCATCACCGTCGGCTGCCGGGTCAGGATGGCCAGGACGAGGAGCAGCACCATGGCGACCCCTGTGGCGGTCAGCGCCCCGAGATGACCGTCCAGCTCCCCAGGTTCCGCCGAATCCCCGGGAGGAGTCAGGGAGTCCGACACG
>CAJIAX010000333.1_pt1 | contig 25918 bp, 20 predicted proteins | sample 9199251 | NCBI WGS metagenome assembly CAJIAX01 (sample SAMEA7708287, study PRJEB35096) | sediment metagenome | biome: marine neritic benthic zone biome [ENVO:01000025]; feature: sediment [ENVO:00002007]; material: shallow marine sediment [ENVO:03000034] sea grass bed [ENVO_01000059] ... | reverse complement strand
CGGCGGGCGAGGCCCCGGGGAATGGTCATGGGGGCGGCATCGTGCAGGATGGCGCCCACGTAGACGGCTCCCTGGTCGTACAGGATCCAGACCTCGCTGTCGTTCAGCGCCGGGGCGCCCTCGACCGGCTCCTTCTGGATGAAGCCGGAGGCGGACGGGTAGCGCGACCAGATCGCCTCGTCCAGGCGCCCGTCGATGGTGAGTTCGCCCTCGAGGGCGTGGGCCTGCATGGTCGGTCGTTCGTCCGCATCCGTGACCAGTCGGACCGGCGTCGACGACGCTGCGTCGTTCTGGGCGGACAGCGCCGGGGGCGCGTACGCACAAAGAGCCAGCGCCAGGCTGGCTCTGAAAAGGACTGCACTGGACTTCACGGGCGTACGCTGTCTTCCCTGGGGATGGGGAGCTTCGGTACCGGACCGGGCGCTCGCTAGGGCCGCCCGCGAGGTTCGGTGTCTATACCTCGGAGACACGTCGGGCCCCGGCACTGTTGAGCTGCCGGGGCCCGAAATCCCCTCGGTCGCGCGGGTTCGTGGCGCCCTCTCCCGGCGCTGATCTGCCGAGTAGAGGCGACCCCCTCCGCGAACCCGTCAAGGCAGATCGACCAGCCACACCTCGTTGTCCATGAAGAGCGGCACCAGCACCCGATTCCGCCCGGCATCGTACCCGATGTCGGCCGGGGCCTGGACGTTCTCCACGACCACGGACTGTGTTCCATCCGAGCCCACCATGTAGACGGCGCGGTCTCCCCAGCTCGAGAACATGAATCCTCCGTCGGCGGTGAACTCGATCCCGTCCAGCTGTCGCTCGGACTCGCCGGTCAGGGGCGTGAGCTCGCCGTTGTCGACGTTCACCTGAAAGACCTGGCCCGAGGCAAACGACACCATGAACAGACCCCGGGACCCTACGGCCAGGCCGTTGGCGCCCGTCAGACCGTCGCCCTGTGCGATCGGAGCCTGCCGTCCGTCTGGCGTCATCCGGTGGATCGCCGCCGTACCGGACGGGGCGAACCCGTCTGCCGTCGCCTCGAAACCGGTGTCGGTCACGAACAGCTCTCCGTTCGGCCCCACGGCGATGTCGTTGAGGAAGGTCGCGCCCTCGACACAGATGTCCCCGGACGGCTCGCCGCTGGTGGCGTCGAACATGCGTACGCAGTCGATGTCGGAGACGAACAGCGTGCCGTCCAGGATCGCCATGCCCTTGGGCGCGCTGAGCGTTACGCCTTCGCTTTCGCCGTCGATCCACTTCAGATCCGCGACCTCGCCGTCCGGCGTCAGCCGGGAAATGAACCCGTTCCCGTCCTTGTCCAGCGGCGTGCCGTTGATGTTGGACACCAGGTAGACGTCCGCGTCGGTGTCGTGCAGGACCGATTCAGGCGTGGAGAATCCCACGCCGGCCACGACGATGCTACCGGCGTCGGTCGGGGCGGGCTCGGCAGCCGGCGTGTCCTCGGCGGTGTCCTCTCCGCCGCCGCAAGCCGCTACGATCAGGGCAAGACCCAGGGCTCCGAGGGACCGGGGTATCGCGAGCATCGATGGGCGCCGCATGGTGGTTCTCCTGTCGTGTGTTGGCGGCTCGCGGGGGTCCCGGAGCCGGGCTGTCAGAACTAATCCGACGCACGCGTTTACGCGAGTGTGGGAGGGGATGATGACGAGGAGCGGGCGATCCGTCGCGACGACCCCAAGACGGGCCCGAAGTGAGGGAGACTGGACCATGAACCATCCGATCAGAGCGGCGGCCAGGGCCATCGTGCCTGCCGCGGCCATCCTGCTCGCCGGCTGTGACGCCGCCAACATCGTGAGCGGCATCGGCGACGTTTCGAACACCGACTCCGTCGTGGCCGAGTCGTTCCAGTTCACGGTGGAGGTGACGACCCAGACCGAATTCCGGCTCGAGGGCATCAACGGCACCATCCTGATCACCGGGGATCCCGACGCCACCTCCGTGGTGGTGTCCGGGGAACGCAAGGTCGGTTCGAGCAGCACCGCCGACGCTCGGGCCCATCTGCCCGCGCTGCAGGTTCTTGTCGAGGAAACGCCGACCGCCATCATCGTCCGAACGGACCAGCCGGAAGAAGCGCGGGGGCGGAACTACATCGTCGATTACCGGGTCACCGTGCCGTCGTCCATGATCCCGATCGTGGCGAACATCAACGGCAACATCGACATCGCCGAGGTGGCCGCGGACGTGATCGTCGGCAACGTGAACGGCAACATCGACCTCAATGCGATCATCGGCGCGGTAACGGCGGGCCTGGTCAACGGGAACATCTTCGCCGACATGGAGCTGCCGGACGGGTCCGACGTGGCAATGGCCACGGTGAACGGCAACCTGACCCTGGTGCTCAATCAGGACGCGTCGGCTCGCTTCCTGGCCTCCTGGGTCAACGGTGGGTTTACCAGCTCCAACATCGATCTCGACCTGCAGGAGGTGCAGCAGACCTCGGTCCGGGGCGTCCTGGGCGCGGGAGCGGGCGAGATCAACATGGGCACCACGAACGGCCAGATCGCGCTGGAGGGTCGGTAGGCGGAAACCGCCGGCCCCCGTCCGTCTAGCTCCACGAGGGTCGACAGTTCGACCCAGCAGCCGCTGAGCGCGCGGTTCCACTCGTGTGAGATTCAGACGGGGGGGAAGTGTTCGTAGCGATGCCCGACCATCCGGTCGGGCGCTACGGTGTCTGGAGCTCTCCGACGCACCCTCGGGTGCGACCGCGTCGCTCATGCGGCGGCCATCCGGCCCGGACCCCTCGGGCCGCCGGCCGCCCTCGACGCCCGATCGTCGAGCTGGAGCGCGAGATCCGGCTCGACCGTCCCCATCGATTCGACTCGCCACCGCGACGTCCAGCCGCTACGCCTTCCCAGTTCTCATTCGGTGTCGAGGGCGCCGGGTTCGGCCCCGCCGGGGCACCCCGAGCCGGTCCGGACCGCGGCCTGCCGCGCCATGCCGCCCATGGAGCCGGACGGCGTCACCGCCACACCCAGCCGTCGTCCACCTCATCCCGCTCCCACCAGAAGAGACCCCGTTCCCGCGGGTGGTTGCCGATCTCGTTCATGGTGGCCGCGTCGTAGATCCGGCCGTTGACCATGGTGTAGACCACGTCGGCCGAAGCCCGGATGTCGTCCAGAGGATTGCCGGCTACCACGACAAGGTCGCCGAGCTTGCCGGCCTGGATGGATCCCAGGTCGTCGTCGAGCCCCAGGTACCAGGCCCCCATGAGCGTCGCGGATCGGAGCGCCTCGTGGGGCGTCATTCCGCCCTGGACCAGCATCCAGGTTTCCCAGTGTGCGGCCAGACCCTGCATCTGACCGTGGGCGCCCACCTGCACCGACCCGCCGGCGTCCACCAGCTTCTTGGCCTCGCGGGCGATCTCGACATGCCAGTAGTCGTCTTCCGGAGCCTTCTGACGGCGTCGGGACCGGGGATCGACCACGCCCCGGGGCACGAAGGTCAACAGGCGTTCGTTTTCCCAGACGTCGTCGTGCTCGTAGAACCAGTACTCCCCGGACAGACCACCGTACGACACCACGAACGTGGGCGTGTACCCCACTTCGGTTTCCCGCCACACGTCCATCACGTCCCGGTACAGGGGGGCGACGGGCACGTTGTGCTCGATCCCGGTATGACCGTCCAGGATCATGGTCATGTTGGTGTAGAACGTGGATCCCCCTTCGGGCACCACAAGCATTTCGAGCTCCCGGGCGGCCTGGAGGATCTGCTGGCGTTGCTCGCGCCTGGGCTGGTTGTAGCTCTTCACGCTGAACGCCCCCACGGCCTTCATGCGGCGCAGGTGGGAGCGCGCGTCGTCCAGGCTGTTGACTGGCGCCCGGAAGTCCCCGTCGGCGCCATACAGGATCGTCCCGGTGGAGTAGACCCGGGGGCCCACCGTCAGGCCGGCCTTCACTCTCTCGGACTGGCCGAACACGGTGCCGGTATTGGCGGAGGGGTCGTGGTTGGTGGTGACGCCGAAGGCCAGGTTGGCGTAGTAGGCCCAGTTCTGCTGTGGCATGAAGCCACTAGTGAAGTGGTTCCCGTGCGCGTGGGCGTCCACGATGCCCGGGAAGACCGTGTGCCCGGTGACGTCGATGACCGTGGCGCCGTCCGGAACCGTGACCTCGCCCGAGGGGCCGACCGCCGCAATCCGGTTCTCCACCACGACCACCGTGCCATTCTCGATGACCTCGTCGCCGTTCATGGTGATCAACCGTCCGCCGGTCAGAGCGACGGTGCCGGTGGGCACGTCGGTGTCCACTATGAGCCCCACGTCGACCCCGACCGTGTCCGGATCCGGTAGCTCGGCGGGGGCGCCGTCGACGAACGTGAAGGCGTCGCCCACGTCCCGGGTGAAGTACTCCGGACCCACCATCCAATGGAGGCTGCTGCTGTCCGACGACCAGTGCAGATCGATGCCCATGTCCCTGGACACCTGGGTAACCGGAAACGCATTGGTGTCCTTGTTCAGCGCCACCGCGTCACCGGTCCGGGGGAACGGCGCGATGTAGGCGTTGAAGTGATCGTTGAACGCCACCCAGCGTCCGTCCGGGCTCGGCACCACGGTGGTCGCGTATTCGAGGGTGAAGTGGGTCCGCTCTTCGCCGCCGTTCAGGTCCACCGACTTGTAGGACTTGGTTAGGCCGCCACCCGTCAGGTATTCGATGCGCTCTCCGTCGGGGGCGAACCGGGGATTCCGTCCCTCTCGGGTCACCAGGGTCGACGCACCACCCGCGGCGGCCATGGTGTACAGGCCGGTGTCCACGCCGTGGATGGTGCCCAGGAGGCCGTTTCCTGAGCCCCGTCGGTACACGATCCGATTGCCGTCGGGAGCGTACCGGGGCGTGGCGTAGTACCCGGGTCGCTCGGTGAGCAGGTTGGACGCTCCCCCGGCCAGGGCCACCGTGCGCACCGCCGACAGGTCGTCGTCACTCCACGTGGTGTAGACCACCGTGGCGCCGTCAGGGCTGAACGACGGGTCGTGTTCCCAGTGGCCCGCGTCGCCGGTCAGACGTTCCGGCGTCCCCGACGGGAGCCGCTTCTTCCAGAGGCTGCCGATGGCCTCGAACACCAGCCACTGACCGTCCGGCGACGTCACCGCGCCCCGGACCATCCGCACCGGGAAGCGTTCGGGGCTTACCGCCTGCTTGAACCGAACGGCGTCCGTCACCGTTTGCTCGACGGTCGCCTCGAACGGAATCTCCGCTAGGTCCCGGGTGTGGATGTCCACGCGCCAGATCCTGCCCTGGGCCCAGAAGACGATCTCGTCCGAGCTCGGTGTCCATCCGTATCCGGGGTACGGTCCGAAGATGGCCCAGGCTTCCTGCTGGTCGTGATCCAGCCCGTCGAACAAGGGGCGCGATGCCCCGGTTTCCCGGTCAAAGACGAAGAGCACGCTCTTCAGTCGCACCCGGCGCACGAACGCCACGTACCGCCCGTCGGGTGACGTCCGGGGCCGCACGGCGCCGCCGGGCCCGGAGATGAGGGTCCGGAGCTCGCCCGTCTCACGGTCGAGTTGGCGGATGGCGTAGATCCCCGCGTTCGGATCCTTGTTGTACTGGAACTGGGGACCCGGGGTCATGTCCTCGCTGAAGAGCACGTAACGGCCGTCGGGGCTGACGTCCGGCTCGCCCGCGTCCTGCTGGTCGTTCTTCCTTTCCGTGAGCTGGATGCCCGCGCCGCCGCTCGTGTGGAACATCCACATCTCGCCCGCCCCCAACGACCGGCTCGACGTGAAGTGCTTGCGGGCGATCAGGTACTGACCGTCCGGCGTCCAGGCGGCGTTGTTGAGCAGCCGGAAGCTCTCGTCGGACACCTGCCGGGCGTCGCTGCCGTCGACGGCCATGGTCCAGATGTTGTCGCCCCCGGACCGGTCGCTCGTGAAGCTGATGCGGGAGCCGTTCGGACTGAACCGGGGCTGGACGTCGTACGCAGGACCGCTGGCGATGGCGGTGGCCGACCCACCTTCGATGGGCAGCGTGTAGATGTCTCCCATCAGATCGAAAACGATGGTGGACCCGTCCGGGCTCACGTCCACGTTCATCCACGTTCCCTCCGTCGTGGTGAACGAAACGGTCTTCGTGGGGCCGTGAGCGGCCGTCACATCCCAGGCGTCGTCTTCGGTCTGGGCGTGCAGTGGCGGCGGCGATTGTGCCGACTGCAGAAGGATCAGCGCTGCTGCGATCGGAAGAATCCTGCTCGGCTTCATACTCGGCTCCCGTGGCGTGAACGACCCGGCGCGAGGTCCGGGATGGTCGCACAACATATCAACCTGCCGTATTGTCGCCACGAGACGGGTCTCTGCCCCACACCGTCGAGCGGGTCGATGCGGACGTGCTGATCGACCCCGCGGCTGGAGCGGGCCAAGGGACCGCTGGCTCCACCCACCTGGCCCCGCGACAGGGTTCGCCGCTCATGACTTCCGACATCGAGCTCTTCTACCGCTTCGGGATCGCGCTCTTCGTCGGGATCCTCATCGGGCTCCAGCGCGAACACAGCTACGACGAAGAGAACCTCCCCCACCACAGCACCTTCGCCGGCGTGCGTACATTCGCGTTGATGGCGCTGGCGGGCTGCGGTGGCGCCATGGTCGCGGATCTGACCCAGTCCCCCGTGGTGTTCGCTGCGTTGCTCCTGACCCTGGGTGGCTTGATCGCGCTGAGCTACTTCCATACGGGCCAGACCGGCGAGGTCGGGGGCACCACCGAGGTGGCTGCGGTGCTCACGGTCCTGATGGGCGCGCTGACGTACTACGGGCAGGAGGCTCTTGCCGTCGCCCTGGCGGTCGTCGTCGTGGCGCTGTTGTCGATGAAGCTCGAGCTCCATCGCTTCGCCGAGCGCCTGACCCGGCAGGACGTGCTGGCCACCGTGAAGTTCGCCGTGATCACCGCGGTGATCCTTCCCGTGCTCCCGGATCGGGCGCTGGGGCCCGCCCCGTTCGACGTCGTCAATCCACGCAACATCTGGCTCATGGTCGTGCTGATCTCGGGCATCAGCTTCCTGGGCTACGTCCTTGTCAAGCTGGTGGGCGCCCGCCGGGGGATCGCATTGACCGGCTTGATGGGTGGACTCGCCTCCAGCACGGCGGTCACTCTGAGCATGTCGGCCCGCAGCCGCACGAACGAACACATGGCCGGGGCGTTCGCCATGGCCACGATTCTGGCATGGTCGGTCATGTTCGTTCGGGTCATCGTCGAGGTGGCGGTGGTGAACGCGGCGCTTCTCGAAGAGCTGTGGCTCCCGATGTTGGGCGCCGGGGCCGTGGCGATCTTCTCGGCGGCCTACCTCTACAACCGGGGCTCCAACGCGAACGACGACGAGGAGCTGACGGTCTCCAACCCGTTCGAGCTGGGGCCGGCGATTGGATTCGGGCTGTTGTACGGCGTCGTGCTTCTGGTCACCCGCACCGCCCAGATGTACTTCGGGGACACCGGGATCCTCATCTCGAGCATCGCGTCTGGTCTGGCGGACGTCGACGCGATCACCCTGTCCATGGCCGAGCTGACCCGGGGCGGCGGCCTGGAGCTCGGCGTGGGTGCGACCGCGGTGGTGCTCGCGGTCGTGTCCAATACAGTGGTCAAAGGCGTTATGGCCCTCTCCGGCGGCTCAGTGGCGTTCCGCCGGGCCATTCTGCCGCCGTTCGTTCTGATCCTCGTTGTGGCCCTGGCCCTGGTGTTGCTGGTCTGACCCGACCACTCGCCCTGCCGCCTGGTCCGGGCTAGGTTGCCTGCCATCGCAGGATAAACCCCGACTCCGGAGCCCACCCGTGAACCTGGCCGCCATCCAGGCCGTGATCGAAAGTGCCAAGGCCCGAGGCACGGACAGCCTCTCGAAGTTCATACGCGAGAGCCTGCCCGAAGCCACGGATGCCGAGGTCTTCGAAGCGACGGACACGGCGGTCGAGATCATCGAGACGGTACCCATCCTGATGGCCACCGTGGCCCAGGAAGCCGGCGACCGGGACCTCACCGTCGTGGTGCAACCGGTGCTGGACCACGCAGAGCGCTATTTCCTTGCGCCCATGGACATCCTTCCCGAGATGACCATGGGATTGGCGGGGCTTCTCGACGACGCCTACCTGGTGCTCAAGGTGCTCCAGAACCTCCAGAGCGGCCCCGAGCCGCTGACCGACTGGGACCTGGACTACCCGATCCGCTTCATTCGCCGACTCGTGGGCGAGAAGGTCGGACGCCAGCTGGACGCCGTGGCCATGGCGGCGCTGCACGAGATCAGCGAGAACGTCAATCAGGTGTGGCAGCTCATGTCCCACCGGGCCTGAGCCGGACGGTCACTCCACCCTCAGCCCCCCCTTGGCTCGATGCTCGTCGCCCTTTGGGCAGGCACATCGTTCGCGACCAGCGCCACGAGGAGCAGCACGGCCGGCTCCTGCTGCCCAGCGCCCCGATTGTGTCCTCATTATAGGACATTTCATCAAGCTCGGTACGGCCAGCTGGACTCTCGTAACTAGATTTGCCAAAACGACTTAGATAAAAGTCAGTCGGACCGGCACGCCTTCTGCGCCTCAGGCAGTCCGTAGATCTCGAGGGGAGGTCCGGAACCACAAGGAGGTGGAGGATGGGGGCCAGGACGATGGGCGCCGTGATGGTGATGATGTCGATCTCGGGGAGCGTGAACGGGGCTTCGGCCCAGCGACCCCATGCGACCATCGACGCTGCCGTGGGGATCGGGGGCCCCTACGCAGTCCACTGCTCGAGGGGTCGAGCCCATCCGTCCCGAGCCCGGGCCAGGTGCGCCGTGCCGCGCCGCAGGGTGTCGGCTCGGTACGGATACGGCGCAGTGGGCCCGTGGGCGGTCGTAGGTTGGGGCTCCGCCCGACTGTGGACCCTGCCGTCCGCTACGGGCTCCCTGAATCCGGGACGGCTCAAGGACGCGGTCGGTCGAGACGACTACCGTCGACTTCGCCGCCATGCCCGGGACCTGGGACTCCGAGGCTCTCTCTCCGGGACCTGGGTCATTCCCAGGTACGGCCCGGGTGTGCTGGAGGTATGGGCCGACGGTGTGCCGGTCGCCCGGATGTCGGACCGGGACAGGGACGGCTGGACGGATCTGACCCGCTTGCGCAGGTACTGGTAGCTCCGTTGCTTCCGGACCGCTGATGGCCCGCGGGGGCGGTGAACGGACACGCCCGCAATCCGCCCCCGCGGGATCCGTATGTTGGTGCGAGTTGTATCCAGAGTGACGCCCGGCCACTTGAAGGTCGGCACGGGATGGCGCAGCCACGGCGTGGAGTAGCCCAGTCCAGCATGACGACCCAACGACGAATCGCCCGCGGACTCCTGTTCGCGGCCGTCGCCGCAGCCGCGGCCTGTAGCGACGAAGGCGGAGATCCGCTGGCCCGGACCGTGACGCTCACGCCCGCCGCTACGAACGGCTCTGCTGTCGTGACGTTCGTGGGAGCCTCGATCGCGTCGGTCACGTCGGACGAGGGCCAGGTCTTCAGCTCCAGCCGCGGCGACACCACCCGGGTGGTGCTGCTCCTGGACGAACCCGGGCCCCTCCGATTCGGCATCCGCCTGGCCGAGCCCGACCTCGAGCCGGTGGGCACCGTGGTGCAAGTCGCCGATGGAGACAACCTGCTCCTCCCCGACCTGTCTCAATATCGGGTCCAGGTGAACCCGTGAACGGGCGGCGCGCCCCACTCTTCCCGGCTCTGCTCCTGGCCGCAGGCCTCATGGCGATACCCGTGTCCGGGGCCGGCCAGCATCTTCCGTCGGCCGCCGAGCTCCAGGGCCGACAGGCGCTGCCGAGCCTGTTCCAGGCCCCGGATCGTCGCCAAGCCTACGCGTCCGGCTGGTCCGTGGGCCTTCTTCAAGGCCAGCGTCGGAACGTGACGGGCACCCTCCGGATCCTCGTGGTCCTGCTCCAATTCGCCGATTCACCCGAGCCCACCTTCACCAGAGAGCAGATCTCTTCGGCGTTGTTCGACGGACCGTCCGCTCAGGGCACGGTGAGCGAGCTGTACGACCAGATGTCCCTCGGCGCGTTCCAGGTCGTCGGCACGGTGACTCCATGGATTCGGACGTCGCTGACCTTAGCCGAGGTCCGTGGTGGCGACCTCAACAACGGCGAGCCCTCTCAGACGGGCTTCGCCTTGCTGGAGGCCATCGCCATCGCCGACGAGTCCCTGGACCTGGGGCAGTTCGACAACGACGGCCCTGACGGGATTCCGAACAGCGGCGACGACAACGGGTTCATCGACTCGGTGTTCTTCATCTACGGCGAGGTCGGCGCCCACTGTGGTGGCAACGGACCATGGCCCCACTTCGGCGGCCTCTCGCCCTGGCAGAACACCGAACCGTATCAGTCGAACGACCCCCGGCCGGACGGGACACCGGTTCTTGTGTACCCGTACGTGCTCTCCACCGCGGTGAATTGCGCCGGCACCGAGATCGGTGCGGCGCCCGTGGCCGCCCACGAGCTGGGCCACGTGGTCGGGCTGCCGGACTTCTACCATCCGGCGCCCATCGAGAACGGCCACCTGGCCGTCAATCGCAAGTGGGTGTTGGGGTGCTGGGAGCTGATGGCGGCCGGGGCCTGGGGATGCGGGCCGTCCGACGAAGTATCCGGCAACTTCGGACCGTCGGCCTTCTCGCCGTGGAGCAAGGAGCAGCTGGGTTGGCTGACCGTCCAGCGCGCCGAGGACGTGGTGCACCGGGAGTACGTGCTGCCGCCGGTGCAGACGTCGGGTCTGGTGCTCCAGGTGCCCCTCGACCCCGAGGGCATCGAGAGCTACCTCGTGGAGTACCGTCCGCAGACCGGCTTCGACCGGGTGCTGCCGGCCAGTGGGGTCATGGTCTACCACTGGGACCAGAACGGCCTGAGGCGTCCCGACCCCGACTCCGCCCAATCCTACCTGGTGGCGGTGGTCGAGGCGGACGACAACGCGTCCCTTCAGCGCCCACACACCGACGGAGGGAACCGGGGCGAAGCGGGGGACGCGTGGGGCAACGACGGCGGACCGACCAGCTTCACCGCCCTGACGTCGCCCGCTCCGACGCTGAACTCCGGCGCCCCCGCTCCGGTTTCGTTCCACTCCATCCACATCGATGGCGGCGTGGCCCGGATCCGGATCTCCAGCCGGGAGACCCCCAGCGTGGTGGGGGCCGACGCGCTGCCCGACTATGCGCCACGAGACCCCATCGACGTGCGACTCCTGGTGGGCGGCGGCGTCATGCCCTACTCGCTGGCGGGTGTGCCCACGCTTCCCGTGGGCGTTTCGATCTCGATGGACGGCGACGCCCTGGTGCTGCGGGGGAGCCCTCTCGGCACCGGGGACTTCAGCGGCAGCGTCGGCATCCGAGACGCTACCGCTCGGCTGGGGACGAGCGCGCTGCGCTTCGTGGTCACGGCATTGTCCGTCGCCCGGGAACGCTTGCTGGCGCCCTTCCTGAACACCGAGCAGGCGCCACTGACCGAGGATCAGATCGAGATCCTGGACAACGACGGCAACCGCAACGGCCTATACGACGTGGGTGACCTTCGGGCTCAGATCATCGGCCGGTAACGATCGCCGTCCCGCGGGGTATCCGCGAGCACCCCTGAAGCGAAGGAACGGGCGTCGCCCGTGGCGTCCCTGCCGGAGCGATTCCGGCTCTTTCGCGACGGGTCGCGAATCAGCCCACCGTTGAGGCCCTACGCCCGTGAACGACACCCGCCTCCTCTACGTCGCCGACCCCCTGTGCTCATGGTGCTACGGGTTCGGCCCCGTCCTCGAGCAGCTCCGGACCGAGTTCGACCTTCCGGTCGACGTGCTCGCGGGGGGTCTCCGACCCGGACCCAGCGCCCAGGCCATGGACGCCTCCATGATGTCCTACCTGGTCCAGGCGTGGGACCGGGTGGAGCAGGCCACCGGGCTTCCGTTCGCCCGCACCCAACTGGAGTGGGAAGACTGGGTGTACGACACCGAGATGCCGGACCGGGCCGTGGTTGCGGCCCGGAGCATGGATCGGGCGTCGGCGCTGCCCCTGTTCGACCGGATCCAACGGGCGTTCTACGCCGAGGGCGTAGACGTCACGGTTCCGGAGTCCCTGGTCGCGCTCGCCCGCGACAGCGGCCTTGACCCTGCTACCTTCGAAGAGCTCCTGCTCTCCGAGCGCAACAAGGCCGAGACCTACGCCGACTTCCAGGCGGCGCGCCAGATCGGCATCACCGGCTTCCCCGCCCTCCTGGCCGTGCACGGCTCGAAGGCGTGGGCCCTGAGCCTCGGGTATCAGCCCGTGGAGCCGGTGCGCCAGTCGGTGGAAGAAGCCCTGGCCCATTTTGACGAGGAACCGGACGAGACCTAGCTTCCCTCACGTGAAGCTAGGGGTGCTCCAGGAGCGGAGCTGAGAAACACCCTTGGAACCTGATCCGGTTAGCGCCGGCGGAGGGAAGCTTCCCCCTCGTTCCACCGCCGCCTACGGCTGGGCCCTCGGTCCCGCCGACTCCTTTTCAGGCTCCATAGGCCCCGGCTTCGCGCGCCCGGATCACGTCCGACCACGGCCCCACGGAGCCTATCATGAGCACCACCAGCACCAACGGATCCACCCGCAGCGCCCCCGAGGTCGTCCACGACCGGGCCCACGAGTTGGCCTCGGAGATGACCCAACCTCTTCCGGGCTCCGCCCGCGTCTACGTGGAGGGCAGTCGTCCGGACATCCAGGTGCCGATGCGTCGGATCCGCCAGGCGGACACACCGTCGCTGTTCGGCGAAGAATCCAATCCGCCGATCTACGTCTATGATACGTCCGGTCCGTACACGGATCCGGAGATCACCGTGGACGTCCGGGACGGGATCGCGCCGCTTCGGGCGGCATGGATCGACGAGCGCGCCGACACCGAGACCCTGAGCGGTCCCACGTCCGGCTACGGTCAGGAACGGGCGGTGGATCCAGCCACGGCCCACCTCCGTTTCGATCACGTGCGACCGCCCCGGCGAGCCATGCCCGGGCGTCGGGTGACCCAGATGCATTACGCCAGACAGGGCGTGGTCACACCGGAAATGGAGTACATCGCGATCCGGGAAAACCAGCGCCGGGAGCTGTTCAAGGACTCCGCCCTGGCCAACCAGCATCCGGGGCAGTCGTTCGGTGCGGCCATCCCGGAGACGATCACTCCGGAGTTCGTCCGAGACGAGGTCGCCCGGGGGCGGGCAATCATCCCCGCCAACATCAATCACCCCGAGCTCGAGCCCATGATCATCGGGCGCAACTTTCTGGTGAAGATCAACGCCAACATGGGCAACAGCGCCGTCTCGTCTTCGATCGCCGAAGAGGTGGAGAAGATGGTGTGGGCCACCCGCTGGGGCGCCGACACCATCATGGACCTGAGCACCGGCAAGAACATCCACGAGACCCGGGAGTGGATGATCCGGAACAGCCCCGTGCCCCTGGGCACCGTGCCCATCTACCAGGCCCTGGAGAAGGTAGGCGGCGTAGCCGAGGACCTGACCTGGGAGATGTACCGGGACACGCTGATCGAGCAGTGCGAGCAGGGCGTGGACTACTTCACGATCCACGCCGGTGTGTTGCTGCGCTTCGTGCCCATGACCGCCGAGCGGGTCACCGGTATCGTGAGCCGGGGCGGCTCCATCATGGCCAAGTGGTGCCTGGCCCATCACACCGAGAGCTTCCTGTACACGAACTGGGACGAGATCTGCGAGATCCTGGCCGCCTATGACGTGTCGATCTCCCTGGGCGACGGCCTACGGCCGGGCTCCATCGCCGACGCCAACGACGAGGCCCAGTTCGCCGAGTTGAAGATCCAGGGCGATCTGACGAAGCGGGCCTGGGACTTCGACGTCCAGGTCATGAACGAAGGCCCGGGTCATGTGCCGATGCACATGGTCAAGGAAAACATGGACAAGCAGCTCGAGTGGTGTGACGAGGCTCCGTTCTACACCCTCGGGCCCCTGACCACGGACATTGCCCCGGGGTACGACCACATCACCAGCGCCGTCGGCGCGGCCATGATCGGCTGGTTCGGTACTGCCATGCTGTGCTACGTGACGCCCAAGGAGCACCTGGGCCTTCCCGACAAGCACGACGTGCGCGAGGGCGTGATCACCTACAAGATCGCAGCCCACGCGGCCGACCTGGCCAAGGGTCACCCCGGCGCCCAGATCCGGGACAACGCCCTGTCGAAGGCACGCTTCGAGTTCCGCTGGCGCGACCAGTTCAACCTGAGCCTCGATCCGGAGCGGGCCCTGGATTTCCACGATCAGACCCTTCCCGCCGAGGGCGCCAAGATCGCCCACTTCTGCTCCATGTGCGGCCCCAAGTTCTGCTCGATGAAGATCACCCAGGACGTCCGGGACTACGCCAAGGAGCACGGGCTGGGTTCGGTCGAGGAAGCGATCGGCGTGGGCATGGCTGACAAGGCCGAGGAGTTCCGGGAGACGGGCGCGGAGGTGTACCGGCCGGTGTGAGGGGCAGACTCAGACCGCCGACACGCCGGTAGGACTGTCGGTCGTCCGCTCGGCTTGGCCGTTGCTCACCCCGAACCGTCTTCGCCGAGGATCGCCGCTTCGATGTTCTGGCGCGAATAATGGAGCTCCACCCGCCGGTTCTGGGCCCGCCCCTCCGGGGTGTCGTTCGAGGCCAGGGGCCGATGCTGCCCGTATGCTTCGACGGTGACCCGGTCTGCCTGGTGCCCTCTGTCCACCAAGACCCGCGCTACGCCCGCTGCCCGTGCGGCAGACAGCTCCCAGTTCGAGGCGAAGATCGGTGAGCGAATGGGCACGTTGTCGGTATGGCCGGCGACGATGACTGGGGCCATGAAGGACTTCGTCATGTCACCAAGCTGCTCGATGACCGCAACGCTGGCCGCCTCCAGCTGCGTCGACCCGGGCGTGAAGAGGGCCATATCCCGGATTCGGAGAAAGACACCACCCGATTCCTTGGTCACGGCCACCATGTCCTGAAGGCGATTCTCGGCGACGAAGCCCTCCAGCTGCCGACGGATCTCCTCCAGGGCCGCTTCGGTCGCTTCGCTCAGCTCTTTCGGCGCTGTCTCGATCGTCCGGGGCTGTGGCGTGGGTGCGGCAGCGGGAGCCACCAGGGGCACGATCGATCCGGGAGCGGGTCCCACGTCGCTGATGAGCTGCTCGCCGTCATCCGCTCCTAACGCCTCCCGAATCGAGAGGGAGGCCAGCCGGAACTGCTCCACCTCGACTTCCGACATGGAATAGAGAAGGATGAAGAAGGTGAGCAACAGGCTCATCATGTCGCCGAACGTGAGCATCCACGCCGGGGCCCCTTCTTCCGGCGGATCCTCGTCGGCCTGCTGAGGGCCCGCAGACTCGACCTCGGGGGCATCGAGAGCCTGAGCCGCCTCTTCCTCCTTGAGCCGTTCGAGTACCGGAACGGGCGAGGTCGGAACGGCGGCGTCCTTCACGTCGATCCCGCTCATCCGGACCTGCCATCGGTGAGCAGTTCCTCGAGATCTCCAGGATGGTCCGGGAGGAAGGCCTTGAACTTCTCACGCATGATGAGGGTGGGCTCCTGGCGCTTCAGGGCCATGACCCCGACCAGCGCCAGGTCCAGCCGCGCGGACTCGCTCTTCAGACGGCGCTCGAGCTTCGTCACCATGGGCAAGAAGACCAGGTTGGAGAGCAACGCGCCGTAGAGTGTCGTGAGCAGAGCCACGGCCATCTTGGGACCGATCGTGGACGGATCGTCAAGGGTCGCGAGCATCTGTACCAGCCCGATGAGCGTCCCGATCATGCCGAAGGCGGGCGCGAACTTTCCCATCTCGGTGAAGAGCTTCTGGCCCGTCTTGTGATGCTCCTGGATGGCGCGCTGCTCCGTGGCGAGGATGTCCCGGAGCGTCGTGGGTTCGGTGCCGTCCGCGACGAGCTGGAGCGCTTTGGCGACGGGCACCATCGGCGCCTTCTCGGCCATCTCCTCGAGGGCCAGGGGGCCTTCCTTGGCGGAGACCTTCCGGCACTCCAACAGGAAGCGCATCAAAGCGATCATTTCCTGTTTCGGGTTCTTGAAGACCCGCGACGTGACGGAGCCGACCATCTTCAGCTCCCGGCCCGGGAAGGCGATGGCCGTTGCCGCAATGGTGCCGCCCACGACGACCAGCACCGATGGCACGTTGACGAACGTGCCGATGCTGGACCCCATGAGGATCGCCACCAGGACGAGAACGGCCCCGGCAACGAGTCCGAGAATGCTTGCGAGATCCATTGCTTCAGATATTCGAAGACGTTCAAGGGGATTCGTAGGGCGGGAGCTTGGGTGCCCCGCGCGTATCGTCGTCGCCGAAAACCCCCGGCCACAAAGCTCAGTATCGGTCGCCCAACCATTGTGGCTTTAGGACTCACCAAGCCCCGCCTGCCCCCAGAAAGGGGCCAACTGGCTTGATGTACCAAGCCGTTTTTGGGAGACGGGGAGCACGTGTTCGCCGACTACGTCGGCCTCTTCAGGGTTCCCCGAGGGCGGCTGGCGCATGGTTGGGGAGGTGCTACCGAGGAGATCCCGGGCCAGGGCCGACGGGGGTGCTACACGGATTCACTCCTGGACGGACCTACGTAATGAGGCACTTACGCAACACCCCACCAGGAGGGCGCTCGGTGGCGCTGTCCTTCTCCCTTCACCGCCTGGCCAACCCGTCCTATTCCCGCCTGGGCCCGATCCAGCCCGAGAACCAGGCGACGGCCAGCGCCACCGCCACGGAGGCCGCACCGACCAGATACGACGGGCCCACCCCGAACGTGACAATGAGCAGCGGCGCGGACGCGGTGATGAACCCACCCCCCATCATTGGCTCGTACAGGATCTGCTTGAAGCCGAACGACTCGGCCGCTTCGGTCTCGAACTGGGGATCGGCCACTCGCAGGAGAAGTAGGCCCAGAGCGGTCACCCCGGTCTGCATGCCGTACTCGGTGATTCCGCGCTCGAACCACGCGCCCGGCAACATCCGCGGAGCGATGAACCAGGTCGCGAAGATGATCCAGGCGAGCCCCACGATCATGAGAATCGTGAACGGCCAGAAGAACGCCAGGAACACGTCCAGCTTGATGGCCGCAATGGCCGCCACCACCAGCACGTCCAGCGCCAGGCCCAGGATCCGGTTGAAGGTGTCCCGGTCGAAGTAGCGGGCCACCCCCGTCCGGGTCGCCACGATCTGCACCACGATCCCCCCGATCATGGCCAGCGGGAACAGGGGGAAGCTCCTGAACAGGTCGGGCTCCATGTTGGCACTCACCGACTTGATGGCGTTGAGCAGGAACCACCCGATCAGGATCGCGACGCCGACGAACGCACCGTGGAACGCGAACGGCTCCAGGGCATCGGGGGCGATGGTCATGTGGGTGCCCGGCTTGCGCTTGCCTTCCGGGATGAGCCCGCTGATGGCGTCGACGTCCAGCTCGTCGGGAGACTTGATCACCTTCGTGTATCCCTTGCGGGCGGCCAGGTTGACCATGGCCATTCCGAAGACGACTGCGCTGATGACCCCCACTGTCGCGGACATGAGCCCGAGCTCCGACCCAGCGGGGAAGCCCAGGTCGGCGAACGCCTCGGCCATGCCGGCGGCCGTGCCGTGGCCCCCGGAGAAACCGATCTCCAACAACGTGCCGAAGTAGGCGGGCACGCCGAACAGCGGCCCCAGCAGCACCACCGAGATCCCCACCCCCACCAGGTACTGGCCCATGCCCACGGTCCAACCGTAGCAAAGCTGGGGCCCGCCTTCGCGCCAGATGGTGCGCAAGGAGGGGATGGCAAAGCCCAGGAACAGGCAGGCGAAAACCACGTTGATGAGGACGCCGGGCAGGGCGCTCCAGGTGCCCAGCGTGGCCTCGGGCACGACCTGCATGCCGAGCCTGCCCAGGCCATACGGTCCGATGGCCAGACCGATGAACCCGCCGATGATGGACGCGGGGAGAAACAGCCGCTGGAACAGCCCGACCTTCGCCCGGAGCAGCTTGCCGACCAGGAGTAGAACGCCGAGCCATGCGACGGCGATCATCAGGTCCGTGATCATCGCTGATGTCAGCGCCATCGTGTCGTCCCGGGTTCAGTGGGTGGTGGCGGAATCGGTCCCACGTTGCCGGACGCTAGCCCACCTTATGGTTGCACGGCGGGTCGTACTCGCGGATCAGCTCCTTCGCGAGCTCATCTGGGTCGGTGTGGAGGACGTCGGCCACATACAGGGCCGCACCCATGGTCTTCACGCACCGGTTGTTCCAGACGTCTTCCAGGAGCCTCTCGCGGATGTCGCCCTTGCCCACGTACAACATCGAACCGGAATGGTCCATGATGCCGTAGACACCGATTTGGCCTGGGTCCAGGACCTCGATCCCTTTCCTCGTGAAGGGATGGGGGTCCTGCTTGATGAATGGCATAGCAGCACTCCTTTCGGACACATAATAAGACCCTCGCCACCAACCTCGCACGTGGGCGCACCGATCCCGGACAACCTGCGCGCACCGAACCCGGACAACCTGCGCGCACCGAACCCGGACAACCTGCGCGCACCGAACCCGGACAACGTGCGCGCGACGAACCCGGACACGGTGCGGGCCCTGGCCGGCGCCGGGGTTCTCCCCACACCCATGGCTCATAAGCTCCGATAGCGGAGCTGCCGGTATCGCAGACATCTTGGAATGGAGGGGCACGTCCGGTCGTGCCCATGAGTCGGGCAGGTCTTTAAGGAACGAACGGGTGGGCATCACGACGGCACGGAGAGGGACGGCAGGGGCAGTGGCTCTCGCGTTGCTCACGACCGTCCTTTCTTGTAGTGGTGACCCCGCCGGCCCGGCCGACCGCAACGACATCGACGCCTGGCTCGAGCTCCTCGAGGTCCCGGGCGCCAGCATCGCCGTCATCCGTGATTTCCAGGTAGTCTCCACCGAGGTCTACGGCGTCCGGAATCGGTCTCCGTGGGAAGAGGTCACGCCCGAGACCCTGTTCCAGGCCGCCTCCCTGAGCAAGTCGGTGTCCGGCATGACCATGACGTCGCTGGCCCAGGACGGGACGATCGACCTCGACCGGGACGTGGACGACTACCTCATCTCGTGGGACGTCCCGGACAACAGTCTCCAGGCCAACGCGAAGGTCACGATCCGCCGCCTCCTCAGCCATACCGCGGGCACCACGGTCCACGGGTTCCGGGGATACCGATACACCGAGGAAATCCCGACCCTGGTCGAGATCCTGAACGGCACGCCCCCGGCGAACTCGGCGCCCATCGTCGTGGACCTGGAGCCGGGCCGGCAGTTCCGATACTCGGGCGGTGGATACCAGGTCATGGAGCAAGCGGTCCGGGACGTCACCGGGAAGGACTACGCCGAGCTGGTCCGGGAGCAGGTCCTGACCCCTTTGGGCATGACCAGCAGCACCTACGAGCAACCCCTCCCCGAATCCATGCTCCCCAGGGCAGCGGCGGGCTATTACGCCAGCGGCGTTCAGGTGCCGGGAGAGCACCACATCTACCCGGAGCTCGCAGCCGCCGCCCTCTGGACCACGCCGGCGGACCTGGCTCGGTTCCTCATCGAGATCCAGCTGTCCCTCCGCGACGAGTCCAACAGGGTCCTGAGCCGGCAAAACACGGAGATGCTGATCACGGAGGTCCGGAATGACTACGCCCTGGGCCTGGCCCTCCGCTCCGAGGGCGGCCACCAGTACTTCTGGCATGGGGGCGCCAACGACGGATTCCGGTCCGGCATGATCGCCCACCCCACCAGCGGGGACGGCCTAGTGGTCATGACCAACAGCGACAATGGCGACCAGCTGTTCGAGGCCCTGCTGGAGGTGATCGGCGAGCGAGAGGGCTGGCCGGGGTACTAGGGATCCGCCCACGCTTCTCATTCGGATCGAAAACCGGGTCAACGCAGGGAGGGCCTGGCCGGTCCCGAACTGCACACCGCAACGGTCCGGCCCGATTCCTGCAATTGTTGACGGCATGAGCAGGATTGCGGTTTTCGCAGCGCTCGTGGCGGTTCTTGCAGCCGCCTTGCTGCCACAGGTGATCGTCTACGACGAGGTGGCGGACGACGCCTACATCTCGTTCCGGTACGCGGACAGGTTCGCCGACGGCGACGGGCTGACGTTCAACCCAGGGGAACGGGTCGAGGGGTTTTCGAACCCCCTCTGGACCCTCGCCACGGGTGTGGGCCTTCGGCTGACCCCGTTCGACGCCCCGGACCTGGCCAGGGTGCTGGGGTTGCTGTGCGCCCTGGCCACGTTGGCGCTGATCTGGGCGGTGACGCAGCGCCTTGGCGCGACGACGTCGGAGCGGATCGCCATGGGACTCACGGCGTGCGGGCTCGTACTGGCAGTTCCTGGCTTCCACGTCTACGCGACGTCCGGCCTCGAAGTCCCCCTGCTCATGGTGCTACTCACTGCCGGCGTGTCCCTTTCCCTCACGGGCGGTCGCACCGCTGTTCGCGGATCGGCGTTTTGCTTTGGCCTGGCGGGGATCACGCGGCCCGAAGGAGCTCTCTATGGGCTGCTGTGGTTCGTGTCCAATTGGCTCGGACCGAGAACGAGCTCCGGTCGGAAGCGGGTCGACGGCGCGGACTTCGCACTTCTCGTGCTACCCTCGGTGGCATACCAGGTCTTCCGTGTGTCGTACTACGGGGACCTGCTCCCCAACACGTTCCTCGCCAAGCCGCCGGGGATCTACGGAAGCGCTCTGTCGGGTCTCCGTGAGATCGAGCCGTGGGTCGCATCGTTGGGCGGTCCCGTGACCCTGGTCCTGATTGCCATCGTTCTCGTCCTCGGCCGATCCGGCGTTCCTCGCCGGAGTGCCCTCGTGCTGAGGCAGACCGTCGGCCCGATTCTCGCCGGAGCCGTGTTCGTGCTCTACGCCCGTGGCGATTGGATGCCCTTCGGGCGCTTCCTGCTTCCGGTCTGGCCCCTGATCGTCCTGAGCTTCACCGCCCTGCTCTTCGACGCGGTGGAGTGTGTTGGCCGAGGCGTCCGTGTGTCACGCCGCTCCGCTGCGGCGCTTCTCGTGGGCTTCGTGGCCATGGTATACGCAGCGGACAGTTGGGCTCCGGAGTTTCGCCGATACCTGCGCAGCGCGGGCCCGACCACCACCGTCATGCACGGCCACGACCAGGTGGCACAGGGCGAGTGGATCGCCCGGCACATCGCCCCTGGCAGCACGGTCGCGGTGCGGCACATCGGTGCCATCGCCTACCTGGGGTCCGATCTGGTGATCTGGGACGTCAATGGACTGACCGACCGGGAACAGGCGGAGTTCGTCGCTTCGGGATACGCCGGCGGCCTTGCGGCCAATCCGGTGTTGAATCGCTTCCCCGACGTCATCGCCGAATCCGCCCTTCCTACGCCGTGGAGCTATATCAACGATCCCGAGCGTCTGCAGTGGATGCAGCGGCACTACACGAAGGTCGAGAGCCTGGCTCACGGACCCCACGGCACCGTGGACGTCTGGGTCCTGGCCGAGCGACTGGAGACGGTGTTGGACCCGCCAGCTACCCCGGCCGATTCTCGGTCCGGAGCCGCGGCTCGACGCTGAATAGCCTCACCGGCTCGTTCTTGCCCCTCAGGGGGAAGACGCCCAGGTCTTCCAGCCTCTGATCCCGCCGCTGACCCAGGACGGACGTGAGGTCGAGCCTGGGCCGAGGAGAGAGTTTCATGGTCTCGATCATGTTTCCGCCCGAGGCCCTCCGCCACGCACACCGTTTGACCTCACGGCACCAACCGTGCGACGCGACAAGGTCCGGGCACGTTGGGCCCATCTCGACTTGCCCGGGAACATGACACGTCCCATAGGTATCCGTTCACCGAACCACTCCGCGTCCGGACCCGACCCCCGGCAACACCCCAGTGCGAGGTATAGACATGATTGGCTCGTCCCCGACTCGCATCGCGATGGCCCTGTTCGGGCTGGGACTCTGTCTGTCCGCTCCCGCTGCGCTGAACGCGCAGGAGGAATTCCAGTCCGTCTACCACGACTTCCGAGTCGTGACCGTCGTCGACGGGCTGGAGCATCCCTGGTCCATGGCCTGGTTGCCCAACGGTGACATGCTCGTCACGGAGCGCCCGGGGCGCCTTCGCGTCGTGCGGGACGGCATGCTGATGACCGACCCGATCTCGGGCGTTCCCGAGGTCCGCGCCCAGGGACAGGGGGGTCTGCTCGACGTGACGCTCCACCCTGACTTCGAGTCGAACCGCCTGATCTACCTGAGCTTCTCGAAGCCCAACGAGGACGGGTCCGAGAGCACGACGGCGGTCGTCCGTGGGCGCCTGGAGGCCGGCGCGCTCCACGACGTCGAAGAGATCTTCGAAGCGTCCATGTGGTCCCGGAGCCGTGGGCACTACGGGTCGCGGTTCGCCTGGCGGGACGACGGTACGCTGTTCGTTTCCCTGGGCGATCGCCAGCAGCCGCCTCGGGACGACCTGGCAGCCCACGGCGCCCAGGATCGCTCCACGCATACCGGCACGATCATCCGGATCAACGACGACGGCACGGTCCCGTCGGACAACCCCTTCGTGGGTCAGGAAGGCGTCGAGCCCGAGATCTGGAGCTGGGGACACCGGAGCCCCCAGGGCCTGCTGGTCCACCCCGAGACCGGCGACCTGTGGGAGACCGAGCACGGCCCCCAGGGCGGTGACGAGCTCAACCTGATCGAGCCGGGGCTCAACTACGGGTGGCCCGTGATCGGTTACGGGGTGAACTACCGGACCGGCAACGCCATCCACGCATCGACGCACCAGGAAGGCATGGAGCAGCCGAAGTTGTTCTGGGTGCCGTCCATCGCCACGTCCGGACTGATGGTCTACACCGGCGACCGGTTCCCCCACTGGCAGGGCAACATCTTCTCCGGTGCCATGCGGGGGCAGCAGCTTGCCCGGATCACCCTGGATGGCCAGGAGGCGGTGGCCGAAGAGACGCTGATGCTGGGCTACGGACAGATTCGGGACGTGCGCCAAGGGCCTGACGGCTACATCTACCTGGCCATGAAGCCCCGAGACGACTCGGACATGGTGCCGATCGTGCGACTGGAACCGGCCGGACACTAACCGTGAGCTGGACCCCACGAAGGGTGGATCCCGACAACCGCCGCCGTCTCGCACCACCTGTCCTGGGATTTCCTGGGCGGGCGGTGCTCGTCGCTTTTCTGGGGCTCGCTTGTGCCGACCCCGGCGTCGACGACGGGACTGGGGCCGAGCAGCTGCGTCCACCCAACATCGTCTTCATCATGGCCGACGATCTGGGCTACGGAGAGCTCGGCGCGTACGGTCAGACGAAGATCCGGACGCCCCACATCGACCGCATGGCCGAAGAGGGCATGCGCTTCACCCAGCACTACTCGGGCAGCCCCGTATGCGCCCCGTCCCGGGCCGTGTTGCTGACCGGGCTACATACCGGCCACGCGTACATCAGGGGTAACGACGAGATGGCGGATCGGGGCGACGTCTGGCGCGATCTGAGCCTGGAAGGGCAGCGCCCCCTGCTCGAGGGCACCGTAACCATCGGCACCCTGCTCCAGGACGCCGGATACGTCACCGGCGCCATGGGCAAGTGGGGGCTGGGCGGGCCCGGAAGCACGGGCGCCCCCAACCGACAAGGGTTCGACCGTTGGTACGGGTACCTGGGGCAGCGGCTCGCCCACAACTACTATCCGGTGCACCTCTGGCGGGACAGCACAAAACAGGTCCTGGAGGGGAATGTGTACTATCACCCCCATCAGTCCCTGCCCGAAGGTGCGGACCCTGAAGATCCGGCGTCCTACGCCGGGTTCAGCGGAGAACAGTACGCCCACGACCTGATCGCTGACGAGGCCCTGGCGTTCATCGAAGAAAACCGGGACCGACCGTTCTTCGTGTACGTTCCCTTCACGATCCCCCACGTGGCCCTCCAGGTCCCGGAGGACGCCCTGGCCGAGTATGACGGGGCCTTCGAAGAGGAACCGTACACGGGCCCGGAGCCCGGGGTGATCAGCTACCTGCCCCACCCCCGCCCCCGCTCCGCTTACGCCGCCATGATCACCCGCATGGACCGGGACGTCGGCCGGATCCTGGAGTTGCTGGACGAGCTGGGGCTGGACGACGAAACGATCGTGTTCTTCACCAGCGACAACGGGCCCAGCTGGGTCGGTGGCGCCGACCCCGATTTCTTCGAGAGCCGTGGGCCGTTGAGGGGTCGGAAAGCCCAGCTGTGGGAAGGGGGCATCCGAGTACCGATGGTGGCCCGGTGGCCGGGGCACATCGCGGCCGGCTCCGTGACCGACCTGCCCTCGGCGTTCTGGGACGTCCTTCCGACCCTGACAGATCTCGGCGGCGTCGAGACCCCGCCGGAACTGGACGGGAATTCGTTCTTGCCGACCCTGATCGGACAATCCTATGCTCAGGTGACGCACGAGTACCTATACTGGGAATTCGCCGGCGGCCAGGCCGTTCGGCTGGGCAACCTGAAGGGGATCCGGCTGCCCGGCTGGGACCGGATCGAGGTCTACGACCTCGCCTCGGACGAAGGAGAGTCCAGGGACGTTTCGAACGAGAACCCCGAGGCCGTCGCCCGCATCGAAGAGATCATGCGTACGGGACGCACCCCCTCGACCCTGTTTCCACTGGAGCGATCGTAGACAAATGACGTTCGGCTTTGTGGGCATGTTGAGCGCGACTCCCTTCGAGCCATTCGTGAAGCTCCTGACGGCGGCACTCGAAGCGAGGGGCCACGTCCGAGCGGCGAGCGCGCACGACGTGGACATCGTCTTCAACGTCTTCGAGGCCGACGCTCCTCGGCCGTTCCGCCGCCGTTCCCGAGCGGTGTTCGTCGTGGGAATCACCGACGTTCCGGTCGTGCCGGACATGGTGGACCGGAGCTACCCCACCCTGATCCGGTCCCTCTCCAACCTGATCATCGCGCTGAACGAGCAGGACGGGTCGCTGCCGGACGCCCACTTCCTGACCCTCGAACGGGGCCACTACGTGATTCCCGGCGGACACGACCCCGAGACCATGGGCAGGGACGTATACAGCCGCCTCGAGCCCCTTTTCACGTCTCGGCTCGTGATCGACAACGTCTTCGAGCCGGATCTTCCGGAGCATCTGTGGCGAGGCACCGATGCGACCCGCTCCTTGACTCGAGCCGGTCCGCGTCTGGCCGAGATGAATCTTCTACCGTCGCCCTTTGCCCTCGAAGGCATCATGGGCGAGCGAGACCGCCGGCACCTGAAGCGCCTCTTCGGCTTCGGCGGTCTCAGCTACGGCAACCTGAGCGCCCGCCATGACGAGCAGACCTTCTGGATGAGCGCGTCGGGTGTGGACAAGTCCAGGCTACGGGAAATCGGCCGGGACATCCTCCTGGTGAAGGACTACGATCCAGAGCGGTCCGCCATGATCCTGAGCGTACCACCCGGAGTCGAGCCTCGACGGGTGTCGGTGGACGCCATCGAGCACTGGATGATCTACCAGGCGCATCCGGACGTGGGAGCTATCCTCCACGTTCACGCATGGATGGACGGCGTTCCTTCGACCGAGTTCAACTACCCTTGCGGCACGTACGAGTTGGGGCGGGCTGTGGCCGAGATCGTCGACGAGGCTCCCGATCCCTCCCGGTGCGTTGTGGGGCTCAAGAACCACGGTCTCACCATCACCGGGCATTCCCTAGACGAGATCTTCGAAAGGATCGAAGGACGCGTCGAGACTGTCGTGCCGATGACCTGATCGAGCGCCAGTTCACCGACCCACGCCGGTCGGGTTCGCCGTTTGCCCGTCTACCACCTCGGGGACGGTGTCACACAGCCACTGCGCAGCCCGGGCGTCGTCCAGGTTCCAGCGGATCTGCAGGCGATGAGGGCAACGGCTCCGGGGGAACGCTCGGTCCCGGGGACTTCGCGCTACCGAGCGCTCTCGAGCGCCCTCAGCTCTTCGAACCAGTTCTCGACGACGATCAGCTCGCCGGGGTCCCGCTCACCCACCTCGCGGACCATCAGGAAGCGCTGTCCGTCGGG
>CAJIAX010000094.1_pt1 | contig 26257 bp, 32 predicted proteins | sample 9199251 | NCBI WGS metagenome assembly CAJIAX01 (sample SAMEA7708287, study PRJEB35096) | sediment metagenome | biome: marine neritic benthic zone biome [ENVO:01000025]; feature: sediment [ENVO:00002007]; material: shallow marine sediment [ENVO:03000034] sea grass bed [ENVO_01000059] ... | reverse complement strand
TGGTGGATCTGTTCTCGATCCTGCCCACGTACCTGAGCCTGATCCTGCCAGGAGGCCAGTTCCTGATCGTGATCCGATTGCTCCGCGTGCTCCGGGTGTTCAGGGTATTGAAGCTGGCCCAGTACGTGGGAGAGGCCAACCTGCTGGGTCAGGCCCTCAGGGACTCCCGGTACAAGATCACGGTGTTCCTGTTCGCGGTGATGACCATCGTGGCCATCGTCGGGTCGCTGATGTACCTGATCGAGGGCCCCGAGTCGGGGTTCACCAGCATTCCCCGGGGCGTGTATTGGGCGGTGGTGACCCTGACCACTGTGGGGTACGGCGACATCGCGCCCACCTCGTCCCTGGGCCAGGCCATGGCGGCGATCGTGATGATCATGGGCTACGGGATCATCGCCGTGCCCACCGGCATCGTGACCGTGGGCCTCGCCAACGCGACGGCCATGGCCCGCCGGGGGGCCCGGATCTGTGGCGCGTGCGGATTGGCCGGTCACGACGTCGACGCGGGTCACTGCAAGTACTGCGGAGCCGCCCTGCCGGCCACGGCGGCGTCCGATGCCTGATCCGAAGGCGCTGACCCCCGCCGACATCGCCAGGCTGCGCAGGTCCTACCGGGTCACCCGTGTCCTGGCCGTGGTCGTCGTGGCACTTTGCGCCTTGATGGTGCTGGTCATGGCCAGCGGAGCCTGGCTGGCCCTGAGCCTCTCGGAATGGGGCACCCTGGTGCTGGCGCTGGGCGGCATGCTCCTGATGGGTGCGGTGGCGTTCTTCACGATCTTCCTGGTCCGTAGACAGGGGAAGATCCTCGAAGCGGGCCGGACCCTGCTGGAGCTGAGCGGACCCGGACCCTAGTATCCGACCGCACCACCGTCCCTGCCCCGGGGATCCGACGCCCCGATCCGGTCGCCTGTCTCGGGGTCGATGAGGATCGCGTCCACGTGGCCCTGGCGGCTCCGGGTCACCACCCGATGCCCCATGGCGGTGAGCGCGGCCACCAGCGCGGGGTTCGCACCGGCCGTTTCGATCCGGATTTCGTCGGGGAGCCACTGGTGGTGGAAGCGGGGGGCGGCGATGGCCTCGCCGATGCCCATGTCGAACTCGGCCAGGTTCAGCACCACCTGCATCACCGTGTTGATGATCGTCCGGCCCCCCGGCGTGCCGAACACCGCCATCAGCTCACCGTCCCGGGCCAGGATCGTGGGCGTCATGGACGACAGCATGCGCTGTTCGGGGCGCGCCAGGTTGGGCTCGGTTCCGATCAGCCCCTGGTCGTCTGTCAGCCCCGGGCCAGCGTTGAAGTCGCCCATCTCGTTGTTGAGCAGGAAGCCGCCCCCGGGCACGGTGATCTTGGAGCCGTAGCCGTACTCCAGGGTGTAGGTGACGGAAACAGCCATGCCGCTTTCGTCGACGACCGAGAAGTGGGTCGTCTGGGGGCTTTCGGCGGGCACCTCCAGGTCCGTGGGCGCCGAGACGCCCGCCGACATGGAGCTGATGTCCGCTCTCAACCCCGCAGCGTACTGCTTCTCAGTGAGCCGGTCCACCGGCACGTCCGCGAAGTCCGGGTCCGCGACGAAGCGGGCACGGTCTCGGAAGGCGAGGCGCATGGCCTCCACCAGGTGGTGGACGTAGGCGGGAGAGTTGTGCCCCATGGGGGCCAGCTCATAGCCCTCCAGGATGTTGAGCATCTCGACCAGGGCGATGCCGCCGCTGGAGGGCGGGGCCATGCTGATTACGTCCACACCCCGATAGGTGCCCCGAATCGGCTCCCGCTCCACGGATTCGTAGCGGGCCAGGTCCTCCTCGGTGATCATGCCACCGTTGGCCGCCATTTCCTGGGCGATCAGCCGGGCGGTTTCGCCCCGGTAGAACCCGTCCCTACCCTGGTCCCGGATCCGCGTCAGGCTTCCTGCCAGATCCGGCTGCCGCCACAGCTCGCCTGCCTGATACGGCACGCCGTCATTGCTGAAGGCGGCCAGGCTCGCCGGGTAGTGGGACAGGGCGTCCAGGGCGCCCGCCAGCGAGGACGCCAGCCCTGGGGTGACCGCGAACCCCTGGCCCGCCAGCTGCACCGCCGGATCCACCAGCCCCCGCCACTCCGAGGACCCGTACCGTTCGTGGGCCAGGGCGAACCCCGCCACCGTGCCCGGGACACCCACGGCCAGGTGACTCCGGTGATGGATCTCGGAGGAGTACTCGCCGTTCTGGTCCAGGAACATGTCGGCGTGCGCGGCCAGCGGTGCCTTCTCCCGGAAGTCGAAAGCGGTAGACCGGCCGTCGGGGAAGCGAATGACCATGAAACCGCCGCCCCCGATGTTGCCCGCAGTCGGATGCACGACCGCCAGGGCAAACCCCGTCGCGACTGCAGCATCTACCGCGTTTCCGCCCTGGGCCAGGATTCGGGCCCCCACCTCGGCGGCGATTGCGTTGGCCGAGACGACCATGCCCGCGCCACCTCGGACCTCGATCGCCGACTGCTCCTGGGCGGCGACCGCCGCCACCGGGAACCCAAGGACCGCGGGTGCGGCCGGTGCGGCAAGGGCGGCGAGGACGGCCAGGAAGGAGAACCAGCGGGTGAGCCGAAGCCGGCGCGTGGGGCGGTTGGGCGACATCGATCCTACTTCCCTTCGGATTGGGTGTGGCGACTCGAACTCCCCCGCAGCCCGGGCTTTGTCCAGCTGCCGCAAGTCATGCGGAGGTCTTGCAGATCGAGAGACGCCGAAAGCGAAATCGAGTTTCACTCTCGGCGGGCATTCGGCCGTCTTTGTGTTGGAATCTAAGAAGATTTCGCGGCTCGGCGTGGGGATGGCAACCTTTTTGCCCCCTTCAGCCCCAGGCTGAGCGCAATGGAGGAAGCATGGACGTGAAGAAGATCATGATCACCGTGGTGTTTGCCACGGTCTTCTTGCTGGGACTGGCCGGAGAGGCCTACGGCCCCGACCCCCAGGGAGAAACCCAGGTGGCAGCCGTCACAGGCACGCCGGGCGCCGACGTGTCGCAGGAATAGACGCATCGAGGAAACGGTCCTCGGTCCGACCGAAGCAACGGACCGCAGGGCCGGGTTGGCGCTATGCACCCACCGTTTCGCTGCGCCGCTCGAGCAGCAGCACGTCGCGCCAGACACCGTCCATTTGACCCAGAGCCGACCGGCGACCCACCAGACGGAACCCAGCTCGGGTGTGCACCCTGACGCTCGCGTCGTTTTCAGGGAACACGCCTGCCTGGAGGGTCCAGTATCCCAGCGCCTCACTTCCCTCGACCAGCGCCTCCATCAACCGGGTGCCGACACCTTTCCCCCGTGCGTCCGCCGCGACGTACACGCTGACCTCGCCCACTCCCGTATACGCACATCGGTCCGACACCGGACTCAGCGCAGACCAGCCCAGCACCCTACCGTGGTCGACGGCGACGTATCGGCAGGCCTGGAGGTGGCCCTCGTCCCAGACCTCCCACTCGGGAGCCTCGGTCTCGAAGGTGGCGTTCCCGGACTCGATTCCCTCTACGAAGATGTCTCGAACACGAGGCCAGTGGCTGGCCTCCAGGGGTTCGATCGAGATTTCGGGCGGCCCGGACACGGCTCCTTCCAGCTGCTTGCGTATCACCTCAGATACAGGATCACAACCGCTTGTCATATCAGGACTTCGTTCCTCCCCCGGAGGGTCGTAGAGTGGGATCCGGAGGCCCGAGTGCCGGATCGGGCTTCCGCCGGCGGCGCGGTCCCGGCCGGGAGGGCTCCGGCTCGGTCGCCGAACGCCCCCGAAGCTTGCGGGGAACGGTACGCGGTGCGGGGGCCTCTTCGCCACGGTCCCGCACCGAGACGGTCACTCCCCCGAGGCACGAGACACCGTTGATCCGGAGCGTGGGCGCGTCGGGGTTGGACACACCGACGGTGGGCTCGTAGTCGAATCCGCCGATCAAGCCCAACCCACCGAACTCCACCTGGATGTCCAGCGGGACCACGATCTCCACGTCGCCCATGATGCAGAACACGGTCACCTCGGTTACGCCTCTGGGCAGGGTCGCTTCCCGGAAGTCCATCACGGCGCCGCCCAGCATGTTGATCACCCAGACGTGTTTCGACGGCGCCCACCGCCCTACCCGGCCCGAGCCGTCCTGGAGGGCCAGCACCACCTTGTTTTGTCGGCCGAGCCGTCGCAGACGTCCTGGCTTCCTTTTCGGCACCAGCTCCGGCATGTCGGCCGCCGAGGCCGGCGAATCCGCGACCTTCCAGCCCCGGGGAATCGGGGCGTACGGATTGGCGGCCGCCACCTGGCCGAGGATCTTGGCGATCTCCTCCACCTCGGCGGCGGCATTCACCTGGTCCAGCCGCCTTTCGAACTCCTCGAGGTCGAGGGCGTCGTCCGCAAGACGCTCCATGAGCATCTCGGTGGCCAGCTTCCTGGCGCGCTCCATCTCCGACGGACGGGCCTGAGGCGTCACGCCACGTCTCCTTCGGCCAGCCCCCGGAACCGCTCGGCCAAGCGGGGTCCCGCTCCGGCGTCCTCGTGCTTGAAGAACACGTAGAGCTCGTCCCATCCCACCTCGGTCAGCCGTCGAGCCCAACCCTCCAGCTGGTCGGCGTCGTACTCCTCGCGCCGGAGCCGGGCGTAGCCGTAGTCGGCCGTCTTCACCACCGGAGCCGGCTTTTCGTCGCCGGTGTCGGCCGTGACCAGGGCGAGAGAGGAACTGCGCAGCACGGCGTAGACGTCCTCGTCGAACCACGTGTCGTTGCGAAACTCGAAGGCGCCCTTGAAGCCCTCCGGCAACAGGGCACAGAACGCCTCCAGGCGCTCCACGTCCTTCTTCAGGTAGGGAGGCAGTTGGAACAGCATGGGCCCGAGGGCGTCGCCCAACGTCGACGAGGTGCCCAACAGGTATTCCATGGGTTCGCCCGCGTCTTTCAGCCTCTTCTGATGCGTGATCCGGCGGGACGCCTTGAGCACGAACGTGAACCCGTCCGGCACCTTCGACCGCCAGCCTTCCAACAGCTTCGTGGAGGGCATCCGGTAGAACGTGTTGTTGATTTCCACCGCGTTCAGACGGCCGGCGTAATACGAGAGCATGTCACTCGCCGGGAGGTCCTCGGGATAGAAGGGCCCCTTCCATTCCTTGTAGCTGAACCCGCTCGTCCCGACAAACAGGGTCAAGGCCCGCCTCCGGGCTGAGCAGCTTCGGCCTTATCCGTCACGCCGTCCCCGCCCGCCAACAGGGCCGCCACCCTGCGTCCGATCTCGTCCCGGACCTCGTTGAATCCAGCCGGATCCATGTGTTTCGGGTCGGGAAGATCCCAGTCCAGGCGTACCGTGGCCGGCACCCAGGGGCAGGCGTCTCCGCACCCCATGGACACGACGGCATCGAACGGCGCGTTCCCCTCCACGTCCGCCACGGCCTTGGAGGTATGGTCGGCCATGTCGAACCCCAGCTCGGCCATGGCACGGATCGCCTTCGGGTTCACGACACCCGAGGGCTGGGAACCCGCGCTGAAGGCCCGGACGCCGGGCGTCTCGGACATGCGCACGTATGCCTCTGCCATCTGGCTTCGGCACGAGTTCTCTACACACACGAAGAGGACGTTCATTGATGTCGGTGGTTTGGGGACACAGCTCCGCTCGGAGCTCTCCCGCTCTACAGGACGAGTCTCGGGCCGCGAGAGATTCAACGCTGCGGTCTCGGGCCCGGTTTCAGTGGATGGAAGATGTCCCGGCGGCGGCGCCGGGAACAGGCTTATTCCTGGGTGGGAGCTCGGGTCGGGTCGATGGCCCCCACCGCCGCGAGCCGGGCCAGCGTCGTCCGGGTAACGTCGAACATGGCCACCAGTCGCTCCACGTCGAGAACCAGGGTATCCACCTCGACCGTCACGGCTCGGGTGTCCGGGCCGTGACGGCGGCGGTCCTTCCGGGGCGCCTTGTCGAACTTGAGGCGCAGGTAGTGGGCGAAGATCGGTCCTGAGATGGCGGGATCCCTGGCCAGGGTCCGCACCCGGTCCTTTTCCCGGGACCGGGCGACGATCCTGCGCTTCAGCCGGGGATCGTTCAACGTGACGCCCCCTAGACCCAGCAGTGACGCGAGTCCGCCCAGCACGCCCCGCCTGTGGATGCGGAACCGAAAGTCTCCGGCTCCGGAGGTCAGGGCCCGGCACCGGGTGATCGTGACCACGGCGTTCCCCGTGTTGACCACGGTGCTGGCCAGCTCGACGTGCCAGGGTCCGTCCTCGACCAGGATCTTGCCCGTCTTCTTGCCTTTGATCGGCTCGTATCGTCCGCCGACCCGGTCGGCGGCCTGACGCCACAGCGTCTCGACGGGGACGGACCCTTTGCGGCGAGAACGTCGACGTCGACCCACTCAGCCACACCCTTCCGACTCGAGCCGCTCGAGGTCGACGGACCCCACGGGTACCGCACCCAGTCTGCTACGCCAGCCGGAAACGGCGTCCTCGAGCCCCATGCCGAAGATCGCCGGAAAGCGGTCAAGGCCGTGGCGCCACAGGGCCTCCACCGCGGACACGCCGTGTTCCTCCAACAGGTGGCCTACGAAGCTTCCGACCAGGACGTTGGCCTCGAGTGGGGGCTGGACACCGAAAGCGAAGATGAGATCCGCGGGGGCAATTCCACGCCCCTCCCGGATGAGCGCCGCGGCCAACACGTCCACCCCGTATCCCCCGCATGTCCCATCGGCGTACTGGGCGACGCCCTCGTTGATCCAGTGGGCCGGGCGAGCCGCGGGTCCCCAGAAGTGACCCGCCAGCACGTGCGCCATTTCGTGCCGATGCCGGGCGTGGATCCGCTCGTTCACCACGAACAGGGCGTACAGCGCCTCGGGCACGGACAGAGCCTTCGGTCGAGCGCCGACGAGTCCCTCCATGGTCTCGATCGAACCGACGTAGAACAGGTCCACGGGCGGTGCCTCGGACTGACCGAGCAGGGTCAACACGTCTTCGGTGGCCGACCGGGCGTCGGATTGGAGCGCCTCGACCTGCCGATCGGCGGTCGACCCTCTTTCGAAGTGGAACGCGCCGGGAGGGGCGTCGACGCTACGCCACTCGATGCCGGCCTCGGTCAGCAACGCTTCGGCCGATCGGAGGGCCGGACTCTGACCCCACGGTGCCCAAGCCCCCAGCAACGCCAGCAGCCAGGTCACGAGGGGATCACGCCTCTTCGCCGCTGAGAAGCCTCAGCAGCTCGACCAGCTCCGAGGCGGCGGACCAGCCTGCGGGCGCCGCCATCCACCACTTCAACCGGGCTTCGGCCGGCCCGGCCGAGATGATCAGCTCGACCGTGGACCCGTCGCCGTTCCTCGAGGGTCCACCCAGCGGCAGCAGCCGAATCGCACCGGCTCTTTCCTTGATCCCTTCGATGTCCTCGGCCGACAGGTCGACGACCCAGGCCCGGGACGGGCGGTCGCCTCCTCCGCCGCCCCGTTCCGGAGGGGGCTCGAAACAACGAAGCGTGACGTCGTCGGTCGAGCCGTCGTCGGGCAACGTCACTTCCAACAGGCGGTCCGTGCGGCCCGGCGGATGGAGGAAAAGCCGCACCTTGGTGCCCTTCACCGGGGGACGACTGGGCTGGCGGGGTTTGGGGGTCGGATCCGAGTCGGCGACGCCCGTGCTCGTGGACGCGGCCTTGTTCTTCTTGCGCCAGAAGGTCACCGAGACGCCTCCGCCCATTCGACGCGGTCACCCACCGAGATCGTCCCATCGTCCAGCACGACGCCGAACGCGCCGCCTCTCCACTCCGGATCCAGGGCGTTCCGGAGGCCGTCACACGCCTCATCCATGCGTTCGCAAGGGCGCGTCTCGCCCCGAAGTTGGATCCGAACGTTGCCCAGGCGGATCACCCGGTCCCGGCTCTGCTCCAGGTCGACGCCGGTTACCAGGACATTTGCGCGCCGGCGCGCCGGATCGACGTCCTCGCCAAGCTCCTGCCCGGCTCGCGCCCAGGCCTCACGGGACAGGAGGGTGACCTGCCGCCGGCCGCCCTGATTGGCGTTGCCCACGATTCCCGCGCCGGTCACAACCTGGGCAGTGTCCACCGCGTCCATCGGTCCCTTGCGCTGTCTCTTGATCCAGATCGCCTCGATCCGTCCACCGTCCGTCTCGCTCATGTCTTCGGCCTCCTCTCGGCCGCTGCTCGGGTCATCCGTTCTTCCTACCCGTGTCCAGCTTCTTGCGCACCTCGCGAACCACGTGCCGGGGCAACTTCGCGTCATGGAGCTCCAAGAACGCGTCCACTCCGGCCGCGTCATGGGCAACGACCGACCGCAGCGCCCAGGACAGCGCTTTCGACACCATGGGATCGGTGTCGTCGGCGAGCATCGTGCACACCGCCATCGTTCTCGGGACGTCCCCCTCGCCACCCCGGGACGCCAGGTTGAGCGCCACAGTGGCGGCCAGGGCGGTCCGCCGCCACCATCGATCCGGAGACCGGGCCCACTCCGCCACCGTGGCATCGTCGATGAAGCCTCGACGCCAGGCCTGGCCCACGAGGCCCGTGGCGAAGCAGTCCACCGAGGCCCAGTTGTCGTTGCCCCGCCCCAGTCGTTCCAGGTCCGCCGCGCTCAGCGTCTCCACCACGTCGCCCCGGACGTCGATCAATTCGAACGCGGCCTGACGTCCCTCGTGGAGGCCGGCGGCCAACAGCGCTTCGGCCAGCGCCAACACCGCGGCTGGAGGCTCGGATTTAAGGGCCTTCTTTTCCGGCCGATACGCCTTGCGGATCTCGGGGACCGCGACGCCCACGATCTCCATGGTGGTGGGGAAATACCCCTCGGTGTGCGCCTTTCGCTCGGGACTGGCCGAGGCCCGCAGCCTGGCGTGGATCCTGTCCCGACCTTCGAGGACGTCGTAGCTCAAGCCACGGTCGTCCGAACCATGGCCTCGAGCGAGATCGCCGGGCACACGCTGCGCTGGATGTAGTTCACCATGCCCTGCCCGACGCTGCGGATCCGTTCCTCCACGTCGGGATCGAGGCAGTTGCCGTCGTCGTCGAAGACGGCCCGGACCCGGGGCACCGAGACCGGCCCCGGCAGGACGATGGCACCCACGTGGGAGCACACCCCACGGAGCTGCTCCAGGGACTTGATGGCGCCGATGGACCCTCCGGCCACACCCAGGAGCCCCACCGGCTTGCCCGACAACCGCGATGGAAACCCGAGGTTCTCGATGACGAGCTTCATGACGGACGAGAAGGAGCCGTGGTACTCCGGTGTGGCCAGGATCACCCCGGTGGCCCCGTTTACGGCCTCCTGGATCCCGTGCGAGTCCGTGGCGTCGTCGCCGCTGCCCGGCAGGGGAAGACTCAGGGTCGCTGGGTCGATGAGCTCGAAGCTGAATCGCTCCGAACGCCCGATCTCGTCCTGGACGAGACGCATGGCCATGCCCGTGTAGTTGTTCGGCCGTACGCTGCCCACGATGCCCACGATCCGGGGGCCCTGGGAAATCGTGCCGTCGCGGGATTCAGCGGCCATCAGGCGTCCTCGTCGGGTGATGTCTTCTTGCGCACGGCCTCGGCTCGACGCTCCTTCACCTGCTCCACCGTCTCGGCGCCCACCTCGACGGTCTGGCGGACCACCTCTTCGACCTTGCCGATCAGGTTGTTCGCGCCCGCGAGGCTCTCGCCGAACATGCCGTCCGTTCGTGGGTCCGCCCGCTCCGTCGCGTTGTACAGGCTCAACCAACGGTCGAACTTTTCGCCGGCTCGAACCACGCCATAGAACGCTTTGCCGGCTTTCCCCCTCCGGGACGGGATCAGGTCCCAGATGAAGGCAACCAGGGACAAGGGTGCCAGCACGACGTCCTTGAGTCCGTCGAGGAACAACTTCAGCTGGAAGATCAGAAGGTCCCGGAACATGACCTTCTTCTCGTCGATCGGCACCGGAAGGCCACTGACCTCGGTCTCCGCCGACCAGCCGCACGCCGGGCACTCGGCGTCGGACGCCGGGATGGGACGAGCGCACCGGGCGCAGAGACGGGTTGGGCTGTCTGCGGTCATGCTCTGGGCTCCGACGTTGAATCCGGGGGGAGCGCCGGAATTCGCGGCGCCGCCCGTGCCGCAATCTTAACCGAATCGGGCCCGCGTGTCCCGGTTCCACGACTCGGATTCGCCCCGGGGAATGCTCAGCGTCCGCCAGCGTGACCCGAGGAAATGCTTGACCAGCAGGACGATCTGCCCGGCGTGATACGACGCGTGGGTAAGCGACCGGTCCAGGGCCTGCGCCACCGTCTGGGGCTCGCCCCGGATCGTGACGGCCCGATCCAGGTCCTCCGGCGTCAGAGACCCGACCGCGTCGAGCAGGACCCGCCACCCCTCTTCCCACGCCTGGGTCAGCGATTCCCGGGTGTCCTCGCTGACGACGAACTCGCGGTCGCGATGACGGTCCGGCTTCTCGCCGTCCGAGTCGAGGAAGTCGGTCCATCGCGATACGTGGTTCCCGGCGAGGTGCTTGACCAGGATCGCCACGCTGTTGGCCTCGGGATCCAGGACTCGGAAGTAGTCCTCGTCGGCGACCTGGGCCAGAGCCCCGTCCGCCATGCTCCTGGCCCAGGCAAACCGGGCCAGGACGTCACGCAGGTATTCGGCCCGGAATGGGTCGGGGGCTTCGCCCGGTACGGTGTAGTCCAACTCGCCCCGGGCCCGACGTTCGGTCAGATCCAACGTGGTGTAGATGAAGTTGTGGATCGGCGTAGGCACGCCGGAGGCCTCGCCGAGCCGGACCACCGCACCGTTCCACGCTTCCAACTCCGACCGGCGGCCGGCGGCGAGGTCACGTTGCAGCGACGCGGACCCGCCGTTCGGCAGCCCATCGATGAAGCCCATGGAGCGCTCGACCACGTCGTCCGGCAGGGTAATCCCACGGGCCGCGGCCAGCGTCACGATCTCCTCCATGGCCGCCCGTTGCAGCGACCGGGCCCGGGGGTCGTCACGCACCGGTCCGATCGGGGCCCGGGTCACGGCTCCCGTGCCGCCCACGGAGACCACGAAGACGAACTTCTCCCAGAGGGCCGCCTCGATGTCGTCCGGTACCGAGGCCTTGATGCCCGCCTCGGTCAGGACCTCCAGCAACCTCGCCGTCCGGTCGCTCCGGGCATTGTCCAGCTCGCCGAAGGCGATGTAGGGCTCGGCCCCCAGATGACGGACGTGGCCCGGTCCGTCCAGGAAGCTCAAGATCTTCGTCAGGCCGTTCAGGACGGGCCCGCGACCCAGAGCCGCGGCCATCTCTTCCGCCGCCTCCACACCGTTGAGCAGCGGGACCACCACCGTCTCGGGACCCACCAGGGACGACAGGCCCGGCAGCACGTCCGGCAGCTGCCAGGTCTTCACGGCCACGAAGACGGCGTCGACGACCCCCACGCTCGCCGGATCGTCCGTGGCGGTCACATCCTCCAGGAACACGTCTCCCTTGATGCTCGTGATCCGGAGGCCCGACGTGCGCATCGCTTCCAGGTGGGCGCCCCGGGCGATGAACACCACGTCGTTGCCCGCCTGCGCCAGGCGCGCTCCGAAGTAGCCACCGACGCCGCCGGACCCGTACATGGCGATCCGCATGTCAGAGCCACTCCGGCCGGACGGTACGATCCGACTCGACCGTCCCGGTGTTGAGGGTGCCCTTCGGCTCAACGAGCATGATGTGCGTCTCCTCGGGAGCCACGGGCTGGTGCTCCACACCCCGGGGCACCACGAGCATCTCGCCGGGATCCAGCCACACGTCCCGGTCCCGGAACCGCATGAGCAGGCGGCCCGCCAACACGAGGAACATCTCGTCCTCGTGCTCGTGGTGGTGCCACTCGAACTCGCCCTTGATCTTGGCCAGCTTCACGTGGGTATCGTTCACCTCCGCGACGATGCCCGGGCGCCAGTGATCACGGATGAGCGACAGCTTGTCTGCCAGGTTTACCTTGTCCACGTGCGCCCCATGCCGTCGCGTCCATGACCGGACGCGAGTGGTCGTTCGCTGGATTCAACCCGCCAGGAGCAGGTCCAGCCGCCCCTCGATCGCCAGCAGCTTGCGTTTGTATTCAACCCCCCCGGTGTAACCGCCCAGCGACCCGTCGCTGCGCACGACCCTGTGGCAGGGGACCACGATCGCGATTGGATTGTGACCCAGCGCGTTCCCCACGGCCCTGGAGGCCTTCGGCTTCTCGATGCGTCGCGCCAGCTCGGCGTAGGGAATCACCTCGCCGTATGGGATCGTTCGTGCCGTCTCCAGCACGGACTTCTCGAAGTCGCTGAGGACGCTCAGGTCCACGTCCAGGTCAAACGCGGTCCGTTCGCCCGCGAAGTACTCCTGGAGCGCCACCCTCCACGCCTCCATCGCATCGGGGTCGTGGATCACGCTCCGGTCGGGGAAGCGCTCCTCCATGCGCTCCACCGCGCCATCGACTCCGCTCTGCCGCCAGCTGACCCAGGCCAGGCCGGCGTCAGTGGCGGCCACGTACATCGTGCCGAACGGAGATTGGAAGGAATCCCACTTCAGGGCGTGATCCACGCAGTCCGCGTCGAGGCACGATTCCACCGCCCGGAACTCCACCGCCCGGTCGCAGCAGCTCCGGCATGTTCCCAGGTGCTCCGCGATCTCGATGGTCTCGTCATCCGTGGTGTCTCCTGCCACGAAAGCCAGGACCTGATCCATGGTGACGCGACACGGCTGGCCGCTCATGATCCGTACTCCTTCGCCCACAGGTCCTCGAGTTCGGTCCTCAGGCGCTTCATTCCATGATACACGTTGGCTCGCGCGCTCTCGGGTGACGAGTCCAGCCGGGCCGCGATGGCGCTGTATTCCAGCCCCTCGACCCAGCGCATCCAGACCGCTTCGCGCTGCTTCCTGGGGAGCCTGGCGCAGTGCTCGCGAATCCGGGCCCGGGCCGCTTCGCCCAGCCCGAAGGCCTGTTGATCGGTCGGCGTCGGTTCCGAGGTGGCCAGGGCCGGGTCCCGGGTGGCCAGGGACCGAGCCCGCCGTCGGGCGGTCGCAAGGCAATCCAGCGCCCGGTTGGTGGCCACTCGGTACAACCAGGCGCGCACGTTGCTTCCCGGACCGGCGTCAGGAGGCGTCTTGAAGGCGGTGACCCACACCTGCTGTAGCACGTCCTCCGCGTCCGCGGGGTTTCGCAGCATCCGGGTCAGGTGGCGCTGAAGCTCGGGCTCATACTCCTTGACCCAGCCTTCCACGTCGTCCCGACACGGCCCGCCCACGACGGATGCCGGGCCGCTCACCGGAGGTTCGGTCTGGTCATGGTTCCCTCTCACCGAGGACACGAGTCTCGCGTTCCATCCTGCCTGCACCTGGATAACGTGCCCGCGGCACCCGGCGTGAAAAACGGCGACGGACGCGTCAGCCCCGAACCTTCACGACGCCGGATCCCAGGGCGAACCCGGCCACGATCGCCGCCACGCCCAGGGCGACGCTCAGCACGGCGTACCCCCCGGCCCGACCCCATTGCCCGTTCTGCACCAGGACCACCGACTCGTAGGCGAACGTGCTGAACGTGGTGAAGGCGCCGAGGAAGCCCACGGCGATGGCCCGCTTCAGCTCCGGAGACGTCACGGTGCCTTCGAACCAGGCCACCGTCAGGCCCAGCAGCAGCGACCCGATCACGTTCACGGCCAGCGTGCCCCAGGGGAAGCCCACCGCGAAACGCTGGTACACCCAGCCGCTGATCCCATAACGAGCCAGGGCCCCGGCCGCTCCCCCGACCGCGATGTATACGAGAACCACGCTACGTGCCCAGGTCGACGCTGACGACACCGCCGACCCGCATGATCGCCACGATCCAGATGGCGTCGCCTCCGCCCACCGGCACCCCCCGCACGGACACCCGTTCCACCCTGCACAGCTCGGAGAACCGGGCCGAGTCTTCGGGCCCCACCGTGCCCAGCTCCATGATCGTGCGGCCGAAGGCCGTGACGTCCATGGCCCCGTCGGAGCGATTCACCACCTCGACCTCACAGGGTGTCTCCAGGGGCGCCGGCGTGTCGGACGGGGTGCAGCCGAACCCGAGGGCCAGGACCAGGGCCAGGATGAACATGAAGCGGTGCTGACTCACGGGGCGCTGCCTGAGCTGGGGTCGAGAACGTTCCGGCGGGCCATTCTCGGCCAAAGCGGGGCGTCGCGCCAGATCATCGGGGTTGGTCGAGGTCCCAGAACGGATCCGTGAGCCCGGCTTCTGCGAAGATCCGGGGAATCTCGTCCGCCCTGGGTCGTCGCGACTCCTCGGAGAGGCGGTCTCGATACCAGTGCACGGCGAGGTGCCATAGCTGGTCGAGGCGCACCAGCGGGTTCGGGCGCAGCCCCCGGGCCCGGCACCAGCGTTCCACATGGGCTTCCGACCGGAAGCAGAGGATCGTCTGTCACGTGTAGACGATATCGTCCCACCATTTGGATGCCGGCGCCGCGAAGTGGACGACGGCCGTTCCGTCTTCGGGTCCGTCGAGGCCGACCCGGATCTGTATGGGGTCGCCGCAGTCGGCGCAGGACGTGCGAATCACGCCGGGCGCCGCCAGCGCCGCCGAGACCCCCAGCGCGTCCCAGGCGCAGGGGGCGTAGTACCGGACCCCTCCCACGTCCACTTCGAAGGACGTGGCTACGGCCGAGAACGGAGGCGCCATCACGACTTCGCCGGTCTCGGGCGCCAGCACCAGCAGGTGCTCGTCCTCCAGAGCGGCGCACGCGGCACGGACGCGCCCCTCCGGCATGGCCATGTCCCGTGCCATCTCGGAGACACGGGGGCAGCGTCCGGTTCGGGCCAACCGGCCGTGGATGTGGAGCTTGACCGCGGTCGAATCGTTCATGGTCCGGAGGGGAACGGGAGCAGGGGGTTCGGTGTCTTGGTGTGCAGATTCAAGCTGCGGGCCGAAGTGGATCTCTGCAACGACAGTCCGACTCCCCCCGTCCAACCTGTTGTCACCTCCTGCTCGAAACCTGAAATGATCCGGAGCCACGGTTCGTAGGTTCCGACGCCGTGCGTTCACGTGTACTGACCGGAAGACGCATATGACCAGTCCTTTCGTCCGATCGCTTCTCGCCGCGCTCGCAGTCATCACGTTCGTGCTCCCGTCGCCCGCCGCTGCCCAATCCGGTGTTCCGGGCGGTGGTGGAGGCGGCTCGGCTGCGAAACACATGGCGTCCTACTACGCCTACATGCTCGAATCGGTACAGACCGTCACCACGGGGTTCGAAGAATCCTGGCGCAATCAGGACATGGAGGACTTTTCGGAGCTCTATGCCGAGGATTCAGCCCTCGTGGTAGACGGCGACTTCCGCGTTCGAGGTCGCGAAGCCGTAGTCGCACGGCTGCGCGAGCTCTGGTCACAACGGTGGGGCGTACGGTTGAGCATCGTGGACTTCGAGGCAAGCGGCGAAATGGCGATGATCTACGGCCAGCTCGGCGACGCGCCGGGCAAGCACATCACCATGATGAAGCGCTACGGCGGTGATTGGCGCATCGCGCGCCAGTTCCTGGTCGGCGTGGTGTTGGAGGACGATCCGGGGAGCTAGCCCCGGTCCCGGACCAGCAACCAGCCGCCGTACAGGAGGCCCCCGAAGTACCGGCCCACCAGGCGTAGCCCAGCGTCTCGGCAGATCTCGAGCACCCGAGCCTCAGGCACCCAGACGATGCCGTCCTCGATCCGCTGGAGGAACGCCGCCCTTTCCGGGCCCACCAGGCCCCGCTGTGTCATGAAGTCCGACCACGCCGCACGCAACAGGTCGAAGGCCTCCGTTCCCGGTTGACCATGAAGGTCGAACAGCGCGACGGATCCACCGGTTCGCACCCGGCCTGCCACGCTACGTATGAGCGCGTCCTTGCCTCCGTCGTCCGGCACGAAGTGCATCACGTTGAGCACGGTCGCGGCATCGAACGGAAGGTCGGGAGGCAGGTCGGCCGTGACCCCGTGGAACAGGTCCAGGCGATCGTCCAGCCCCCGTTCTGTCGCAGCCCGGCCCGTCGCCGCGATCATCCGGTCGCTGGGGTCCACGGCGGTGACCCGCCAACCGGGCTCGCTTGCGAGGAACGCACATGTCTCCATCCCGGTGCCACAGCCGGTCACCAGCACCCGGGCCTCCGACCCCAGCTGTTGGCGAAGGACCGCCAGCGTCGCCTGGAATAGCTGCTCGTAGCCGGGAATCACGGTATGGGCAATGTGGTCGTAGATGCGACCGTACGCCCCATCGAAGTCGAAGGCCGCCGGGTCCTTCACGTCGCCGACCCGACCGCTTCGCCCCTACCGGGAGCCGTCATGGCGATCCCAAGGCCTGGTTGATCATCGCACCGAGCCGGACGCCGGCCTTCTTGAGCTGACGCTCGGCGGTTCTCAGGTTCTGCTCCGCGTATCCGGGCCCGAGCCGGGAGCCGTCCGGGCCTTCCAGGTTCTCGTACACGTAGTCCTCGACGATGCGGTACGTGTCGTTCGCCCATTCCAGCGGATCGCCCTGGAGCCAGAGCGTCCGGTCGATGGGGTTCACGTCCCGGTGAAGGGCGGCCCCGTAGCCTCGCCAATCCGACGCCCGATCTTCGATGATGTACCGGTCCCAGACGCCGTGGAGGTCGTCGATCGTCGGACCGAGCCCCTCGATCGGGTGGCCGTTGCCGCCCCGGTCGCTGCCATACGCCACGTGGACCGGCGTGTGCAGGTCGCCCATGAAGTGGGCCACGAACATCAAGGCCCGGGTGCGGCTGGGGTCGTCCGCCGCCGGATCGTTCAACACGGACACCTCGGTGTCCAGGTGTCGGAGCAGGCAGTCGGCCGGGCAGTCGGCCATGGTCACCGCCTCGGAGCCTTGGGGCAGATTGACCCAGTGGGCGTTGTGGATGGCCTTCGCCTCGACGAGGTCCGCCCATACGCAGGACGCGGCGAAGGTGTCGAACGCGCCGTATTCCACCGTCAGGCGGCGTACTTCGCCCCGGGCCTGCTGGGACAGCTCCTGCCAGGCGATCTCGCACACGACCCGGTGTCCGTCGAAGCCCCACACGGGCGTCGGATCGATGGGCTCGGCCCCTTTGCGGTGTCCGGACGCAGGAGCCGCCACCCCGAGGGCGAGGGCCACGACGATCATCCCTCGGGCCGTCACGTCTCGTCTCCCGGTCTCGTCTTGCGGTCCCACATGCCCCAGATACCGTAGGCGACCTCTTTGTCCGCCTTGTGCCCGCTCTGCTTGAGCGTCAGCAGAATGCTCCCCCGATGGTGACTCTCGTGGGCTACGAAGTACGAGAGCGTCGAGAAGATCCCCCGCCGGAACCCCCGCCTGCGCGGCACGCCCTCGAGCACGTCACAGAGGAACGCTTCCACGGCTGCTCCGGACTGCTCGAACGCCTGGGTCAACCGGGCCTTGCTGGGCCGATCGGCCGTCGCGAACACCTCCAGCCCGTCCGCAAGGTCCCGTGCCCGCTTCTCCAGGGCCCAGACCCGTACGTTGTGCATGTGGGCGAACTGCCGGCACACGTCCCGTCCGCCCCGGGTCGAGAGCGTGCACGCCATGCCCTCGTCGGTGATCCGGTCGATCATGAACAGGTCGATCTGGTTGTTGGTCCTCCAGGCTTCGACCAGCTGTTCTCGGAGGGTGAGCTCGGCGCTCATGGGGCGCTCACCCCTGCCCTGCACCGGGATCCGCTATCTCGATCTGGCGGATGCCGCCGGGGAACCGGCTCTGGAGACGCTCGTACTCCGCCTGGTGCTCGGGGTCGGGATGGGCCCAGTCGTGCAGATAGTAGACCCGTTGCACCTTGGCTTGAAGCAGCTCCTTCGTGCAGCCGAAGCACGGTCGCATGGTCGTGTACATGGTGCCTCCCTCGACCGAGATCCCGAACCGGGCCGCGGCGAGCAGGGCGTTCTGCTCCGCGTGGACGCAGATGCAGAGGTCGTAGGCCGACCCGGAGGGGAACCGTTCGCGCTGGCTGCACCGGTTGCAGCCACCTTCGCTGCAATTGGGCATGTTCTCGGGGGTGCCGTTGTACCCGGTGGAGACGATGCGTCGGTCCACGACGAGCACGGCGCCAACCAGGGCACCCGTACAGTCCGCTCGAGCCCGCACGGCGAGAGCGATGCCCATGAAGTAGGTAGGCATGTCGGGGCGAATACGGCCCTGGGGCGTCACGGCAGTCTCCGCGTCATTCGGTGGACTCCGGTTCGGCGGCGTCCGCCGCCAACCGGAGGATGTCCGGGGGCTCGAGCACCTGCTTGGGCGCACCTGTCCTGGCCACGGTCAGCATCGCCCGGGCCAGATCGTCCGACGTCATCAGCTGCTGGGGAAAGACGCGCTTGAGAAGCGGGTAGGTCCAGCCGAGGCCCGTGTAGAGGGCCTGGTACAAGCGGGTCCGGGACCGGGCACCCCCGACCGGCTGAATGAAGCCCGGCCTGAACATGTATGACGCCCGGAACGGCATCGCCAGAAGTCGGTTCTCGGTCTTGCCCTTCACACGGGCCCACATCATCCGCCCTCGTTCGGAGCTGTCGGTGCCGACGCCGGAGACATAGCAGAACGTGGCCTGCGGGCTCTGGTCCAGCAGCGCCTCGGCGGCGGCGATCGTCAGATCGTAGGTCAGGTGATGATACCGCTCTTCGGTCGTCCCGGCCGCGGACAGACCGAGGCAGAAAAAGCACGCGTCGATGTCCCTGAAACGATCCTGTATCTCACTATAGTCAAAAAGATTGGCATCGATGATCTCGTGCAGCTTGTCATGACTGATCCCCACCGGATTCCTGCCCACGGAGAGCACGGATTCGACGGCCTCGTCTTCGAGGCAGTGTCGTAGGACCGCGCCGCCGATCATGCCGGTGCCCCCGAACAGCAGCACGTTCATGCCAGCCCCCCTTCCCCGGGTCCGGGAGCGTCGAGCACCCAGACCATCGTCTCGCGAGCAGGCGCACCGTCCTCTCGCACCGGTCCCTGGTGGGTCTCGCGATGGTCGTAGCCCAGCTTCCGCGGAATGGCCACGCTCGCCCCGTTGCGGGGGTCGCAGTGGATCTCCAGGCGCTCGACACCCGCCAGCCGGAGCCCGATTGCGGAGAGGATCCGGGTCGCTTCGGTGGCGAGCCCCCGACCGGCCTGGTCCGAACGAATCCAGTAACCCACTTCCAGGGCTCCGGGGCCGACGCGACGGTACAGGCCGATCCCTCCGAGCACGTCCGCCTCGTCCCTGTCCAGGATCGCATAGAGGGCATTCCCACCGTCGTGGAAGTCCCGCTCGTACCCGGCCAGACGCTCCTCGATGACCGTGATCTCCGAGGGCTCCCGGCGGGTCCAATCGATCCAGGCCTGCATCTCGGGCAGACTCGCGTCCAGCGAACGCTTGAACCGAGGCGCATCCGACACGGTCCAGCACCGGAGCACCAGGCGTTGGGTCTCGATACGGTCCGGAGGAACCGGGATCTGCGTCGTCATCGGCTCCAGGGCGGCACCACGTCGTTGGATCGGGCGTAGGCGATCGACTGCCCGAGATGTTCGTGGAGGTGGGTGATCAACCGCACCCAGACGTCGCCGTAGGTCACCGTGTTGCCGCCCAGCTGGGCCTCCGCCTCCAGATCGCCCGCGGTGGTGGCGAACGCGGCCCGAAGGTGATCGAACGAAGCCTCCAGCTCCGCCACGATCTGATCTTTGGGCAGGTCTCGTTCCTGGTATGAGGACATGCCGCCGCCGTCGCCCGTGATCCCGGTTTCTTCCGGTGCGGGAACGCCCATCAGGGCCGGCCCATACCAGTTGTCCGCTGCGATGTGGATGAACACTTCTCCCACGGACCGGACGCCCTCCATGGGTCTCCAGCCGTAGGTCTCTTCCGGCATCGCCCGGGCCAGGTCCACGAGCTTCGTACCGGCCCGGTCGGCGGTGAACTCCACGTAGGAGAGCATCGCGGCACCATCCACGTCGGAGCCGGCCGCCACGCCCGGCGGTGGTGGAGGCGGTTCGCAGGCCGCCAGGAACAGCCCGACTCCGAGAATGAGGCGGCGCATCGAAGGTCTCCTGCCGACCGACCGTGGGGGACGGGCCGCGCCGGCGTCGTAGGGGGTGGGGCCACCCCGCTCTCAGTCCATTCGACCTTTGCGCAGGATCGCCATCTGCCCGGCGTGATACAGGTTGTGCTGTACCACACCGTCCAGCATCGACTCCAGCGAATACTGGCCGTGGGGCGCCGGTTCGGAAAGGGCGTCGTCGCTCAGGTCGGCGATGGCCCGGTCCAGAGACGCTCCCTCGTCCATCAGGGCCTGCTTCGCCTGCAGCCAGCCCGGTGCGTCACGGGGTTGAGGCGGGAAGTCCTCCTCGTCGGGCACGTCGCGCCAGTCGCCGGCCACACGCTCTCGGGCGACCCTCATCCACGTGGTGACGTGGAGGACCAGCTCGGCGATGGTGTGCGCCCCGGGCACGGGGCGGGCCACGGCCAGGGACCAGCCGACGCCATCCAGCACCTCCAGAACCGCGGGGCCGTGCCATGCGCCGCCGTTCAACGAGCGGCTCAGTTGGTCTCGGATGCGATCCGTGGGTGCCATTCTCGAACTCCGCGCAGGGGTATCGGGCGGGACAGGGCGGGCCTCTTCGTGCAAGCGACCGCCCTCGGCGCGACGCCGTCGGCCGATTCGTGGCGCCGCCACCCCCTATCAACGTCCCGCGGTCGCTCCCGTGAAAGCACTCCCGGCAAGCCTCACGCGAAACGGCCCCGGCAACCATGCCGGGGCCGCTCGCTGGACCGCTACGGGAGTCTCGCGTCCTACGACTCGGACGCCGGCCTCAAGGGTGGCGTGCCGAACGGAGGCGGATTGACGCTTTCCCTGCGTACCGTGGCCGGTTCCGGCTCGGCAGCCCAGGGCTCGGGGATCTCGGGGGCGGGTGCCGGCACAACCGGCGCCTCCTCCTCGGCCGGAGTCTCTTCCTCAGCCGCCTCGGTCTTCAAGAAGTGCCTCCGGAACCAATCCGTCGCGTCGTCCACGATCGAATACATGACGGGGACCAGGATCAGCGTCAGGAACGTGGCGAAGATGATGCCCGCGATGACCGCGATGGCCATCGGTCCCCACCACGCCGCCTGCTCTCCGCCCCAGAACAGGGCAGGATCCAACCGGGTGAACAGACCGAAGAAGTCGAAGTTCAGCCCGATCGCCAACGGCACCAGTCCCAGGGCCGTCGTGATGGCGGTCAGGACCACCGGTCGGAAACGAGTCAGCCCGCCCTGCACCAGCGCTTCGCGACGGTCCATGCCGTCCCGCTCGCGGAGGATGTCGATGTAGTCGATCAGGACGATCGCGTTGTTCACGACGATCCCGGCCAGGCTGATCACGCCCACGCCCGTCATGATGATCCCGAAGGGCATCTTGAAGAGCACCAGCCCCAGCAGCACCCCTGCCGTTGACATGATGACCGACGTGAGGATGATCACAGGCTTGACCACCGAGTTGAACTGGCTGACCAGGATGAACCCGATGAGCGCCAGCGCCATCAGGAACGCCCGGGACAAGAACGCGGTCGCCTCGTCCTGCTCCTGCGTCTGGCCGGTCATGCGCATCGTATACCCGGGGGGCAGGGTCGTGCGGTACTCGGCCAGCGTGGCGGTCACCTCGTTCATCACCGCGTTGGAGTTCAGCCCCGCGGCCACCTGGGAGCTGATCGTGGCCATCCGGTCCATGTCCTTGCGCCGAATCGACCCGTAGCCGTCGTTCACCTCCCACCGGGCCACGGACAGCAGCGGGATCTGCTGACCCTCACTCATGACCGTCAGGTCCGCGAGCTGTCCGAGGTCTTCACGGTATTCGGGCGCCAGCCTCACGATGATGTCGTACTCGTCGTTGCCGGTCCGGAACTTCGCCGCTTCGACGCCGTTGATGGCGCTCCGAACGGCGCGCCCGACGTCGTTGGTCGTCAGGCCCCAAAGGGCGGCCTGTTCCCGGTCGACGACGACGCTCAACTCGGGGCGGGCGTCGTCGAGATCGCTCTCCAGGCCCACCAGTCTCGGGTAGACCGGAGCGTTCCGCAGGGTCTCCAGGACCTCGTCGGACAGCTGCTGGAGGACGCCCGGATCTTCACCGACGATCTCGATGTTGATTGGACTACCGCCCTGGGGCCCCTCGGCGATCTTGTCGACCGTGATATCGGCACCTGCGATGTCCCGGCCCACCGAGGCCTGCATGGCCGCCAGCGTCTCGAACGCGTCGTACTCGCGATCCTCGAAGTCGATGAACTGGAGCAGGACGCGGCTCCCATTCGGGCCGCTGGGACCGCCGCCCATGGGGTTGGCCGATCCACCGGAGCTTCCCGTCGTGGCGACCGTGGACTCCACCTCGCCGATGCCGTCGACCCCGGCGAGCTCCCGCTCGATCTGCAACGCGATCTCGTCGGTGTAGCCAGCCCGGGTGCCCACTGGTGTTTCGATGTTGGCGAACACCTGCTTGGGCGGGATGTCCTCGGGGAAGTACTCGATGCCCTGGCTGAACGCCCCGAAGATGAAGAAGCTCCCCACCAGGATGCCCGCCGAGCCCACCATGATGGTGATCCGGTGCCGGAGCGCCCATCGCAGCGAGCCTTCGTACCGCGTGACGATCCGGGGCAGCGCTCGCAGCTGGAACCAGCGCTCCACCTTGGCCAAGAAGAAGTGGTGCACCGCGTACACGAGCACAGCCGTGCCCAGGAAGAGGCCCGCCGTCAGCGGGTTCTTCGAGGCGACCCACACCAGGAACAGACCCACGCCACCCCAGAGCGCCCACTTGGCCTCCCGGGTCAGCGGATGCCATTCCTCGTCGTCGGTGTGCAGCCAGAGCGCGCAGAACGTCGGAATGATGATCAGTGCCACGAACAGCGAGCTGGCCAGGGTCAGGATCAACGTTATGGGCAGGTATCCCATGAACTCACCGGTCGTCCCGGGCCAGAACAGCAGGGGCGCGAAAGCCGCCAGGGTGGTCAGCGTCGCGGCGATGACCGGCATGGCGACCTCGCCGGTCGCCTTCTTGGCGGCCGTCTTCCGGTCCCAGCCGTTCTCCACGTAGCGGTAGATGTTCTCGACGATCACGATGGCGTTGTCCACCAGCATGCCCAGCGCCAGGATCAGGCTGAACAGCACCACCATGTTCATGGACACGCCGAGCAGCCCCAGGGCCAGAAAGCTCAACAACATGGACGTGGGAATCGAGAGCGCGACGAACATCGATGTGCGCACGCCCAGGAAGAAGAACAGCACGCCCACGATCAGGATCAGACCGCTGACGATGTTGTTCTCCAGGTTGGACACCATGCTCTGGATGTCCTTGGACGTGTCCGACGTGATCTTGATGGCCGTCGTCGGCGGCAACGTGGGCTCCATGCCGGCCACGATGGCCCGAACGTCCGAGACCACCTCGATGATGTTCTGACCGGACCGCTTGATCACGTCCAGCGTGACCACCGGGCTGCCGTCCAAACGGGCGTAGCTCTCCCGCTCGGCGAACCCGAACTCCACGGTGGCCACGTCGCGCACGTAGATCGGGCGGCCGTTCTTCGTCGTGACGACCAGGTCCTCGATGAGCGTCGGGTCCTCGAACTCGCCGTCGATCCGGACCAGGTACTTGAGCGAGCCCACGTCGATCGCCCCGCCCGGGATGTTCACGTTCTCGAACGAGATCGTCTCCACCACGTCGTTCATGCCCAGGTCGTAGAACTTGAGCTTGGCCAGATCGACGTCGACCTTCACTTCCCGCTCCAGACCGCCGCGCACGTCGACCCGGAGCACGCTGGACATCTGTTCGATGCGGTCCTGCATGTCCTCGCCGATTTCCTTCAGCCGCACGAGCCCATATTCGCCGGACAGGTTCACCTGTACGACGGGGACCTCGCTGAAGTTGAACTCGACGATCGAGGGGTCCTCGGCGTCCTCGGGCAGCTCGGGCTTGGCCAGATCGACCTTCTCCCGGACCTTCTGAAGCGCCTCGTTGAGATCGACCGTGGTCTCGAACTCCGCCACGACGCTCGAATAGCCCTCCACCGACGTCGAGGTCAGCTCCTTGATGTCGGAAATCGTGTTCAGCTCTTCTTCGATCTTCCGGGTGACCAGGGACTCGATGTCGGCCGGAGCCACCCCGGGGTAGATCGTGTTCACCGCGATGATGGGGATCTCGATCTCTGGGAACGACTCCTTGGGAATCGCTCCGTAGGAAAGGAATCCACCGATGGTGATGATCAGGAACAGCACGATGATGCTGGTCGCATGATCGACCGCGAAGGACGTGGGCCTGAACTCCTTGTACCTGCGGAGCTCGTCGGCCGCGCCTTCTCCTCGGGGCTGGCTGTCGTTCTGATTCGTTGGCTTGATCATCTATCGTCGCCTCTGGGCGTCCTTTGTTGGCCTCACCACGTCCTCGATGCTACCGGGAACCCACGACCCGAACCCGGTCCCCGTTCGCTACCTGCTGCTGCCCCACCACCACCAGCCGGTCGCCCGGCTCGAGGCCCTGTTCCACCACAACCTGGTTCTGCTGGGCCGAGCCGCGCACGACCGCGCGAGCCTCGACCACCGGCTCCTCGTCCGACCCCGTCACCACGAACGCGACGAAGCCGTTCTCCACCCGCACCAGGGATTCCTCGGGCACGACGATCGCTTCGTCGAGCGTCCCGCGCACGAGTCCGATGTTCGCCACCATCTCGGGCTTGATCGTACCCTCGGGGTTGGGAATCCGGAACTCGACCGGGAAGGTCCTGCTCCGGGGATCCACCGCCGCGCCCACGTAAGTCAGCGTCCCGTCGTAGGTCTGGTCGAGCACGGTAAACTCCACGCTCACCTCGGCGCCCCGGTCCACGTCGGCCGCGTACCGCTCGGGCACGCCGGCCACGATCTTGATCGGGTTCAGCACGACCACCCGAGCCAGGGGCGTCCCTGGCTGGACCATGGTGCCGATCTCGATGTCGCGGGTGTCCATCACGCCCCCGATGGCCGCCCGAACCACGGTCCGGTCCAGTCGCTCCTGCAGAGCGGCCAGGTTGGCCTTGCTCTGTTCCGCCGCGTATCGCGCCTCCAGATACGCCAGCTCGGAGCCGACCTGGTCCTCTTCGTAGAGGGTCTTCCGCCGCTGCCAGACCTCCTCGGCCAGCTCGGCGTTGGCCCGGGCCTGGTTGACCTGGGCCGAAAGCAGCCGGTCGTCGATCTTCGCGATCGCCTGCCCGGCCCGAACGCGGTCACCCTTGTCCACGAACAACTCGCGAATGATCCCGCTTTCCTCGGCGGCCACGATCACGTCCTGGTCGGCCATTGCGGTGCCCGTCAGGCGGATCAGTTCCGTGAACTCGCTCACCTCGACCGGCATCACCTCGACGTTGATCACCCGGACGAACGAGCTGCTTCCGTCCACTGCGGGCTCACCCGACCCGTCCGCCTGGGCGTCTCCGCCGCACGCGGCCACCGCGATCAGCAGCGCTGCGGTCAGCCCGTTCTTCCACCCATTCTCTATCGACATGTCCATCGCTCCCGTGCGATTGCGGTCCAGCATCTATTGAGGATCGGCCCCAGGACCCGCCCTAGGGCTCGCTCGCTTCCTGGGTTTCGGTCACGCTCGGCGCCTGCCAGTCCACGTCGACCATGGGCACCATCCCGAGGGCCTCGTCAAGGCTGGCTCGGGCCACCAGGAAGTCGTAGACCGCCTGGGCGTAGTTGAATTCGCTTTCCCGGAGCGCCGTCTCGGCGTCGGTGCGCTCGAGCTGGCTGCTCAGGCCTTCCCGGTACTGAGCACTCGCGATGTCGAAACCGCGGCTCGCCTGGCTTACGGCCCGCTGCTGAGCGAACGCCCTCACCCGGGCTTCGCTCACCTGGTCCATGAGATCCAGGATCTGGGTCTGGGCCTGATCCGTGATCAGCTCGGTCTGGGTCTGGGCCTTCTTGAGGGCGGCCCGCTTCTGGTCCACCACCGCCTGCCGGCTTCCGCCCGTGAAGATCGGCACCGTGACCGTCACACCCGCGAACACGGCTTCGGCCCGGCCGTCCGGTCGTCCGAAGAAGTCGGGGCGCCCGTTGGCCGCCGCGCTGTAGTTCCAGGTGCCGAACAGGCTGACCTTGGGTACCCACTCGAACTGATCCGCCTTCATCTCGGCCTCGCGCAGGTCCTCGGTCAGGTAGAGCTGACGGAGGTCGGAGCGATTGGCTTCGGCCCTGTCGAAGGCCTGCTGTGGCTCGAGGGTCCAGGCCTGATTCGTCCCGGCGAACTGGAGCACCTCCAGGTTGGCCGGGCTGTTGGACTCGAGCTCGTCGATGTTCATGGCCGCCAGCGATCCGGCCACCTCCAGGTCGTCCAGGTCGTCGACTGCCAGCTCGACGGCCAGGCGGCGGCGGGCG
>CAJIAX010000275.1_pt1 | contig 26302 bp, 21 predicted proteins | sample 9199251 | NCBI WGS metagenome assembly CAJIAX01 (sample SAMEA7708287, study PRJEB35096) | sediment metagenome | biome: marine neritic benthic zone biome [ENVO:01000025]; feature: sediment [ENVO:00002007]; material: shallow marine sediment [ENVO:03000034] sea grass bed [ENVO_01000059] ... | reverse complement strand
CTCCGTCCAGAACAGAATCTTCATGGGCGGCTCAATCGGGTCAGGGGCGACATGTGGCGGTGCCCCAGCGTGGGGTTCGGACGCCAGAAGGGTGCGGGCCTGTGGGCCGCGGGTCGGAGCAGGGTCGTGACGCCACGGGAGTACAGCCATGTCTGGTAGAGCAGCACGGAGGCCGAGTCCCGGACGGACGCCCACAAGGCCGCCATCGTCCGGCCCGGCGAACGCCCGACGCCAGTCCGGATGGCGGCGATTTTGCGACTCGGATCCACGAGGGGTGCGGCCAGGATCCGGCTGCGGTCACGCCACCGTCGGGCCGACCAGAAGCGCACCGACAGTCGGCGAGCTCTGGACCCGGGGTCGGGGTTCAGCACCCGGGCATCCGGCCGAAGCAGGGCCAGGTGCGCGGCCGCCAGGCGAGACAGTCCCAGTCTCTCGCGGAAGTCCTCCGGTACCTCGGTCCCGAGCAGCCCGTGGCAGAGCTGAAGCGCACACGCCACCACCATCTCGAGCCGGCCGTCCCGGGCCGAGCTCCACACGTAGGTCCAGTCCAGGTCCGGGTTCGCGGTCACGATGCGGTCGATGTCCACGAGACGTCGGAGTCGTCGGTACTGGTCCTCGAGCCCCTGCGCGGCCAGGTGGATCAGCATGTCCTCGTCGCTGGGCACCGCCATCGGAGCATCCTCCAGCGGGAGGCTGCGCGCCCGGTCCAGGAAACGTGCGGGATCCAGCTGCCAGGGGCGGCCGGGTCGGGTCAGTCCCCAATGCACCTCCACGACGAACCCGGTCGGATGCGTCACCTCGATGTGGAAGTGGTGCTCGGTGAACCAGGTGACCTCGTCGGCGGGCACGGCGAGCTGATATCCCGCGTCCTGCAGGGCCTCCAGGGCCCCCGACACGTCCTCAGCGGGACAGAGCACGTCCAGGTCCCGCACGTGCCGCTGAACAGGATGCTCGTAGATCGTCTCTCGGAGGGCCGCGCCTTTTAGAACCACTCCCGTCACGCCGGCCCGTGCGAACAGGTGCCGGACCCGGTCCCGCTCCATGCTCCAGAACGACGCCACGCGCTCGAGCTTCTTCAGCTCGGCGCGCAGTTCGGCGGCGGGCTCCGAAGGCAGCCGGTCCAGGACACCGTCGACCTCCAGCGTCTTCAGAATCAGGCCGGTCACCCGGTTGTCCTGGGCGCGCTCGAGGAGGGCTTCGCGCCGCCAGTCGACCTGGCACGCCTCCGCCGCGGCCTGCAGCACGTCCGCAGACCTGTTGCGCTGGCACAACGCCAGAAGAACGCGATCCGTCTCCGAGGGCCCTGCGAATCCTGTCGATTCCAGCACAGACGCTCCTGCACGCCAGCAAAGGCATTTCGAGTGTATGGACGGCAGAGGCGCGGGCGGTTCGGAGCCCGCCGCGCCGTTCGGACGCAGGGAGAGGGGTGCACGGTCCATGCCCGGATCGGAGGGGTTTTCGGCGAGTTGGGTGGGACCCGGCGAGCATCGAGGCGGAAACGCCACCGGGGGACCCCTTCGTGGAAGCGGGGGGGACGCGGGACCGCCCCTGCGCATAGACCTGTCGGAACGGCCCCGACGCGCGCTCGAAGAGGATCGGGGGTCGGGCGTAAGGCCGCTGGATGAAGCCCTGATCGAGGAGCCTAGGGGCTCAGTCGGTCTTCAGTTCCTTCTTCTTCGCCGCGGGGAACAGCACGTTGTTCAGGATCAGACGGTATCCAGGCGAATTCGGATGCAGATCGAGGTCGGTGGGCGGATCGCCGATCTGGTGTTCCGGGTCCTCGGGATCATGGCCCCCGAAGAAGGTCCACGTGCCCTCGCCGTAGTTCCCGTGCACGTACTTCACCAGGTCGCCGTCCCGGGCCAGCACGATAGTGCCGGGCTTGAGGCGCTCGTCATTGAACGACGTGGTCAGTCCGTAGAAGTCGGCCAGCACGGACTCGTGGTTCTGCGTGAGCATGGCCGGCACGGGATCGAACTTGGCCGAGAAATCGAACAAGCTGAAGGCCCCCAAATCCTGTCGCCACGGGGTGTTGACCTGGTGGCCGTCGATGTCGCTGAAGGCGTTGACCGAAGGGGCCACCTGCACCTCCGCATCCTCGAACGCCATGGTCAGGTCCCATCGCATCTTCGACGAGGCCTGTGGATCGGGAGGATACCCGCGCGAGTAGGCGGCCGAGATGTCCACGTCCTGGGCGCCCAGGGCCAGCTCGAGCGTTTCCGTGGCCGAGCACATGGCGAACAGGAATCCACCCTCGCCCACGTAGTCCCGGATCCCTCGGGCCACGGACTTCTTCAGATCGGGCACGGTGCCGAATCCGAGGCTGCGGGCCACCTCCTCGTTCCGGGCCACTTCTTCCTGGAGCCACGGCGCGCCGGCGTAGGTGATGTAGAACTTGGAGTACTGCCCCGTGAAGTCTTCGTGGTGCAGGTGAAGCCACTCGTAGTCGTCGAGACCGCCCTCCACCACGTCAGGGTCCCAGATCGTCTCGAAGTCGATCTCGGCGTAGGCGAGCGCCATGGTCACCGCGTCGTCCCAGGGCGTGGAGTTGGGCGGCGTGTAGATCGCGATCTTGGGAGCCTTTTCCAGGACCACGGCCTCCATGTTGTTTTCCTGGATCAGCCCGCGGATCGACGCCTCGTCGGCACCGCCCACGGGCTCGTAGCTGACGCCGCGCAGCGCGGCCTCGCGCCGCACGTCGGGCCGATCGGGCAGGAGAAACGAGCCGCCCCGGTAGTTGAGCAGCCATTCGGCCCGGGCCCCCTGTTCCAGGGTCCAGTAGGTGAGGCCATAGGCCTTCAAATGGTTGGACTGGCTCCGGTCCATGGGCACGAGCAGCGACTGGCCTGCTGCCGCCACCGGCACGCACAGAACGACGGCCAGCGCCAAGGCTCCGACGCGGCCGGTCACGAGCCCACCTCCGTTGGAACGCGTCCCCGGAGTCGCTGGAGCTCGCGGCGAGCGTGGGGCACCACCGGACTGTCCGGATTGGACAGGATCAGATCTTCCAGGAGTCGCACGGCTTCCTCGAGCCCCTCGGGCTGCTCTGCGTGATAGCGGGCCAGGGCCACCGTGGCCTCGGGCACGCCGGGATCCTCGGGATACTCGTTGATCAGCAGGGTCCGCAGGTCTGCGGCCTCGGCGCCCTGGCCACCCTGATCGGCGTACCGGGCCGCCAGGGTGATCAGCCCCGATCGGTCGCGAGCAGGCACCTCAGGCAGGGCCTCGGTCAGGCGCTCGACGGCCTCGCCTTCCCTGCCCTGGTGGGCCTGGGCCGCCGCCTGCGCCACCTGCTCGGCGCTGACCGGCGAGACCCGATGGAGAATCGACGCCAGCTCGATGACGTCCGTGGCCGACTCGGCCGGCAGGCCCGTCACCGAGCCCATGAGGGCCGCCTTGCCGGGCTCGATCTCGCCCCGGGCGAAGTGGATGTACGCCCGCTCGAGAGCGCTCCTCGGGCCGTCCACCCCCTCGAGCACCGCCGCGGCCTCGTCGGTGCGGTCCCGGCCCTGGAGGTCCCAGGCCAGGTTGGCCGCCAATTCGTCCAGCTCGGGTGCCCCCGGGAACTCGGACTGGAACTCCCGGACCCGCTCACGAATGCGGGCCACCGACTCCTCCTTGGCCCCGAGACGGATCGCCGTGGCCAGGGCCCGCCGTCGCTCGGGGGCCCCCCGGGGCAGGCCACCCGCCACCCGGTCCTGGGCCACCCGGGCCCGGGCGGTGTCTCCCGCCGCCAGGGCGGCCGAGACGATCCGTTCGTCCAGGGCCCGGGCTTCCGATCCTTCGGCCTCGCGCCGGAGCTCCTCGTAGGCCCACAGGGCCACCTCGTGGGATCCGGCCTCGTCGGCGCGCCGGGACAGGTCGGTCAGGAAGCTCTTCCGGGAGCGGGACGTCAGCCCTTCGGCCGCGAGACCCGCCTCCTCGATCGCCTCGTCCTCCAATCCCACCTCGACGGCGATGTGGGCGGCGGCGCGGCGGCGGGACACCGTGGTGGGCTCCTGGCCCAGGGCCTCCACCAGCGGGCGCACCAGCTGGGCACGATCGCCTTCCAGCTCGGCCACCCGCCTCAGGATGGCCGCCGCCTGGGCGCCGTCCGTGCCCACGGCCTCGCTCCACTCCTGGACCGCCTCGTCCTCCCGGCCGAGTCTCAGGAGCAGGTCCCCAGTCTCGACGGCCAGTCCCGAGGCGTCGCCGAGGGCGCGCTGCCCCTCCCTCAGGACCTCCAGGGCACGCTCCGCCCCGAAGGCCCGTTCGTAGATCCTGGCCACCTCCCGGTACGGATCCGGCGACCGGGGGTCGGCGTCGATCCAGCCCTCGGCGGCGTCGGTCACCGCATCCAGGGAGTCCAGCTCCACCAGCACCCTCAGCTTGAGATACCGGGGGCCCGGCGCCGACGGCTCCCGTTCCAGGTACGCGTCCACCACGGGCAGCACGTCCTCCACCCGGCCCCGAGCTCTCAGAACCCGTTCCAGGGCGAACACGCCGCCCGACGAGGTGGGATACCGTTGGAGCAGGTCCCGCAGGACGTCCTCGGCGCCGGCCAGGTCGCCCCGGGACTCCCGGCTCGCGGCGGCCCGGAGCATGCGAGCCTCTTCCTGGGGATCCGCCTGAGCCAACGCCACGGCCGGGTCGCCCAGCCCCATCAGGACCAGCCCGGCCACGAGCAGCACCGGCCGTAGCCGGCCCCCGGCGACGCCGGGTCGCACCCTGTCCGCCATCTTCACCGTTGCTCACCGCCGGGCCGCCGGGCCCGCTCCCGGTTCAACCGCTCGAAGTAGTCGATGACGAGCTGCCGTTGGGCCGGCGGTAGACGGTTCAGGGCTTCCGCATCCGGCAGCGCGTACTGGAAGGCGTCCAGGGCCTCCAGGGTCAGCGGCAGCACCGTTTCCCGCTCGAACTCGCCGGCGGTCTCGGACTGGCGCTCCGTCGATTCCTCGTCCCGCTCGAGGCTGCGGCCGGCGTCCAGCAACCGGTGGAACAGCTGCTCCTGACGCCGCAGCGTCTCCGGGTCGAGGCGCCCCTGGGCCAGCATCTGGGCCAGGATCTCCGCCTCCTGGGCCAGTGCCTCGAGGTCGCCCAGAGCGTCCCCTTCCTGGTCCGGGTTCTGGGACAGCTCTTCCAACTCGTCCCCCACCTGCTGCTGCTGACGGGAGATCTGTTCCATCTGGCGCTGCTGGGCTTGCTCACCGAGCTGCATCGGCACCAGGGACCCGGTCTGGTTCATGAGGGATCCCTGTTGCTGCGCCAGAGACTCGAGGGCCTCGGACATCTGCTGCTGGGCGTCGCCGCTGCCCTCGCCCTGGCCTCCCTGACCCCCGGCGGCCATGGCCATCAGGGCCACCTCGTTCAGGGCCTTCATGACGGCTTCGGACGACGTCCGTGGCGACGGGGTGCCGTTCCGTTGCTCTTCCATCGCGTCGAGCGTGCGCTGGGCTTGCTGGAGCGCCTCGCCCATGCGTTCCATGACCTCACGGTCCGGCCCCCCACCCGTGCCGCCGGCGGTCTCGGACAGGTTCTCCGCCATGTTGCGAATCCCCTGTTGGACGGCGGCCTGATCGCCCCTCAGCTCGGACATCTCCTGGGGTGATGCTCCCCGCATCTCTTCCCGGACGTCGGCCTGCTGTCGGGCCAACGCCATGGCGTCGCTGGACGCCTGCTCGAAGGCTTCCTGGATCTGCTGGGCCATCTCGTTGGCCATGTCCTGCTGGGCCTGGGAGAGCTGCTGCGCCGCCTGTTCCATCTGCTGGGCCGCCTGCTGGGCCTGCTCCGCACCCTGCTGGGTATCGCCGCTGCGGGTCATCTGGGAGGCCTGCTGCATGGACTGCTGGGACTGCTGGGCCTGCTGCCGGGCCTGCTGGACCTGTTCGCTGGCCTCCTCTTCGCCCAGCCGGTCGAGGCGCTCCTCGAGCGTCTCCATGCGCTGGTCGAGCTCCTGGGCCCGCTGTTCGAGAGCCTCCTGCTGCTGAGCTCGCATCTCGGGATCCGACCCCTCTTCCAGGGCGTCGGCCATGGCGCTTTCCTGCTGGGCCAGCTCTTCGGCCTCGCTGGTCGTGGCCCGGAAGTCCTGCTCCACGGCCGCCCTGCGGAACTGCTCCAGCGATTCCTCGAGGCGCTGGCGGAATTCCTCCTGCTGCTCGGCCAGGTCGGCCAGCGCCTGGTCGATCTCTTCCTGGGAGATGTTCTCCAGCGAGTCCTGGAGCTGGTCCATCTGCTCCCTGGCTTCGTCGCTCATGAGCTGTTCGAGCAGCTCCTGGAGCTCCTCCATGTCGTCCCGTAGCTCCGGATCGGACATGCCCCGGTCTTCCATGCTTTCGGCCAGCTCGTTGAGCTCGGCCCGGAGGGAATCGACCTGATCGCCCAGGGCGCTCTGCTCCTCCAGTGCCTGTTCGAACTGTTCCCGCTCCTGGAATCCGGCCCGGGTCTCCTCATCGCCGGCCTGCTGACCCTCCCGGGCGTTCGCCTGCCGTTCGAGCTCCCGGGTCTCTTCGTTGACCCGCTCGGCCTCCCGGGCCAGCTCCTCGAGCTCGTCCGCGGCCTCGTCCAGACGCTGCTGGGCGTCCCGGCTCAGCTCGGTGGCTCCGGGCATGCGCAGCACGAACTCCCGGGTCTCGGCCACCTGCCCTCGTGGGCTGTTGTCGACGGCCCGGGCCAGGTAGCGGATGGTATCACCGGGCAATAACCCCCATTCCGAGACGTCCAGGATCGGCCGGGCCATGGCCCCTCCGATGCCTCCCAGTTCCAGGCGGTCCACCACGGGCTCGCCTCGTTGACCGAAGGCGTCGACCCGGTAGGCCACCAACTCGATGTGGCTGACCCCGTAGTCGTCAGCGACCTGGATCGCCAGGGGCTGCTTCATGGTGAGGGCCAGGACCGTGTCCACCCCCGGTACCACCAGCGCCACGCTCGGAGCCAGGTCGGGTACGAGGGACAACTCCAACGGAAGGGGCTCGGATTCGGCGGGTGCGCCCGAGTCGTCGGTGAAGAGCCAGGTGTAGATGCCGCTCCGGCCCGGATACCATTCCTGCCCGAATCGGTCGCCATCCACCTCCAGCACCACTTCCACGTCGGAATCCGACAGAGCCAGCACCGCGTCTCCGAGGGGTCGGCTCGCCCGGCCCTCGATCTGGATCCGGGTGCCCACGGGAACGCTCAGCGGGGGGACGTCACCCCGGTACTCTTCCGGTACCCGGCCGGTGTGGGCTGGAAAGGTCAGTCCCACGGAAAGGTCGCTGACGAAGAGCGGGTCCACGGGCGTCACGACGAAGGTTTCGCTGCGAGCCCCGTCCGGTGCGTCGATCCAGTACTGCACCGGCGACGTCACGGCGGGCACCGTGAACTGGGTCATGCCTCCGTCGAAGGCCTGGGTCCGCACTTCCACGAGCTCACCGGCGAATCGCCAGGACAGCGTGACCTCCGTGCGCCCTGGAGCTTCGACTTCCACGTCGACCGTCGAGCCCCTCAGCACCTCCACGTTGCCGGGCCGAACCCTGAGAGGCGGCAACTCGGGCACGGAAAGGGTCGCGATGGGTCGCGACAGGCCGCTCCACGCCTGGAGGGAGCGCTGGGGCGACATCGCGCCGAGCACGATGACCGCCAGGGCCAGCAGCGCCAGCCCCTGGAGGCCTCGCAGCCTCCGGATCCGGGTCGCCTGGCCCAGGGGCCCGGACAGCCGGGCCTCGTCCCCGGTCAGTTGATCGGCCACGATCCGCTCGGCCCGGGCCGCCAGACCCGGCGAGACGCCGTCCGGGAGTCGCTCGGAGAGCTCCAGCGACCCCAGGACCGTCCCCGGCGGCAGACCCACCGCTTCTTCCATGCTCGACGCCACGGCCCGGCTGCCGAGCCAACGGGTCACCGCCCGCCGAACGGCGACGATGACCGCGACGATCAGCCCCAGCGCCACCACGTCCAGGGCCAGCGGGCCGACGCTGCCGGCTCTCCAGCCGTCTGCCCCAGCCAGGGTCCAGGCCAGGACGAGCACCCCGGCCAAGGCCGCGACCGCCCACAGGACCCCGACCAGGTAGGCGTGGCGCACCAGGTGGCGCTGCACCCGATCGTGGGTTTCGGTGACGGATCCGGGCCGTGGGCTCATTGGGCGAACTGCCCCACCGCGTAGAGGTAGAGGTTGACGCCCATGCGCAGGGCGTCCTGCCGCACCGCATCCGGGTCGTCGTGGACGTCCGCGTCCTCCCAGCCGTCCCCGAGGTCGGACTCGTAGCTGTAGAACACGATCAGGCGGCCGCCGTTGAACATGCCCAGCCCCTGGGGCGCCGCTCCGTCGTGCTCATGGACCTTCGGCAGCCCGTCCGGGAAGTCGTAGACCAGGTGGAACACCGGGTGATCCGCGGGCAGCACCACCAGCTCCCGGTCCGGGAAGATCTCGGCCATCTCGCGGCGGAACGACTCGTCCATGCCGTAGTTGTCGTCGGCGTGGAGGAACCCCCCGGCCAGGAGGTAGTCCCGCAAGGCGTCCCGTTCCTGGGGACTGAAGCGCACGTTCCCGTGACCGGTCATGTAGATGTAGGGATGGTCCCGGAGCGCCGGATCCAGCGGCGTGACCGTGGCCTCGCGACGGGCGACGGGAAGTCCCGTCCAGTCCCGAATGGCGCGGAGCAGGTTGGGAAGCGAGGAGGGGTTGGCATACCAGTCGCCGCCTCCGTCGTACTGGAGTCGCGCGATGGTGAGCGTCGAATCGGCGGGGGCCGTCGGGGTCGTGGCCGCGCCGATGCCGTCGGATCCCGATCCGAACAGGACTCCGATCGCCGCGCAGGAAGTGAGCAGACGCTTCAACGTATCCAGGGTTCAGTCCGGCTTCTGGTCCGAGAACGCATCAGTCGTCCCCGGAATGAACGATCCGGTAGGCCAGGTTCTTTCGGAGTCCCAACCGCTCCGACACCTCCCGGACCACCTCACTCCCCCTCAGCCCCTCCCCCCGCAATGACACGGCCAGGTCCCGTGCCCGCGCCTCCATCTCCGCGTCGGTCGCGGCGGGAGCCGATGCGGGACCGATGGCCAGGGTGACCTCGCCTCTGGGAGGGTGCCGCTCGTAATAAGCTACCGCATCCGCCAATGTTCCGCGGAAGATCGTCTCGTGCATCTTCGTCAGTTCCCGCGCCACCGCCACCGGACGCTCGGGGCCGCACACGCCCGACAGATCGGCCAACGTGCGCTCGAGCCGCTGGGGCGACTCGAAGATCAGGGTCGTCATGTCCGCCTCGGCGAGTCGCGCCAGTCGCTCGGTCCGGTCCCGCCCCTTCCTGGGCAGGAATCCGAGGAACGAGAAGCGATCGGTGGGAAGACCGGAAGCCACCAGTGCCGCCAGCACGGCCGACGGGCCCGGCACCGGTACCACGGTGTGGCCGGCTTCCGCCACCGCGGCCACCAGCCGCCCACCCGGATCCGACACCAGGGGCGTACCGGCGTCGGAGATCAACGCCAGGTCGTCGCCCTGGTCCAGCCAGCCGAGCACCGTGGCTCGGCGTGCCTCTTCGTTGTGGGCATGGAGGGACACGAGGCGGGTGGTGACGCCCAGGTGGTCCAGAAGGACCCGGCTGCGGCGGGTGTCCTCGGCGAGGACGCGGTCGACTTCGGCCAGCACCCGGGCGGCCCGGACCGTGATGTCTTCCAGGTTACCGATGGGCGTGGAGACCACATAGAGCGAGGACATGGCCCCCAAAGGAACGACGCGGACCCGCCAACGCCAGAGCCCCGGACCGACAGAGGTCGACCCGGGGCTCGAGGTTGAGGCTTGGCAGCGTCTACAGGTGCTGCTGCACCTTCTGCTCGAGGTGGGGCTTGGGCACCGCGCCGATCACCGTGTCCACGTGCTGGCCGTCCTTGAAGAACAGGATGCTGGGAATCGAACGCACGCCGAACCGGCTGGTCACGCCGGGGTTCGAATCCACGTCCAGCTTGCCGACGCGGAGGCCCTTGTCCTCGTATTGGTCGGCGAGCTGCTCGAGGACCGGCGCCACCATGCGGCACGGCCCGCACCACGCGGCCCAGAAATCTACGATGGTCAGGCCGTTCGCTTCGGAAATCTCCTGACCGAAGTTCTGGTCCGTGACCGTGACGATCTTATCGCTCATCGGGTGTCTCCTGACTACTATCGTGGGGGTTCAGATCTATTCGCACCTTAGGCACGATCCATGTCTTCTCTCGAATTCGATCACGTAGCGATCGCGGTGCCTTCCATCGCGGACGCCACGGTCGTTCTCCAACGCATTACCGGCGGTTCTAGTTCCCCGATCCAGACCGTGGGTTCCCAGGGCGTCCGGGTCGCGTTCATGGGACCGGTGGAGTTCCTGGAACCGGTGGGACCTGAAAGCCCCGTCGCCCGCTTCCTGGACCGCCGAGGCCCGGGTTTGCACCACATCGCCTTTCGCACACCGGACATCCGGTCGGAAATCGCCCGACTGACCGAAGCCGGCTTCCAGCTCATCGACACCGAGCCCCGCCAGGGCGCCCACGGGCTGATCGCGTTCCTCCATCCGCGAAGCACCGGCGGCGTCCTCATCGAGCTGGTCCAGCGCCAGGATCACGCGCCGGCGGCGTCCTGACGGGGAGCTCCCCCGAAGGGTTCCTTGCCGGCGAAGTCGGCCCGATGGACCCGGGCCCGTGGATTATCGCGACGTGACCTGGTCCAGGGCGATCTCTTCGATCAGCCAGGAGCCGTTGTTCGACTGGACGACGAGGAAGGGAACGTCCTCGAACGTCTGCCGACCCTGCTCCATGGTCACGTTGACCCGCTGGGTGGGGTGGGTCCGTCCGGGCTCCCGGGTCTCGGCGCCGATCTCATAGTCGTCGTGCTGCAGGATCTCGGCGATCGCGGCCATCCGGAGCTCGATGTCCTCGCGGCGGCCCTCGATCGGACCGTCGTACGTGCCGAACAGCGTGGCCATCGTCTCCAGGTCCCGGGTGTTGGCGGCCTGGAGGAAGCGCTCCACGGTCAGCACCGGGGCCAACCCCGGCACGCCCTGCGCCCCGCTCGACGGCGAGCTCGAGACCTGCTGCGTCGAGCAGCCCCCGGCCGCAATCAGCGTTCCGACGACGGCGAGTGTACGTACCCAATTGGACGGGCGGCTCTTCACGATTCTCCTCACGGGCTGTCCGGATGAAGGCTGGAGGGTAGAGGCGGCGCCGGAGGCCGTCAAGGCACCCCCGACGCCACCGCGTTCCCTATCCTGCCGCGGCTTCCTCGGTCTCTGGTTCGGCCACCGGGACGGCCTCGACATCGGGCGCGGACCCGGTATGGAAGTCCAGGCGACCGCCGTCGCCGGGCACGATCCGTACGACCGTTCCCTCGGGCACCTCTTCCTCGAGGAGCCGGAGGGCCAGCGGATCCTGGACCAGCCGCTGTATCGCCCGCTTGATGGGCCGCGCACCGAACGCTGGGTCGTACCCCTCTTCGGCGATGAGGTCCTTGGCCCCGTCCGAAATCTCGAGCACCACGCCCAGATCCGCGGCAAGCGCGGCCAAGCGTTCCAGCTGCAAATCCACGATGGCCCGCAGCTCGTCGGCACCCAGGGGGTGGAAGAGGATGACGTCGTCCACCCGATTCAGGAACTCGGGCCGGAAGTATTTGTGCAGCTCTCCCTCGACCGTGGTCGCGACTTCCTCCCACGGTTTCGACCCACTCATGTCCAGGATGTACTGACTGCCCACGTTCGAGGTCATGATGATTACGGTGTTCCGGAAGTCGACCGTCCGTCCCTGGGAGTCGGTCAAGCGACCGTCGTCCAGGATCTGGAGAAGCACGTTGAAGACGTCCGGGTGGGCCTTCTCGATCTCGTCGAACAGGACCACGGCGTGGGGCCGCCGGCGCACGGCCTCGGTGAGCTGCCCACCCTCGTCGTATCCGACGTAGCCCGGGGGGGCGCCGATCAGCCGGGCGACCGCGTGCCTCTCCATGTACTCCGACATGTCCATGCGGACCATGGCCCGCTCGTCGTCGAACAGGAACTCCGCCAGCGCCCGAGCCGTCTCGGTCTTCCCGACCCCCGTGGGTCCGAGGAAGATGAACGAACCCATGGGTCGGTTCGGGTCCTGCAAGCCGGCCCGGGACCGACGGACCGCGTTCGACACGGCCTCCACGGCGAGCCGCTGTCCGATGACCCGGGCGCCCAGCAGGCTCTCCAGGTGGGTCAGCCGCTCACGCTCGGTTTCCATGAGTCGGTTGGTGGGGATCCCGGTCCATTCCGCCACCACGGCGGCGATGTCGTCGGCGTCCACCTCCTCTTTCAGGAACTTGCCCCCGGCCTGGAGCTCGTTCAGGTGTTCCTCGGCCTGCTCCAGAGCCTCCTCCATCGCGGGCGTCTGGCTGTACTGGATCTCGGCGGCCCGCTCCAGGTCGCCGGTCCGGGTCGCCCGTTCGGCCTCGACCTTCAGCTCGTCGATCCGCTCCTTGAGCTCCTGGATCCGTCCGATGGCGTCCTTCTCCGCCTGCCAACGGGCCTTCATGCCCCCGCTCTTCTCCTGTAGCTCGGCCAGCTCGCTTTCGAGGCGTTGGCGCCGTTCCACGGCGTGACGGTCGGACTCGTTGGACAGGGCCTGTTTCTCGATCTCCAGCTGGGTGATCCGACGTTCCACCTCGTCGATCTCCTGCGGCAGGGAGTCGATCTCGATGCGCAGACGGCTGCCGGCCTCGTCGATCAGGTCGATGGACTTGTCCGGCTGGAAGCGGCCGCCGATGTAGCGGTCGCTCAGCTTGGCCGCCGCGATGATGGCGTCGTCCGTGATCCGGATCCCGTGATGGACCTCGTACCGCTCCTTCAGGCCGCGAAGGATCGCCACCGTGTCCTCGACGGACGGCGGCGCCACGAAGACCGGCTGGAATCGCCGCTCCAGGGCCGGGTCCTTTTCGATGTGCTTGCGATACTCGTCCAACGTCGTGGCTCCGACGAGACGCAGCTCGCCCCGGGAAAGGGGCGGCTTCAGCATGTTGCCGGCGTCGACGGCGCCCTCGGCGGCTCCTGCCCCGACGATCGTGTGGAGCTCGTCGATGAAGATGATGTAGCGGCCCTCGGATTCGGTGATCTCCTTCAGAACCGCCTTCATGCGCTCTTCGAACTCACCCCGATACTTGGCCCCGGCCAGCATGGAGCTGATGTCCAGGGCCAGCAGCTTCTTGTCCGTCAGGGTGGTGGGCACGTCGCCCGCAATAATGCGCTGGGCCAGGCCCTCCGCGATGGCGGTCTTGCCCACGCCCGGTTCTCCGATGAGCACCGGGTTGTTCTTGGTGCGGCGGGCGAGGACCTTGATCACCCGGCGGATCTCCTCGTCCCGGCCGATGACGGGGTCGAGCTTGCCCTGCCGAGCCAGGTCCGTAAGGTCCCGGCTGTACCGCTCCAGGGCCTGGAACTTGTCCTCCGGCGTCTGGTCCGTGACCCGGTGCGAGCCCCGGACCGCGCCCACGGCCTCCAGGACCGCGTCCTTGCCGGCGCCGGCCTCCCTCAGGATCTGGCCCGCGTCGTCCTTCTCCTGGGTGAGGCCGATGAGCAGGTGCTCGGTCGAGACGTACTCGTCTTTCAACGCCCTCGCCTCCGCCTCGGCCGCATCCAGCGCCTTGGTCAGGGCCCGTGACAACCGGGGCTCGGAGCCGCCCGTGACGTTGGCGTACTTCTCGATCGCCTCATCGACCCGCTGGCCGATGTACAGCACGTTGACGCCCAGCTTCTGAAGAACGGGGGTGACGATCCCGTCTTCCTGTTGAAGCAGGGCCTTGAGCAGATGCACACCGCCGATCTCCGGATTCCCGCGGCTCCTGGCGTCGCCCTGGGCGGCCTGGATCGCTTCGCCGGCTTTGACGGTCAATCGATCATGACTGAGCATGAATGGCGTCTCCGTTCCCTATGATGATGCCAAACTGGCATGATTTGCCGATCTGCGGGTCCGGACTCGGCCACTCTGTCTGACCGACCCGGATCCTCGATTTTCGGGCCCCTAGAAGTACAAGAAGCGGGCCAGGATCGCCCGGGTAAAACCCCGGCGCCCGGGTCGGGCGGAGCGTGCCGATCAGGGATACTCAGCCTGCCCGCATGGTCCTTGTCGGCGCGGCGCGAGGCGGCGACGCGCCGGGCAACTCCCGGGCCCCTGCAGCACGCGCTCGCGCACACCTATCGACACCGTACCTGTGGAGCCCCGCCGGACGAGCTGGGGGGCCCGGGGGCATCGTGCCCCGGAACTCAGGGCAGGTCGCCCCCCCGAACCCGTTTCACCAACGTGCCGGCGGCGAGCCGGTCACCGGGCTGCATGCGGTTAAGTCGCCCGACTTCGGCGTCATCGATCGACGACGGGAATTCGCGCAGGAACTCCTGGAACGTCATGTCCCTGGGCACGGCGACCACGTCGATCCGGGCCGGCTCCACCGCGAGCACCGCCGCATTCGTCTCTTCGGCGAAGGAGTCGAGGGTGGCCTGAACGGCCCCGGCGTGGGTGGTCCATCGACTCTGCACCGCATACCCCAGGATCTGGTAGACCAGGCCGCCGTGGGCCACGTACGCCACGTAGCCCTGGAGGGGGCCGCTTTCGGTCTGGGCGGCAAACTCCGCCTGGGCCGCGGGAAGGCCGTTGTAGGTGGTCTCTCGCGCGTTCCGGCTGTCGACCCCGTCTTGCTGGAGGAACGTGTTGAGGGCCGCCTGTGGATCGGTGGCATCCGCCGCGACGCTCAACGCGATCAGCGCGTCGTCGTCGGGCGCCACGGAGCCCACGACCGTCTTCTGGTTGACGCCATTCCACCCGGACGGAAACCGGATCTGGAACCGCAGCTCGGGGTGCCGGAAGAGACTCCCGTCGAAGTACCCCTCCCTGGGGTCGGCGCCGTAGACCAGCCCGTCCAGGCGACGGAGATACGACGCCTCGTTGACGGTAGTGCCGTCGTAGTCCACGCCGCTGGTGGCCAGGACCCGGTCGATGTCGGCTCGACGGTTCTCGGGGTACGGATGGGTGAGCTGCCACTCGGGGACACGGTCGTTGGGCTGACCCGACGCCAGCGCCAGGGTCGACATCACGTCGCTCAGCTCCCTGGCGTCGTAGCCGCCCCGGGTCATGTAGCGAATGCCCAGCTCGTCGGCCTGGCTCTCGTCCCCCCGGCTGTACGTGAGGTTGATGACCGCCAGGCCCTGCTGCAGCACGCCCCCGTACTGGCGCACCTGCTCGCTGAAGACCATGCCGGCGACCAGCCCGAGCTGCTGTAGCTGCTGCCGGCTCATCTGGTTGGCCGAATGGCGAGCCGTGACATGGCCGATCTCGTGGCCGACCACTCCGGCCAGCTCAGCCTCGGAGTTGAGCGCCGCCATGAGGCCCCGGGTCACGTAGATGAACCCCCCGGGGATCGCGAACGCGTTCACCGCCGGATCGTCGGCGAGCTTGAACGACCAGGGGAGCTGGGGACGCTCGGACGTGGCCGCCATGGCCAGACCCATCTCGCTGACGAAGGCCTGGAGCTCCGGGTCGTCGTAGATACCGAAAAACGCCGCGGCCTGGGGGTCGTACTCCTGGCCCATGGCGATCTCCTGGGACTCGCTGACCAGGGAGAGCTGCCGTTGGCCCGTGGCCGGGTTCACCGCGCACCCCGAGACCATCAGGCCCAGGGCGGGCACGAGACCGGCATAGCCCCACCAGGCGCGGCGCATCGGGGCGTCCCGCTTGGTCAGGCTTCCCTCTTCTTCTTCACCATTCCGGCAACCCAGAGCAGCATGGCTGCGCCCACGAAGGCCGCTACGATGCTCCCAATGGTACCACCAAGGTGGACGCCGAGAATCCCGAAGACCCAATTGCCCACGAACGCGCCCAGAACGCCCAGGGCCGTGTTGCCCAGCACGCCGAAGTCCTCGCCCTTCATGAACTGGGCGGCGAGCCATCCGGCAACGAAGCCGATGAGCAGGAACCAGAGAAGCTGCATGATGTGTCGCTCCTTTTTCCGGTGGCGGTCGGTGGGGGTGACCGGTCGATCAGCCGCGCCCTGCGGCCCGATTCCGCTCGGTCCGACCCTGAAGAATGCCGAACTCCAGGCCGGATCGCCAGGCTCCCGGGGCCGGTGCGACCCGTGACGAGGGGGCGGGCCGGGATCGGCCGGCAACACCCGCCGGGTGCCGTGTTTGACAAGGTCTCCGCCGCCGATCCACCTTGGCCCCACTTCGCTCACAGTCGAAACGGAAGGGCCCATGGCCACCACCCCGACCGAGACCAAACGGAAGGGCCTCCCGCCCGAGGCGTACGAGGTCATTCCCGGCGATCAGTACCCCCCGTACGTGCCGGCCGATACGACGATGCCCGAGTTCACGCTCAAGGCGATCGTCATCGGCGTGATCCTCTCGGTCGTGTTCGGCGCGGCGAACGCCTACCTGGGGCTCCGGGTCGGTCTGACCGTCAGCGCCTCGATTCCCGCGGCCGTCATGGCCGTGGCGATCTTCCGGACCCTCCGCCGCGGATCGATTCTCGAGGCCAACATGGTCCAGACGGTGGGGTCGGCGGGCGAATCGCTGGCCGCAGGTGTGATCTTCACACTGCCGGCCTTGTTCATCTGGCAGCGGGCCGATCCCGAGATCGTGGTCGACCTTCTCCAGATCAGCGTCATCGCGCTGTTCGGCGGGATGCTCGGCGTGCTGTTCATGATTCCCCTCCGCTCCTACCTGATCTCCCGGGAGCACGGCAAGCTGCCCTACCCCGAGGGCACGGCCTGTGCCGAGGTGCTGGTGGCGGGCGACGTGGGCGGCAGCAAGGCGAAGATGTTGTTCGCCGGTCTTGGGCTGGGGGCCCTGTACCAGGCGCTGGCCAACGGGCGGGGACTGTCGCTGTGGAACGAGTCCCCCTCGTTCCCCCTTCCCCGGAAAGCGGAAATCGGCGGCGACTTCACGCCGGAGCTCCTGGGCGTCGGGTTCATCATCGGGCCCCGCATCGCCGCCATCATGTTCGGGGGTAGCGCCCTGGCCTGGTTGATCCTGATCCCGGCCATCAACATCTGGGGCGGAACGGACGTGGTGTATCCGGCCACCGAACCCATGGTCGATCTGGCCTCCGGCGACATCTGGAACAACTACATCCGCTATGTGGGGGCCGGTGCCGTCGGATTCGCTGGCATCGTGACCCTGCTCAAGTCCCTCCCGACGATCATCGAGAGCTTCAGGCTCGGCGTGAAGCAAATCGAAGTGGGGGGCTCGGACAGCGTCCCCCGGACCCAGCAGGATCTTCCGATCACGCTGGTGCTGGGATTGGCGATCCTCATGGCGGTGGCGCTGGCCCTGTGGCCCGGCGTCCCGGTCGGCTTCGTGGGCGCCATTCTCATCGTGATCTTCAGCTTCTTCTTCGTCACCGTCTCGAGCCGCATCGTCGGGCTGATCGGATCCTCGTCGAATCCGGTCTCGGGCATGACGATCGCCGCGTTGATCCTCACGTCGTTGATCTGGGTGGCCCTGGGCCTCAACGACGGCTCCCTGGCGTCGAAAGTAGCGGTGCTGGCCGTGGGCGCCGTGGTCTGCATCTCGGCGGCCATCGCCGGCGACGCGTCCCAGGACCTGAAGACCGGGTTCCTGGTCGGCGCCACGCCGAAGCGGCAGCAGTGGGGCGAGATGATCGGCGTGCTGGCGAGCGCTTCGGTCATGGGCTTCGTGCTCGTGGTGTTGAACGAGTCGTACGGGATCGGCACGGCGGACGGCCTGGCCGCCCCCCAGGCCACGCTCATGAGCCTGGTGATCGACGGCGTGCTGGAGAGCAGCCTGCCATGGGGCTTCGTCATCCTCGGCATGATCATCGCCGCCATCGTGGAATTCGGGCTCAAGCTGCCCTCGCTGGCCTTCGCGGTGGGCGTGTACCTGCCGGTGAGCCTGATGACCCCGATCTTCGTGGGTGGCCTCATGCGCCGAGCCCTCGAGAACAAGTTCGCAGGTCCCGACGGCAAGCCGGACCACACCGACAAGGAGTTCCAGGAGAAACGGGAACAGGGCGTGCTGTTCGCTTCAGGGCTGATTGCGGGTGCCGCGCTGGTCGGCGTTGCGATCGGGGGGCTGATCTACGGCGTCACGCGGTTCACCGGCGATCCAGCGGCGGCTGATGCATGGGTCTTCGGACACGGGTGGTCCGAGTTCGTGCCCTACTCGTCGGAGCTGATCGGCACCCTGGCGTTCGTGGCGCTGTGCTGGTTCCTCTGGCGTGCGGCAAACCAGGACCTGGTGGAAGAGTGAATCGCGGACCGCGCCGTCCGACGCCCCGGAGAACCGCCGGGGCGTTGCCCTGGATCGTGACGGCAGGGGTGTTCGTCGCCCCTGCCGCCTGCACCCCGCAACCGGAGGTCGTCGACACGATCGCCGCCGAGACCTTCGTGGACACCTACGTGGACCTGCGCATGGCCACGTTGCTGGCGGGCGTGGACCAGATCCCGCTAGCCGAGCGGGACCGCATCCTGGCCGAGCACGGCGTCGGTGAGCAGGACCTGCTGGACTTCGTGGACCTGCGCGGCGGTGATCCCGATTACATGCACGCGGTGTGGGACAGTGTCGAAGCCCGGATCGACCGACTGCGCGCGGAGATCAACGCCCCCGCGCCCGAGGGCTACACGCCCCCGGACTCCACCGGCTCCTGAGGGGCCCGGCCCGCAGTCCGCTTCAGTCCTCGACCTCGACCTTGATCTCCAATGCCTCCAGCACCACACCCGGACCTGCGGGGAGGGCGTCTCCTTCCGCCTCGATCCGGAAGCCCCGCTCCAGTGCAGCCTCGACGGACGTCAGGTCGAAGAGATCCCCGTCGGGATCGAAGACGGAGCGGTCGGTGATCCGGACCCCAACGCCATTGGCCAGGGTCAGGAGTCCCTCCGTTACGTCAGCCGAGGTCACGATGCCTTCGAACTCCACGAGGCCCGGGGCGTCGTCATGGTCGTCCTCGACCTCGAACTCGACTTCGATGGCCAAGAGGGCGCCAGCGTCGTCGGGCAGCCCTTCGCCCTCGGCTTCCACCAGCGCCCCCGCCGCCACGGCCTCGGCCACGGCTTCCAGGGAGGCGAGCCGACGGTCGTCGTTGCCGGAGTCCCGTTCGATCCGGGTCTGGTCCGCCATTCGGACCACCAGCCCCGAATAGAGGGTGAACCTCTCCGCAGCCACGTCCACGGTCCTCACGAGCCCCTCGAAATCGACCTCGCCCCGGGCCGCGTCGGTCTCCCGCTCCACCTCCGTTCGGCCTCCGACAACGTCGATCTCTATGTCAAGCCCGAGCATCGTGAGCACGGCCCGCCCCGTGTCCACTCCGGCCAGGTTGTCGCCATCGATATTCATCTCGATCTCGGGCTCCCTTGATTCGTCGTTCAGTCGGACCCGGGTGGCCACGAAGGTGGGGTCGCCGGGGTCCTGGGGCTGAGGCGGCGGCGGACGCTTGGCTTCGATGCCCGGTCGGAGTCCGGCGGACAGCGCGGCCTGCACCCGGGCCACGAAGGTGGCGGCGTCCATTTCGGCCCCGTCTCCTTCGTCGCGGAATCGAGTCGCCGAACGCGCCTCGATCTGCAGGCCGCCCAACTCCAGCGTCAGCACGACGCTCCCGGCGGCACTCTCCACGGCCACGACCGTGCTCTCGATCTTCTCTTCGTCGAACAGCTCGTCCGGTTCCTCGACCTCGACCTCCCGGGCCAACAAGGGGGCGCGAGGCGAAGCCAGTTTCACCTCGACCCTCGTGGGTCCGGAGGTCGCCGTGCTGTCCAGGTCTCCCAAGGAGATCGGGACGGAGAATGCCACCTCCTCGGGAACGGAGGGGGTCGAAGGGCCTGTGGGCGTGTTCTCGGAGTCGCAGGCGGTCAGGGCCAGGGCCACCAGGCCCACCTGAGGGAGTCGAGTCAATGTCTTCATGGTGTGAGCTCCAGGGGTCCGGAAGGGTCAGTCGAGGTGGCGAGGGGATTCCGCCTTGCGCCCTCTCCTCAGGCACCCCTCGTGCCAGCGGACGAGCGCGAGCTCAACTGCGCGTACTCCATACACTTAGAAGAGATCGTGCTGCGGAACTTCGGACAACGCGGAGTGTAGCGATGCGCTACACACTGCCTCTCGGGCGGACGCGGGCACTCCTCGAAACTCCCCCTCATGGCCCTCACGAAACCGGATCGCGACGCGCCGCTCCTTCAGGTGCTGCAGCACTCTGAGGCGTTCTCGGCGATCTGGTCGGATCTAGCCGCCGCACTGGGCTGCGGACTCGACGTGCTGCCGCCGGGAGAAGTACCGTCCCCGAGCAGGCGCCCGTTTGCGACCGTGATGGCGGTAGGCGGTGCCGAGAGCGAAGCGTTCCCGTTGCTGCAAGACCTCCGGGATCGGGACGTCGCCGTGGTCGGCGCTGAGCCAGACCACCGCCTGACCTCGGCAATGATCCGGGCGGGTGCCGGCGACTATTTCGCCCTGCCCGGTGACCTGGGCGCCCTCCACGCCTGGCTGGAGGAGCGGGCCGACGACGCCCGGGCCCGGGACCGCTCCAAAGCGTTGGCCGACCAGGAGCGTGACCGCTACGACTTTGCCCGCCTCATCGGGCGGAGCGAAGGGCTCGAACGGGCCCTATCCCGGGCCGCCCGGATCATTCCCAGGGGCTCGGCGACGGTCCTGCTCACGGGGGAGACTGGAACAGGCAAGGAACTGCTCGCCCAGGCCATCCACTACAACGGACCCCGGGCGGCCGCGCCCCTGATCGAGGTGAACTGCACCGCCTTGCCCGAGACCCTCCTGGAAGCGGAGCTCTTCGGCTACGAGCGGGGTGCCTTCACGGGAGCGGACGCCGCCAAGCCGGGCCTGCTCGAAGCGGCGCACGAGGGAACCCTCTTCCTCGACGAGCTGGGCGACCTCTCCCTCTCCGTCCAGGCCAAGTTGCTCAAGGCCCTGGAGGAGAAGAGGGTTCGGAGGCTCGGCAGCCTCAGGGACGTGGACGTCGATGTTCGCATAATCGCCGCGACGCACGTGGACCTGGCTGGGGCCGTCCGACAGGGCACGTTCCGGGAAGACCTGTACTACCGACTCAGCGTGCTCCCGATACACCTGCCGCCCCTACGGGACCGAGGAGACGACGTGCTGCTCCTGGCCGAGCACTTCAGCCTCGAGGCGGGCCGGGAGTACGGCGTGACCCTGAAGCCTCTTTCCGAGTCCACCCGCGCCGCCATCCTGCGCCATCCGTGGCCCGGGAACGTGCGCGAGCTGCGGAACGCGATCCATCGGGCGGTTCTGCTCGGCGACGGCGAATTGAGTGCTGATGAGCTGTTCCTGCCCGGGCCGCGGGAGATCCCTGCGGGAGGTGCCCTCCCGTTCCCTGCCACCATTCGGGAACTGGAAGTGGCGGCCGTCCGACTGGCCCTGGAGCAGACGGGAGGAAACAAGAAGGCCGCTTCTCACCTTTTGGGCATCAGTCGAACCCGCCTCTACCGGCTGCTGGAGCTGCTGCAAGAGGCGGAGGGCTCGGAGTGAGGTCCCACCGTGTGTAGCGCTACGGAACACCTGTCCCGTGGCTGGACGACCCGGCTGGGTCGAAATCGTTGATTTTTGGCGGTTTCCCGGGGGAACGGAACGTGCACGTAGATCGGCCGTCCTGACCCACGTGACACCTGAATCTGGAGACCCGATGTTGCTGAAGCGCTCGACGTTATTCTTAGCGGCGGCCCTCGTCCTCGGATGTGGCGACGATCCCGCGTCGCCCCAGGATCCGGACGCCCGCCCCCCCGAGGCCCTGAGCGTGGTGCGGTTCGACCCCGCCCTTTTCCCCGGGGCTCAGAAGTCGGTGAGCTTCTGGGCCGTCCGAGGCGAGGACAGAGAGGTGGAACTCCGGTACCGCGCCGAAGACGAGGACGATGAGTTCCTCGAGTTCGAAGTCGATGACGACGCGCTCCTTTCCCGCCCGGACGGCACGTTGTTCGCCGAGGGCGACTCGATTCTGATCACCATCACGGTGGACCCTCAGGGCGAGTTCCTCTTCGACTTCCAGCCGTCGGGCCTGCGCTTCAATCCCGACGAGCCCGCAGAGCTGGAGATCAACTTCCGACTCTCCGATCCCGACGCCAACGGCGACGGAGTGATCGACGATCGGGACCGGCAGTTCCTGGACGGCGTTGGACTCTGGCAACAGGAAACCGCCCAAACCGACTTCCAGCGTCTCCTGTCCGTTCGAGTCCGGGAGGACGAGCTCCGAGCCGAAGTACTTGGGTTTACGACCTTCGCGGCCGGGAACTGACTCCTCGTGCCTGAAGCAGGTTCTCTGCTGACCCGGGGCTGGGAGCTCCATCGCGAGCGCCGCTATGCGGAGCTCGCCGACCTGCTGGCGCCGGTCGCCGAAGACGAGCTGCCGGAGGAGCCCAGCCTGGTGTTCCTCTGGGCCGACACCCTTCGCCGGCTCGGCGACGGGCCCCGGGCGTTCGCTGTTCTCGAGGACCTGGCACCGTCATTCGACCGCTTGGGCAACGACCGGATCCATCGGCGCCGACTGCAGCTCCTCGGGACCCTCCACTTCGAACAGGGCCGCAATGACGAAGCCGCCCGTGTGTGGCGCCGACAGCTGGAGGATTCGGCGACCGCCGCCGACACGGAGTTCCGTGCCCGGGCAAACAACAACCTGGGGATCCTGTCCACGTTGGCCACCGAGTGGGCCCAGGCCATTTCCTGCTACGGACGGGCCGTGGCTGCGTATCAGCGCCTGGGGTACGCCCGGGGCCTGGCCCAGACCCACCACAACCTCGGCCTCACCTATCGGGCCATGGATCAGCCCGAGAAGGCCGCCGAACACTTCGACCGGGCGCTCCGCTACGCCGGTGTGGATAGTCCCGACGAGGTCGCGCGCTCGGAGCTGGAACACGCGCTCCTGCTGCTCTTCGAACGAGACCCGGACCTGGCGTCGGTTCGGGCGGCCAGGGCGCTGGAACGGTACGAGGCCTACGGCGACCGGGCCGGGGTCGGTGAGGCCGAGCGCGTCCTCGGTCTGGTCGCCCTGGGCCGACGAGACGAGCCCGAGGCGAAGCGGCATCTACGAGCGGCGGAGCGCATTGCAGAGGAGCTGGAGCTACCGCTGCTCGAGGCTGAATGCCTGGAGGGCGGCGCAGCCCTCGAGCGCTCCCGTCATCGTCCCGAGACGGCCGAGGATCTCGAGGCCCGGGCCGAAACCATCTTCACCCGCCTCGGCGCGTCGGCCTGGGGGCGCCATATCCGGTGGCGTTCTCGTCAGGTCGCCGGGTTGCCGAGCGCCTCACCCGAGGCCTAGGCGCTCGAACCGACTACCCTCCCAGAGGCACACCCGGGAAGTGGATGCCGATCCCCAGGCCCCGGCGGTCGCCTACGGTGGCTCCGACCCGGATGGCCCAGCTCTCGGCGAAGGCCACGTCGGCCCCGATGTCCACCGCCAGCCCCAGATCGAAGTTGTCCGCGGCTGATGGGGCCCCCATCAGCACGTCCAGGACCACCAGCGGCGTGATGTATGGGTTGAACCAGATGTCGGAAGCCACGATTTCGTAGGCGAACGAAGCCCCGACCGGCGCCGACAGGATGAGGTAGTCCCCGATCCCGATGCCCGCACCAGTCACCCAGGACACGTCCAGGGGGAAGTCCTGCGAGCTCCGATGGATCCACCCGCTGTAGTCGAAGGCTCCGAATCCCGCGAAATCGCCGCCTGCGCCTTCGCCCAGTCCACCCCTGAATCCGATGCTGCCCGGGGCTGAGTCCTGGCGCCAGATCACCATTCCGGCCAGGCCTTCGTACGGCTCCATTTCGGCCAACATGAAGCTGACCCCGGCCGGGGAATTGGGTGCGAGCAGAAGCGGTGCGGTCCAGCCGATCTGGGCCTGGGCGCCGGTGGGGATCATGGTCAGCAGGCCGAACAAGGCCCAACCGGCGATGTGCTTCGCGCTCGACACCTTCATGAGCTTCCCTTTCTCGGTTTGATGACGCAGCCCGGGGGCCCAGGGTCCGTCGGATTCCCGCCCTCTACCCATGATTGTCCCATGGGTTGCTGGCGCGGGTCCACCTCGGCCGCGAGCTTCTCGGCCCCATTCCCTACGTCGACACACTTCGTCAGGATGTACAATGGAGTTCCAACGGACGTTCAGCGCCGCGCCCTGGGAGGGCAAAATCGGGTACTGCCGGGCCCTGCGGCACGGCGACAGGATCTTCGTGACCGGTACGGCCGCCGTGGACGACGAAGGACGGGTCATGGGACGAAACGACGGGTACGCCCAGGCGCGACGGTGTCTGGAGTTGGTCGAGCAAGCCCTCGAGGACCTCGGCGGCAGCCTGGACTCGGTGGTCCGGACCCGCATGTTCGTGACCGACATCTCCCGGTGGAAGGACTTCGGTCGCGCCCACGGCGAGGTGTTCGCGGGTCGACCACCCGCGACGAGCATGGTCGAGGTGAGCCGCTTGATCCACACGGACATGCTGATCGAGATCGAAGCGGACGCCATCGCGGAGCAGCCACCGGGCGCCTGAGCGATCGGCCATCCCGTCATCGATCGGATGCCTCGTCGCCCTATTCCCACTCGATCGTGGCCGGCGGCTTGGAGCTGATGTCGTACGTGACCCGGTTCACACCCGCGACCTCGTTGATGATCCGGGTCGAGATGCGGCCCAGCACCTCGTGGGGAAACTGGTACCAGTCGGCGGTCATCCCGTCCCTCGAGGTGACGGCCCGGACCGCCACGACGTTCTCGTAGGTCCGGGCGTCGCCCATCACGCCGACCGACTGAACCGGCAGGAGCACCGCGAAGGCCTGCCAGATCTCGTCGTACAGCTCCGCTTCCCGGATCTCGTCCAGGTAGATCGCGTCGGCCTCCCGGAGCACGGCCAGGCGTTCGGGGGTGACGTCGCCGATCACCCGGATGGCCAGACCTGGACCCGGGAAGGGGTGGCGGCCCACGAACTCCTCCGGAAGACCCAGCTCCCGGCCGACCCGGCGGACTTCGTCCTTGAACAGGTCTCTCAGGGGCTCGATGAGCTCGAACGGCATGTCCTCCGGAAGCCCACCCACGTTGTGGTGGGTCTTGATGGTCGCCGACGGCCCCCCGGCGGACAGGGATTCGATGACGTCCGGGTACAGGGTGCCCTGGACCAGGTACTCGGCGCCGGTGCCTTCTTCGGTCGCGACCCGATCGAACACGTCGATGAACGTGTTTCCGATGATGATGCGCTTCCGCTCCGGGTCGCTGACGCCCTGCAGCGGCGTGAGGAACTCGTCGGCCGCGTCCACCACGATCAGCCGGATGCCCATGTGCTTGCGGAAGGTCCGCTCCACGCCCTCCCGCTCGCCTTTCCGGAGCAGGCCGTGATCAACGAAGATGCATGTGAGCCGGTCGCCCAGCGCCCGGTGGACGAGGGCCGCGGCCACCGACGAATCCACCCCCCCGCTCAGGCCGCAGATCACGTGGCTGTCGCCCACCCGGGCCCTGATCGCCTCCACCGTGTCCTCGATGAACGCCCCGGCGGTCCACGTGGGCCGGCATCCGCAGATTCCGAACAGGAAGTTGGAGATCAACTCGCCGCCGAGCTCGGTGTGGGCTACCTCGGGATGGAACTGGACCCCATAGACGGCCCTCGCGGGCGCTTCGAACGCCGCCACCGGAAGGGTCGCCGTGGAGGCCAGGGTCCGGTAGCCGGGTGGAGGGGTGTCCACGTGGTCTCCGTGGGAGCACCAGACCGTCGTCGTCTCGTCCAGGCTGAACCCGTCGAAGAGCTGGCCCGTTTCCGACACCGTGAGCGCCGCCCGACCGTATTCCCGGATGCCGTGCACGACCTCGCCGCCCTCCAGGTGCGCGATGAGCTGCATTCCGTAGCAGATGCCGAGCACGGGTACGCCTAGCTTCAGAAGCTCCGGATCCGCCGTGGGGACGTCGTCGTCGTACACCGAGGCGGGCCCACCGGACAGGATGATGCCGGTGGGCGCCCAGGCCCGGATCCACTCCAGCGAACGGTCGGGGGGATGGATCTCCGAATACACCCGCTCTTCCCGAATCCGCCGGGCGATGAGCTGGGTGAACTGGGACCCGAAGTCCAGGATCAGGATGCGGTCGTGGATCACGTCTCTGTTTCCCTGTCGGTTCGGGGATCCGAGGAGGCCCCTCCGGCGGATACCGGGGGAATCACCTCTCCGCGGATCAGGTCTTCCTGGGCGTCTCGCCGACGGACCAGGTGGGCCACCCCGCCTTCCACCATCACCTCGGCCGGCCGGAGGCGGGAGTTGTAGTTGGACGACATGGACGAGCCGTAGGCTCCGGCAGTGCGCACCGCCAGTACGTCGCCCGGCCGGGGCACGCGCATGCGACGGTCCAGGGCCAGGAAGTCGCCCGTCTCGCAGATCGGGCCCACCACGTCGACCACGGCTTCTT
>CAJIAX010000193.1_pt1 | contig 26552 bp, 20 predicted proteins | sample 9199251 | NCBI WGS metagenome assembly CAJIAX01 (sample SAMEA7708287, study PRJEB35096) | sediment metagenome | biome: marine neritic benthic zone biome [ENVO:01000025]; feature: sediment [ENVO:00002007]; material: shallow marine sediment [ENVO:03000034] sea grass bed [ENVO_01000059] ... | reverse complement strand
TCGGGCTGCCCTGTTTCGTGAAGATCTGGACGACCCCCGACGAGGCCTCGCTTCCGTACAGAGTGGCGGCGGCTGCGCCTTTCAGGACCTCCACCCGTTCGATGGACTCCCAGTTGATGTCGTCCAGCCTGGAGCCGAACGCCCCGCCGCGGCCGTTTTCCTGCATGTCGCCCGAGTTGTCGACACGGATACCGTCGACGTAGACGACGGGCTCGTTGGACATGGACAGGCTGTTGCTACCCCGGATGCGGAGGCGGGCGCCCGAACCCGTGGCCCCATCCGAGCTGAAGCCCACGACAGCCGGCTCCCGGGCCTGGATCATCTCCGAGAGCGACGTGAGGGGGGCGTCGACCAACTGGCTGCCGTCCACCACCGCGATCGTGTTGCCGAGCTGCTTCCGCTGGAACTCGCCGCCGGCGCCCGTGACCACGATTTCGTCCAGGTTGAACACCGTGGGCACAAGCTCGAACTGTACAGTCAAGGTGGCACCCGGCGTCACGTCCAGAGTCAGAGAGCGGGTGGAATGGGCGAGGTAGGTGGCCCTGACCTCGACCGCGCCGGGGGGAACGTTCAGGAGCTCGAACCGCCCCTCGCTGTCGGTGATGGTCCAGATCGGGGGCGAAGGCGACGCGCCGTCGATCTGGACGACCTGGATCTCGACGCTGCTGAGAAGCCGGGCGCTTCCCTCTTCGATCACGACGCCACGGATTGTCCCGGTCTGCTGGGCGTCCAGCGGGGCAACGACGGCGGACGTGACGACGGCGGCGAGCAGGCAGATGCGGGCGGTGTGCCCCGCCATCGAGCCTTTCGAGCGCACCGATGGTGGGCTCCGGCCACCACCCAGGATGTACTTCGATGGGTGCGGTCCCGTCGGGCTCCCCGCCGACGCCGATGGAGGTGGCGACCGGGGACGGGCCAAGCTAATCAGGATACCGTGTCCATCAAGATCGCCTTGGTACGGGGGAACCGCGGGCTCTTCAAGGCTACTGTCGGCCCGGTGGAACCGCAAAGCTTTCGAGATGCCCAACACCAAGGCCTTGGACGGTTCGTCTGGACGTCCGATGCCCCGAGCCTCCCAAACGGGGCCGCCGGCTCTTTAGTGGGGGCAACAACAGCGTCTACTACCAGGACTGGTTCATCGTGACCTGAGGCTGCCGAGGGCTCGGGGGCGTCGGCCGCGCCCGAGAGTTGTGGGTTCACGCGGAGGCCGTCGCCCCTACCGGTGCCACATGTCGTAGACGATCCGCCACTGGCCGTCGTCCAGACGCCAGGTGAGCAGGTAGCGGTCCGAAGTGGTCGTGTGGTCTTCGCCGGTCCGTTGGATCGTGCTGGACCAGGTGCCTACCTCGGTCACCGTTCCGTCGGAGACCCGGACCTCGTCTGGGATCATGCTGTGGGCCACCTGCCGGTATCCGTCCGGACCGGACGTGAAGTACCGGGCGATGGCATCCTCGCCCCGGATCTCGCGGCCCGGAGGCAGGAGGGCCCCGTCGGGTGCGTAGGCGTCGGCCACCGCGTCTCCGTCACCGTCGATCAGCGCGGCTGAGAACGCTGCCCGGAGATCACCCAGCGTCGCCTCGACCCCGGTCCGGTCGCCGGAGCGCTCAGACAGGTGGCCCAGGATGATCCGGGTAACGGCGTCGGACTCCCCCTCGGGCAACCAGTGGTCCGCACCCTCGAGGGCCACCAGACGATAGGGCCCGTCAACGAACTCGCCGGTCCGTTCAGCCGACGCCCATGAAAAGGCCACGTCGTCCGTCCCGAAGACGTACACAGTGCTCACTGTGACCGGTGGCGACGACGGTCCCGGCCCCGCGCCGGTCTGGCTCGGCTGGCCGAAGGCGGCCCGGTACCATGCCAGGGCGGCCCGCAGTGCTTCGGGGGTTCCCAATACGTCGACGTACGCCTGGGCGGCTGCGGGGTCGAGAGACGCGTACATGCCCCTGAGGCCCGCCGCGTCATTCGCCAGGAACCCGGCCTCGGCCCCTTCCGACGAAAACAGGTCAAAGTAGGAGCTGCGCTGGGACTGTTCCGAGTCGGGATCGGCCCGTTCGGCGGCCAGCGCCGAGATGTGGGGCGTCGACAGGACAGTCAGGGACCGAACCCGGTCGGGCGCCACGGCGCCCAAGACCCACACCAACGCGCCACCCCAGTCATGTCCCACCAGGTGGAATGTCGCGGCTCCCAGGGCGTCGGCCACACCGAGCACGTCTCCGACCAGGTTCGGAACGGCGTATTCAGCGAAATCGTCGGGGCGCGCACCGGCCGAGTACCCCCGCTGGTCGAACGCCACCGCCCGGTAGCCGGCCGCACCCACTGCCCTCAACTGGTCGCGGTAGGACAGCGAGGTCTGGGGAAAGCCATGGAGGAACAGGACCAGTTGACCGTCGGCCGGACCCGCTGCCAAGCCGTCGAATACGAAGTCGCCGACGGGGATCTGGATCTGTTCGAGACCGGCCAGCAGGCCGGAGTCGTCGGACTGGGCCACCAGACCCTCCGGAAGCAGGAGCGTAAGGCCGATCCAGGCCCCGATTCGAATGGATCGCCGGGCGAAGCCCTTCACCGACCCCGTGCCCGACCCTGGTCGCGCTGCTCTTCCAGCGCGGCCACGTCGACATCGTCGAAGTAGTCGGCCCGGCCCGGTGCGGCCACGTATCCCGCCAGCTCCCTGTCGAAGGCCTGCAGATCTCGCTGGCTCGCCTCGACCTCGTCGTCGGCGCTGGAGTAGACGATGTCACCAACCGAGCGACGTCCCAGGCGCAGCCGATCCCGGGCCCGGGCCGCGGCCAGGAAGGCCGACCGGATCCGGGGGAACCGGAAACGCAACGCTCCGGTGTCCGTGGCTACGACGTCGGCCTCGAACTCGGCGGCCATTTCGTTCATCTCGTCCCGGACCGCGTTGACCCCGGGGTCCTTGCCCAGCCCCTCGGCCACCGTGCGATAGGCTTCCTCCGGATCCACGGATCGATCCAGGAGCGCCCCTTCGAACACCGGCCCCTCGAGCAGCTTGCGCACGTTTCTCCGCTCCCTGGCGGCGTTCTCTCGCTTGAGCCGGAGACGCCGAACCAGGGGGACGCCGAAGAAGAACGCCGAGAACACCAGCGGTACCGCCACCAGTCCGATCCATGCCGCCGGGCCGCCGATGCCCAGAGCCGGAAAGATGAAACCGGGGGCGATGGCGGCGGCCAGCAGGTTGAAGCCGTTCAAGCCGGCGACGATGGCGTCGTCCTTCTTCTCGTTCCCAGTCTGCTCCAGGGGCCGCTCCAACCGGCGCCAGGCCGGCGGCGGCTCCTTGGCCGTCACCGGGCCGTGGGCGCTGACCATGAGCTCGGGGAACGTGTAGTAGATCTCTCCGTCGTCGGAGACCTTCACGTCGCCGTCGTACGCCCCCATGAGCCGGGCCATCTCGTCCTCGGCTTCCGGCAGGGTGCTGCCCGAATGCTGGACCAGCTCGGTGGCCGTGAGCACCCCGGCCCGAGACCGGATCAGCCGCACCAGGCTCCGGTCCTTCTGGGTCTGGGTGAGCTCGGGCCGATCCGGTCCGAACACGAAGGCGAACACCTTCCTGTAGAACGGGACCTTGTCGTCCTTACCCGCGTAGCGAGCGCCGTAGTAGTGCCGCCTCCGGCCGTAGCCGGGACTCCAGAACCACCACCAGATCGGGAACGGAATCCCGCCCCCGCGGCCCCGGCGCCCCCCGCCGAACCCACGGTTGTCGTCGCCCCTGGACATGATCGCCACGAACGCCGCAATGATCAGCACCACGAAGACCACGAAGTAGACCACCAGCATGAGCATGATCCAGACCTTGAACGCCTTGGTCAGGAATGCCTTCGCCCCTTCGCGGATCCGGGTCCAGGTTGACACGTGATCCCGACGGATCAGGCGCGGGTCGAAGCTGTAGACCAGGTCTCCGTGCTCTCCGACCTCCATGTGGCCCTCGTATCCGCCCAGCAGCTCCTTCAGCGTCAGCTGGGCGTCGTCGGAGGACAGGCCGGTGGCCTGAACCACGTCTCCCACCGTGGCCCGGCCGTCCATGCTCCGTAGGGCCGTGCGCACGGTGCGCTGTACTTCCGTTTCCGGTTGGAGCTGTAGCTCCGCCACCGCAGTATTCGACACGTTGTCTTCGATTCCGGCTTCTGTTGAGATCAGGCCGCCGAATCGCCGGAGACCTGATGAAGGTGCACGTCGGTCTGGGGGAACGGGAACGAAACGCCCGCCCCTTCGAGACCCTCTTTGAGGGCCCGGGTCAGCCCGAACCGTACGTCCCAGTAGTCTTCGCTTCTACACCACGGACGTACCACGATGTTCACCGACGAGTCGCCCAGCTCCGCCACCGCCACTTGGGGGGCCGGATCCGACAGCACTCGGCTGTCCGACCCCACGATGTTCTCGATGGTCCGCACGGCCAGGCTCAGGTCGTCGCCGTAGTCCACGCCCATGACCAGATCCACCCGTCGATTCTCGTTGGCCGAGTAGTTCTTCACGGTGCCACCCCATACCGCGGAGTTCGGGAGCGTGATCCGCACATTGTCCAGCGTGTTCATGACGGTCGTGAAGAGGCGAATCGCCTCGACCACGCCCATTGATCCCCCGGCCTCGACGGCATCGCCGACGCTGAAGGGCCGGAACACCAGCAACATCACCCCGGCGGCAAGATTGGAGAGCGTGCCCTGCAGGGCCAGGCCGATGGCCAGGCCTGCCGCACCGAGCACCGCTACCAGGGACGCGGTCTGAACCCCGACGACCCCGAGTACGGCGATGAGCACCATCGCCATCACCGTGTAGAATCCCAGGCTCGCGAGGAAGGGGATCAAGGTCTCGTCGATGTCGGCCCGGGTGAGACCCCTGCGAAGCATCGAGCGCACGAAGCCGGCGACCCAGCGGCCGACGATCAGCAGCACGATCGCGAGGATCACTTTGAGGCCCCACGCGGTGATCATGGGAATCACCATCTGCGTCAGTTGATCGAAGCTCATCATGTTCATTTCCCAGTCGGGTGGAGGATGGGAGCGAAATGTCGCGCCGGTGGGGACTCAGAGCGTCGACCGTCGTTCAGGGGGCCCCGGAGCCGTCCTGGTGTGCCGGGACCATTGGGTCAAGATAGATTGGGCCGCACGCTCCGCAATCGGTCCTTCCACCCCTCCCCGACATGCGCCTGCTCCTTTTGCTCGCGGTCTCCCACCTTTCCTGGGCCCCCTCCGTCGCGGCTCAGGACTGGCCACCGCCGGAAGAGCGCCTTCTTGACTGGACCGATCTCCAGTTCCCTGCCGATGAATATCGGGACCGACGGCAGGACATGATCGGGCGCCTCGCGACCCGAGGCGGCGGCGTCATGCTGGTGCCCAGTGGGGACGGTGTGACCCACGGGACCACGTACCGGCAGGAAGACGGGTTCAACTACTTCGTCGGCCTCGAGCTGCCCAACTCGATGCTCTTCCTGGACGCCGACGCGGGCACGTCCACGCTGTTCCTTCCCGATCGGGACTACCGGTTCGACAACCCCGACCGGCGCAACGACTTCCCCGGGCGACCGCTGGGAACCGACCCGAGCGTGGTGGAGCGGGCCGGGACCACGGATGCTCGATCCATCGACCAGCTGGCCGAAGCGCTGACCGCGCTGGAAGCGGAGGGTCGAACGGTGTGGGTCGACTTGGGTCGGGTCGGAGACGTGGTTCCACGGGCACCGGGGCTGGCGGGCGGCGTGGAGCCTCCAGACGCCCTGGTGCTGGCGTTGAACGCCGCGCATCCGGGATTGACCCTCGCCAACGCGTTTCCGGAGGTGGCCCGGCTGCGCATGGTGAAGAGCCCTCTCGAAATCGCGGCCATGCGTGCCGCGGCCGACGCCACGGCCGGGGCCATCGCACACGCCGCCCGGTCGGTCCGGGTCGGTGTGGACGAACGACGGCTCGAGGGTGCGTTCGAATTCGCCTGCAAGGAGGCCGGGTCACAGAGGCTGGCCTTTTCGTCGATCATCAAGTCCGGCGAGAACTCGCTGTGGCCGTGGCGTGTGCTCGCGGCCCAGTACGATCGCCGGAACCGTGCACTCGAGGACGGTGACCTGGTGATCTTCGACGTCGGCTGCGAGGTGGACTACTACGGCAGCGACGTGGGCCGAACGTTCCCGGCGAACGGGCGCTTCTCGCCCCGCCAACGCCAGATCCTCGAGATGGTGACGGGTGTCGCAGACGCCATCATCGAAGCGGTGCGCCCCGGCACGACCCTGGTCGAGCTACGGTACCTCGCCGAGGCGGCCATCCCGGCACCGGAGCGACGGCGAATGCAGACGGGTTCGTTCTACGGGCACCATGTGGGGTTGGCCGTCGGCGATCCGGCCCTGCTCGACGCGCCCCTGGAGCCTGGCATGGTCTTCACCGTCGAGCCCTGGTACTACAACCACGAAGAAGGCATCGCCGTCTTCGTCGAGGACCAGGTGCTGGTGACCGAGGAGGGAGCCGAAGTGCTGACCCGCGCCCTGCCCCGGGACCCGGCAGGCCTGGAGCGACTCGTCGCGGGCAACCCGTGAAGATCCGGACGTGTGGCGCACGGGCGTTGAAGGGGTGGACTTCCGGGCGTTGAGCGACTCGACTGACAGGCTGGCGGCGCAGCGCTGACAAGCGTACTGTCAATAGGCCGCGCTCAATGATCGCTCGGACGGACTCACGCCCATGAAACCCAAGAAGGTCGTGGCGCTCGAAGCCTTGGTCGACCAGTCCAGGAGCGTGTCTCTCGGACTCCAGGATGCGACGGACGAAGTCCACGCGGACCTGGATCTGAGTCCGGGCATGCGCTCCCTCCTGCGACACCTGGCCGTCCAGGGGCCGGCCACCGTTCCCGAGATCGCTCGGGCCCGGGGCGTGTCCCGCCAACACGTCCAGATGGTGGTCAACCGGTTCCGGGAACGTGGGCTGGTCAAGTTCATCGACAACCCCCAGCACCAACGATCCCGCCTCGTTCGCCTCAACAAGGCCGGCAAGAAGCTCGTCGCCGAAATGGACCGCCGGGAGCAGCACATCTGGCGCGTAGTGGATCTCAAGGTCAAACGCCGGGACCTGGAAGCGGCGGCCGGAGTCCTGTCACGGCTGCGCCGTCTCCTGGACAGCGAAGACTGGCGCAGGGCCGTCGAGGACAGCCGGGACTAGGACTTCGGCCAAACCACGCTAAACCGTCGCCAGCCGCCGGGCCTCGCCTCCACCGAGCGCCAGGCCGATCGCTGCCAGCAGGCTCCGGTTCTCCACCGGTTTCTGGAAGAAGGCGACCGCCCCGGCCTCCAGGGCCTGGGCCTTCGACGAAGCGGCGTCCCGGGCCGTCAGGACGATGATCGGCGCGTTGAAGGTGGAGAGACTCCGCCAACGCTTCATCAGCAGGAACCCGTCTCCTGCGGGTAATCCCAGGTCCAGGATGACCAGATCGGGGTCTTCCCGACGGGCCAGGGCCGTCGCCTGCACGCCGTCCCGGGCGGCCAGGGTTTCGTACCCGTTGGCCTTCAGGCGGATCAGCAGGCCGTGGAGAAGATCTTCGTTGTCCTCCACGACGAGAATGCGCTTCCGACTCATGCCGGACTCCTCTCTGTATCGGGCGCTCCTTCTTCCAGGAACGCGTTGATCAATCGTTCGACTTCCTTGGCCACGGCCTCCAGCCCGTCCTTTCGGGCCGGGTCCGTGGAGTCCTCCAATCGCAGCGACGATCGCTCGAACGAGGCTACGAGCCGGCTGTTCTCGAATGCCGCGATGCGATTCGACTGCCGGCGGATCCTGTGCTCCAGAGCGTCCGCGCCCGCCTGGTCCGCGACCATGGCCATGAGGAACACCGCACGGTGCTTCCTGCCGATGCCCTGGGGAAACAGCACGTCCAGGTCTGGGAGCGAGCAGCGCTCGAGGATGTCCCAGAATCGCTGCAGGGACGGCGTGTCCGAGTCCGCCAGGTTCGCTCCATCGGCTCGCTCGACCCCGATCTTGAGCAGGATCATGGTCTGGGCCGCCGACGGCGCCTGGCCGGACAGAAGCGGCTCCAGCACCTGGGCAACCGACAGGGCCGGCAGGGTGAACCAGAAGGTGCTTCCCTGTCCCGGCTCGCTGGACAGCCCGATGCGGCCGCCCTGGCGAGTGACCAGGAGGCGGCAGATGTAGAGACCCAACCCCAGTCCTGCTTTTCCGTCCGACGGACCGGTCCCGCCCTGGTACAGCCGTTCGAAGATCTGACGCTGCTGATCCGGTTCGATTCCGCACCCGGTGTCCTCGACCTCGATGCGCACCGAGCCGTCCTCGGGTTCGTTCCGCACCCGAATCACGATCCGACCGCCACTCGCGGTGCTCTTGGCCGCGTTGTCGAGGAAGTTGGTCAGGACCTGCTGCACCCGACCCGGGTCTCCGTGCACCCGAGGCAGATCGCGGGGCACCTCGATCTCCATGGCCAATCCTCGGCCCTTGAGCATGGGGCGATACGTCGCGACCACCGCATCGAGGGTCTTCGACAGGTCCATCCAGACAGGCTCGACAACGAGCTTGCCCGTCTGGGCTCGGGTCACCTCGAGCAAGTCCTCGATCATGGTCCGGAGTTGGTCCGTGTTCCGGAGGATCACCTCCACGACCTCGCGCTTCTCGTCGTCCAGGTCGCCGACGAGCCCGTCCAGCAGGATCGTGACGAATTGGTAGATGGCGCTCAGCGGAGACCGGAGCTCGTGGGAGACATGGCTCAAGAATCGGTCTTTGAGCTCGAGCTCGGTTCGCCGGGACTCCTCGAGCTCGGTCGTCATTCGCTGGCGCTCGATGGCGTACCGGATGGAGCGGACCAGCATCCGGGGATCCACGTCGCCTTTGACCAGGTAGTCCTGGGCGCCCTGGTGCACCGCCTCGATGGCGACGCCCTCGTCGCTGAGGCCGCTGAGGACGAGAACGGGAAGTCCCGGGCACTGGCCCTGGACCTGGGCCAGGGTCTCCAGGCCCTGACTCTCGCCGGGGAACGACAGGTCGAGCAGCACGGCGTCGTACGATCCGTCGGCCAGGAGCTTCAAGCCGTCGGCTAGACGCCCTGCGTGATCGAGCTCGACCGCGACCGCCGACTGCTCCCCGAACAGCTCACGGATGAGTCGGGCGTCGCCGGGGTTGTCTTCGATCATCAGGACCCGCAGTCCCTCGCGTCCGCCGGAGGCCTCGGGTCCGGAAGCGAAGGGGTAGGGTGGCGCGTCGGTCCCCGCCAGGAGCGGAGTCGTCGACGGCGACGCGGTCCGGGTCAGCGACGACATGCTCATCCCTGGGGCAGCAGTGCCGTGGTAAGCCAGAAGGCGTCGATCAGCCCCAGCACCTGCATCAGCTCGTCCAGGTCCGTGGGCTTCTGGACGTAGCAGTTGGCACCAGCCCCATAGCTCTCGTCGATGTCTTCGGGGGCTGCCGAGCTGCTCAAGATCACCACCGGAATCCTACGCAAACCCGGGTCGCCCTTGATCTCCGAGAGAACCTCGCGACCGTCCCGGCCGGGAAGGTTGAGGTCGACGAGCGCGAGATCGGGCTGGGGTCCCGGTGGCTGGGTGCCCTTCCCTTTCAGATAGTCGAGCGCCTCTTCCGCGTTCGCAGCGACGACGATGTCTCGACGATGTCCGCCCTGGGACAGACCTTCCACCGCGAGCCGCTGATCTCCGGGGTTGTCCTCCACCAGCAGCACCCGGATGGGACGATCCTGGGCGCCCGTCATTCGTGCACCGCCGGCAACGACAGGTAGAACGTCGATCCACGACCGGGCTCCGACTCCAGCTCGATGGCGCCCCCGTGGCTTTCCAGGACGCGCTTGGCGATCGCGAGCCCGATTCCGGTGCCCGGGTACTCGCCCCTGCCGTGGAGTCGCTGGAACACCTCGAAGACCCGTTCCTGGTGGTCCGGATCGATCCCGATCCCGTTGTCGGCCACCGAAATGATCCAGACGTCGCCGTCCCGATGGGCGCAGACCGCGACCCGGGGGGGCCGGTCGCCCCGGAACTTGATGGCGTTTCCGATCAGGTTCCTGAACACCTGGGCCAGCTGCCCCGGGTCGCCTTCGACCACCGGCAACGGCTCTACCAGGACCTGAGCCCCGGCGTCGTCGATGGCGAGCTGTAGATCGAACAGCACCTGCTCCAGGACCTGGTCGCAGGCCACGAGATGGAAGCCCTCTTCGGCACGGCCGGCCCGGGAAAAGGCGAGCAGGTCATCGATCAGGACCTGCATGCGTTGGGCGCCGTCCACCGCGTAGTGGATGAACTCGTCGGCATCCGCGTCGAGCTTTCCCTGGTACCGCCGCTGCAACAGCTGGCAATAGCTGGTCACCATGCGCAGGGGTTCCCGGAGGTCGTGTGACGCCACGTAGGCGAACTGCTCCAGGTCCTGGTTCGATCGTTCCAGCTCCTCTTCGGTCCGCTTACGTTCGGTGATGTCCAGAGTGATCACCATACCAGCGACGATGTCTCCGGCCTCGTTGCGAACCGGAACGTTCTGGGTGTACAGCACGCGATCACGGAAGGGCATCTCGGCGACGATTTCCTCTCCGGCCAGCGTCGCCCGATACTGGTCCGCGACCACGTCGGCCACGCCCTCGGGAAGGGCCTCCCAGACGGTCTTGCCTTCGAGCTCGCTCTGCTCGAGGCCCACGTCTTCGAGGGCCGCACCGCCTGCGATCCGATACCGAAGATCCCGATCGAACAACAGGACGGAACCCCCGGGGAACGAGTCGGCGAGGGTGCGATAGAGGGCCTCGCTTTCGAGCAGCTCCTGCTGCTGTTCCTTGCGACGCGTATCGTCCTGTAGGTGGACGACCAGGTGCTTGGGTGCGCCGGACGGTGCCCGGATGACGGAAGCGGACACAACGAGGTGCAGCACGGTGCTGTCCGGACGGGTGAACCGGATTTCGCGCCGATCCGGCCCGGAGGCGTCGATCAGCCCTGAGATCCAGGTCCTTGCCGCGAGGCGCTCGCGCTCGTGCACCGACTCGTTCCACGAGTGGTCCACCAGGGCGTCGCGGCCCTGGTCGAGCAACTCGCACAGGGCGTCATTGACCTCGATCCATCGCCCGTCGGGCGACACCAGGGCCATCCCCAGGGGAGCGCCGTAGAAGGCGCTCGTCATTCGGTCCCTCGTCGTATCTTGCTCCTGCTGCACCACACCCATGGCGCCGCACCCTTTCTGACCCTCTCGCCTTCGTTCGCCTTCTCGCGCCGGGACGCACCCCGACGTCGTGCCGAGGGCACACTGGTCGGATGAGAGTCTCGGCAGCCGGGGGCGAGCGCTGAAGCAAGTGTTTCTCTATATTGGCCCGCCGTAGGCACTTCCTGGGTGCCGCCGCGGCGGGTGCGCCACGGCCGAGCGCCTCGATCCACCCACTTCGGAACCCCTGATGAAGCGAATCCTCGTAACCGGCGCGGGCGGGCAGATCGGCTCGGAGCTGGTTCCGGCCCTGCGAAGCCGCTACGGCAATGCCGCGGTTCTGGCCACCGACATACGGGCGCTGACCGACGGTCCCGTGGCCGACGGTCCGTTCCAGGTGCTGGACGCCACCAAGCAGGACGCGCTCGCCGCGGCGGTGATGCGGTTCAAGGCGGACACGATCTACCACCTGGCCGCCATCCTGTCGGCGGTGGGGGAGCGCGACCCCCAGCTCGCCTACCGGATCAACATGGGCGGGCTGCTGAACACCCTCGAGGTGGCCCGGACGTACGGGTGCGCCGTGTTCCACCCGTCGTCCATCGGCGCGTTCGGGCCCGGCACCCCACCGGATCCCGCGCCCCAGGACACGATCCAGCGTCCCACGACCATGTACGGGGTCACCAAGGTCGCCGGGGAGCTGCTCTGCGACTACTACCACCAGCGTTTCGACGTGGACGCCAGGGGAGTGCGGTACCCGGGTCTGATCTCGCACATCGCCCAGCCCGGCGGGGGCACCACCGACTGGGCCGTGGACATCTTCTACCAGGCCGTCGAGCAGGGACGGTACACGTGCTTCCTCGCGGCGGATACCCAGTTGGATATGATGTACATGCCCGACGCCATCCGGGCCGCGATCGAGGTCATGGAAGCCGATCCGGACCGTCTGGTGCACCGCAACGCGTTCAACGTGACGGCCATGCAGCTGAGCCCCCGGCAGCTGGCCGACGAGATCCGGACCCACATTCCGGCTCTCGAAATCGACTACGACGTGGATCCGGTGCGAGAGGGCATCGCGCTGTCCTGGCCCCGGCGAATCGACGACTCCGCCGCCCGGGCCGAGTGGGGCTGGCGTCCCGAGTACGACGCTCCCAGCATGTCCGCCGACATGATCGAACACCTTCGAGCCCGACTGGGCTGAGGAACCGCCACAGGAGATCCAGATCCATGCCGATGGACCGAATGGAACAGGTGCTGACCGCCCACGTCTCGGGCCTCGAAGAAGCCGGAACCGCCAAGGGGGCCGAAGCCGTCGTCACCGAGGTGCGCCGGGCCAGCGGGGACCGGGGCCCCCGTTTCCTGCTAAAGGGCGAAGGGAACCGGGAGTTCCTCCGGATGAACTCGAACTCCTACCTCGGCCTGGGACTACGGGACGACGTCATCGAGGCCGAGGAAGCCGCCGCGCAGGCCTTCGGCGCCGGCCCGGGGGCGGTGCGCTTCATCAGCGGCTCGTACTCCGTTCACCTGGATCTCGAGGCCCGGCTTGCCGCCTTCCATCGCCGCGAGGCCGCGATGATCTTCTCGTCCGCCTACGGAACGATCCTGAGCACGATCGTGCCCCTGGTCACCCGGGACACGATGCTGATCAGCGACGAGCTCAACCACAACTGCATCATCAACGCCATGAAGTTGGCCCGGCCCGCGGGCAAGGCGGTCTATCCCCACCTGGACCTGGCCACCCTCGACCAGCAGCTCGAAGACGCGAAGGGCACCGCCAAGCGGGTCCTGGTCGTCACCGACGGCATCTTCTCCATGCGAGGGGACCACGCGCCTCTGGACGAGATCATGGAGATCTGTCGCCGTCACGACGACGGGTACGAGGAAAACGTGGTCCTGGTGGTGGACGACTCTCACGGTGTAGGCGCCTTCGGCGAGACGGGCCGGGGCGTAGAGGAGTACACGAACTCCCCACCGGTGGACGTCCTGGTCGGTACCCTGGGCAAGGCCTTCGGCGTCAACGGCGGCTACGTCACGTCGAGCGAGTCCGTCGTTCGGTTCCTTCGGGAGAGCTCGATGATGTACATCTACTCGAACCCCATCACCCCCGGCGAGGCCCGGGCCGCGCACCGGTCGCTGGACATCGTCGACTCCGAGGAGGGGCGCGCCCTCCTGGAACGGCTGCGTGGACTGACGCGCCGATTCGAAGAGGGGCTGGGCCGGGTGGGCATCGAGACGATCCCCGGCGAGCACCCGGTGGTGCCGCTCATGATCCGGGACACCGCTCGGACCCGGGACCTGACCCGCTACCTCTACGACAACGGGGTGCTCGTGACCGGTCTTGCGTTCCCGGTCGTACCCAGGGGCGACGAGGAGATCCGCGCCCAGGTCAACGCCGACCACACCGAGGCCGACATCGACCACGTGCTCGACCTGCTGGCGGCGTATCCCGGGTAGGCCAGGGCACATCCCCCTCGTTCTCAGGCCTATCCAGGAGCGTCTCGGGCCCGTCTCGCTCGTTTGATCCGCTACTTCTTGCCGGAAATCATTTCTCGACGGCCGCGGGTCGGCCCGGGGAAGCAGAGCTCGAATCCGCGGAATACGGGGCGAATCCAAGGTAAGGAGCTCGGGAGCGGGAGCGGTACGCACCTTGCTCCATTGCTCGCGCCGGCGCCCCCCGCTGCCCGAGGATTGGATGTTCAGTGTCGAAGTCTGAAGCGCTCCCGACAATCCCCGATCGTACCGGTACCGGTACCGACCCGCAGGGCGCTGCCCGTGCCCCTCTGCAGACCGTGCCCGCCGCCGTGCCGGGAGCGGCCACTGGGCACAAGGCCGGATCACCGCCGCGTCAGGTCGACCCCCACCTCCACCACGTGCGCGAGCACCTGGAGCGCCTCAAAAACGGGGTGACCCACCACGACCGGCCGGACCTCGTATATCTGGGCGAGGCCGAAGACGACTTCTTCTGGGAGCTCATCGGTTTTCGCCTCACCGGGCACCCGTCGCTGGTTCTCGGCGCGGTGCGCTTCCACCGCCTTCAGCTTCCCCGGGTGGAATACGGGCGGGAATCCCTGGCGTCGTTCCTCACGACTCCGTCCACCGGCCTCGGCGGCCTCGCCGCCGTACCAGGGGCGTTCCCCGTGCTGCTGCCCCGGGCCCACGAGACCATTCCCCGATTTCTCCGGGGGCTTCGAGCCGGGCGTCGGCCGTCGCCCGTCTACCTGGAGACGATCCAGATCGAGATGGCGTTCGACCTCAGGCTCAGCAGCCCCGCCGCCGTCGAGGCCATGAAGCGGAGTGCCGCGCCCCTGACGGCCCATCTGTTCCGCACCTCGAGGGGTCACGTGTTGCGGGGCCATTCCCACGGGCCCCTGGATGGACCCAACCGGAAACAGCGGTTCATGGCCATCCGCGACGTCCAGCAGCTGACCCCTGCCGGTCGCACCCCCCTGCCCGAGCTGGTGCTGAACCGTTCGTTCGTCACGCTGTTCACGGGAATCCAGGACCGGGAGACCGACCTGGCCGCTGCCAACTGGGTCCCGTTCTCCGCCGGTTCGGCGAGCAAGCGCCACCTGCTCATCGGCTGAAGTACGGGGCTCCCACCCAGCCCGCCACGGAGGCGCCCACGCCATCGGACCCCGACCGTCGGCGGACCGGGTTTCCGGTGTTTCCAAGCTCCACCGATTCGATATGAAACCATATCGATATGGATCCGTAGTGAATTCCACGTTGGCCCGGATCGAGCCGTCATCCGACCTGGAAGGAGTGCTGCGATGCCCCAGAGCGACGCGGATCGCGCTGCCGCGATTCTGCCCCTCAAACCCACCTGGTTCCACATTCTGCTGGCTCTGGCCGACGACGCCCAACACGGGTACGGCATCCGGGCCCATGTGGAAGGGGAATCCGGGGGGCGCATCCGGCTCTGGCCCGCCACCCTGTACGGAACGATCCGGACCCTGACCGACGAAGGGCTGATCGAGGGACTGGACGGCGACGCCCACCCCGACGACGACGCCCGGCGGCGGTACTACCGACTGACGCCGTTCGGCAAGACCGTGCTCCGGGCCGAGACCGACCGCCTGTCCGCCCTGGTGCGGGCAGCTCGGGCCACAAGCGCGCTGGGCTGAACGGACCCCGCGAGAATGACGCCCCGATCCGGCCGTTCCAGGCCGACCATCGCCGCCTACGAGCGTCTGACCAGACTGCTCCCTCGGACCTTCCGAGAACAGTACATGGCCGAAGCCGCGGCGGACTACGAGAACATGATCGAACACGCCCGCCGAACCCGGGGAACCCTGGGCGCGGTCGTGGCGACCTTACTGGGATTCGCCGACCTGGTCCGGAGAATCCCGATGGAACACTTCAACGAATGGCGAGCGAACAGACGCTTCGTGCCGGGCCCGAACGGCCCTACGGAGCCCGTTCGCCCTGGTGCGATGGAGACGACGATGACGATGTGGAAAGAGGTGCGCCAGGCAGCGCGGACGTTGCTTCGCAGACCCGGCTTCAGTGCGATCGCCACGACGACGCTGGCCCTGGGCATCGGGGCCACGGTGACGATCTTCACGGTGGTCAACGCGGTGCTGATCCAGCCCCTGCCCTACGCCGACTCGGAGCGGCTGGTGGTGGTTTCACACCACGCCCCGGGTCTGGATCTTCCGGAGCTGAACAACTCGCCCGGCACGGTCAACCTGTACCGGGAGCACGCCCGAAGCTTCGCCCAGTTCGGCGTCTTCGGCACCGGGTCGCTGAACCTGCTCGTCGACGATCGGGCCGACCGGGTGGAGCTGGCGTTCGTGACCCCGAACATGTTCGACGTGCTCCAGGTCGGCCCGCTGTTGGGTCGGCGATTCAACGAGGCCGACGGCGCCGAGGACGCACCGAAGACGATCATCCTGAGCCACGCCGCCTTCCGCGGTCGGTTCGGAGGAGACCCGAACGTCCTCGGGCGGTCCGTCCAGCTCGACGGCGACGCCTTCGAAGTGGTCGGGGTGATGCCCGAGGGTTTCGCCTTCCCCACCCCGGAGGTGATCGGACTCGTGCCGATGTACGTCGATCCGAACGGTGCGTTCGGCGAGTTCGGCATGAACAGCCTCGCCAGGTTGGCGCCGGGCGTCAGCCTTGCCGCGGCCGAACAGGAAGCCGTCGACCTCCAGAACCTGATCCCGGAGCTGATTCCGGACATCGAGCAGGTGTTCCTCGACCAGGTCGGCTGGAGCGCCTCGGTGTCGCGGTACCGGGACCGCATGGTGGGCGACGTGGAATCGGTGCTGTGGATCGTGCTGGGCACCGTCGGCTTCCTGCTCCTCATCGCCTGCGCCAACGTGGCCAATCTGTTTCTGGTGCGGGCGGAATCGCGACAGAAGGAGCTCGCGATCCGGGCCGCCATGGGAGCCGGTAGGGGGCGTCTTGCGAGCGGCTACCTTTCCGAGTCTCTCCTGCTGGCCCTGGCCGGAGGTGGGCTGGGACTCCTGCTCGCGGCGTTCGGCGTGAACGCGTTGGTCGCGGCCGGACCGGCGGAATTGCCCCGGCTGCACGAGGTCGGCATCGACGGGACCATCATCGCGTTCTCCGCCGCGATCAGCCTGCTCGCCGGTCTGTCGTTCGGCGCGATCCCGATCGCCAGGTACCTGGGCAAATCGTTTGCCCGTGTCCTCAGGGACGGCGGTCGGGGGACGACGGTGGGCAAGGAACGGCACCGGATGCGCAATGTGCTGGTGACGCTCCAGCTGGCCATGGCACTCGTGCTGCTGGTGGGCTCCGGGCTGATGCTCCGCACGTTCGCCGAGCTCCGGGCCGTCGATCCAGGCATCGAAGCCGAAGGCCTGATGACCGTGGACCTCAGTGTGGGCGACGCCCAGGACAATGCGGCCCGGGCTCGCTTCTACCAGGAGGTGATCGAGCGGGTGGCCGCCCTGCCGGGGGTAGAGGGGGCCAGCGCCACGACGTCGCTCCCGGTTCTCCCGACCAGCACCAACGGCGGCTCGTTCTACGTCGAGTCGCGGCCCCGCACGGACGAGGAACTGCCTCCTGTGGCCATGTACGACGCCGTGGCGCCGGACTACTTCCGGGTGATGGGCATTTCGGTGCTCGAGGGACGAGGCATCGAGCGGGCGGACCACGAAGAAGGGCGCCCCGTGGTGTGGGTCAGTCGGGCGTTCGTCCAGGCCCACCTGCCTGACGGCGCCCTGGGCGAACGGATTCGCTTCGACGAAGCCGAACCGTGGCTCGAGGTCGTGGGCGTGGTGGGCGACGTCCGCAACTTCGGGCTCAAGGAAGACGTCCGCCCGGTGGCCTACCTCCCGATGCACATCCAGGACATGGCCCGGCAGGAGCTGGGGCACATGGCGGTAGTCGCACGAACCGACGGCGACCCGGCCGCCCTCACGCCGAGTATCCGCCGGGTGGTGAACGAGGTGGACGGCCGCGTTCCGATCACCGACTCCCGAACGATGTCCGAGGTGGTGGCCGCCTCCATGGCGGACACGTCGTTCACGATGGTCCTGCTCGGGATCGCCGCGGGGGTGGCCCTTCTGCTGGGCGCGGTGGGGATCTACGGCGTAATCGCCTACGTCGTGAGCCAGCGGACCCGGGAGATTGGGGTGCGGATGGCCCTGGGCGCCAGGAGCGAGGACGTAAAGGGGATGGTGGTCCGGCAGGGGCTGAAGGTGACCACGGTCGGTGTGATCCTGGGCCTCCTCGGTGCCTTCGGCCTGACCCGGGTCATGTCCAGTGTCCTGTTCGGCGTGTCTGCGACCGATCCGGCCACGTTCGAGCTCGTCCCGTTGACCCTGGTCGCGGTGAGCGTTCTGGCCAGCTACATCCCTGCCCGGCGGGCCTCGCACATCGATCCCAACGAAGCTCTGCGAGCGGAATGAGCGAGGTGGGGCGCGCCGGAGTTCTGACGCAACGCTGTCAGCCTCCCAGGGCCTCGATCAGGGACTCGGAGGCCGCCACGACGTCGCTGGCGGCAGGCGCAGGCCCCTCGAGGGCGTGAGTCACCGCATCCAGGGCTTCGCTGGCGCCGGGGCTCAACGTGGAGGCGTCCTCCAGCTCGAGACCGGCGTCGCCCAGACGGGCCAGCAGGTCGGTGTCGTTGCCCAGCGCCGCGATCCGGACGAGCCCGACCCACCGTCCCAATCGGACCCGATCAGGGGTCAGGAAGGTGGTCAGCTGGCCCTGGGCGTCCGATGCCATCCGAGCGGCCTCCACAACGTCCGATCGGGCGGCCTGGGCCACGGCGCGGTACTGAAGCACCAGGGGTTGGCCTCGCTGAGCCTGTCCGGCCAGCGTCTCGAGCTCGGCGGCCAGATACGCCGCCGCCTCGGACCGGTCGGAGACGAGGGCCACGTCGAGGTCGATCGAGCGGACGCCCATGCGAAAGGCCAAGTCGTCTTCGTCCAGGCGGGACGTCCCGGCACCCCGCACGACGGTCCACGCCTGCACGTCCCACGATTCCGGTAGGGATGCCACGGCGTTGGGAGCCAGAGACCCGGCGTCGAGCACCGGAGCCTCGCGGAGCACCGTGTAGGAGACGAGCAGGGCCAGTCCCGCGGCGATGGCGACAGGCACCCAGGTCGGTAGCCTGGTCAGGACAGGGGCCTGGGCATCAGAAGACCCGGTGTCGCCGTCCCCGGAAACGACCACCAGCTTGGGCCCGTCGGATTCGCCGGATGGCCCGAGCTCGAGGGCGTCGTCTGCGTGACGGGCGGGGCTGTTCCCTTCCGCCTCGGCCTCTTCCAGCGCCTGGCGGTGACCCAGGGCCTCGACGAACAGGTCGTACGCGTCCGGCGACTCGCCCAGGGTCCGGATCACCCGTTCCCGTTCGCGGTCGTCCAACGCGCCGTCCAGAAAGGCCGCGATGGTCTCGAGGTCGAGGTCGTTCGTGTCCATGGTCCTCGTGCTCATGGTCCGACGCCGGACTGCCATGGAGCCGCGGGCAAGACCGGCGCCCGTGCGCGCTCCGTCACAATAGACGGAACCATGATGCGCTTTTTCCTTGTCTACTCCACCGCTCCGGTGGAGCCCCCCTCACCCACAAGATGGCGACCTGCACCGGGCTCCGTCCAATCGCGCCCCGCCCTCTCGAAGTCCGCGAGCTCGTCGGTCAGGAGAGTGCGCCGTGTGCAGGTGCTGCTCACCGGATCGTGTTGAGCCTGGCGGCGAGGGTGGGGTTCTAGCGGGCTCCCGGTGGCTGAAGTCTACTCGGCGAGGCGCCGGGACAGTCTCCCCAGCGCGGCCATCAAATCCGGCTTGACGTCCAGGACCGGCCGCATTGGATCGAGACCCCGTTCGGCCATACGGCCGGGCAGCGTCTCGATCGTATGGAGCCTGGGGTGCAGGGTCTCGTCCACCTCGTCCCAGTCCAGAGGCGCGGACACCGCGGCTTCCGGGACGGGCCGAACGCTGAACGGCGCTACGATGAGCTGGCCGTGACGGTTCTGTAGGAAATCGATGTACACCTTGCCGTCGCGCTGGCTGATGTTCCGGGTGATCGTGGCGATCTTCGGCAACTCCGCCACGGTCACGTGGGCCAGCAGATGGCCCAGGGTCCGGGACTGCTCGTACGTGCACTGACGACCCATGGGAATCAGGATATGCAGTCCGCTGGAGCCAGTGGTCTTCACGTAGGTCGGTAGTTCCAGGTCGTCGCACAGATCCTTCAGGAACCGGGCCACCCGCACCACGTCGCTGAAGGGCGCGTCCTTGGGGTCCAGGTCGACGACGCACCAATCCGGCTTGCCCAGTGTCGCCACCCGGCTGTTCCAGATGTGGAGGGGAATCGTGGCCATGTTGGCCAGGTAGAGCAGCGATTCCTTGTTCTCCACGACGAAGTAGTTCAGCTCCCGCTCGCTGGACTCGCTCCAGACCGTCACTGTTCGTAGCCACTCGGGCGCCCACCCCGGCGCGTCCTTCTGATAGAACGACTTGCCGTCGATTCCGTCGGGATACCGGGTCAGGACCACGCAGCGGTCGTCCAGGTAGGGCTCGATCCAGGGCCACACGGCATCGTAGTAGTCGATCAGGTCGCCCTTGGTGAGCCCTGAATCGGGCCAGAACACCTTGTCCGGGTTCGTGAACGGGACCACCCGCTCCTCTTCCCCCGTGACCTCGGCGGGCTCGGCCAGCTCCCGCTTCGGGTCGTCCAGGTGACAGTCGCTCGGGGGTTTGTCGTCCCGGATTCCAAGGAAGACCGGATGCCGGAGCAGGCCGTCGTCGGTGAACTCCTTGAAGCGGACCTCGATGACCGTGTCGGGTTCGATCCAGCGGTGCGTGTCGGCTTTCGGCGCGGGGCCCGCGAAGGGCGGGTCATCGATCTCCGCCGCCTCGAATCGGGCCCGGAGATCTTCGAGTTGGGCCTCGTTGAACCCGGTGCCGACCCGCCCCACGTAGATGAGCTCGTCACCGTCGAACTGCCCGAGGTGGAGGGCGCCGATGCCCCTCCTGGGCCCCTTGGGCTCGGTGAAGCCGACGACCACGAAGTCCGAAGAATGGTCGGCCCGGATCTTGAGCCAGTCTGTGGTGCGGACGCCCCGGTAGGTGGACGCAGCTTTCTTCGCGACGATGCCCTCCAAGCGCATCTTTTCCACGTGGGCGAACATGGCCTCGCCCTGGCCGGCGATGTGGTCGGAGTAGCGCAGGGGTCCGGTGGTCGGAAGCAGCCGGCGAAGCAGGTCCTTTCGCTGGAGCAGGGTCAGCCCCCGGGTGTCGTAGTCGTCGAACCCCAGCAGATCGAACAGGTAGATGGTGGCGGGCAGCTCCACGGCGGCAGTCGCCACCGCCGACTTCTGGGTCAGGCGTCCCCGGCGCTGCAGCCGCGAGAAGCTGGGCAGGCCTTTGGCGTCATGGACCACCACTTCGCCGTCCAGGACCAGGTGGTCGTAGGGCAGCAGCCCCACGGCCCGGGCCACTTCGGGGAAGGTGTCCGTCAGGTCGTTGCCGGCCCGGGACCACAGCCGGACATCGGCGCCATCCTTGCCCACGATAAGGCGGTACCCGTCGTACTTGATTTCGTAGACCCAGTCGTCGTCGGTGAAGGCCGCCTCCCGAGCCGTGGCGAGCATGGCCTTGGCGCCCTTGCCCTCCACCCGGTCCTCTGGCGCCCCCAGCGCAACGAGCTCGGCCCTCAACTCGGCGGCCCGGCTGACCCCCTCCTTCATCTCCTGGACGGTGATGCCCGAATAGATGGAGTCCTGGGGATAGTCCTCGGTGCCCTCTTCGCTGGCGTGCCCGTCCCGCTCCTTGATCAGGAGCCAGTCCTCCTTGGTCTTCACCAGGGTCCAGACGCCGTGGAGCTTGTAGCCTCGGAGCTCGAAAAGGAGCTTACCCTTCTCCATCCCCTCGTCCGGGTCTTCCAGGGGAATCCAGATGCCCTGGTCCCAGACGATCACCGCCCCGGCTCCGTAGCTGCCTTCCGGGATGAAGCCTTCGAAATCCGCGTAATCCAGGGGGTGGTCCTCGGTGTGGACCGCCAGGCGCTTGTCCTGGGGATTCGGCGAGGGCCCCCGTGGGACCGCCCACGACCACAGCACCCCGTTCCACTCCAGGCGGAAGTCGTAGTGCAGTCTCCGGGCGGCGTGCATCTGGACCACGAAGCGTTTGGCCCCGTCCTGGACGACGGACGTGTCCTTCGCCCCGAATGGCTCGGGGGTCGCCGAAGCGGATCGTTTGGCGCGGTAGGCTTCGAGGCGGTCAGGCATGGGGCCAAAAGGAACCGGTGGGGTCGGGCTTGTCGAGGCCGGCGAGTCTGGGCACGGGACGCCCGGCGGAGGCACCGACCGCACGCCGGGCGGCACTCCCGGTGACCCTGCGGCCGACTCATCAACGGGATTCCTGCCCTTTCGGGCGCTTGAGGGTCACTCCTCGGACCCGGTAGATTCCCAGCCATGTCCGAACCCAGCGATCCCAAGCGCCGCTACGGCGAAAAAGAGGTGGGCCTGATCCTCAAGCGGGCCACCGAGCTACAGCAAAGCGCCCCGGAACCCACGGAAGGCAGCGGTCTCACGCTGGCAGACCTGGAAGAGATCGCGGCCGAGGCCGGCATCGATCCTCGTTACCTCCGGGCCGCCGCCGGCGAGTTGGACCGAGTGGGCCCCACGCCCGAAGGCGTCGAGAAGTGGCTCGGCGGCCCCGTGGTGGTCGAGCTCGAGCGACGGATCGATGCCGAGGTGTCGCCGGACGACTTCGACCTTGTGATCGAGACCATCAGCCGGGCTTCGAACGGCCAGGGACAACCTGGCGTCATCGGGCGAACGCTGACCTGGACGCTGTCGGACCCGAACAGCCAGCGCTACCTGCAAATCACGGTGAAGTCCCGGCAAGGCGAGACGCTGATCCGCATGGAGGAGCGCATGCACCAGCTCGCGGGCGCGTTTTTCGGGGGCATCATGGCCGGCGGCGGACTGAGCGTGGGTCTGGGGGTTGGCGTCGGTGTAGGCGTGCCTCTGGGTCTGCCGATCTTCGCCACGATCTTCCCGTTCGCGGCCATCGGCGGCTCCTACGTCCTCGCCCGGCACTTCTTCGGCCGTTCGTCGAGGAAGCGACGGAAGACCCTGATCCGCCTGATGGACGAGCTGACGGAGCTGGTCGAAGAAGTGGGGGTCCGGACCACGCGACTGGACGAAGGCCCGGCCTAGCCCAGACTCACCCCTCGGGTGCTCCCGTGGGGATCCCCACCCAGACCCACAGCACCGTGTCCGCGGGTTCGCTCCACTCCACGTCCACCTTGACCTGAACCGTGGCCCCGGCCTCGTACGCCACCGGCACCCGCTCGCCGGGGCGAGCGTCGGCGTCCACGACGGTCGTCTCCGACCCGCCCGTCAGGTCCACCACCTTGATGGACCATTCGCCCCGGTGCACGTCCGAGATCTGGAACCAGCCTGCCACGGCCATGCCCATGGTCGGCACCGCCGGCCCCAGGTAGCTGCCTCGACCGTCTTCGATGGACAGGGACAGCCAGGTTCCCCCGTCCCGCATGACCTGCAGAAGCTGCTGCATGGTCTGGGCCTGGGCGTTCTCGGGCGTGGCCAGCGAGCCGCCGCTCATGAGAGCAAGGAACAGCAACGCGGTCGCGAAACCGGGCCTGAGACGGCACCGGGCAGGCCACAAACGCGCCAGCGCCGAAGTAGAAAGGGTTTTCCTTCCGGGGGTGTGTCTTTGCATCTTTCTGGATACACCTCTCGCCCGTCGGGGTGCGCCGTCCCGCCCGCACCCCGTTTCGTGCCCCTCGAACCCCCGGTTTGACATGGCTCCCAGACCCATCGCCGCGTCCACCATCTCCTTCGGATTGGTTTCGCTGCCCGTGAAGCTCTACTCCGCCTCCGAGTCGAAGCGGAAGGTCTCGTTCAATCTACTCCATGAGAAGACCGGCAATCGCCTCAAGCAGCAATACATCGATCCGGAAACCGGCGACATTGTTCCCCGGGACCAGATGATCAAGGGATACGAGTTCGCAAAGAACCAGTACGTCACGTTCGAGCCCGAAGAGCTCAAGGCCGTCGAACAACCCAAGACGGACTCGATCGAGATCACGGAGTTCGTGCCCACCGATCAGGTGGACCGGATCTACTTCTCCAAGGCCTACTATCTGGGGCCGGACCGGGGCGGCGCACGGGCCTACCGCCTGTTGTCGGCGGCCCTGACCGAAACCGGCCGGGTGGCGATCGCCAAGTACGCCACCCGGGGCAAGCAGTACCTGGTCATGATCCGCCCCTTCCAGGACGGCCTGTTGATGGAGCAGCTCCACTACGCCGACGAGGTCCGGGCGTTCGAAGACGTGGATCTGGAGGAGGGCGAGGTGAGCGAGGCCGAGCTCCAGCTGGCCCGGCAGCTCATCGATCAGGCCGCCAGCGACACCTTCGACCCCAGCGCCTACAGCGACGAGGTCCGGGCCCGCATGCTGGAGCTGATCCAGCAGAAGGTCGACGGCGAAGAGATCACCGTGGCCGCCGAGGAGCCGCCCCAGACCCAGATCATCGACCTGATGGCCGCGCTGAAGGCCAGCCTCGAGGGCGGCGACGCTGGCGCGGCCGAGGCGGAATCGGGAACGAAGAAAGAGAAGAAGGCGGCAGCGGGTTGAGCCCCCCGACGGTCAGTTTCGCCGACGCCACTCCCTGACCAGGTCCAGGACCCGGCCCACGTCTTCGTCGTTGTTGTAGAGGTGGAAGCCCATCCGTAGCACGCCCCGGCGCACGGCCATCACCACGCCGTGGTCGGTCAGATACTCGTACAGCGACGCAAGCACCGGATCGTCGGTGGTGTCGTGCCGGCCCGCGCCCGCCTCACCCACGGCCACGATGTGCCCCAGGTCCGGCCCGAGGCCCCCAGCCATGGGGAGCCCCTGTTCGGCCAGGCCCTCGGCCAGACGTCTGGCCAGCCCCCTGGCGTGGGCCTCGGTGGCGGGCAGGCCGACGTCCTGGAGCACGCCCATTGCCGCCTCGGCCACGGCGAAGCCCAGGTAGTTGTAGTTGCCCAGGTCGAACCGCCGGGCCCCTGCCGCCAGGGGAATGTGATCCGTGTGCAGCAGGGTCTCGTGGCCCCCTGTCATGGTGCCCACGCCGTACCGGGCCAGCGAAGCGGGGTGGATGGACTCGGCCCGCTCCCGTCGCACGTAGAGAAACCCCGTCCCGTAGAACCCGCCCATGGCCTTCTGCGCCGCGGTGGCCAGGGCGTCGACGCCCATGGCCCGGACGTCGGTATCGATGACGCCGACGGACTGGGCCGCGTCCACCAGGAAGAAGGCGCCGTGGATCCGGCATGCCTCTGCCAGCGGCGCCGTGTTCGTCAACAGGCCGGGCGAGAAGGTGACCGTGGGCACCGTGACCAAACGGGTCCGCTCATCGACGGCTTCCGCCATTCGCTCCGTGGGCACCCGGCCTCCGTCGGGCGGCACCATCCGCACCTCCACGCCCAGGCGCTCCCGCTGGCTCAGCCAGGGATACACGTTGTTCGGATGCTCGAGCTCCGCGCAGATGACCACGTTGTCGCCGGGCTGCCACGGCAAAGACGTGGCGATGAAGCCGATCCCTTCGGACACGTTCTTTGTCAGGGCGATCTCGTCGGGGTGGGCACCGACCATCTCGGCGAAGCGCTCCCGCGTCCGCTCCACCGTGGCCTGCATCTCGACCTTGTCGCCCCCGGTCTCGACCCGGGCGTCCACGTAGCGCCGTGCCACGTCCCGGGCCACCGTGGACACGAGGCCCTTCACCGAGACGTTCAGATAGATCGCGTTCGTTGAGCCGGGAAAGAGGTCCCGGACCTCGGCCGGCGTCATGACGCGCCCTCCAGCTGACCCTCGGACTTGGTGATCAGGATCGTGCCGACCATGTCACCCATGACGTTGGTGGTGGTGATGCCCATGTCCACCAGACGATAGATGCCGCCCACCAGGGCCGCGATCTCCAGGGGAAGGCTGAAGGCCTGGACGAAGATCAGCGCGATCACCAGGCCACCGCCTGGAATCCCGCCGGAACCCTCGGACAGGAGCAGCCCGACGATTACGATCGTGACCTGCTCGGCCAGGGCGAACTCTACGCCGGCCGCCTGGGCCGTGAAGAGCAGGACCGCAGCCAGCATGATGCTCGTGCCGTCCTTGTTCACCTGGGCGCCCAGGGGAAGCGTGAACGAGTAGATGCCCCGAGGCAGCCGGAGGCGATCCTCGGCCACCTCCATGGCCACCGACAGGCTCGCCAGGGAGCTACACGTGGCCGCTGTCGTGGCCCATAGGGTCCCGGTTTCGCCGAAAAACCACCGGGGCGAGCGCTTCGCGACGAACCAAAGGGCGGTCAGGTACAAAACCACCATGACCAGCAGGCCGAGCCACACGCCTCCGATGAACTTGGCCAGCGGACCGAACACCTCGGACCCGTACTCCCCCACCGTGGCGGCGGCCAGGGCTCCGATGCCCAACGGACCGAGCCTCATCAGCAGGTCCACCAGGCCGCGCAGCAGCTCGGCGACCAGATCGAAGCCCTTCCGGAGGGGCGCCCTGCGATGGGCCGGCAGCAGCAGCGTCGCCACGCCCAGTAACACGCTGAACACAACGATCTGGGCCACGTTTCCCTCGGCGAACGCCTGGAAGACGTTGGTGGGCACCAGGTCGAGGAGGATCTGTCCCACCTGGGGCACCTCGCCGAAGGTCTCGCCCACGTCCTCCGTGAGGGCCATGCCCCGGCCGGGTTTCAGGGCGTTCATGACGGTGAGGCCGACGATCAAGGCCAGGGTCGTGGTCGACAGGTAGTAGACCACGGTCTTGGTAGCCAGGCGACCCAGGGCGGTCAGGTCTGTGAGCCCCGTCAATCCCGCCAGCAAGTTGAAGAACACCAGGGGAATCGCCGCCATGACCAGGAGGCGGATGAAGACCTCGCCAAGGGGTGCGACAACGAGGGCCCGTTCGCCGAAGACCATTCCCGCCACACCGCCGATGACCATCCAGATGAGGATCCGGAG
>CAJIAX010000075.1_pt1 | contig 27340 bp, 23 predicted proteins | sample 9199251 | NCBI WGS metagenome assembly CAJIAX01 (sample SAMEA7708287, study PRJEB35096) | sediment metagenome | biome: marine neritic benthic zone biome [ENVO:01000025]; feature: sediment [ENVO:00002007]; material: shallow marine sediment [ENVO:03000034] sea grass bed [ENVO_01000059] ... | reverse complement strand
TATCCATTTCTTTGTCATTCTCTAGGTCCGGTGCGCCCCTTTGTGTAACGAAATGGGCGAGCGCCGCGTGCCGTCCCGACAGGGAGGGCCCGCCGAGGTCGAGCCTGGGGACGTCGCCGCCCCGTCCGAAGGCGTCCGACCCTAGAGGACCGACTTGGTGAACGGCCGGGGCGCCCTATATTTCCCGGCGTGATCGCCAACGAACTCCCACCCGACCCGTCGTGGAACCCGTAGGCGCCCCGCCGATTCAGGCCAGGCGCCTCGTCACGCGTTCCATTCCGCTGGCGGACGTCCGACCCGAGGCCTTGCTGCGGCTGGACTCCGCCTCGCCTCGGGGGTTCTGGGCCAGAGGTGGGGCCTGGGTGGCCCACGTCGGCGCCACCGCCACCATCCGAATCGACCGTTCCACGGATTCGCATCCGTACGAGACCGTGTGGCGGCACGCCGCGGCGATTCGGCAACCGGGTGGGTCGGATCTCCATGCGTCCCGGTTCTACGGTGGTTTCGCGTTCCGGGAAGACCACCGCCCTTCCGGGATGTGGGACGGATTCCCGGCCGGGCTCTTCGTCATGCCCGCACTGGAGCTCGCCGGCGGATCCCGGGGCACGGAGCTTCGGGCCCAGGCGGTGCTCGAGGATTGGCAGGACCCGGCGAAGATCGAGGCGCTGCTGGACGCCCGATTGGAGGAAGCGAGCGTCCGTCTGAAGGCGACGAGCTCGCCTGATCGCGCACCGGACTCGACCGCCGGGGGGAGCGTAGCCCGGGCCGAACCGGCGCCCGGGGATCGGGCGATCTGGAACCAGGTGGTGACCGACGCCCTGGACGCCATCGACTCGGGGCGCGTCTCCAAAGTGGTTCTGGCCCGAACCCTGGACGTGAGGCCCGACCGGGCGCTCGATCCCGTCGACGTGGTGCTGGCCCTGTGGTCCGAGAACCCCCGGGCGCACGTCTACCTGTTCGAGCCCCGGCCCGGGGCGGTGCTGGTGGGCGCCGCGCCGGAAACGGTCGCCACCGTCTACGGGCGCGACTTCCACGCGACCGCGGTGGCAGGGTCCGTTCCCAGAGGGGAGTCCCCGGAGGAGACGTCGGCCCTTGCCATGCGCCTCCTCTCCAGCGACAAGGATCTGCTGGAGCACCGCTTTGCGGTCGAGGACATGGTGGCCCGGCTCGAGGGCATCGCCGAAGAGGTCGGCTCGGAGTGGGAGCCCCACGTGATCACGCTGTCCCGCATCCAACACCTGGAAACCCGCATCCGGGCCCGGCTCCCGGAGGGATGCACCGTGCTGTCAGCCCTCGAAGCGCTGCATCCGACCCCAGCGGTATGCGGCTTGCCCAGGGACGCGGCGTTGGCCTTCATCCACGACGAGGAGCCCTTCGACCGGGGCTGGTACGCCGGGCCGGTGGGCTGGTTCGATCTGGACGGAAGCGGCGTCTTCGCGCCGGCCCTGCGTACCGCGGTGGGTCAATCCGGGACGTGGCGTTTGTTCGCCGGGGCCGGGATCGTCGCGGGCTCGCAGCCTTCCCTGGAGTGGGAAGAGACGGGCATCAAGTTCGAGCCCGTGCTGAGGGCGCTGGCAGCGAGCGAGCGGGCGTGACCGGCGCCAGGGCCACGGGCGTGTGGGCCGCCAGCTTCCTCGACGAGCTGAATCGGGCTGGCGTCGACACGGTCTGCGTGGCTCCGGGCTCCCGATCCACTCCCCTCGTGCTGGCGGCCGCTTCCCAACCGGGTCTTCGCCTCGTCACCCACCTCGATGAGCGGTCGGCCGCATTCTTCGCGTTGGGGTTGGGGAAGGCGTCGGGCCGTCCGGCCGCCGTGATCACCACGTCCGGGACGGCGGCCGCGAACCTCCTTCCCGCTGTGGTCGAGGCCTCCCAGGGCGGGGTGCCCCTGATCCTGTTGACCGCCGATCGCCCCCATCGCCTCCGGGGCGCCGACGCGAACCAGGCCATCGACCAGACGCACCTCTACGGACGGTACGTGCGGCGGTTCGTCGAGGCGGCACCCCCCTCCGACGACCCCGCGGCGCTCCGGCATCTCCGGATCCTGGCCGACCGGGCCGTCGCCGACGCCACGGGATCGGATCCCGGTCCGGTGCACGTGAACTTCCCGTTCGACAAGCCTCTGGAGCCCGCATCTCCGGCGCACGTGCCGGGACCCGCGGAGGGACACTCCAGTGGAGAACCCCTGACACGGGTGGAGTTCGCCCACGAGACCCCGTTGGACGACCAGGCCGACGCCTGGACCACGATGCTGGCCGGGGCCAGACGCCCGCTGATCGTGGCCGGGTACCAGGTGCAACCCGGGCGCACGGGCCCGGCGATTCTCGGGCTGGCTGCGGCGGCAGGGGTGCCGGTCCTGGCCGACCCCCTCTCGGGCGCTCGCTTCGGACCCGGGCGCGGGGCCGCTCGCATCGGATCCTACGACCTGTTCCTGCGAGACCCCGAGGTGGCGTCGAGGCTCCGGCCCGACCTCGTGATCCGTCTGGGCGCGTCCCCCACGTCGGGACCCCTCGTCCGGTACCTGGAGAGCCACCGGGACGCGGTCCAGGCGGTGGCGAGTGGGGGAGGGCGGTGGAAGGACCACGAGGCCCTGGCTTCCCACTATTACGTGGGGGACGTAGGGGCCCTGGCGGAGAGCGTCGGGGACCGGCTCGAGGGCCGTGGGGTGGAGGAAGGCTGGACCGAACGCTGGGAGCGGTTGGACCAGGCCGCGGCGGAGGCGACGCGCCCTGCGAACGAGCCCATGAGTGAACCCAGGGTCATGACGGGGGCCCTGGCCGCGGCCGTCGCCGGCGGCGCGACCCTCTTCGTGTCCAACAGCATGCCGGTCCGGGACCTGGACGCGTTCGGCGGGGTCGGCGACGAGGCACTGGATGTGGAGGCCAACCGTGGGGCCAGCGGCATCGACGGGATCGTGTCCACGGCGGCGGGCCTGTCTCTCGGAAGCGAGGCGCCCCTGGTGTGCGTGCTGGGCGACCTGGCGTTCTACCACGACATGAACGGACTCCTGGCCACTCGGGAGACGGGCGTGGCGGTGACCTACGTCGTGGTACACAACGACGGAGGCGGCATCTTTCACATGTTGCCAATCCGGGAATTCGACCCGGCGTTCACCGCCTATTTCGCCACGCCGCACGGTCTGGACTTTCGCCACACCGCCGCTCTCTACGACCTTCCGTACCAACGAGTGGCCACGGCCGGAGAGTTGGACGAGGCGATCACCCGGGGCGTGGCCGTCGGAGGAAGCCGGATCATCGAGGTCCGCACGGACCGGGAAGACAATCGATCGTACCGGGAGCGGGCCGCCGCGGCGGCGGCCGCAGCCGTGACCCGGGTATTGAATCAGGAACCACAGGAATCCACGGAATGACCAAACCCGACTGGACGCAGGTCAAGGAATACCAGGACATCACCTATCACAAGGCCGACGGGGTGGCGCGCATCGCGTTCAACCGTCCCGAGGTACGGAACGCCTTCAGGCCCGAGACGCTGTTCGAGCTCCAGGAAGCGTTCATGGACGCCGGCGAGGACACGAGCATCGGTGTCGTGCTCTTCACCGGGAACGGGCCCGCCAAGGACGGCAAGTACGCGTTCTGCGCCGGAGGCGACCAGCGGGTCCGGGGCCACGGCGGGTACGTGGGCGGAGACGGGATCCCCCGTCTCAACGTCCTGGAGCTCCAGCGCTACATCCGGAACATGCCGAAGCCCGTGATCGCGCTCGTGGCCGGATACGCCATCGGCGGCGGTCACGTGCTGCACGTGATCTGCGACCTCACCATCGCCGCGGACAACGCCGTCTTCGGTCAGACCGGACCCAAGGTCGGCAGCTTCGACGGCGGGTACGGATCCTCGTTCCTGGCCCGGATCGTGGGTCAGAAGAAGGCCCGGGAGATCTGGTACCTCTGTCGGCAGTACGGGGCCGAAGAGGCCGAGAAGATGGGCATGGTCAACAAGATCGTGCCGGTGGAGCAGCTGGAAGAGGAAGGCTGGATCTGGGCCCAGGAGATCCTGGAGAAGAGCCCGCTGGCCATTCGGTTCATCAAGGCGGGCATGAACGCCGACGTGGACGGCCAGACCGGTCTGCAGGTGTTGGCCGGCGACGCGACGCTGCTCTACTACATGACCGAGGAGGGCAGAGAGGGCAAGGAGGCCTTCCTGGAGAAGCGGAAGCCGGACTTCCGGCAGTATCCGTGGCTGCCGTAGAGGCGTCCCCGGAACGAATCACCCCCCTGCAGGCGTGGGTCATGGCCAGCCGGCCCAAGACCCTGCCGGCGGCGGTCGCGCCCGTCCTCGTCGGAACCGGGTTCGCGATCGCCGCTGGCGCCTTCGCGCCGCTCCCCGCTCTGGCGGCCCTGGTGGGCGCCACCTTGATCCAGATCGCCACCAACCTGGCCAACGACTACTACGACTTCGTTCGGGGCGGGGACACCGAGGAGCGGGTGGGTCCGACCCGGGTCACCCAGGCGGGTATCCTGCGCCCGGAGGTGGTCAAGCGGGGGATGGTCGTCGTGCTGGCCCTCGCGCTCCTGGTGGGTCTCTACCTGATCGCCGTCGGCGGGTGGCCGATCGCGGTCATCGGATTCCTGTCCCTGGTCTGCGCGGTCGCGTACACGGGCGGTCCGTTTCCCCTGGCGTATCACGGCCTGGGCGACGTGTTCGTGATGATCTTCTTCGGCTTCCTCGCGGTCGGAGGCACGTACTGGGTCCAGGCCCTGGAGCTTCCAGGGCACGTGCTGCTGGCCGGCGGTGCCATCGGGGCGCTGAACACGGCGATCCTCGTGGTCAACAACCTCCGGGACATCGAAACGGATGCCCGGGCCGGCAAGCGAACCCTGGCCGTGCGCCTCGGCCGGTCGGGGACCCGGGTCGAATACCTTGCCCTCCTGGCGTTCGCGGGTGTGGCGCCCCTCTTGGGCGTGGCCCTGTTCGGGTGGCCGCCGGGCGCGTTGCTCGCCCTGGTGGCCATGGCCACGGCCCGCCAACCGGTGAGCCGGGTCCTGGGGGCGGACGACCCGAGAGCGCTCATGCCCGCCCTGGGCCAGACGGCGCGGCTGGCAGGCCTGTACGGCCTGCTCCTGGCCCTCGGCGTCGCCCTCACGGCCTGACGAACGACCCGTGGACACCGGCGTCGATTTCCTGGCCCTGGGCGTGGCCGCGGCGCCAGACGGCGTCGCCCTCAGCGATCTCGAGAACCGCTGGACCTACCCGGAGCTGGACGCCCTGGTCACGGAGCGGGCCCAGGCATTGATCCAGGGCGGCCTCGAACCCGGCGCAACCGTGGCGGTCGTGCTCGGCTGCGACGCACCATCCGTGATCGCCATTCACGCCATTCGCCGAGCAGGGCTCCGGATCCTGCCCATGCATCCGGGCTGGACGGAAGCCGAACGGGACAGGGCGGTCAGGGGGGCGGCCGCAATCAGGACGCTGGATCCACACCAGTGGCCCGAGCGCGAACGGCGGGCACCGCAGCGCAACGCTCTGGCGGGCGTGCCCTTGGCGGAAGACCGGTCTCCGAGGCAGCCCCGCGAGCTCCTGGACGACTGGGCGGTGGTTTGGACGTCGGGCACCGGCGGCCGGTCCCGGGGCGTGGAGGTGCAGGCGTCGGCCCTGCTCCACATCGCCCGTGCAAGCGCTTCCCGCCTCGGTCTCGGTGCCCGGGACCGGTGGTACGCCTCGCTCCAACCCGCTCACGTGGGCGGACTGGCTCTCATCGTCCGAGCCGCGGCACTGGGCAGCGAGGTCGTCGCCACCGGAGGATTCGATGCGGCCGAGTTCGCGTCTCTGGCTCGGAGGGGGCGGGTGACGCACGCCTCTCTCGTACCGGTCATGCTCCGCCGGTTCCTCGACCAGCCGGCGCCGATCGGCGGGGGCGGCGCTGGAGCTACGGGACTTCGAGCGATCCTGGTCGGAGGCGCCCATACCCCTCCCGACCTGGTTCGCCGGGGACTGGCGGCGGGACTGCCGCTGGCCCTGACCTGGGGAATGACCGAAGCGTCGTCCCAGGTCGCCACGGCCACCCCCGAGGAGGTCGAGGCCGATCCCGCCACCGTGGGGCGGCCCCTGGACGGGGTGGAGGTGGCGGTGGGTCCCGCGGGCGAGTTGTGGGTCCGAGGACGCACGGTATCTCCCGGATACATGGGTGAGAAGGCTCGGCTGACCGATCCTGACGGTTGGTATCACACCGGCGACCTGGGGCACCGGAGTGACGAGGGTTTCCTATACGTGACCGGGCGCCTCACGGACCGGATCATATCGGGCGGCCTGAACGTGGACCCGAGGGAGGTAGAGTCGGTGATCCGCTCGATGGAGGGCGTCGCGGATTGCGCGGTCGTGAGCCTCCCCGACGCCGAATGGGGCGAACGGGTGGCTGCCGCCGTGGTTGCCCGGGCCGGCGTCACGCTGACCCTGAGTGCCCTCGAGGGGCACCAGGGTCGCCACCTCGCCGGAGGCAAGAAGGTCCGGGCGTGGATCGTGCTGGAGGCCCTTCCCCTGAACGCGAACGGGAAAGTCGACCGGGACGCGATCCGGAAACGGTTTGGCGACGGGTGAGCCGATCGGGGCGCCGGCCCCGGGACACCCGCTGCTCCGACCCCGCTCGGGCAAGCCTTGATCCCGTTTGCAGGGTAGGGTAGCGTAGCGCCCATGAATCTCATCGAGGAATACCGCTGGCGTGGGATGCTCCACGACGCCACGGAAGGCGCGGAAGAAGCGCTGCTGGACGAGCCCCGGTCGGCATACATCGGATTCGACCCCACGGCGAAGAGCCTTCACGTGGGGTCCCTCATGCCCATCATGGGCTTGGTCCATCTCCAGCGGGCCGGGCACAGCCCCGTAGCCCTGCTGGGCGGCGGGACCGGTCTGATCGGGGATCCCTCGGGCAAGACCCAGGAGCGGCAGCTCCTGACCCGCGAACAGGCCGCCGTGAACGCCGTGGGGATCCGGGACCAACTGGCCCATTTCCTGGACTTCGACGCCCGGGGCAACCCCGCCCGGATGGAGAACAACCTGGATTGGCTGGACAAGCTGCCCATGATCGATTTCCTCCGGGACACCGGGAAGCACTTCTCGGTGAACGCCATGCTCAAGAAGGAGTCCGTGCGCCGGCGACTGGAGGATGACCAGCAGGGCATCACCTACACCGAGTTCAGCTACATGCTGCTCCAGGCGTACGACTTCCTGGCCCTGTACGACCGGTGCGGCTGCACGGTCCAGCTCGGGGGAAGCGACCAGTGGGGCAACATCGTCACCGGTACGGACCTGATCCGCAGGGTCCGGGGCGGCAAGGCCTGGGGCGTGGTGTTTCCGCTGGTGACGGGCATGGGTGGCGTCAAGTTCGGCAAGACGGAGGCCGGCTCGGTGTGGCTCGATCCCGAGCTGACGTCGCCCTACCGCTTCTACCAGTTCTGGTTGAACACGGACGACCGGGACGTGGTCCGGTACCTGAAGTACTTCACCCTGATGTCGGTGGACGAGATCGCCGAGCTCGAGGCGGCCACGGAGCAGACCCCGCACCTCCGGGCGGCCCAGAAGGCCCTCGGCGAGGACGTCACGGCCCGACTCCACGGGCAGGACGGTCTGCACCGGGCCCAGCGGGCCACCCGGGTGCTGTTCGGCGGGGACCTGGAGGGTCTGCCGGCGGACGAGATCGCCGACGTGTTTTCGGACGTGCCGTCCAGCGAGGTGCTCAAGACGTCGCTCGAGGGCGAAGGCGCTCTGATGATCGACGTCCTGGCGGACGCCGGCGTCGCCACGTCGAAGGGAGACGCCCGTCGGAGCATCGAGGGGGGTGGTGTCTACCTGAACAATGTTCGGGTCGCGGATGCGGATCGCCGGGTTACCGTCGGCGACACCATCGAGGGACGGTTCGTCGTTCTGCGAAAGGGCAAGAAGCGGTACCACCTGCTGCACGTGGCGTAGGGCCCCAGGAACCCGAAACGCCCCGCCGGCAATGCCGACGGAGCGCTCGGTGTCAAACGACTCGCCCCCTCTTCAGACGGCGGTCGAGTCCTGCTCGGGACACCCCTTTCAGGCGGGCCCCGACGTAATCTCTAGAAGACCGCTTCCCAGCGGAACTGCAGACCCCAATTTGCGCCCTGCTGGATGCCGTTGAGGTTGTGGTGGACCGGGATCACGTACTCGGCCGTGAGACGCTGGCCCGCCAGGGGTCCGTCCGGGAACGCGACGTTCATGCCCAGGGGCAGGTCGACCCGCGTGCCGCTCTGGAACAGCGGGTTCGCGCCCGGCTCGAAGAACGGATCCAGCGCCAGGTCCTGGCCCTTCAGGTCCGCCACGTGCGAGTACTGGAAGCGCATGGAAACGCTGACCGCGTTCGTGGCCTTCACCGCGCCCCAGATGTTGCCCTTGAACTCGTTCCCGTACTTGTAGTCCCGATCATTGGTCCCCATGCGGACGGTGAACAGCGCCTGGAACCCGACGGTACCCAGCTCGTTCTGGGCTTGGACCGTTGCGCCGGGCGTGACGTCGAACGTGCCTGTGCCGTTCTGCATGGTGTACGGAAGCTGCTGTTCCGAGCCGCCGGTGAAGGGCGTGGGGCTCGTCTGATCCACGGAGCCCGTCGGGAAACTGACGCCGACGGAAAGATGCGAGCGGATCGAGCGCTCGTTGTGCAGCCCGAGCAGCATGGCGGCCTTGATGTCGCCCAGTCCTTCCGACTCTGTCTGATAGAACACCAGATCGTCGGTCAGATTGTCCGACCGGCTGAACATGAACGGCACGGTCGCCAGCAGCGACACGTTGTCCGACATCCCCAGCGAGAACTCGAGCTCGTGGCGCCAACGGTTCGTGTTCAGCGCCACCGTCGGGAACTCCCGCAGCAGCTCGACCACGCCCACCTGGGAGGTACCGAGGTAGTAGTCCTCTTCGTTCAGGTGGTTGAACCGGTAGGCGACGCTGAAGTCGCCCTTCTGATACAGCTTGTCCATCACCACGCCCGCGGGGCCGCGGCTGTCGGGTCGAGCGGCATCCCACTCATGCTCCGGCTTGTTGGGCCGCCAGGCGTAGTCCTGAGCTGCGGCGGGCAGGGCCGACAGTCCCATCGCAAAGAGCGCGGCTACCAGGGTCGTACGACGCATTACCGATCCTCCAGGCGCTGGACGAACCACCGGGGTCCGTCCGATTTCCCGCCGCCTACGCACACCCGGTGCGACCGCGGTTCGGGTTTTGTAAAAATATGTTTACCGACTTCGGTGTTCACAAGGAATACCGCACGAGCAAGATCGGGACCGGGGCAGACACGCCCCGATGGGTAGACGATCCTGAAGCATAAGTATTGTCGTGACAACATGATAGAAATTCGGGCCTTCGGGCGAGGATCCGGGGACGTCGGCCCGCGATCGGGCGCCGGGCGAAAAAAATCGCATTCTGCGGAAAAAAGTGCCCCGCCCGAATCGTGGGGATTCGAGCGGGGCGGGGCCATGAGCGGCTGGGTCCGACTGACGATGTCGGGTCCCCCGATCCAATAGGGCGTGCCCTACACCAGACCCCGGCTCCGCATGGTCCGGATGGCGTCCGACCACGCGTCCATCTCTTCCGGGAGCCCCAGGGACAGGCGGTTGTAGTCCAGCATGGGCGGGAAGGGACGTCCGACCCGAACACCCAGCTCCCGCATGCCCGAAATGTAGGTCCGGAGGTCGCCGTCGATCCGGTGCATGACGAAGTTGGTGTGGCTCGGCAGGTAGGCCAGGTCCAGGTCGTCCAGGGTTTCGTGGACCATCTCCAGTGCCACGCGGTTGACCTCCCGGCTGGCGGCCACGTGTTCGTGGTCGCCCAGGGACGCCTGGGCGGCGGCGATGGCCAGGGCGTTGGCGTTGTTCTGGGCCTTGAAGTCGGACAGCCTGGAGATCGTGCCGGGGTGGGCCAGCCCGAAGCCCAGCCGGAGTCCGGCCATGCCGTAGATCTTCGAGAACGTGCGCACCACCAGCACGTTCGGTTTCTCCTCGATCCACCTGAGCGCGGAATGATATCCCGGCGCACCTTCGGCATACTCGTAGTAGGCCTCGTCCACCAGGAAGAACACCGACTCGGGCGCGTCGGCGATCCAGGCGTCGACGTCGGCGCTGGGCGTGGTGGTGCCCGTGGGGTTGTTGGGGTTGCAGACGTACACGACGGAGGGGCGTTCCCGGGCTTCGGCGATGCTGCGCATGCCGTCCAGGTCGTGACTCCAGTCGGCAAGGACCGGCACCCGTTCCAACTCGTAGGCGAACGTCCTCTCGTAGCGGGTCACGTCTTCGAAGGTGGGATCCGCGATGACGAGCTTGGCCCGGGGCCCCGCCAGGGCCTGAACCGCCATCTGGAGCACCTCGGTCGAGCCGGCGCCCAGGACCACCTGATCCGTGCCCACTCCGTAGATCGATGCCAGGCGCTCCGTGAGGGGCGCCACCATGTCACTCGTATAGCGGTTGGCGACGTCGAGATGCTCGACGATGGCTTCCCGGGCGGCGGCACACAGGCCCAGGGGATTCTCGTTCGAGCTCAGCTTGACCGCCCCGTCCGTGGTGCGGCGGCGGGGGGCGAGCGCGGCGCCCAGGGACCCGGGAGCCGTGACGCCGCTGCCCAGTCCGGTCAGTCCCAGCAGCGTGCCGGTTCTGAGGAAGTCCCGTCGCTCCATGCCACGCTCCTCGCTATCGGGGGAAGATCTCGCGGGTTCGGTCTCCGTTACATCCCTGCAGGCGGGCTCGAGTTCACGGTCAGGCTCAGGGTCCGAACCTCCATCTCGCGCATGGCCTGGTCCATCATCTCGGCCATGCCGCCCTCCATCTGTGCTTCCATCATCCGGCGCACCATGGCCCGTTGGGACTCGGGCAGCTTCTCCAGCTCGGCCTCCATCTGGGCCATGGCTTCTTCCATCTGGGCTTTCTGGGCTTCGCTCATGCCGCCGTCCATGGCGGTTCCCATGGCCTCGCCCAGGCCCTCGGTGTTGATCTGCATCAGGAACGGGTACAGCATCCCGTCCACTTCCTGGTAGTCCTTCATCAGGACCGTGGTGGACATCTGGGTGGCATTCCCGCCCATGTTCGTGCTGCCAGCCATGTCCATGCGCCGGGGAATGAACTCGTCCGTGTCCATGTACATGCGGATCGACTCCGGCTCGAAGCGGTTCTCACCGCTCGAGAAGTCGCTCAGGTCCAGGTCGGTGAAGTCGTCGATGACCAGGACGTGGGTTTCGTGCCCGTCCACGACCTCCGTGCCGTCGACCCTCATCCGGTCCACGAAGTCATCCTTCATGAAGTAGTTGCTGTCGTATTGCTGACCGCTGGCAGCGCCTTGGCCCATCTGGCTCATGTCGGGGACGAAGGTCACCTGGCCATCCGGCGATTCTTCCCGGTTGAAGGTCATGGTGGTTTCCATGCCCATGACCGACTGGGTCACGGTGTAGCTGTCGATCCCCTCCATGCGCTCCGCATAACGGGACATGGCGTCTTCCATGACGTCCCGGGCCGACTGGCCGAGCAGCGGTTGGGCGAGAAGGACGAGGGGCAAGGCGAGAGGCAGGGCGCGCCGCAGCATGGTACAACTCCGGTGGGTGTGAACTTCGATGCCAGTGTAGCGCCTCAGGGCTGAAGTTTCCAGGCATTCGTGAAGCGGTCGGGGGCGCCCGCCAAGGGGTGGCCGGCGCACTCCCGGGCGACCCAGGTCGACCGGTCCTGCGTCCCGGGATTTTTTTCTGGCGCGACACCCTCGGGTGGTTGCAGTATAGACCCGACGGCACCGGATACGGTGCCACGTGGATGGGTGGCGGCGGTGCGTATCCCCTCGCAACGCCAGGACCGATTATGCGATCCTGTACTCCCTCCGACGGCGTCCTGGCCGGCCTCCTGGCCGGTGCCGCAGTGATGGCCGTCTACTTCGTCTCCGATCTCGTCCAGCTCGATCCCTTCGCGACGCCCGTCGGACTCTCCCGGGTCATCGTCGCTCCGGGGGCCGGGTTCGACGTCCCGATCGTCGCCCAGATCCTGGCTATCGCCGGCTTCGGGTTCAGGGTGATCTCCTTCACCGTGCTCCACTTCCTGGTGTTCGCCGCTCTCGGCATGGGTGCAGCCGGCCTATACCGGCGGTTGGGAATGTCCGGCGATGTCCTGTCCGGCGCCCTCTACGGGCTCGTGGTCTGCACCGGGGTGTTCTACCTGGGCATGCAGCTGGTGGGCAGCGATATCCTGTCCCGGCCGGGCCTCATGGGCATGTTGGGCGCCAACCTCCTGGCCGGCGCGGTGATGGGCGGGTACCTGCAGATGGCGCGACGGGCGGAGACGGCGGCGTAGCCCTTCGGCTCGCTCGAGCGGGCCTCGCCACGGCCGGACGTTTCGTGGATCTTCCTACGAGGACCATGGAGCCGTTGTGCGCCCGCTGCGGACGGACCGGGCCGCTACGGGTCTGTTGGTGGCGCCAGTCCTGCGGGCGCCTCCAGCACGTCGTCCGGGATGCCGAAGCCGTCCACCAGGAATCCCGCGATCTCCCGGATCTCGTCACAGAGCTGGTTGACCTGGTCCCGGATGGCCCGGCTCTTCGCTGGCTCGAAGTACCCCGCCTCCAGGTACCATGCCCGGCTCGCCTCGAGGCGGCTGAGCCCGTAGAGGCAGGCGAGGCTGCCAAGGGCCTCGGAAAGACCGGGGGTGGGGGCCCTCGCCACGCCCTCCACGAATCGCTCGTGAACGATTCGCTCGATGTGGGCCGTGGCTAGTTCGGCCAGGTGGTCCTGGCAGGCGTTCATGGCGTCGAACGAGTCCACGCCGTCGTCGATGCGGGACTTGAGTCGCCGAGCCACCGAGCCCAGCAGGCGTTCTTCTCGATACGAAAGCGCCGCCGCGTGGAACTCCGGATCCCGGAGGTGGTCCGCGTCCGTATTGCGGACGACCACGGGGTTCATCTCGGCCACCCGGGTCTGACCCCGGTCCGCCAGGTACCGGACCAGGTCCCAGATCTTGAGATCGCCCATCTCGTCCCGGTACTCGCCCAGCAGAGCCTTCGCCACGAGCTGGAGCAGCACCGGGTTCGCCCCCTCGAACGTGGTGAAGATGTCGGCGTCGTCCCGGAGCTCGCCGAAGCGGTTGGACGCGGCGTAGCCCTCGCCCCCGCAGGCCTCGCGGCACGCTTGTATCGTCTCCATGGCGTGGCTCGACGCCACGGCCTTGAGTCCGGCGGCCAGGGCTTCCACCTCCCGCAGGGCGTCGCCCTCCGCTCCGTCATAGCGGGCCACGAGGTCCCGGACGGCGAAGTGGAGCCCGTAGGTCGTGGCCAGGCGGGGGAGGAGGGCCCGCTGCTGGAGCAGGTAGTCGAGGATCGGCACCTCGGCCGCTCCCGCCGGCCCGAACTGGACCCGACGGTCACTGTACCGGATGGCCGTTGTCAGCGCCGTCTTGGCCACGGAGACCGAAGCCGCGGCAATGCTGATGCGCCCCGCCACCAGGGCCCCCAACATCGTGAAGAACCGCCGCCCGTCGCTGGCGATGGGGCTCTCGTAGTGGCCGTCGTCGGTGATCCGACCGTAGCGGTCGAGCAGGTTGCCCCGGGGCACCCGGACCTGGTCGAAGCTCAGCCGGCCGTTGTCGACACCGAGCAGGCCGACCTTCTCGCCACGGTCCTCGATGGTGACACCGGGAGAGGGCCGACCTCGTTTCGTCCGGATGGGCACCAGCACGACGTGCACGCCGTGTTCGGTACCGTCCACGTTCAGCTGAGCGAAGACGCTGGCCATGCGACCGTCCCGGGCCGCGTTCCCGATCCAGTCCTTCGTGGCGCTCGGATCAGGCGAGTGCACCACGATCTCGTCGGCGTCCGTGTCGTATGTGGCCGTCGTCCGGAGATCTCGCACGTTGGAGCCGTGGCCGATCTCGGTCATGGCGAAGCAGCCGGGCAGGGCCAGAGATCCGATGTCGACGAGATACCGTCCGTGGTGCTCTTCCGTGCCCAGTTGGAGCACGCTGCCACCGAACAGGCCGAACTGGACCCCGTACTTGACCATGACGCTCAGGTCGCCGAAGGCCAGGGTCTCGAACAGCGCGATGGCCGCGCCCGGGTCGTCCGACCCTCCGACGGAGCTGGGCATGCCCAGGCGGCCGTAGCCCTCGCCGGCCAGGAAAGCCACCGCCTCCAGGACCCGCTTCCGGTACTCCCTCATGGGGGGGAGCGGTCGAATCCGGAGGGGAGCCCAGGCCATCTGTCGAAGGAGCCGCGTCCGAAGATCGGCGTGGGGGCGGGCCATGAAGGCCGCGAGCTCGTCGGCGTCGAAGAGGGCAGGGGCGCCGCCGGGCCGCGCAGCTGGAGTCGAACGAAGGAGGTCCCGCACGGCCTCCGAGCCCACGATGCCCATCACCTGCTCCAAGGCCGCCAGGGCGGCGGCCGCAACGTCCGGATCCGGTGCTGAATCCGGGGCCAGCCGCAGCGAGAACGCGACCAGGGACTCTCCAGGATCGCTACTCAGGGGCTCCGCCAGGGCCCGAATCCACCCGGCAAGTCGGACCAGGTCGTCCGGACCCGGTGGCGCCGTGGGGTCCAGCCAGTCGAGGACGGCATCGGTGTCCTCGAGCACGCGCGCCTCCAGCGCCGCCCGAACCCCGTCGCGGATCTCGCCGATCTCGGCGTCGGTCCGGTTGCCATCGGACCACACCAGGTACAGGTACGGAAGGAGGGGGGACGGGTCGGGTAGGGCCAGGTTCCGATTCATGTGCGGGATCTACCCCACACGGCGTGGGGCGGTGCCCGTTACGCGCCCGGGCCGGTTGCTTCCGTCGCCGGACGTCGGCTGCCGCCGTCGGATGAACCGACCGGTCGGCCGATCGCGTCGCGCGACCCGCCCTTGACCTCTTCTCCCCTCGTGCTAACCTCTCTCCTCGACCAACCGGGAGAGACGATGTCCAAGCCACTCGTGGGCGTGATCATGGGATCGCGCTCGGACTGGGAAACCATGAAGAACGCGGTGGACGCCCTCGAGCAGCTGGGCGTGCCCCATGAGGTACGGGTGGTGTCGGCCCACCGGACGCCCGACCTGCTGTTCGAGTACGCGTCGAGCGCCGAGGAGCGGGGCCTCGAGGTGATCATCGCTGGGGCGGGGGGCGCGGCTCACCTGCCGGGCATGGTGGCGTCCAAGACGGTGGTGCCGGTGCTGGGCGTGCCGGTCCAGTCCCGGGCTCTCCAGGGCCTGGATTCGCTCCTGTCCATCGTCCAGATGCCGGGGGGCATCCCCGTGGGCACACTGGCGATCGGCCGGTCTGGCGCATTGAACGCGGCCTTGCTGGCCGCCGCCATCCTCGGTAGCCACCACCCCGAGATCCGGGAAGCGCTGCGGGCATACCGGGACGGGAGGACCGAGACGGTCATGGCCGATCCAGATCCACGGATCCCCCTGTAGTGCCGGGTCCCGATCGCCCGCCCAACTCCGCTGTGCATCCCCCCCGCTGTCACGCGCCCATCGGTTCTGCGAGGCCTGCCTGCTCCCGGGTGCCCACATCCTCTGCAAGGTGTCCCCAGTGAACGTCGGCATCCTCGGGGGCGGTCAACTCGGTCGCATGCTGGCGCTGGCCGGGTACCCCCTCGGCCTGCGATTCCGGTTCCTGGAGCCGGCGCCCACCCCTCCCGTAGATGGCCTCGGTCGAATCACGCCGGCCGCGTATGACGACGTCGACGCCGCGCTCGCCTTTGCCGAGGCGCTGGACGTGGTGACCTACGAGTTCGAGAACGTGCCCGTGGCCACGGCTCGGGCTCTGGCGGAGCGCGTGCCCGTGTACCCGCCCCCCGCCGCCCTCGAAATGGCCCAGGACCGGCTGAGGGAGAAGGAAGGATTCCAGGCGCTCGACATCCCCACTGCGCCCTACGCGGCGGTGTCCACCCGCACCGAGCTGACCGCGGCCGCGGATTGGCTCGGGCTGCCCGCCGTACTGAAGACGCGCCGGATGGGGTACGACGGAAAGGGCCAGTTCGTTCTGCGGTCCCCGACCGACCTGGACGTGGCCTGGCAGGCTCTGGGCGATCAGCCGCTGATTCTCGAGGGCTGGGTCCAATTCCGTCGGGAGCTGTCGATTCTGGCGGTTCGCGGCGTGACCGGCGACGTGGCCTCCTATCCTCTGGTAGAGACCCATCACGGCGACGGAATCCTTCGCCTCGCCATCGCGCCGGCCGCCGACGTGGACCCGGCGACCCAGGCAGTCGCCGAGGACTATGCCACCCGGGTGATGGAACGGCTGGGCTACGTCGGGGTGTTGGCCATTGAGCTGTTCGACACAGACGCCGGCCTGCTGGCCAACGAGATGGCTCCAAGGGTCCACAACTCGGGCCACTGGACCCAGGACGGCGCCGAGTGCAGTCAGTTCGAGAACCACCTACGGGCCGTGTGTGATCTGCCCCTGGGCTCCACCCAGGTCCGTGGCAGCTCGGCGATGGTGAACATCCTCGGGTCGGCGCCTCCGTCCAGCGAGATCCTGGCCATACACGGCTCGCATCTCCACCTGTACGACAAGGCGCCCCGCCCGGGGCGAAAGATCGGCCACGTGAACGTGCTGGCCTCGGATCCGTCGACGGTCCGGACTTCGGTCGAGCGGGTTCAGGCGCTGTTCGACGAGTAGACCCAGACGAAACAGCGGAGGGTGGGAGATCCCCCGGCGAGCAAACCGGGGCGGGCCCTCCGTATTCCCAGAGAGCAAACGACCATGCTGGACGAGATCAAAGAGAAGATCGAAGCGGAGATCGTCCGCTTGACCACGGAGCTCAACGTCGAGCTGCCTGACCGCATCCGCATCGCGGTGGAGCACGGCGATCTCAAGGAGAACGCCGAGTACCACGCAGCGCGGGAACGTCAGGTCTTCGTGCAGGCGCGCCTGGATCATCTTTCCCGCCGCATGGGCGAGCTGTCCCAGATCGACGTCGACGAGCTGCCTTACGACCGAGTGGGCTTCGGTTCCAAGGTGGACGTGCACGATCCGGTCATGGACGAGCGGGTCACGTTCACCATCGTGGCCGGCGACTTCATTGACCTGGACGCCGGACACATCTCCATGGCGTCCCCCATCGGACGGGGACTGCTGGGCGCGAAGGTCGATCAGGAGGTCGCGGTCCAGCTTCCGGTCGGTGAGCGCAGATTCAAGATCCTGTCCCTCGTAACCCTTCCCCAGCAGCTGGACGGAAACGAGAAGGGCTGACCCGCCGCTTCCGAGCCCCCGGTTCTAACTCCGGGGCCCGTTCCCCCCGGGCGGCGCCAGGCCGGGTTTCCATCCCGAGCGAAGCGACCGTGACCCATCGACCGCCGGCAGGGCCGTTCCTGGTTCTCGACGGACTGACCAAGACGTACGCCGAGGGCGACCGTACCCATGTCGTCCTGGACGGGGCCGATGCGGTCATCCACAAGGGCGAATTCGTCGCCCTGCTCGGGCCCAGCGGCTCCGGTAAATCCACGCTACTGAACCTGATCAGCGGGATCGACCGGCCCGACGGCGGCCACGTTCGCATCGGCGGTCGCTCCACGTCCGATCTGAGCGAGCGGGAACGCACCCTCTTCCGCCGGAACCACCTGGGCTTCGTGTTCCAGTTCTTCAACCTGCTCCCGACGCTGACCGTGGAGGAGAACCTCCTGTTGCCGGTCGAGTTGGCCGGGAAGGGCACCGACGGGGCGGGGGCTCGGGCCACCGCACTGCTGGAGCAGGTGGGATTGGCCGACCGAGCCGATTCGTTTCCCGACCGCCTGTCCGGAGGTGAGCAGCAACGCGTTGCCATATGCCGTGCCCTCATCCACGACCCGGACCTGGTGCTCGCCGACGAACCGACGGGCAACCTGGACGAAGTCACGGGCGCATGGATCATGGACTTGCTGGATGCCATGACGCGCAAGGCCGGCAAGACCCTGGTCGTGGTGACCCACAGCCGGGCCGTCGCGGCCCGGGCCGACCGGATCCTGGAGCTTCACGGTGGTGTCCTGGTCCCGGGCGGCGCTACGACATGAACGGTCTGCTGGGCCGCTCCATCTGGCGTCATCTCCTGGGCCACCCGCTCCAGCTGCTCCTGACGGTGTCGGGCGTTGCGCTGGGCGTGGCCGTCGTCGTGGCCATGGACCTGGCCATCGAGAGTGCCAGGGAGTCGTTCCGGCTGTCGTCCACCACGGTGGCCGGTGCCGCCACCCACCAGGTGGTGGCGGGAACCCGGGGACTCCCGGATTCCCTCTTCACCCGGATTCGGCTAGAGGCCGGCGTCCGCGCTTCCGCCCCCGTGGTGGAGGGCTGGGTCAGGAGCCCGATCCTGCCGGGCCAGTCTCTTCGCGTGCTTGGTATCGATCCGTTCTCCGAAGCGCCCTTCCGACCCTACGCGACGGCGGGCGGCGGAGGTCTCGACGCGTCGGCCCTGCTGGTTCGGCGGGGGGGTGTGGTGGTCAGCGCGGATCTGGCAGAAACCGTCGGCCTCGGGTTGGACGATCGGTGGCCCGTCGAAGTGACCGGCCGACCCGATACGCTGGAGGTGGTGGGTCTGCTCGAGCCGGACAATGAGCTGAGCCGCCGGGCCCTTTCGACGCTCCTGCTGATGGACGTCGCCGAAGCCCAGCGGCTCCTCGACCACCAGGGCCGTTTGTCCCGGATCGATCTCCAGTTGCCGGATGACGCAGCGGGGGACCACGCCCTGGCCCGGGTCCAGTCGCTCCTACCGGCCGGGGCCCGGGTCGTCACCAGCGGTACCCGGGCGCGGACGTTCGCCAACATGATCCGGGCCTTCGACCTGAATCTGATGGCCCTGAGTCTGCTCGGCGTGATCTTCGGGATGTTCCTCATCTACAACACGATGACCTTTTCGGTCGTCCAGCGCAGGGGCCTGATCGCGACGCTCCGGGCGATGGGAGCCAGCCGGTCAGAGGTCGTCCGGGCGGTGCTGGCCGAAGCGGCTGTGCTTGGGGCCGTGGGCAGCCTGGCGGGCGTCCTGGCCGGCACGGTTCTGGGACGAGGTCTGGTTCGCCTGGTCACGCAGACCATCAACGACCTGTGGACCGTGCTGACGGTGGACTCCCTCCAGCTGGATCCCTGGGTGCTGGCCAAAGGGGCGGCCCTGGGTGTGGGCGCCGCGGTGCTCGCGGCGGCGCTGCCCGCCCGCGACGCCGCCCGGGTCGAGCCCCGGCTGGCCATGATCCGGTCCGTGGCCGAGGATCGGGCTCGGCAGGCCGTTCCCCGATTGACCCTGGCGGGATTCGGCCTGATGGCCGCCGGTGGGCTGTTGCTGCTGCCCGGCGGCAGCGTCGCGCTGTCCTTCGCCGGACTGTTCGGCGTGTTGATGGGCATGGCGCTGCTCACACCGGTCGGGACCGTGCTCGGGGTTCGCTTGGCCGCACCGGTGCTCAAACGGGCCGGTGGCGTGCTGGGCGCCCACGCGGCCCGGAGCGTCGTGAAGACGCTCAGTCGCACGGCTCCGGCCATGGCCGCCCTTGTCGTGGCCGTCGCCGTGGTGGTGGGCCTGGGGACCATGATCCAGAGCTTCCGCAGCACCCTCACCCGCTGGTTGGGAACCACGCTGGTGGCGGACGTCTACGTGTCGCCACCAGGACTGAGCACGACCCGCCCCGGCGGGAATATCCCTCTGGACCTGCCGGGTCGGCTACGCTCCGTGGAGGGCGTCGACGGCATGAGCACCTACCGGGGACTGACCGTGGAGTCCGAGTCCTATGGGCCGGTCCGGGTGATCGCCCTGGACCTGGACCCCCGGGGCGAGGCCGCCTTCGACTTCTTGGGAGCGTCCGACCCGGACCGCTTCACGGCCTTCCGCGATGGGGGCGCGCTGTTCGTCACCGAGCCGTTCTCCTTTCGGCACGGGGTGGGCGTGGGGGACCGGGTGGCGCTGGAAACCGAGAAGGGCCCCCGGGCATACCCTGTCGCGGGTGTGTTCTACGACTACGGCTCGGACCAGGGCGGGGTGTTCATGAGCCGAGGCACCTACGCCGACGGGTGGGACGATGACGGCATCACGTCCTTGGCGTTCTTCACGGCTCCGGGCATCGATCCGGACCAGGTGGTGGCCACGATGAGGGACCGGGTGGATCCGTCCGTGCCGCTCAACATCCGCTCGAACCAGGCCCTCCGGTCCGCCAGCCTCGAGGTGTTCGATCGCACGTTCGCGATCACGTCGGTGTTGCGCCTGATGGCCCTGGTCGTGGCGTTCATCGGGGTCCTGAGCGCCCTCATGGCGCTGCAGCTGGAACGGCAGCGGGAGCTGGGGGTGATGCGGGCCGTGGGCCTGACCCCCGCCCAGCTGGGGGTGGTGGTCACCGTCCAGACCGGCCTCATGGGGCTGCTGGCCGGGCTCATGGCGGTGCCCGCGGGGCTCGTCCTGGCCGCCGTGATGATCTTCGTGGTCAACAAGCGCTCGTTCGGTTGGACCCTGCAGATGGACCTTGGGCCGGCCATCCTCGCTCAGGCGGTGGGCCTGGCCCTGCTGGGTGCCTTGCTCGCGGGCCTGTATCCCGGGCGTTTGATGGCCCGCACGTCCCCTGCCGAAGCGATTCGGTCCGAATGAGGGGGCGAACGGCGGGGCTCGTGGTGGCTGGTCTCTTCCTGGGTGGATTGGCCGTGTTTCAATGGTGGGCCGGCCCGGACCGATTGACGGGTGTCGAGGCGGGGCTGTCGGTTCAGGACGTGCTGGGGGCGGAGCCCGATTCGGCATACGCCCGAGCCGACCAGGTCCGACCGTTCCGGTTTCCGGAGGACCACGGACCCCATCCCGCGTTTCGAACCGAATGGTGGTACGTCACCGCCAACCTGGAGTCGGCGGACGGCCGGGCGTTCGGCCTTCAGTACACGGTCTTTCGCACCGCCCTTTCGCCTCCGGGCCCATCGGACGCTCCGTTGGCTGACCCCGGCGGTGGCTTCCGCGCCGCCGGGGACTCCACGAAGGGCTTCCGCACGGACCAGGCCTACATGGGTCACCTGGGCTTCACCGACGTCGCGGGCGGGCAACACCGGGCCTTCGAGCGATTCGCCCGGGGGGCCATGGGGCTGGCGGGGGCCCAGTCCGAGCCGTTCCGGGTATGGATCGAGGACTGGACGTTGGAAGGCGGTGAAACGGACATCTTTCCTCTCCGACTCGAGGCCCGGGACAGCGGCTTCGGGGCCGAGCTGACCCTGGAGGCTTCGAAGCCCTACGTCCTCCAGGGCGAAAACGGGCTCAGTCAGAAGGGGCCCGGCCTGGGCAACGCCTCGTATTACTACTCCTACACGCGACTGGCCGCCGCCGGCACCGTGGTCGTGGAGGGCGAGGAGATCCCAGTGCGCGGCACGGCCTGGATGGACCGGGAGTGGAGCACCAGCGCGCTGGCCGCCGACCAGGTCGGCTGGGATTGGTTCGCGTTCCAACTCGACGACGGCTCCGACCTGATGATCTACCGCATGCGCCGGGCCGACGGGTCGGCCGATCCGTACAGCGCCGGCACCCTGGTGTCCCCCGGGGGCGAGGCGACTCGGTTCTCCCTAGACGATGTGACGATCCAGGTGACGGATCGGTGGTCCAGTTCCCTGGACGGAACCGAGTATCCAGTGGCCTGGAGCATCGCCCTTCCGTGGGTCGATCTGACCCTCGAGGTGACGGCGCGGATCCCCGGTCAGGAAATGGACTTGACCTTCCGATACTGGGAAGGAGCCGTCCAGATCGAAGGTACCTATGGTGGACGGCCGATCACGGGAGTGGGGTACACCGAGTTGACCGGATACGCGGATTCGGACGCGTCCGCCGCCGGCACGCGGGGCCCCATCCGCCGATCGCTCGTGCGGTAGCTCGAGCATTGAACCCGGACCCAGCGGGCTGTGGCTAAGATCCTCATCATCGACGACGACTCGGCTCTCCGAGCCACCATGCGCAAGATCCTCGAGCGTGAGGGTCATGACGTGCGCGTGGCTACGGACGGTGACCAGGGCATCCTGCTCCACCGGGTCGACCCCGTCGATCTCGTGATCACCGACCTGATCATGCCCGAGAAAGAGGGGATCGAGACCATCCAGGAGCTCCGTGAAGAGTTCCCCGGCCTGAGGATCCTCGCGGTCTCGGGCGGTGGCATGGTCGACCCGGACGGTCCCCTGACCGACGCGGAGATCTTCGGCGCCGATGCATCGCTGGCCAAGCCGTTCTCGGTGGACGCCCTGTGCGACGCCGTCTCCGGAGTGCTGGTGGGCTGAGGCTCGACGTCTAGAGCACGCCCTCCAACCAACTCCCGAAGTCTCCCATCTCGTCGGGCGCGATCCAGTGACCGATCGGGTAGTCGTGGGCGTCGAGGTCCACGTCGAGCTCGGCCAGACGTGCTCGGCCCCGTTCTGCCAAGCGGAACGGAATGGCCGGATCGGCCACGCCGTGTCCCCAGAAGACCGGGGGTGCCTCCCGCGCCACGGCGATCGGCGGGTCACTCACGTAGAAGCCGCTGAAGTTGGCCACGCCGGCAATGCGGTCGGGCCTGGAAAGGCCATACGCGAGACTCGTCGTACCCCCCTGGGAAAAGCCTCCAAGGATCACGGGACCCGGCTCGGCCCCGAGGACCTCCGGCAGGTCGTCGAGGAAGCCGTCCAGGGCCCGTAGGCTCTGGTCCAACGTGCCCGGGACGACGCGATCGTCGGACACGTACCGATACCACGCCCAGCCACCGCCGTACCCCCAGGGCTGACCGGGGAACGGGGCCTGGGGCGTGACCAGCGCGACCCGTTCGGGGATCCCGGGTCGAAGCCCGAGCAAGTCCTGCATGTGCGATCCGCGGCCGTGGAGCAGCACGGCCACGGGGTCGCCGGCCCCGAATGGCCGAGCCAGAGCCTCCGCGTGCAGTAGGTTCATGGCCGTCATCCCAGGGGCGTCAGGGCGGACTCGATGCCTTCGCGCCGGGACTCGAGCCAGGACGGGAGCTTCAGGTCCGAACCGAGGGTCTCGGCCGGTTCGTCCACGGCGAACCCTGGGCCGTCCGTGGCGATCTCCAGCAACAGGCCGTCGGGCGCCCTGAAGTAGATGCTCTCGAAGTAGTTCCGGTCCTGCACGGGGGTCACGCCCACGCCGAGGCCGAGCAGGTGGTCCCGCCAGGCGAGCTGCTGATCCCTGTCGTCGGCACGGAACGCGACGTGGTGGGTCAGGCCATACCCCCCCTGGGCCCGACGTGTCGAATGGGGCCACTCGAAGAACGTCAGTGAGCTGTGGGGCGCCACGTCCTGACCATCGTACGCGGCCCAGAAGTAGTGGAGCGTTTGGCCGTCGTCCTGGTTGAGCGTCTTCTTCACCAGGCTGAGGCCCAACGTCTCGCCGTAGAAGTCGTTGGTACGCTCCAGGTCGTCGGTGATGGCCGAGATGTGGTGAATCCCCTGGAGGAGCATGCCCTCGTCGAGGGCGTCCACCGGCTCGCCGTGGGTCAGGGCGGCGATGGCCGCTTCGTCCCGGCCCGACGGAAGCCGGCTGTCGGCCGGCGTGATCAACGTCTGACCCAGGGCGTCGGTCGGTTCGTCGAACCCGTAGCCGGGCCCGCGCGTGGCGATCTCCAGGATCTGACCGTCGGGATCCGCGAAATAGAGGCTCTTGAAGTACCCCCGGTCGTACGGCCCGGACACGCCGACCCCATGGTCCGTCAGCCACCGCTTCCAGCGGAGCAGGGCCTCGAACGTCTCGACGCCCAGGGCCAGGTGGTGCACGCCACCCACGCCCCAGCGGCCCTTGGGCACGCTGGGCCATTCGAAGAACGTGAGAATGGTGCCGGGTTCGCCCCGGGTGTTCCCGAAATAGAGGTGGTACGACGAGGGATCGTCGAAATTGACGGTCTTCTTCACCAGGGGCAGGCCCAGGACGTCGTGATAGAACGCCAGCGTCCGGCCTGCGTCCCGGGCGACCATGGTGATGTGGTGGAATCCCTTGGTCTTCAACGGCTGCATGGGACCTCCTCTATCGAAATACGGCCCGCTCCGCTCACGGTTGGGCAGGCCGAGACCATTGTCAGTTCACCTTTGCACCGGAGGGGGTACCCCCAGGATGCATCTCAAATTATTTCAAGATTAAAATATTGTCAAGGAGTAGTATCGGAGTCACTCTCGACGAAAGCAAAGAAACGCTCGCTCTTGGCGAGGGCGACGCGTACCGCTGAACCTACCAGGCCCGTCCACGCCCGTCCCCCGCCCGCCCGCCTTCCTCGACGGACCGTCTGCCGACTGGGCCCCGGACTCGCGTAATCGCCCCTGGGCGACCCGCGTACCTCGGGGTGACCACATAAGCTTCGCTCCCGGTCCCACGACCGGCGGGCGCACTTCACCCGGAGGCGACCATGAGCCCGATCGACACCCGGTTGGCGAACTCGAACACCGAGCCATTCAGGCTCTGGACCGATCGACGACCTCAGTCCTCGCGTCCGTGGAGCTTGCTCGTCGCCGCGACCGTCGGGGCAACTGCCGTGCTGCCATCGGTCGCGGAAGCTCAGACGCCGCCGACCGCCCCCTCCGGGAACCAGGTCGTGACCCTGACGGACACTCTGCCCGGTGCCGTCGGAGGCGTAGCGGTAGACGCCACCGGGATCATCTACGTCGCCGACTTCGGCGAACACGTCTGGAAGGTGACCCCCGATGGGCAGGTTTCGCTCTTCGTGTCCAGCATGTACGGAGCGTCGGGAAACGCCGTGGACTCCAAGGGCGTGCTCTACCAGTCGAACTTCAACGGCAACTTCGTCGCCCGGATCGAGCGGGACGGGACCGTGACCGAGCTGGCCGACGGCCTGCAGGGCCCCGTCGGGATCGCCGTAGACGGAAACGACGACTTGTTCGTGACGAACTGCAGCGGGAACTCCCTGAGCAAGATCACCTCCGATGGGGTCGTGACCGAGTTCTCGAGCGACGACCTCTACAACTGCCCGAACGGGATCACCCGGGACGGGCAGGGCAACTTCTACGTGGTCAACTTCAGCGACCAGAAGATGCTCAAGGTCACGCCCGACGGCGCCGTGTCCGACTTCGCGGAGATTCCGGGTGGGGGCAACGGTCACGTGACGTTCGCCCGGGGCGCGTTGTACGCCACCAGCTTCCGTGGTCACCAGGTGTGGAAGGTGTCTCTCAACGGCACCGTGGAACTGCTGGCGGGCACCGGCCAGGTCGGGATTCAGGACGGACCCGCCCTCGAAGCCACGTTCTTCCTCCCCAACGGCATTGCGGCCAATCCACAGGGGAACCGGCTGTATCTGAACGAATTCCGGGTACGGCCCACCGGTACGGAGCTGGTTCCGCCTGCGCCGAAGAGCGTCCTGCGCCAGATCAAGCTCGCGAGCCTGACCGACGTCCTGGTCGCGGCGCAGGCGCAGGACGGCGTGGCGGGGGTGGAGCGGGCCTACCGGGCCTGGAAGGATGACCCGTCCACCGCGGGTCTGTTCACCGAGCTGGAGGTCAACGCCCTCGGCTACCGGTGGATGGCCACGGGACAGATGGAAGCAGCCCTGACGATCTTCGGCCTGAACGTGGAGTCCTACCCGGGTTCGTGGAACACCTACGACAGCTTCGCCGAGGCCAACATGAACGCCGGGAATCGGGATCGGGCCATCGAGCTGTACGAGAAGTCATTGGAGCTGAATCCGAACAACACAAACGGGCTGGACAAGCTGCGGGAGCTTGGGGCCCGGTAGGCTGGGCCGACTCGGCGTACCGGCCCGAGGGGGCAAGCCGAGTACGCTCGGTTGGGTCAGGAACCGGCGTCCGCGGACGCGTAGGCTCGAAACTCGCCGTCGACCCAGCGAACCCCGATTCGCACCCCGTCTACGGTCAGACCGTCTCGCTTCATCAGATCCTGGAGCGCCAACGACCGAACGAGGCACGAGGGCCGGAAGAGCCCGGACCTGGACGCCAGGGCGATGGACTGCTCGAGTCGGAGCACCGCCTCGGGGATCGACCCGGCAGCAGGGGACGGGCCGGGCTCGATCACCTGGACGAGTTCGCCAAGAGGCTGGCGCAGCGTTGCCCGCCGCGCCCGCAGCAATGCCCACTGCGCCCTCCACGCGGCGGCCAGGTGCCGCGGCGGAAGCGCGAGCAGCCGAAACGACCTCAGGAACCGCACCGGGGCTCCTGCGCGTCGAGTGGGGTGGAAATGGGGGACATGCTCTCCAGTCCGGATCGAGGATGCACGGGACACCCGTTCGCAGGTGCAACCCGCGTGCCGTCCCGGGCGGCAAGATCGAGAACCCGTGCATCTCGTTGTGTGGCAACGGGTACGAACGGTTGATCCGGTTCACGGCCTGGGGCTCGCGATCCGGAATGTTGCGTACCTACTGCGGCGAGCCCGCCGCATCGAGCCTCCAGATCGCACGAGCGACGCCGCACCGACTGGCGAACGGATCCTCCGACCGCCATACTGCCTGCGCCCCGCGCAGGATTGTGCGTCCCCCCGCACGTGTAAACGACTCGTCCGTCCGGCATCGCCGGTCGGCCCAGAACCACCGGACGCGCCCCGTCGCGGGACGGAGTTTTCCGCGACGCGCTGAGCCACCAACCGCGAGAGACCGATGACATTCACGCTTCCCAAGCTGCCCTATGCCTATGACGCGCTCGAGCCCCACATCGATGCGCGCACCATGGAGATCCACTACTCCAAGCATCACCAGGGGTATGTGAACAAGCTGAACGCCGCCCTCGAAGGGCATCCCGATCTCCAGGACCAGACCGTCCTGGAGCTGATCATGAACCTGGACCAGGTGCCCGAAGACATCCGCACCGCGGTCCGGAACAACGGGGGCGGGCATCTGAACCACTCCATCTTCTGGCCCTGCATGAGCCCCAACGGCGGTGGAACGCCCGGAGGCGGCCTGAAGGACGCCATGGATTCCGCCTTCGGTTCGTTCGCCGGATTCCAGGACCAGTTCAGCACCGCGGCCGGCACCGTGTTCGGCAGCGGCTGGGCCTGGTTGTGCGTGGACAAGGACGGTGGGTTGGTGGTCCAGAAGACCGCCAACCAGGACAACCCGGTGACCAGCGGACTGGCGCCGATCCTGGGCCTGGACGTCTGGGAGCACGCCTACTACCTGAACTACCAGAACCGGCGTCCGGACTACATCTCGGCGTTCATGAACGTCGTCAACTGGGATTCGGTCGGCGCCTATTACACGCTGATCCGGACCGGCCAGGGCGTCTCCGACATGGCCGACTGGGCGAAGGACAAGTGGAAGCAGGTCCAGCAGCACCTGTCCGACCTGGTCGACTGAACCGAAGGCCTTGCCGGGCCTCTCCCAGGAGGCTGAACACTCACCCGGATCGGCCTCCGCCGGGCCGGGTGATCACCTTCATCCCCCCCTCGTAGGACGAGCCGCCCGCAGATCACTCGCGGAACACAGAGGCGCGTTCCCCCCCACGGCGCCGGCCAACGCACAACCCTCAGGTGCCCCGGC
>CAJIAX010000271.1_pt1 | contig 27852 bp, 23 predicted proteins | sample 9199251 | NCBI WGS metagenome assembly CAJIAX01 (sample SAMEA7708287, study PRJEB35096) | sediment metagenome | biome: marine neritic benthic zone biome [ENVO:01000025]; feature: sediment [ENVO:00002007]; material: shallow marine sediment [ENVO:03000034] sea grass bed [ENVO_01000059] ... | reverse complement strand
GGAGTGCCACTCCGCGTCGCTCCACGACTTCCATTCGACCGACGAGACCTGCCGGGAGTGCCACGAAGACAACGACATCATCATGGCGGGCATGCACGACGTCGCGATGAACTGCGGCTCGTGCCACACCTTCAACGCCCCTGTCGAAGCGATCGCCGCGGACGCGGCGCTCGAACCTTCGCAAGAGGGGGCGCTGGAGGGCATTTTGAGCCCCGGGCAAGGCGAGTGCCTGGGTTGTCACACGATGCGTGGCATCGTGGCATTCGATGACGACGACCCCCACGAGGCGGCGTGCGGTGTCTGCCACAACCCCCACACCCAGGACGCGGGGACCGACGCCCTGGAGGGATGCACCGCGGCAGGGTGCCACGACGGACCGGTCCAGGACCTCTCGACCTTCCACGCCGGCATCGCGTCCGAGACGTTGGCCAGCTGTCTCGATTGCCACGACGCCCACGACTTCCACGCCGAGGGGCAGGACTGCCTGGCCTGCCACACCGACGTCTTCGAAGACGGAGGTTCCGCCCGGGCGCCCGTGGACGTGGGCAGCGATGCCCACGCCGGCCCCGGTGGCTTCACGGGCATCGGATTCACGGAGGACGCCGCGAAGCTCGGTCTTCACGTACCGGCCCCGACACCGGGCTCACCGAGCTGGGTCCACCAGGGAGGGCCCTCTGGCATCAGCGTACCGGCGCCCGACTCCGTCTTCCGTCACGCCCAGCACGAGGACCTGGACTGCCTGTCCTGTCATACCATGGACACGTCCCACGGCGAGGTCACCGTCGGCACGACCCTGGGGGATTGCCGGCAATGTCACCATACGCCGCCCCGGTCCGACGACTGCACCACCTGCCACGCCGAATCGGTGGCGGTCGCGAGCAGCTACCCGATGCCGGTCGTCTTCGAGCTGTCGCTCGGAGAATCGGTCGAACGGACACTGGCCTTCGACCATGACGACCACGCCGCCGAGGATTGCAGCACCTGTCATACGGGCGGCGTGAACATGGACGCCGCCCAGGTGGACTGTTCCGAGTGTCACGAGGAGCACCACGGCGAGGACGTGGGCTGCACGACGTGCCACACGCCCTCGCCCCGGGAGGAGCACGACGTGACGGCCCACGTCGGCTGCGCCAGCGCCGATTGCCACGTCACCACCCCCTTCGAGGGTGTGCCGCGGGAACGCAGGCTGTGCCTCGTCTGTCACGTCGAGCAGAGCGACCACAAGGTGGAGGCGCCGGAGACCTGCGCGGACTGTCATGCCCTTCCGGAGCACGGAACCACGGCCGGAGTGGGTGGGTGAAGAGGCGCCCGGTGTCTCCCGGGGACTCGGCCCGGCCCGCCGGGTGGCCCCGTTCCGGTCGCCTGGGAACCGCCGTTCTCCTCGCCCTCATGGCACTCACGCTTCCCGCCGGCACTGGACTTCCCGGCTCCCCGGGCCCGGTATCTGCCCAAGGCGTCCGCGGCCAGCTCTCCACCACCGCCCGCTACATCCAGATGCGTCCGCTCCAGTCGGACAGCATTCCGTATTCCGACGCGACTCAGCGGCCAGACGGCACGTACGAGTACCAGGGACGACGGGTCTCGTGTGTGAAAGACGCGCTGTGCTTCTTCTACACCGCCGGCCCGGTGGAGCACGCGGTCACCTTCAGCCAGGACGCGTCGGCCACGGCCTGGGGCCTCGGAGTCCAGGGCCTGAGCGCCACGGTTTCGCTCCGGGCTCGCGCCGATCTGGGCGGAGACTTCGCGTGGCCCCGCTACGACGACGCCTTCGACGCCATGCTGGCGTACGTGGAGCTGAACCGGAAGGCGTTCCGGGTGCGCCTGGGCCGAATGCGGACCACGGGCGGCCTGGGCTTCAGTGGCTATGACGGGGCCAGCGTGCTCGGCCGGTTGGGCGGCTGGCTCCGGGCCGAAGCCTATGGAGGCCGTAGCCTCGCCCGTGGCCTCTACGAACCCAGGAACGAGGTCTTCCAGGCGATCGAGGACTTCGTCGTGGACCAGCAGGCGCTGCTGATCGGCGGGTACGCCGAGCTCGAGGCCGGCCCCGGCAACGTGCTTTCGCTGCGGTATCAGCGCGAGATCTGGGCGGACTGGTCCGGCCTGGTGTCGGAGCGGGCGGGCCTGGACTTCCGCGTAGCTCAGCTCCATCCAGTCAGCATCACGGGCGCCCTGGACTACGACGTGGCCTTCGACGTCCTGGGCAAGTCCCACCTCACCCTGGGCGTGCCCCTGGTCGACGGCATGCTCGTCGAGGCCACGGCTCGTCGGTACCGGCCGTACTTCGAGCTGTGGACCATCTGGGGCTTCTTCGACCCGGTGGCCTACCATGAGCTGGACGGACAGTTCTCCTGGACGGTGTCGCCCCAGTTCGGCTTCTGGGTGGCCGGCGGCTACCGGGAGTACGAAGACACGAATACGCAGCCTTTCATCGCGCCCCTGTCCAACTCCACCGTTCGGGCCGGCACGGGTATGTCCTGGACGCCCGATCCGGACTGGCGGGTAGAGGGCACCTACCGACTCGAGCGGGGAGCCGGCGCCACGCTGAGCACCTTCGACGGTCGGGCCCGATGGACACCCACCGATCGTCTCGGCATCGGCATCCACGGGACGGTCTTCCAACAGATCGAGGAGTTTCGCCTGGGCGAGAACAACGGTGTCGGAGGCGGCGCCCAGTTCGACCTGGTGCTTTCTGGCCGGCTCAACCTCGACGGTGGGTTGAGCGTGTACCGCAACCTGCTCGAGAACCAGGATCTTCCGGACTGGAGCCAGGTCCGGGGATGGACGTCGTTCCGGATCGACGTGGGCACCGATCCGGGGACTCGGCGGCCGAGGATGCGGCGATGAAGACATCCGCCTGGGCACGGGTCTGGACCGTCGCGTTCGTCGTCGCGGGAACGTGGGCCTTTGGCCCGATGCCGCTTTCCGGGCAGGAGGAGCCCTTCCCCCACGACGACCACGCGGGGCTGTTCCCCCTGTGCACGGGCTGTCACCAGGGCGTGCCCGTCGGCGACCCGGCCTCCAGCTATCCGGCCCCGGCCCTGTGCGCCACGTGCCACGACGGCGTGGAGCTCGACCAGGTCGAGTGGTCGCCCACACCGATCCATAGCGCGCTCCGCTTCGAGCATCCCGCCCACGACGCCGAAGTGCTGGCGGAGGGGGAAACGCTTGCATGCACGGACTGTCACGCGTCCGAGGGAGCGCCCCGCATGACCGAGGTGTTCCTGGCGTCCCAACCCACATGCACGAGCTGTCACGCCCACGAGACGACGGACCATTTCGTGGTAGGCACCTGCGAACAGTGCCACCTGCCCCTGTCCGAGACCGGGTGGAGTGAAGACCAGATCGCCGCGATCACCGAGCCCACGGACCACCAGCCCGCCGACCCGTTCCTGGCCGAGCACCACGGAACCGAATCCGAGTCCCAGCTCGAGCGGTGCGCAACCTGTCACACTCAGGACCGGTGCGCGGCCTGCCACGTGAACGCCAGCCAGGTCGCCGAGATCCAGGCCTTGCCCGTGGCCCCAGCCAGCATGGTCCTGCCCCCGGCGGACGCCACCTACCCGACGCCGGCGAGTCACACCTCGGGCACGTTCCTGGAGAACCACACGCCGGACGAGGACGGCGCCGAGTGCAGCACGTGCCACGTCCGATCCGACTGTTCGAGCTGTCACATCGACGTCGGAGAACGTCCGTTCACGGCGGTGTTCGCGTCCTCCGAGGTGCAGGCGCCCGGTGTGGGCGTCGAGGCGACGGCGCCTCCGAGCCACGACGATCCGTTCTTCGTGACCCGACACCCGAATCGGGCCAGCACGACCGAACAGCTGTGCTCGACCTGTCACACGACCCCGTTCTGCAACGAGTGCCACGAGGACGCCCTGCGTCCCGTCTTCCATGAGCCCAACTTCGTGCAACGCCACGCCGCCGATGCCTACGGGCGGAACCTGGACTGCTCCAACTGTCACTCGGCCGAGGTCTTCTGCCGCTCGTGCCACGTCGAGTCGGGACTCGGGTCGTCCGGACGACTCGGCGTGGGGTACCACGACGCGGAGCCGGTCTGGCTGCTGCGGCATGGCCAGGCCGCCCGGCAATCGCTCGAAACCTGTCAGAGTTGCCACACGCAACAGGAGTGCCTGCAGTGTCATTCCCAGACCGGAGCGTTCCAGGTCAACCCACACGGGCCGGACTTCGACGCCCGACGCGTTCAGGAGCGCAACCCGGCGGTCTGTTACGCCTGCCATCTGACCGACCCGCTGAATCCGGGCCGATGACGGTGAGGCGCCCCTCGGCACCCGCCAGGCACGCCGCGCCGATCGTGGGACGGCTGTGGATTCTCGGCATCGCGCTGTTGGCCGGAAGCGCCTGCAGTGGCGAGAAGACCTTCGAACCACCCGACCGGGAAGCCCGGGTCGCCGATGCGGACAATCGCCTCACGGCCCAGACCTTCGACACGATCTCGTGGGAGAGCGCCGAGGCCCGGGGCATGGCCGGCAACATCACGTTCTCGGCCAAATGCCGGAACTGCCACGGCACGTTCGGCGAAGGCAACACCGCCTACGGAAACGACCGGGGGCTCGAGATCCCGAGTCTCCTGGATCCGGACTGGCCGTGGGCCGACAGCATCGACGCGGTGCGGCGGCGGGTCTTCATCGGCCATGCCCAGGGCATGCCCACGTGGGGCGTGGCCGGCATCACGCCCAGGGAGATCGACGGGGTCTCGTACTACGTCCTGGAGGTCCTGCGGGCGGAACCGGCGGTGACGCCATGACCCGCTCCACCTACGGGCGCGCGGCCGCCTCACTCCTGGTCGCCCTGTCGTCCGTGGCCTGCGGAGGTACCGGGTATACCGTGCCGCCCCTCACCCCCACCCCCACCGCCGAGCACCACGTGGGAAGTTGGGTCTGGTACGACCTGCTGACTCACGACAGCCCGATGGTTCAACAGTTCTACGCAGAGCTCTTCGGCTGGGAATTCGTTTCAGACCCGAACGGCGGCCCGTACACGTCGGTGGTGCACCGGGGCGCGCCCATCGCCGGCATCTTCGAGGTCGACGAGCTCGATGAGGAGGTCAGCCGGGCACGCTGGGTCCCCTATGTGTCCGTCGCGGACGTGGACGCGGCGGTGGCCATCGCCCAAGGTCAGGGCGGTGAGGTGTACGCCGATGCCCGCGAATTGAACGACCGGGGCCAGATCGCGGTGCTGGGGGACCCCCAAGGCGCGGTCTTCGGCGTGGTGCGCTCGCCCACGGGAGATCCGCCCGACGTGCCCGCGGCACCCGGCGACTTCCTCTGGAACGAGCTCTGGACCCGGAACGTCCAGGACGCCGTCGATTTCTACCACACGCTCGTAGGCTACTCCCACGTGGTGATCGACTTCCCCGGCTCTGGCGACTACGACGTGCTTCAGGCCGAAGACCGGCCTCGAGCGGGCGTGCTCGAACTCCCCTTCGAAGATGTCCTGCCCAACTGGCTCCCCTATGTGCTGGTCGACGATCCCTCGGCCGTCGCCGCCCGGGTGGACGAGCTCGGCGGCCGGGTGCTGCTCGGACCCCACGAGGAGCTTCGCGGCGGGAGCGTAGCCATCATCACCGATCCGTCAGGCGCGGCGCTCACGATCCAGAAGTGGCCCCTGGACGGCTCGGAATCCCGAGGGTTCCCCCAATGAGGCGGGTGACGTGGGGCATCGTCGCGGCTTCGGGTCTCGTCTTTCTCGCTGCCTGTGGCGGTGGCAACGGGACGGTCTACGTGGGTGTCGGGGTCGCGGGTCCTTGGGGCGGCTACCCATATCCCTATCCCGGCGTACCCGGGGGGCCGATCGGATACCCGCCCCCGTATTGGTACGAGGACGAGGACCAGGACGCGTCGGACCAGGACGGAGCGGTGGAGGCGGCGGAGGACCAGGACGCATGGGACCAGGACGACGCCGTGGAAGTGGCGGAGGACCGGGACGCAGCGGCGCTGCCCGGCGACGCTCGCCACCCCTGAGCGTGGCGAGTGCATGGAGCCACGTCCCCGTACGCTACGCACCTGGATTGGCCTGACCCGAACCGGCCTATTCCTGACACTCCTGTTCGGCCTCGCCCAGCCATACACCGGAGCCGCCCAGACACCGACCATCGACGCTCCCGCGGACACGTTCGCGGATGACCTGGCCCGGCGCCTGGTGGTCGCGGCCCTGGACGACCGGAGGGGGTTCATCGAACAGGGAGGTGCGAATGCCCTGCTGGCGAATCGTCTCCGGGTCGGAATCGAGGTACCCGACCAGTGGCTCTGGCGGGACCGGGCCCTCTACCGCCGGGAAGAAACGGCGGCAGCCGAAGCGCTCGGCACGGATTCCCTCCGCTTGACCCTCGTCGGCCGCAACCGGGGTAGCCCGGTCCTGGGTGACCAAACGATCGACGCCAGCGGTCCGGTTTCGCTGGACCCTGACCAGGACCAACCGTTCCTGGGCATCATGGGGTTGTCCCTTGACGAAGTCGCGGACCGGACCCTGCTCGACTCGCAGGCCGGTGACATGCACGTCCTGGGGCTTCGGGTGATCGACCCCCTCTCGCGCCGGGGGCCCGAGGCGTACCGATACCGGAGTGGCGACACGTTGCAGGTTGAGTATCCGGAAGCGCGGAGCCTGATTTCCGTGGAGATCCATCCCCGGGAGAAGCGGACCGGCTCCATGACCGGGCAGCTCTGGTTCGACGAGGCAACGCACGAGTTGGTGCGGTTGATCGTACAACCCAACGGACGGTGGGACGTGTCGTCGGGATTGCGTGGAATCGCCCGCAAGATCCCCTTGATCGGCAAGAACGCCCGGGGTCGGGTTGATTACCTCTCGATAGACTTCGCCCGCTCTCCGAGGGGATTCGTGCTCCCGCAGCGTGCATTCGTGTCCGCAGAGCTGCTCTGGTTCAGCGACGTCATGAGCATGCCCACCCTCATCGAATGGGGAGTCGACTGGGATCAGGATACGGTCGCAATGGTCATGGACGCCCTGGCCGACCTGCCGGATTCGGCCGCACTGGCCCTGGTCCCGGAGCCCCTGTCGGCGGGCTGGGACTTCGGACTCCCGCGCCACGAGATCAACCCGTTCGTTCGGGAGCTCGCCCGCGTGGTGCCGAACCCTCCCCCGCCCTCCGGTCGGGAGATGCTCCTTTCCGGGGTTGGCTCGTTCCGATTCGATCAGGTCCAGGGCCTCAGCGTGGCGGCGCGCTATCCGTACCCCGTCGGACCGCGGGAGACGCTCACCGGTGAGCTCCGTGTGGGCACGACCTCCTATCGGGCCATCTGGGAGGCGGCCTTCCGGCGCGAGGTCCGACCGGTCTGGTGGGAGCTGTCGGCGTACTCCCAGCTCCAAGAGACCAACCGGTGGGAGACGGTGATGGGCCTGTGGAACTCCCTCGACGCGCTCCTCTTCGGCCAGGACGACAACAACTACTACCAGGCAGCCGGGGCTACCGCAGCGGTCGGGGGGCACAATGCCCCGTTGTCCTGGCAGGTGGGGGCGTTCTACGAACGGCAGGAGAACGTCGACCGACGCACGGACTTCTCCCTGTTCGGGGACGACGAACCCGATCCGGACGCTCCTCCACCCGTCGTCGCCGACTCGGGAGACGTGTACGGGCTTCGCGGCCAGGCCGCGGTCCAACTGGGCGATGACCCCCAAGTGGGCCTTCTCGTGTTCAGGGCAGCCGGGGAGCTCGCGTTCGGAGACTTCGAATACCGGGACCTGGAGTTGCTGCTGGACGCGGTTCTACCCGCCCCCGGTCCTCTCACCGTGGCGTTCCGGGCTGCTGCCGGACGCGCGCTCGGCGACCTGCCCGCCCAGCGCCTGTACTATCTCGGTGGGCGGAAGACCGTGCGCAGCTTTCCTCGGAACAGTAGCGAGGGAGACGCCTATGCCCTGATCAAGGCGGAGCTGGGGTCCAATGTGCCGGCCTTTCGGATCGTCGGCTTCGCCGACATCGGGTGGGCGGGGGACTTTGGTGCCCTCTTCGACCAGGAGGCCATCGTTTCGGTCGGGGCCGGAGTGTCGTTCCTGGACGGGATCTTCCGGATCGACCTGGCCCAGAGCGTGCTCGGCGGCGACGATTTCCGGGTGCTCTTCTACACCAGCGGCCTTTTCTGACGACTTTTCCGAATCCACCGGCCACCGACCCGGGGGCGTTCTGGGCGCCCGACGCCCTGAACGAGAAACGGAGGTGGGGGACCGCCCCCACCTCCGTTCGATCCTACGGACCAGAGATGACCCCGGTCACGACGCGCTCAGCGCGACGCGATTCCGATCATGAACGACCAGAACTGGTAGTCCCGTTCGTCGGCCTTGGCGGTCCAGTTGTACCGCACCGTACCGGTGATGTACGTGCGACCCGCCGGCATGCCGACCCCCACCTCCGGTGCGAGGCCGAAGTGCCAGGCGTCATTCGTGATCGCCCACAGCCCGGCCTCTGTGCGCTGCTCGATGTAGTACAGACCGGTGTTCACCCCGACGAACCCCGTGGTCGTACCCCGTCGCTCGTTCCCGAAGTAGTAGTGCGCGTTCGCCAGGATCGGGAAGGCGTTGATGTACTTGAACGCGGTGCCGCTGATCGCGCTGCGTTGTTCCTCGTCGATCACCGTGGTACCGGCGTTGGTCTCGTTGAACACTTGCCAGCTCAGGTCGAACCCCAGGGACCACTGGTTCTGGAAGTTCATGAACTTCCGGCCCTGGAAGCCCATGCCCCGGAAGCTGAACTGGTTGATGTAGTCCTTCGTCTCTCCAGCGGTGGCTCCCATGTTGTACGAGAACTGCCACCACCAATCCTGCGCCTTGGCCTCGACCGACGTCGTCAGGACCAGGAGCAGAGCAAATACGATCGCTCTCATGTCACTCTCCTTGGATGTGAGGTCCTGATGGACGTCAGTTGGCGGCCGAGCCGCCGGCCAGGTACGGCGACTGCTCGAATGCCTGGGCGATGCCCCGGGTGATCCGGGTGCGGGCGTCGGACTCGGTGGTCCCGGCCAACCCGTTCATGGCGCCGGCCCAGACTTCCCCGGCGTCCTCCTGCCCGGCGTCCGTCAGGTCCGGATCCTGCATCAGCGTAAGCACGGTACCCGACTGCCAGGCCGTGGCGCCGCTGACCGGCCACCACGGGTAGCCCCCGTAGCAGCAGCCCCAATACGGCGGATAATAGCCCGGCCAGTACGACCAGAAGGTGACATTCGTGTTGACCGCCACCGCGTTGATCACGAGCAGATCCGCAGTCTCCGGATCGGCCGTAAGTGGCAGGCGCGTATAGTTGTAGCTGGAGAGCCCCGCTTCAGCGGCTGCGAGGATATCGGCGTCGAACGCGTGATCGAACGTGTCGGGCGCGTTCTCTTCGGCCTGGATGTAGAAGACCGTATCCGGCATGAAGTAGGTCTTCTTGTTGAACGCATAGTCCGGCCGAGCCCCCGTGAAGACGAGGTCGGTCTCGCCCGTGTTGGAGATCTCGCCCGGGTAGCACGATGACAGGACCATCACGAGCCCCGTCACCAGAATCGAACACCCCACCCTTTTCATCTGGTCCGTCCCTTCCTGCGGATTGATTCGTCCGACGCGACGCGCCGGCGCCCACGGCTTCTGGGCACGAAGGAGATTCAATGACGACCGGGGGGACGGTGGCGTCAGCTCTGCTTACAGGCCCGGCGGGGGACGGGGGCCCGATTTTCAGACAGGCTGTATACGCACGGATACGTCGGTGGGTTCCCTCGATGTCCGATCGCCGTTTCGGACCATGACGCCGGGACTTACGGGGCGCCGCCCTCCAGCTCGGAAACGAGGCCTTGGAGGGTGGGATTACCCGGATCCAGATTGAGGAGCCGGCGGGCGTACTGGAGGGCCTGACTCCGGTTCCCCGCGTCCCGGTGCAGCGTTGTGAGCCCGTAGAGCACGTCCGGGTCGTTCGGATGCCTCTCCAGGGTGTTCGCGAGCTGGTCCATCGCCTCCTCGGATCGCCCGGCATCGTTGAGAGCCAACCCGTAGGCGTAGCCGTATCGAGACTCGTCGGCGCCGAGGCGGGCGGCCTCCGCCAACGACTCCAGGGCTTCGTCCGGCCGCTCCGTCCGGGTCAGGAGCAAGCCCAACGCGTAGTGGACGGCCGGCTGATCCGGGTGCACCACCAGGGCTTCGCTCAACAACTCCTCCCCTTCCGCGTCTCGCCCGAGGCTGCGGTAGAGGTCGGCCAGGTTGATCCACCCAGCTACGAACCACGGCCCGATACGCAGCGCGGTGCGGAGCGAGCGCTCGGCCTCGTCGACACGCCCGAGGGCGGCGTGGAGGTTGGCCAGCGCCACGTGGCTCGACGGATGGTCCAGCGTCGCCCCCAGCGCCTCGACGTACTCGTCGATGGCACGGTCCAGGATCCTCACCTGCCCAGGGTTCATGCCGGTTCTCGGAAGCGGCGCCAGGACCCGGGCGGCCTGGGCCCGGACGGCCAGGGACGGGTCGTTGAGCAAGGGCCCGACCAGCCCAAGGCGGTTTTCGAAGGGGACCACGTCCATGCTCCGGGCCGCCACGGCACGGACCTGTGGGTCGGGGTCGGCAAGTGCGGACGGCAGGGTGTTGCCGAAGAAGGCGTCCGGCCGTTCCGCCAGAAGCGCCAGCGCCGACGCCCGCACGATGGCCGGGGTGGCCGGGTCCGAGACGAGTGCGGCCAGCGGCAGCCGGGCCTGGGGCAGGCCCTGCCGGCCCCCGTGCAGCGCCTGACCGAAGTGGCGCTCCTGGCGCCGATCGTCTCCATAGAAATCTGCGATCCGCGCCGCCGCCCACTCCGGATCCCGATCGGCGTGGCAGGACGTGCACGCGTCCGGAGAGCCCACGAGCCCGGAGATGTCGGGCCTGGGTACGCGGAAGGAGTGGTCCCGTCGGTCGTCCACACCCATGTACGTCTCGGCGGTCATGTGGCACGAGACACACTCGGCCGATTGCGACCCCTCGGGATGGAAGTGGTGCTCCGGCGTGTCGAAGGCGGGCGAGAAGTGGCACTGGGCGCAGACGCCGTTGCCGGGGGCACGGAGGTCGCCGCTGTGGGGCTCGTGGCAGTCGCTGCACCGGACGCCGGCCTGGTACATAGCGGACTGTCGGAACGACCCCCACACGTAGACCTCGTCCAGGATCTGCCCGTCTGCATGGTAGAGGTTCCGCTCGATGGCCACGGGCGCGTGGCTGTCGAAGAGGTCGCCCTCCGGAGGCGAGAGCGGGTCCAACGTCGACCTGCGGGAATGGCAGCGAGCGCACGTGGCCACCTGTCCTGCGGGGGGCGTGCCCGTTCGGGTGGCGAATCCCGTGACCTCGTTGAGCACCCACGCGCCTTCGGACGGGTCGCCCAGCTCCACGGTCAGGCCGTACCGCCCCGTCCCCGGGGCTTCGGCCGTAGCCTGTACGTCGGGGCTCGCGGCCGCCCGCTCGGCCCAGGCCACATGGTTCGACCCCGGGCCGTGACAGGCCTCACAGGAAACGTCGATCTCCTCCCATGTGGTTGCGTAGGTGTTCGACTCCAGGTCGTAGCCCTTGTCCAGGGCCGTGGAGTGACACTCGGCGCACATGTAGTTCCAGTTCTGGGAGGGGCCCGTCCAGTGGAGCACGTCGTCCGGTCCGGTGACGTCCGGGTAGAGATGGTACCAGCGCTGCCCCCCTTCTTCGGCGGGTCGCGCGTCCCACACGACGGACAGGGCCTGCAGTCGGCCCCCATCCAGCTCGATCAGGTACTGCTGCAGCGGGTGCACCCCGAACACATAGGCCACGTCGTATTGATGCAGCTCGCCGTCCGGACCGTCGGTCTCGACATGGAAACCCGTGTCGGAGCGAGAGAACCGGGTGGTCACGCCACCCTCGGTGAACGAGGTCCCTTCGAAGTCCGCCAGGACCGTGGCGTCGGTGACCTCCTGCATGGCCAGGTCGTGATGGGAGCCGGCCCAGGCCGCCGCAGCCGACTCGTGGCACTCGGCGCAAGCCGCGCCTCCGACGTAGCTCAGCTCCGCCGGCGTGTCATCGTCCGTGCCGGGGGTGTCGCCGCAGGCCGCCGTGAGCAGAGCCAACGCGACGACCAGGCTCCCCCACGACACCGACCGCGGCCGCCCGGCTCGGGAGTGCGGGGCCACGGGCGCGATCCTGAACGCAGGTGATGCGGAAGGCACGCGGGAAGGCTCCATCGGGGGGGATTCTGCGGTGAGCGGGAGTGATCGGACGCGAGAAGATAGGGCGAAGCCCGCAACCAGGCGAAACCGAAGCCGCCCAGTGGGGTGCAAGAGAGCAGGCTCCGGGGGCGTCCACCAAACCGGCGACGCCCTCCCGGAAGCGAGCGCGCCGGCCGCCGAGCCGGCGGCCGCACGCAATTCGAACGGCTGCGCACGTCGCGGCTCCCCGACCCGCGGAGATCAGGATGAAGGTGCGCATGAGACTCGGTTGGATTCCCGTTGTACTCGCCGCTGCGGCGTGTGGCGGCATGTCCATCCAGAGCGCCCAGGACCCAGACGTGGACGTGGCGTCCCTTACCACCTTCGACTGGATGGACCGGCCTCAGCCCTCAGTCAGCCGGAGGGCTACGCGGGAAGGGCTGGACGAGCGCATTCGGACCGCCGTGGACGTGGGTCTCACCAACATGGGCCTCGAGAAGGTCGGGTCCGGCGAAGCGGAGTTGATCCTCACCTACTTCGTGGGACTGGACGGCGCCACGGACGTCATGCTGGTGAACACCTACCCCGACGATCGCTGGGGTGTGGGGCGCGGCTGGGACCGGTACACGGAGGTGTCCTCACGTACCATGGAAGCGGGCACGCTGGTGCTGGACGCCTTCGACGCGAGCACGGGCAGGCTGGCGTGGCGGGGTGTGGCCGAAGCCGAGATCGACCGGACCCAATCCCCGGAGAAGCGGGCGGCCCTGGTCAACGAGGCGGTCGAAAAGCTGCTGCGGGAGTTTCCAACCAGCGGTTAGAAGCGCCGCGCCCCCGCGGCAACGCGCACCCCTGGCCGTCAGGGGTTCAGCGCGTCGCCATCGGCCTGTTTGAGGCTCATCGACCCGGTGCCCACACCGACCCAGCCCAGCAGGGGCTTGTGGTCCGATCCGTAGCTGTCGGGCAGCACGCGGTAGCCGGTGCTCCAGCGTTCTGGCACGTCGAAGAACAGGTAATCCAGGCGCAGATCCGGCAGAAACGGGATGCGAGCCGAGCTGCCACCGGGGTGGGCCGAGAGGCTCGCGAAGCGTGCGTCCAGCAGTGCTACTGCCCCGATGTCCCGCTTCCGGTACCAGGTGTTCAGGTCCGCTCCCAGTGCGGTGGGCACCCCTTCGTCCAGTGCGGCGATCAGACCTCGGGCCTGGTTCGACTGAGCGGCCCCGAAGCTCCGATGGATCCTCGACCAGGCGGCCCGGTTGTCCAGGTGGGCGCTGACCACGCGCAGGATCCAGTCGTTTCCGTTGCGGTCCACCCCGGCGACCTGTGCCGTAACGGCCACCCGCCTCTGGCGCTCCCACGGCAGCTCCACGGCCGTGAGGTGGCTCAGCCGACGGGTCGAGAGGATCGCGTTGCCCCGGTCTTCGGGCGCGCCGGGCTCACCCGGTGCACCGTTTCGCATAGAGGGGGCATAGAACAGGTGCAGGTCCTCGGACCGCGCCAGCCCCACGACGTCGATCCGGGCTTCCTTCTCGGGCGCGCTGTCGATGCGACCCGCCCAATCGCTCCACGTCGGTGGCGCGGCCGGGACGTCCACACCGCCACGGTGGACCTCCTGTAGCAGCAGAACGAAGTCCGTGACGGGCACACCATCGGTCAGATGGCCCGAACGGAGGTCCGCGATCAGGCGGCGGACTTCGCCCGCGCCCACGTGGGTGTTCCACACGAGGATCGCCAGGGTGTCGATCGGCGCGATGTCACCGGACGAGGAAGCCACCCCGACGTGGGCCGGTCCGACGGCCTGGCACCAGGTCTCCAGGCGAGCCTGCTGGTCCGGGTCGTCGGGCCGGACCCACGTGATCTCGTCCGATACCCGGGACGTCGTGGACACGCAAGGTGACGTGGGGGTCCAGGCTTCGGGCGTAGAGCTGGTTGCGCAGCCGGCCAGAAGCCCGCCCGCCAGGGCCAGGGGCCAGCGTGGAAACCGCAGGTGGGTCCGTGCGGTCGCCGACCCCGCTCCGCCATGGCAATGCTCTTGAACCCGCTCGCCTGGGGGCGTGCGGAAGTGACGTGGTCCTGCTCGTGTCATGCTCGGGTCCGATCCGGGGGGACAGCCGGCGGACACCCACCGTCGCGGCGGGCACCAAAGTTCGGTTCCGGAAGGGGAATCCTACCCTCTGGAGCCGACTGTCCTACACAGGCCCGGTCTTCGGGGTCCCCGGATCAGAACCCCAGCGTCAACCCCAGCTGGAAGATATTCCTCGTGACCCCCGAGACCTGCTGCTCTCCCAGGGCCAGGACGACCGGGTCGGAGATCTGCTCCGCGTTCAGGGCATGGTTGTAGCGCGCCCACTCGACACGGAAGCCGACATCGATGCCCCTTGGCGGCGGCGCGAAGCTGTTGATCAGGAACCACTCCAGACCGAGCCCGTAATGCCACGTGAACGAGTTGATCAGATCCGAGTCCGCAACGGAAAGAACCTCGCCGTTGACCGCGGTGTCCTTGAGCTTGTACCACGACCAGCCGTACCCGAGCTTCCCGTAGGGCTGGAAGGTGCCGATGCCGAAATTCCATCTCAGGCTTCCGGCGTACTCCCAGATCTTCAGGTCGGACGTGACGTTGGACCGATTCCGGTCCTGGTTCAGGTCCACCAGCTCCAGGTCCATCCCCGCGGTCACGACCCAGAACGCGTTCTCGCTGACGAAGCGACGCCCGACCGGCAGCGAGATCCGGAGATAGGGAGCAACGGGTTCCTCGATCGTCGTGCCCAGGGTCGGAATGTCGTCGCCCGGGGTGTACCCCAGGGCCTCCAGGATCAGGTCGATCTGCTGTGCGTTCAGCAGGAGCTCGCTGAACTCCTCCGGAATGACCTCGGCGACCGCACCCACCTCGAAGCCCACGAAGCGGAACGGGACCTCGTCCGCCTGGAGGAACGTGGGCGCTTGGTCCGTTGCCAGTGCGATGGGCGTACCGACGAGCTTGACCAATACGTCCAGCGGGGGAATGGCCACCAGTGTGGGCACCGTTGCATTGAGCCAGCCCCACGTGTTCTTGAAGCCGTCCTGCCAGCCCAGGGCGAAGAAACCGTTGTACGTGTGGGGATTGTACTCGTGGAAGCCGCTTCCGGCCCCCGCCCGGTTCCACCCCTTGTTCTGGCTTCCGGTCTGGGGCGCCAGATTGCCCGTGCTGGCGTGGGAGATGACCCCTGCGAACGGCGATTCGGCCGCTGGATATCCCCACCGAATGGGGAGCACCAGCCACGCCCACCGTTCTCGGACCTCGGGGTCGGTGTAGAGCTGGACGTGGACCCGCTCCCAGTCCGGGACGAGCTCGATGCGGTCCTCCCGATCCAGTCGTACCACTGAGCCGCGTCCGAGACGCCCGTCTTCCAACCCCGGCCTGGACCCGTCGAAGTACTCCCGGTAATCGAACTTGACCGAGATCTGCTCACTGGCCCCGGCCGGGCCGACGTTCTTGTACAGACCCTCGAAGGGATACGTACCGTGCGAGTCCCGGTTCTTGCCTCCCGGTGCGGCCAATAGCTGGTCCGTGCCTTTGTTGTCCGCACCGATGAAGCCGACCATGTGCGTGTTGATCACGGTCTCGGCAGCGTCTTCGTAGGCCCGTTCCCGCAACTCTTCCCACACCCTGCGCTGATCGATGCGTTCCTGGGGAAGGGCCTCGAACTGAGCCTGCCACTCCGACCGCGGCAGATAGACGTTCGGAGTGGCGTAGTCCAGCGTCCACACCTTCTCGTGCAGGTAGTAGTCCACCCGCTTGATCACGACGTAGTCGTCGCCGGCCGACGGGCCTTCCCCGCCGCCGTTCAGCATGAATTCGATCTCTTCGGCGGTCTGGGGCCGGCCCACCGATCCCTTTGGAGCGACGATGATGTTGACGTGCTCCCAGTCGCCCTCGTGGTTGTTGCCGCCGTCGTTCCACGAGTAGAAGAACCAGTACTGGAGCACGAGCTCGTAGCCCTGGAGCCCGCCGGTGTTGCTCCGGACCTCTTCGATGAACGGATGCAAGTAGGTCTTCGGGATGTCCCAGTACTTCTGGGGCAGCTCGCCCGACACCTGGTCCTCGTACTCGGCTTTCCAGCTGGCCTCGTCGTGACCGGGGAAGTTCCAGTAGAGGACCTTGAACGGGTCGACCTGGGGGTCGATGGCGGCTTCCTGGTAGAAGTTCGACTGGGGGTCCTCGGGGTCGAATTCTTCCAGCAGCGAGATCAACCGGCAGTCGTCGTTTTCGCTGCGCATGGCTGCGTTGGGCGGATCGGGACAGGGATTGCCGGGCAGGCTGAGCCAGTCGATCTGCTCTTCCCGCATCAGCTCGCCGCCCTCCACGGCCTGGTTCCACGTGTCGATGTAGAGGGGCCACGACGACCGGTCGTTCATGAAGTGGCGCCAGTCCATTGGCACGGCAGTGGTGTTCATGACCAGGTAGGGCGCGAACTTGACCCCGAGCCGGGTGAGCACCTCGCCCCGTCGGTCGTCGATCCCGTCCTTGGGATTCTCGTCCCGGTAGGCGGGATCGAGTCGGTCACCGTAGAGCTGTAGCTCGACCGTGCCCGGAGCCTGGCGGATGGGCCGCGTATAGCTCAGCGGGACGTACCGGTAGTACTCCTGCTTGGTCATGTCCTGGGCGCCGGCAGGCGCGGGACCCACCAGGACCATACCGCTCAGGATCAGGAGCCCTGCCACCCATTCGCTGCGTCGACCGCTGCTTCGCGTCATCTGTATCTCCGAGCCGCCCCCGTCGGGAGCGGACGAGCCGGTGGTGGAGGACCGGGGGAAAGTCCCTGGTGCCAAACCGTCTGTCAGGCTGCGGTGACGTCCGGGGGACTGGAGATCACGGGGTGAGGGTCAAGTTGGGGGCCGGTGTCCAGGGGCGCAAACCCCGCGGCGGCACGGGATTCCGCCGCCACGAGGCTCGGACGCGTCGCCCCTACGGCGATGTCTGGTCGCTTCGGATACACGTGCCGAAAATGACGAAACCGGTCCGATCCTCCGCCATGGTCAGCGTCATCGCCAGCTCTTCGTCGTTGATGATCATGGTCCATCCTCGTCCGGCCTCGACCCCCGAGAGGATCGTGTTGCCGCCTTCGTGGGCAGCGGCACCGATCTGCGTGCTCTCGCCGCGGCGGGACTCGGGCGCGAGCAGCGTGATCACCCCGCTCGCCACGTCCACGTGGATGAAGGTCGGGGGCGGCAGATCCGGGATCGGTGCGGCGCAGTCCAATTCGGAATCGCACTCGAGCCCCTGCTGCACCGAGCACACGAGGGGAACCTCCTGCGCGCCGAGAGCGCCGGCCCAGGCCAGGCCGCCCAGCACCAGGAACGTGTCTCGAATTCGAAAGCTGTTGCTCATGTTCGCCTCGCTCAGGTGATGGAGTAGTCCCGGGCCTGCATGCAGCCAACCCAGGCCCGATCCCACCGTTCGGCCTCGGTCTGGAAGGCCTGGACGGCCTGGTCCGCCTGAGACTGGGCGGACTGCCGGGACCGCCGGGACCTGCTACCGCCGATCAAACCACCGGCCACCGCTCCGATCGCAGCCCCCGTTCCCGCGTCACCCGCGATGGCGCCGATGGCCAGTCCGCCCAGGGCGCCTCCGGCGGCACCCCGGATCCCACCCCCCTGGGCCTGGTCGGCCTGATCGGCCGCGACGTACCCCTGTTTCTGAAGCTCCGCGTGTGCCGCGTACGGATCCCAACCCTGCATTTGGTCGCTGGACCACCAGTAGCACTGGAGCTGATCGGTCTGCTGCTGGCTGACATCCTGGTCCCCGGCCGGATAGACCATCCGCTGGAAGGGATTGGTGCCAGGAGGAAGCTGGCGGTCCTGGTTCGGATCGTCCTGGGCAAAGCCGTTTCGTGGCAGAACGAGCGTAATCAGGCAGACGCCGACTGCCAGGGATGACAGGGTCGGTTTCATCGTAGTCTCTCCTGGGGTGAATCTCGGCACGGACCGGTGTCGCTCGGCGAGGTCCGGCGGTCTCGAAGTGGACGATCCGGAGACGGGGGCAGCCCCCGGGATCGTCCGGCCTCGCCGGGGACAAGCGAGGCCCGTTCAATGTAAGCCCCCCGCGTCCTACCGAAAGCCCCGCACCCGGGGATCGGTCCACGTCTCCCCGATCGGGTCCCGTCACACTACATTGGCGCCCCACCTCAACAGGATGAGAGCGAATGAGCGACGTACGGCACTTCAAATGGGACGACATGCCGAAGGAGCGGGTCAAAGACCTGCTGGACCGACGACTGATCACGGGTGAGCGGATGATGCTGGCCCACGTATACCTCAAAGAGGGGTGCGTCGTACCCATGCACAGCCACGACAACGAGCAGTTGACGTACGTCCTCGAGGGAACGCTGCGGTTCTGGATCGGGAGCGAAGACGCCGAGCCCATGGACATCGGTGCCGGCGAGGTGCTGCACATCCCCTCCAACGTGCCCCACAAGGCGCTGGCGCTGGAAGACACCCTGGACGTGGACGTGTTCAGCCCGCCCCGTGAGGACTGGATCAGCGGCTCGGACGACTACCTGCGGACCTAGCCCATGGATCTCGGATTGAAGGACCGGGTGGCCCTGGTGGCGGCGTCCAGCCGAGGGCTCGGACGCGCCGTGGCTGAGGAGCTGGCAGCCGAAGGAGCGAGGCTAGTCATGTGCGCCCGTTCGCCCGGCCCCCTGGACGAGGCGGCCGAGCACATCTCGGGCCGCTACGACGCCGAAGTCGTGGCCGTCGCCGCCGACCTGAGCGACCCGGCCGGCGTGGAGGACGTGGTCCTGGCCGGGCAATCGCGCTTCGGTCAGATCGATTTGCTCGTGACCAACACAGGCGGACCGCCGGCCGGCCCCTTCGAAGCCCATAGCCCGGAGGTCTGGACCCAGGCGGTACGCCAGAATCTCGACAGCGTGCTCAACCTCACGAGGGCGGTGCTGCCCGGCATGAAGGAACGGCGCTGGGGCCGGATCGTGAACGTCACGTCGGTCGCGGTGAAACAGCCGGTGGATGGACTCATCCTGTCCAACAGCATTCGGGCGGCGGTGACGGGATTCGCCAAGACGCTGGCCAACGAGGTCGCGGCCGACGGCATTACCGTCAACAACGTGCTGCCCGGGTATACCCGGACCGAACGTCTGGACGAGCTGGCGGGCAAGATCTCCGAGGCACGGGGCATCAGCGAGGACGACGCGTTCGCGGCCTGGGAAGACGCGATCCCCATGGGTCGCATCGGTGACCCCCGGGAGTTCGCGGCCGTCGTCGCGTTCCTGTGTTCGGACCGTGCGAGCTATGTGACGGGCACATCCACCCAGGTGGACGGCGGGGCCGTGCGGGGCCTGTTGTAGTCGAGTCGGTTTCCGAATCCGTCGGTTGCGCGCCACGGGCGTTGCACCCCTGCCGGGAACCACACCAGCCAAGGGCGAGAGGAAGGCCGAGATGTCGGGCACATTGAAGGGTTCGCAGTGGATCTGGAAGGACGGCGAGCTGATCCCCTGGGCGGACGCACAGGTCCATCTGCTCAGCGTGGCGGTTCAGTTCGGCTCCTCGGTGTTCGAAGGCATTCGCTGCTACGAGACCGACGCGGGGCCCGCCGTCTTCCGCCTTCCGGCTCACTTGAAGCGACTCGCGGATTCGTGCGCCATCTACCGGATGCCGCTCGGGCACTCGATAGAGGCCCTCACCGAGGCGTGTACCACGGTGGTCCGGCAAAACGGACTGACCGACTGCTACATCCGTCCGATGGTGCTCTGGGGATACGGCGCCGCAGGCATGGATCCGCGAGGAAGCCCGTTGGAGACGTACGTCGCCGCCTGGCCCTGGGGTGCGTACCTGGGTCCCGAAGCGCTGGAGAAGGGCGTGGACGTGTGCGTGTCTTCGTGGCAGCGACCCCTCCCGAACACCCTGCCGGTCCAGGCCAAGTCGGCGGGTCACTACAACAACGCCCAGCTCATCAAGATGGCCGCCGTCGCGGACGGCTATGCCGAAGCCGTCGTGTTGGGGCCCGGAGGCCTGGTCAGCGAGGGCAGCGGGCAGAACCTCTTCCTGGTCCGGGACGGGGCGTTGATCACACCTACCCTGGACGGCACCTCCCTCGTGGGTATCACCCGGGCATCGGTGATGACCTTGGCTCGGGACGTGGGCCTGGAGGTCCGTGAGACCGATGTGCCCCGGGAGGCGCTCTACACCGCGGACGAGCTGTTCTTCACGGGCACGGCTTCCGAAGTCACGCCGATTCGGAGTGTCGACCGGATCACGGTCGGCGAGGGCAAGGCGGGTCCGATCACCCGCCAGCTCCAGTCGCTGTTCATGGACACCGTTCGTGGACGGCGTCCCGACAGCCGCGGGTGGCTGACGCCGGTCGAGTCTGGCGTGACAGCGGGTTCCGGCGACTAGCTCCGGGCGGGGCACAGCGCCTGGCGCGACCCCACCCGCCGACGGCCGATCGCCCACATGAGCCTACGCCGGAATGACCCGGAGGAGGCACACGATCTTTCTTACCCCGCGGCTCCTTCCAGCAACGTGACTGCCACCGCGGTGGCAAAGCCGACCACGGTCAACAGGCCAGCCAGCTTGCCGCCGTGTTCGAAAGCCTCCGGTATCATGGAATTGGCCAGCATGATAAGGATAGCGCCGGCGGCAAAGGCCTGAACCAAGACCAAGCTGAACAGCGAAGCATCCCCGAACAGGGCAAACCCGGCCACCGTGGCAAAAGCACAAAGCACCGCAATCGCTGCCCAGAGGCCGAGGATTCTCCCGTTGCTCCAACCCCCTGCCCGCATGCCGGTCGTGCCGGCGATGGCCTCGGGCAGGTTGGAGATGAAAACCGCCACCAACATGGCGAGACTGACCGTGCCGCCCTCGAGAATGCCGAGACCAATCACCAGGGACTCCGGGATACCGTCCAGCAGGACCCCCAGCAACATGGGCACCACCAGCGCAGCACCCGCCGAGGCATTGATGGCCCTACGATCAGCGGCTCCCATCTTGCTGATCACGCGATCGGCAAAGAAGAACGTCAGGGCCCCGAGAAACAGCCCCGCTGCGGGTCCGCCGCTGAATCTCCCTTGAGAAACCGCCTTGAAGACCAGTTCGTAGGCGACGGCGGAAATCAGCACACCGGCACCAAAAGCCATGACAAGCCCCAGGGTGCGCTTGCCGATGGGAATGAAGCAGCCAATCAGGCCCCCGACCACCAATGACGAGGTGGCCAGAATCCCCCAGAGAAATGCATCAAGCATGAAGCGACTCTTCGACGGGTGAGCCCCCCAGATTCGCCCCGACGGTCAAGAGCACCAGCCAACCGGACCTGGCGATGGGCGGCCAGGACGGACCGGGCCTAGAGTAGGTGCCCACCGTCCACCGGGATGATCGCGCCCGTGATGTGGCGGGCGGCCTCGCTACAAAGGAACACGACCACGTGGGCTACGTCCTGGGGGTCCCCGAGGCGACCCAGCACACTGCGATCCCGGGCCTGGTCCAACACCTCGGCCGACACACCCTCGGTGAGTCGGGTGGTCCGGATGTAGCCCGGCGCGACCGCGTTCACGTTGACGTTGCTCGGTCCCAGCTCCACCGCACCGCTTCGGGTCAGCCCGATCAGCCCCGCCTTCGAGGCGCAGTAATTCGAGAGACCGAACTCGCTCCGAATGCCGTGCACCGACGCAATGTTGACGACCTTGCCGAACTCCTGGGCCCTGAGGTAGGGGGCCACGGTCCGAAGGAAGTAGAAAGCACCGTTGAGATTGGTGTCCAGGACGGACGCCCACTCGTCGTCGCCCATTCTCCACATCGCGCGGTCTTCATGGATGCCGGCGTTGTTCACCAGGATGTGGACGGCACCCAGCTGCTCGTGCACTTCGGTGACGAAGTCCTCTACCTCGATCGGGTCTCGGACGTCGCACGGGCGGTACAGGCACCGCACCTCGAGCTGGTGTAGCTCGCCCGCGACCTTCTCGGCGGCCGTCCGGTCGTCTTCGCCGGGCCCATCCAGGTAGCAGAACGCCACGTCCACGCCGGCCTGGGCCAGCTCGAGACAGATGGCACGCCCGATCCCAGACGACCCGCCCGTGACGATGGCCACCTTGCCCCTGAGCCGGTGACCGGTGCCGAGAGGATCGGGAGCCGCCTGGGGGTGGACGACCTCGTCGAGCAGCTGTTCGACCGCGTCCCCCATACCCCCGCCCGACCCGGGCGCCGGAGGCGAAGCGCCGGGGCGCTGGCCCTGGAAACGGGCGTGACTGGACTCGGAGCCGGAAGTCGTTGTCATTCGGGACGTAACGAGAGCAGGGATTCGATCGGGAGTTTACGGGAGCCTGTCACACCTTGGCAATGCGGTCCCGCACCCGCCTCGCGACGTCAGTCCGCCGTGCCGCCTTGCTTCGCGTTGGCCAAACGACGGACCCGGACCTCGTCCATCACCTCTCGGGGCGCGTCGAAGTCGGATAGGGTGAACCGAATGGTCGTGCCCTCGCCGACCGTGCTCTCGGCCGTCACCTCGCCCCCCATGGCCGAGACCAGGTGGCGAACGATGGCCAGGCCCAGCCCGGTGCCTCCCGCGTCTCTCGAGCGAGCAGGATCCACCCGATAGAAGCGCTCGAAGATCCGCGGCAGGTCCTCGGCCGGAATGCCGGTGCCGGTGTCCGTCACCGCAACTTCCGCCCACCCGTCCTTGCGCGTCACCGTCACGCCGATCTCGCCGCCCGCATCCGTGTATCGCAGGGCGTTGTCGAACAGGTTCCGCAGGACGTGGGCGACGCCGTTTCCATCCGCGGCGACGGCAGCGTTGCCCTCCATTCGGAAGGTCACGTCCTGCTTGGCCGCTCGAGGCGCGAAATCGCTCCAGACCTCCTCGATGACCTCGGGCAACGGCACCATCTCGTCGTGCACCTCCCAGGATCCGGACTCGAGCCGGGAAAGGTCCAGCAGGTCGTCCACGACGTTCTGGAGGCGAACGGTGTTCTTGCGGATCGAGCGCATGATCTGCTTGCGGATCTCGTCGGGCGGATCGTCTTCCTCCAACGTCTCGGCCCAACCTCGCAGCGACGTCAGCGGCGTCTTCAGCTCGTGAGACGCGTTTGCGACGAAGTCGCGGCGCACGTTCTCCAGCCGCCGGATTTCCGTGACGTCCAGGAAGGTGGCCACCGCTCCACCCAGATCCAGGGGCCGGGACGACACGATCAGGTGATGATCACCGACCCGGATGTCGCGCGTGCCCACGGGCCGGGCCACCGACTCGGCGAGCAAGCGGCGGAGTTCGGGATGACTGACCAGCGTCTCCACGGGGGCTCCAGCAGGGGCGTCCGGCAACCCGAGCAGGGCGTGGGCCGTTCGGTTCGCGCGCACCACGCGAGCGTCCTCGGACAGGGCCAGGACGCCCTCGGCCATGCAGTCGATGAGCACCCGCATCTCGTCCCGCTCCCGCCCCAGCTCCGAGAGACGTTTCTGCAGCTCGTCGGCCAGTTGGTTGAAGGCCGTGCCCAACTCGTCCAGCTCGGCCACGCGGCCCAGCGGCGCCCGCTGAGCGAAGTCGCCCGCGGCGAGGCTGGAGGCTCGTCGCGACAGGGTCACGAGCGGCGCCGCCAGGCGACGGCTCAGGACATAGGACACGACAAGGGCCAGCAGGAGCGACAGAAGACCCGCAACGGCCACTGCTCGCTGCCCTCGCCGGACGGCCGCGTCGATGTCGTCCAGGGGTGCGGCGATCCGAAGGATCACCATGTCACCGTTCAGCTGCATGGGCATGGCGCCATAGAGCAGCCTGCGACCCACGGTGACGCTTCGGCGCTGGGCGAAGGCGACCCGTCCGTCCAGCGCACCCATGACCTCGGGCCGACTCTCGGTGGCGTGGTTCTCCAGGGTGGGGAGGTCGGCCTTCTCCACGTTCGAATCGCCCAGCACCTCGCCAGTGGGGGCGATCAGGGTGACCCGGTAGCCGACCTGGCGGTCCAGCAGGGATGCGAGAGAATCGGGGTCCGTGGCGGCCATGGGCGTGATTACCGCCGCCGCCAGGCTCAGCTGGCGCTCGATCTCGCCCTGGTAGGTCTGCACCAGCTCCCTGCGCAGCCCGGTTCCCACCAGAACCACGATGAGGACCACCAACAGGCCGATGACGCCGAGGAACCCGGCGAACAGGGGATGGTGAATGCGTATGCGCACGAAAAGGCCGTGGTCAGGGGAGTCCGGGACCTTCTGCGAGCACCGGGTGGAACGCGGGTCGGCGGCCGCGAAGGGTCAGCCGAGCGGGTCCGGCGTCAGGCCGAGTCCTCCGGCACCTGAAGACGATAGCCGAATCCCCGCACGGTCTCCACCCAGGCGCCGAGGGGACCCAACTTGGCCCGGAGCCGTCGCACGTGCATGTCCACCGTGCGCGTCTGGATCCTGTCGGCGATCCGGGACTCCACGTCCCACGCGCGCTCCAACAATTGACGTCGGCTCTGGGTGCGGCCGGGTCGTTCCAGCAGCGCCTGCAGGAGCCGGAACTCGGTCGGTGTCAGCGTCAGCTCTTCGCCGTCCAGGGACACCCGGTGCGCCGTGGCGTCCAGGGTCAATCCCCCGAGCTTGAGCACTCTGCCTCCGGGGTCGGCGGGACCTTCCTGGAAGCGCCTCAGGATTGCCTGCACCCTGAGCACCAGCTCTCTGGGACTGAACGGCTTGGTCAGATAGTCGTCCGCCCCCAGCTCCAGCCCTCTGATCCGATCCTCCTGCTGCTTCTTCGCCGTGAGGATCAACACCGGCGTGGACTGGGTTGCGGGTTCCTCTCGGAGGACCTCGAGCACCTCGTCCCCCGACATGCCGGGAAGCATGAGATCGAGGATCATGAGGTCGGGCACCGCACGGTTCACCGCACTGATCGCGTCGGGCCCGGTCGCCGCCGTCTCCACGCGGAAGCCTTCTCGCGTGAGCTGGTAGGCGATCAGAGCCGCAATGTCGGGCTCGTCCTCGACGACGAGGATACGGGGCATGGGTCCGGTACTTGAGGCCGTTGGCATTTCGCTCCTCGTGACAGCGCCGATCAACACTTCATCCCCAATCATGTGAAGGGCGCCGGCCGAAGGGGACCATGTCCGTCCCGCGTCAGATCTGGCGTACCAGCGCCTCGATTTCGGTCCTGGTCAACGTGTGGTCCGTGGACTTCGCAGCCTCGAACACCCGCTGACACAACGCCTCGTCGTCGGCGTCGTGTCCATGGGCCCGCAGCCAGTATTTCACGTTCGACAGTCCCGACATGGGACTGATCTCGATTTCCTGGGCCCGTCCGACCATGGACGCGGGCACGCCCGAGTAGACCCGGTCCGCGAGCCAGGTGTCGCCCTTGGCCTCGGCCTTGATGATGGCCGCCGCGTGCACGCCCGTGCCGGTTCGGAAGGCGTCGTCGCCCACCACCGGGTAGCAGTGGATCAACGGAACCTGGCACGCCTCGGCGGTCAGCCCGCAGTACTCGGGCAATACCGTCAGGTCGCCCTCGTGCAGCCCCAGCAGTTGCAGGTTGACCAGGAGCAGGTCCATCTCCGTGTTGCCGACCCGCTCTCCGATGCCCAACGCCGTGCCATGGATTCGGGTGGCGCCGGCTTCGATGGCCGCCATCGCGTTGGCCAGGCCGAAGCCCCGGTCCCGGTGACCGTGCCAGTCCACGCCTACGTCCTCGCCGGAGGGCGCTACGATCTCGTCCAGGACGAAGCGCACCAGCGCCCGGGTCCCGTCCGGAGTCGCGTGTCCTACCGTGTCCGCCAGGCACAGCCGCCGAGCCCCGCACCGGATGGCCGTTTCGTAGATGGCCTTGAGCGTCTCGGGGCGAGCCCGGGTCGTGTCCTCCGTGACCATCATCGTGGGCAGGCCCTCCGAGACCGCGAAGGTCACCGCCTCTTCCGTCGCCCGGAGGATTCTGTCCAGCGTCCAATCCTCGGCGTACTGGCGAATGGGAGAGCTGCCGATGAACGTGCACGCCTCGATGGGGATCCCGATCTGCTGCGAGATCTCCACGATGGGCCGCACGTCGTTCAGGTGTGTGCGGGCCGCGCAGTTCGCCTGGATCGACAGGCCGCCGTCGACGATCTCCTGAGCCAGGCGCTTGACGTCGGCCACTGCCCTGGGACCCGCCCCGGGCAGCCCGATGTCCGCGGTATGGATCCCCAGCCGATCCATCAGGTGCAGTAGCCGCACCTTGTCGTCGATGCTGGGGTCCACGACAGACGGGTTCTGAAGCCCGTCCCGCAGGGTCTCGTCGTCCAGTTGCACCTGTCCGATCGTGGACCAATCGAAGGACCCCTCGGCCCGATTCCAGTCGTGTACGAGTTCCTGTTCGTTCATGAGCGTGTAGCGAAGACGAGGGATGGATCGCTCTGTCCCGACCGGGAGCAGACTCCCGGGGAACCGGTCGACCCAACGTACCCGGCGCAGCGGGCCTCAGGTCCATCGCTCCGCCGCGGCTCCGAGGGCCGACCTGCCGGGGCTCCTCCCGACCTGCCACTACCCCCTGGCATTCGCACGCAGCGCCTTCGCGCTCGATCCGGCTCATCCGGCGTTTGCGCCTTCAGGCGGTGTCTCGGTGTACGGCTCCTCGTAGAACCGGAAGATCTTGAAGCCACCGTTGCGTTCGAGCACGTCCTTGAACAGCTGGGCCTCGATCTCGTAGCCGTCTTGCATGGTCAGACGAACCCAGCAGTCCGTGTGGACCTGGAACGTCTGGAACGGCTGCACTTCTCCTCGACACTCCACGTCCTTCACCGTCGCCGTGCGCCCCTCCAGCCGCGGAAACAGCCTGGCCAGCGCTCTTCGATTCCGGAGCGAGATGTTGGTCCACGCGTAGTCGATCGGGAAGTTGATCTCGGGTCGGGCGGCAGGCAGCTCCGGCCACACGACCTCGTTGTGCTCGTATTCCGACAGTCGAAGGGCTCGCAGCTCCGCCGTGTCCTTCGAAACCAGAGCCAGCACCGAGCGGCTCGCGATTTCCTGCACGCTGCTCGCCGACCCCGGAAAGGCCTCGGGTCCTTGCACCTCCGAAGTCGCCGTATCGCCGCATCCGCCCAGGGCCAACGCCGTCGCCGCGCACGCCACCCGGAAGCCTGATCGGATCAGGCCCGGGCGACGTACCCTACCCCGCCCCACGTCCACCCCGCGGTTGGCACGGCTGGTCATGGAGCCTTCGGCGCCACGGATGGCGCGCGTGCGGCCGGTCCAGCCCGGAGGCCGGCCGGGCGGGGCAACCATCGCCCCGCCCAACCCGCTCCCATTGCAGCGTTGCTTCACTAGTTCTGCTCGACCGTGGTCCAACCGGCCCACCACGCCTCGTCCTTCGCGCCGCCGACGAAGTCTGTCGCGTCGAAGAAGTCGTCGCTGGGCGGCGTGGCCGCACCGGACCGCGCGGCGGCGTTGGCCGTCAGCGTGAAGTCCGGAGCCGTGCGGTTGTACGCGTCGGCGACGCCCGGATCCACGTTCACCCGGTTGTTCCAGTCCGGGTTCTCGAAGATCGTCTCGACGTCGATGTCCCCGTCGCTGTCGTAGATGGCAGCGCAGTCGTACAGCATGCTGTTGGTGAACTCCAGGTCGCCGGACGTGACGCGGTTCGCGGTCTCCTGGTTGTCCATGTCGAAGCACGAACGGCCGTAGCCCTGCACCAGGATGTTGCGGAAGAAGCCCGCGGTGCCCCGTCGCAGCAGCATGCCGCGGGTGGACTCACCCTCCGTACCACCCTGACCGCCCGGGCCCTTCCCGATCATCGAGACGTTGTAGATCGTGG
>CAJIAX010000229.1_pt1 | contig 28060 bp, 15 predicted proteins | sample 9199251 | NCBI WGS metagenome assembly CAJIAX01 (sample SAMEA7708287, study PRJEB35096) | sediment metagenome | biome: marine neritic benthic zone biome [ENVO:01000025]; feature: sediment [ENVO:00002007]; material: shallow marine sediment [ENVO:03000034] sea grass bed [ENVO_01000059] ... | reverse complement strand
GTCGTGGACGAGTTGAGCCTCGAAGGCACCGTGTTCGACGATCCGTTCAGGATTCGGCGCTTCGCCGGTCAAGTGGCCTGGGAAGAGGGTGGCATCGCCGTCGACGCTCCCACCCTGAACCTGGACGGGACCGAAGCAGCCGGCACCGCCTTCGTAACCCTGGGCGAGGGTGGCCCCGTGGTGGAAGCGGAGCTCTCGGCAGACCCCGTGAGCCTGGCCGACCTACGGTGGGCGGTGCCACTGCTTCCCGAGGACGGGAGGGGCAAGGCGGATCTCAGCCTCATGTTGCGTCCGGGCACCTTCCGGGCCTCGTTTCGGGACGCCGACGTGAGCATGGGCGACAGTCGGATCACGGGCGAAGGCACCGTGGAGGCGGCCGAGGGCGTGACCCTGGAGGGAATCGACGTGCTCCTGGAGCCGCTGGACGTGGCTCGCCTCCAGGCGTACGTGCCCGATTCCCTGCCGTTCGAGGGCCTGCTTCGAGGGCGCTTCCGCGCCGCGGGTCCCATGTCCGGGCCGTGGATCAGCGCCCAGGTCACGCTCGATCAGTCGGTACTCGGCCGGGGGCCCACCGTCGTCGACGCCACGGGCATCGTCCACCTGGACGGCTCCCCCGGGTTCACCGACTTCGCCGCCGTGCTCGAGCCCGCCCAGCTGGACCTGCTCAGCGATGTGGCACCGCGGCTGGGGATTCGGGGCCTCGGTAGCATCGATCTGCAGGCGTCGGGGCGCCTCGACGAGGGCGTCCGATTCACGGCGGACGTCACCCACCGTCCGGTCGACCTGCCCCGGTCCCATGTGACGGCGACCGGCACCCTCCTGAGTCGGGACGAAGAGTACGTCGTCGACGTGGATGCGTCTCTCGATCCTCTGTCGTTCACCGCCTGGCGCGTCTACGCCCCCGAGCTCCCTGTCTCCGGCGACGTGCGAGGTACCGCGCGGGCCGAGGGGCCGATCTCGGGACTCAGGGTGGTCAGCGACCTCGAGACGGTGGCCGGCTCCATGACCTTCGACGCCATGATCGACGGTCGGAACCCGCTGGCCTCGTACAGCCTCACGGGCGGGCTCGAGGAGTTCCGGATCTCCGAGCTCCTGCCGGACCTTCCAGATCCCTCCACCGTTACGGGCACGTTCGAGGCCGTGGGTAGCGGTGGCGACCTGATGGGTGCCACCGGCAGCGCGCAGATCTACGTGCGACGCTCGCGACTGGGCAAGCTGGACGTGGACACCGCCGCCGCCCAGCTGCGTGTCGATGGTGGCTACCTCCACATCGACACCCTGACCGCCCGGACCAGCGTCATGGATCTGGGCGCCGCCGGCACCCTGGCGCTGGCCGACAGCCTGGGGGCTGGCAGGGTGGACGTGGGCTTTCGCTCTCGCTCGCTGGAGGGGATTCGACCCTACCTGTTGGGCGACTCGCTGATCGCTCGGGACACCCTGTCGATCCTGGAGCAGGAAGGTCTGCGTCTCGAGGGCATCGACCCGGACACGCTGCCCCTGGCCGAGGAGATTGCGGTCGACGGGACCGCCTCCGGCCGGTTCGTCGTGACCGGCTCCGTGCAGGGGCTCGAAGTGGATGGGAGCGCGGATCTGGCCGATCTCCGCTATGCGGACTCCAGGGTGGCGTCGGCCGAGCTCGAATTCGGCGCCCGGGGACTGCTCGGACCGAGCGTGACCTACGACGTCACGTTCGACGGCGATTCGCTGGATGTGCTGGGTCGCACGTTCGCTGGAGGACGGGTCGAATGGTCGCGAGCCCCGGACGGTGGACGGGTGGTGGCTGGGCTGCGGCGCACCGAGGACGAGGAATACAACGCCCGTGCCACGTTCGAGCTGGATTCCGCCCGGACCGTGGTCAACCTGGACGAGCTCACGCTGCGGTTCACGGATGGTCGTTGGAACCTGAGCGGCCCCGCCCGCGTGACATGGGGCGATAGGCTCCTGGACGTGGACGCCTTCCGCCTGCGCGCGCCGGACGGCGACGGGATCGACCTGGCGATCGACGGCCGGATCGGAGGGGGGCAGGCATCGAACCTGTCCGTAGAAGCGGTCCGGGTGCCGCTGGCCCGCATGGCCGACGTGCTCCAGCTCGATCAGGCCGATCAGTTCTCTGGGCAGTTGGACGCCACGGTTTCCGTCCGGGGCACCGTCGACGCGCCCGAGATCGAAGGCTCCATGTCCGGAACCGGCGTGGGCTACGAAAGCATCGACCTCGACAGGCTCGAAGGCTCCGTGGAGTACGCCGACCGGGTCATGACGACTCGCTGGCGCGCGGATCGGGGAAGCCGATCCGTGCTACGGGCAGAGGGCTCGATTCCCGTCGACCTGGCCTGGCGGGCCGAGGAGCGGGTCCCGGACGAGCCGGTGGACCTGGACATCGCCGTGGATTCCTTTCCGGCGGGCCTGGTCCTCGGATTGCTCGACGCCATGGAGGAGGTGGAGGGCACGCTGACGGGCGCGTTCAAGGTCGGGGGCACCGTGGTGTCGCCGGCGCCGTCCGGCACCCTCCGCCTGGACAACGGCTCGGCCCTGATTCCCGCCCTGGGCGTGCGACACCGGAACGTGACGGCCGACTTCCAGCTGTCGCCGAACGGCACGGTGGAGGTGGATGGGAGCATCGGATCGGTCGGCGTGATGAACGTGACCGGATCGGTGCTGCTGGACACCCTCAGCAACCCCCTGCTCGACCTGCAGGCGACGGCCGGACAGTTCCTGGCCGCGGAGCGGGCCGACGTCCTGGCCACGGTCGGTGGCAACATGAGCGTCGAGGGCCGCTATCGACGCCCCCTGGTCAGGGGCGAGATCCAGGTGGAATCGGGGGCCCTGTTCCTCCGGGAAATCCAGCGAACTGCCGCAATCGTGGACCTGTACGACCCCCTCTTCCGAGACGTGGTGGACACCACGCTCATCGCCTCGCAGCCGCTGCTGGCCGCAGGCGAAAACCCGTTCCTGCGCAATCTCCGGCTCGACGTTGATCTGTCCCTGGACCGTAACTTCTGGTTGCGGAGTCCGGAGATGAACGTGGAGATCGACGGGGACCTCCAGGTCTTCTGGGACCGGACCAGCCGGGACCTGGCCATGCTCGGCGAGCTCCAGGCGGTGCGTGGGACCTATTCCCGATTCGGGCGCCAGTTCCAGGTCCAGCAGGGCACGGTACGCTTCATCGGCACGCCAGGTCTCGATCCGGACCTCAACATCCTGGCCGTGAACCGGCTTCGGGTCCGGGACGGAGAGCCCCTCAACATCTTCGCCCTGCTCGAAGGCACGCTCCTCAGCCCCCGGGTCACGTTGTCGTCGGACGCCCAGCCGCCGATCGCCAGCTCGGAACTGGTCTCCTACCTGATCTTCGGCCGCCCCACCTATGAGTTGGCCTCGGCGGAGTTCAGCCTGGTCCAGGGCGAGTTCGGCGGGCTGTTCGGCAGCGCCGCCGGGGCCGGGGCATCGCTGGCGTTCGGTGCCCTGGGGACGCAGCTGGGCTCGGCGGTGGCACAGCAGATCGGTCTGGACTACTTCGCCATCTCGCAGGCCCAGGGATCGGCGCAGCTCGGCACCGGCTTCGAGAGCGCCCTTCGGGCGACGCAGGTGGAGGTGGGGTGGTACGTGGCCCAGGACGTCTTCCTCGCGCTTCTGCTCCGGCCCCTGCTGGGCATCAACTCGAGCGGGGTGAGTGGCGCTCGACTCGAGTGGCGGGCCACCGACCTCTGGACGGTCGAAGGGTTCCTCGAAGACCGATTCGCCCGGGAGCTGAACACCGGATTCAGCATAAACGACTCGTTCCAGGTGCCCAAGATCTGGGGATTGTTCCTGGCCCGGGAGTGGGGCTACTAGCGGACCCGCACGTCGACCCTGGCCGCGCCCCGTCGGGGCCGTCGGCGCCCGATGGAGTCCAGGGTGGCTCCGGGACGGCACCCGACGCCCTGGGCAGTGTATCTCCATCTACGTCCCGCCCCGTCACCCGGGTCGGCGGCGCCTCGATCCACCCCGTCTTCCCAGAGCCCGACCGATGCAGCAACTCAAGGTATTCTCGATGATGGCAGGTCTGTCCGCGCTGTTCGCCGTGCTCGGCGGATTCCTGGGCGGACAACAGGGTGCGATCCTCTTCTTCGGGATCGCCGCGCTGATGAACTTCGGCATGTACTGGAACAGCGACAAAGTCGTGCTGCGCATGTACAAGGCCCGGAAGATCGGTCCCGACGACGCCCCGGCGCTCTATCAGATGGTGGATCGCCTGCGGCAGCGAGCCGGGCTGCCCATGCCCACGATCGCCATCTCTCCGTCGCAGCAGCCCAACGCGTTCGCCACGGGCCGCAACAAGGACCACGCCGTGGTGTGCTTCACGGCCGGCATCCTCGAGGCCATGCCGCCTCGGGAGCTGGAGGGCGTGACCGCCCACGAGCTGGCCCACATCAAGCACAACCACATGCTGGTAAGCACCTTCGCCGCCACCATCGCGGGAGCCATCGGGATTCTGGCGAGCGTCGCACGCTGGGGCGCGATCTTCGGCGGTGGAGACAGCGACCGGAACCCGTTGGAGCTGATCGTCATGGCCATCGTGGCGCCCATGGCGGCCATGGTCATCCAGATGGCGATCAGCCGGCAGAACGAGTTCCAGGCCGACCGCACCGGCGGCGAGATCGCCGGCGATCCGATGGCCCTGGGCAACGCCCTGCGCAACCTGGATTCCTACGCCCGCCGGATCCCCATGGACGTGAATCCGGCCGCGGCCCAGCTGGCCATCGTCAATCCCCTGTCCGGTCGCCGCGGGGGTGGATTGACCCGCCTGTTCAGCACCCATCCGCCGACCGAAGAGCGGGTCGCACGGCTCCAGCAGCAGGCGCGGGAGCGAGCGTAGGCACCTGAACACGCGGCGAAGCGGGCGCGTTCGGTGCGGACGCGGACCCGGGTCCCCGTGCACCGGACCTCCCCGTTCGCGTTCTGCTTGACCGAGGGATTACCTTTTCGGATTCGCCACGTTTCATCACGGCCCACGGTGGCTGAAGAACCCAGCTGAATGGCCCAAGAATACCTGATCGTCCGGGGTGCGCGAGAGCACAACCTCCGGGACATCGACGTAGAATTGCCGCGGGGCAGATTGGTGGTCATCACCGGGCTGTCCGGGTCGGGCAAGTCCAGCCTCGCGTTCGACACGATCTACGCCGAGGGCCAACGTCGGTACGTGGAGTCCCTGTCCGCGTACGCCCGGCAGTTCCTGGGCCTGATGGAAAAGCCCGACGTCGACACGATCGAAGGGTTGTCCCCGGCCATCTCGATCGAGCAGAAGACCGTGTCCCGGAATCCCCGCTCCACCGTGGGCACGGTCACCGAGATCTACGATTACCTGCGACTGCTCTGGGCCCGAGCAGGCATCCCCCACTGTCCGGAGTGCGGCGAGCCGGTGATGCGCCAGTCGGCCACCCAGATCGTCGATCGGCTGCTGGAGCTCCCGACGGGGGCCCGGATCGAGGTACTGGCACCCTTGGTGCGCGGTCGCAAGGGCGAATTCCGGGAATTGTTCGAAAAGGCCCGCAAGGAGGGGTTCGTCCGGGTTCGGGTGGACGGCGAGGTCCACGAGCTGATCCAGCCGCCGGCGCTGAACCGCTACGAGAATCATGACATCGCCGTGGTCGTGGATCGCCTGGTCCTCAAACCCGAGGACCGGACCCGTCTGGCCGACTCGGTGGAGACGGCGTTGCGCACCGCCGGCGGCCTGCTGGAGGTGTTGGAGCATAGGAAGCGGGGCGCAGACCCCGAGCTGCACCTGTTCAGCGAGCACTACGCGTGCGCCAACTGCGGCACCAGCCTGCCCGAGCTGGAGCCCCGTCAGTTTTCCTTCAACTCCCCCTATGGGGCGTGCGAGGAGTGCGGGGGCCTGGGCACCCGGAAAGAAGTGAATCCGGACCTCCTGGTGGCCGATGGATCGGTGTCGATCCTGGAAGGGGTGGTGCTGCCCTGGGGTGAACCCAGCGGCTACCTCCGCCGGTCCGTCATCCCTGGACTGGCCGAGGCCTACGAGTTCGACCCGAACACGCCCTGGGCCGAGCTGGACGGCGAGGCGCGCCTGGCCGTGCTCTACGGCTCCGGCAAGATGAAGATCCGGTTCCCCTATCGGACCGCGAAGTGGGACGCCCACTACGAGGACACGTGGGAAGGCGTGGTGGCCAACGTGGAGCGGCGCTATCGGGAGACCAAGTCCGAGCAGGTGCGGGGACAGCTCGAGGAGTACATGTCCACGTTGCCGTGCACGGCCTGTGGTGGGTCCCGGCTCAGGCCGTCATCCCTGGCCGTGAGCGTGGGTGGGCGGTCCCTGGGCGACCTGACCGACCTGTCCATCGACGCGGCGCTGGCATTCGCGTCGGCCCTGGCGTTGTCGACCGACGGCGTCCGGCAGTCGGACGCGCCCGGCGGACACCTGCTGCTGGCCGAGATCGCCGGTCCGATCTTGAAGGAGGTCCGGGAGCGTCTGGGTTTCCTGACCAACGTGGGTCTGGGCTACCTGACTCTGGGGCGTTCGGCCGAGAGCCTCTCGGGCGGAGAGGCGCAGCGCATCCGCCTGGCCACCCAGATCGGGAGTCGCCTGGTGGGTGTCCTCTACATCCTGGACGAACCGTCGATCGGCCTGCATCAGCGGGACAACGCGCGGCTGCTCGAAACCCTCGAGCAGCTTCGGGATCTGGGCAACACGGTCATCGTGGTGGAGCACGACGAAGACACGATCCGGGCCGCGGACCACATCGTCGACCTGGGGCCCGGGGCCGGCAACGCCGGCGGCGACGTGGTGGTCGAGGGGACGCTGGCGGACGTCCTGGCCGAACCCGAATCCCTGACCGGTGCATACCTGAGCGGCAAACGGGAGATTCCCGTGCCGGCCAGCCGCCGAGAGGCCGATCCCGACCGGGAGCTGGTGGTTCGGGGCGCCCGAGGGCACAACCTGAAGGACCTGGACGTGGCGTTCCCCCTGGGATGCTTCATCTGCGTCACGGGGGTGAGCGGATCCGGCAAGTCCACCCTCGTCACGGAAACGCTCTACCGGGCCCTGGCTCGGCGGTTCTACCGGGCCAAGACCCTGCCCGCTCCCCATGACGGCATCGACGGGCTCGAGCACGTGGACAAGGTCATCGAGGTCGACCAGTCGCCCATCGGCCGCACGCCGCGTTCGAATCCGGCCACGTATACCGGGCTGTTCACCCCGATTCGCGAGCTGTTCGCGTCGCTTCCCGAGTCCCAGATCCGGGGATACGGACCGGGTCGCTTCAGCTTCAACGTGAAGGGCGGGCGGTGCGAGTCCTGTCACGGCGACGGGTTGGTGAAGATCGAGATGCACTTCCTGCCCGACGTGTACGTGCCCTGTGACGTGTGTCGGGGGCGACGCTACAATCGCGAGACGCTGGACGTCTACTACAAGGGCAAGAACATCGCCGACGTCCTGGACATGACCGTGACCGACGCCCTGGAGTTCTTCAGCCCGGTCCCCCGGATCCAGCGCAAGCTTCAGACGCTTTCGGACGTGGGACTGGGCTATATCCACCTCGGCCAGGCGGCCACCACCCTTTCCGGGGGCGAGGCCCAGCGGGTCAAGCTCGCCACCGAGCTGTCCAAGAAGGCCACCGGCAAGACGCTGTACATCCTGGACGAGCCCACGACGGGTCTCCATTTCGAGGACGTGCGGGTCCTTCTCGAGGTGCTGCACAGGCTTGCCGACCTGGGCAACACGGTCGTCGTGATCGAGCACAATCTCCAGGTCATCAAGACGTCGGACTGGATCATCGATCTCGGTCCTGAAGGAGGAGAGGGCGGAGGACGTGTTGTTGCCGACGGGACGCCCGACCGGGTGGCGGCCGTGACGGACTCCTACACGGGCCGATACCTTGCAGAACTTCTCGACCCGGTGGGGGTTAGCTAGAGGCCGGGAGGGGGAGTTACCTTCGGTGGTCCGGGTTCCGGCAGAGGTGCAGAGTCCGGAAACCACCGGCTCGAAGACGCCGTAGGGTCCGATGCGGGGAGCGTTCCCCGATCAGGAGGGTCCGGACGGTTGACGTCACGCCAGGGGCGCGGCAACGCCAAAGGGCCCTCGTGCTGTCTGTTCCTGGGACGGGCGGCAGAACAGCCTGCGGCCGCGGATCGCGCGACCCAACATCATGGAGACGGCATGGTCACGGTAGAGGATCTAGAGAGCTTTCTCATCCGCATGGATGTGGACTACGAGGAGCTGGAACCGGGCATGTTCCTGGTTCAGAGCAACGCGGACGGGGCCCCCATGGTCGTGCACCATTCGGTTCCGCTGCTGTTGATTCGGCTCAAGGTGATGGACCTGCCGGAGTCGGACGACGGTTTCTTCGATCTGTACAAGCACCTGCTCGAGCTGAACGCCACGGACGTCGTCCACGGCGCGTACGGTATCGAGGAGGGAGAGTTGATTCTGAGCGACACGCTGGAGCTCGAGACGCTGGACTTCCACGAGATCCGCTCGTCCGCCGAGAGCATCGCGCTCGCGGCTTCGAGTCACCTGGAGGAAATCAAGGCGCTCATGAACTCCACGGTGGAGGGCTAAGCGATGAGCATTTTTTCCAAGCTGTCCACAGTGATCAAGTCCAACATCAACGACCTGATCTCCCGGGCCGAAAACCCGGAGAAGATGTTGAACCAGATCATCCTGGACATGCGCGACCAGCTGGCCAAGGCCAAGCGGGAGGTGGCGGCGGCGATCGCCGACGAGCGCAAGCTCAAATCCCAGCTCGACGACGAGGTCAAGCAAGCGCGGGACTGGGAGCACCGGGCCATGCTCGCGGTCAAGCAAGGCCGGGACGACCTGGCCAAGCAGGCGCTGATCCGCCAGCAGGAGCACGCCGAACGGGCCGCCGCCATCCAGGGCACCTGGCAGGCCCAGGCGGCGGAGACCGAGAAGCTCAAGGGCTCCCTGCGCCAGCTGAACGACAAGATCGAAGAGGCCAAGCGCAAGCGGAACCTGCTGATCGCCAAGCAGAAGCGGGCCCAGGCCCAGAAGCGCATCCACGAGACCATGTCCGGTCTCAGCGACACGTCGGCCTTCGACGCCTTCAACCGGATGGCCGAGAAGATCGAAGAGTCGGAGCGTCGCAGCCTGGCCGCCGCCGAGGTGGACGAGGCGCTGGGCGGTGACTCCCTGGAGGACGAGTTCCTCCGTCTCGAGTCCGGCCCCCGTGGCGGAGCCGACCTCGAAGATCGGCTCGTGGCCCTCAAGAGCGAGATGGGCCTCATCGAGGCTCCGGAGACGAGCAAGCCCAAGCAGATCGGGGCCGGAGACGACAACGGCGGTGCCGAGGCCGAGGCCGAGGCGCCGGCTGAAGCGTCCGCCGCCGAAGCGGCACCCCCGACGCTCGACGCCGAGACGTCCGAGGAGGCCGACGGAGACGAGGTCATCCACGAGGCCCAGCTCATCGAGGAGTTCGAGCGGCTGGAGAAGGACCTGACCTGACGAGCCAGGCCCGGAAGGGCTTGCCAACGTTGCGGTTTGGGCGTAGAACGCGGTCGAGGGTGAGCCAGGTGGCTCCTTCGACCGCGTTTCGCTTTCCAGAGACGGAGTGCCAGTCCATGGGTGTGGTGTACCTGAACGGAGCGTACCTGCAGGCCGACGACGCCATGGTGTCGGTCAACGACAGGGGCTTCCTCCTGGCCGACGGGATCTACGAGGTGACGCCCGCCTACCGGGGTCGGCTCTTCCTTTTCGAACGGCACAAGGCCCGCATGACCAACGGGCTCCGAGAGCTCCGGATCGACTACGACCTGTCCGGACTGAAGGGCGTGAAGACCGAGCTGCTGGCCCGGAACGGCCTGGAGGATGCGGAGACGTCGCTGGTCTACATCCAGGTCACACGGGGCGTGGCGCCCCGGACCCACGCGTTTCCGCCGGGTCCCGTGGAGCCGACCGTGTACGCCTTCGCCCGGGCGTTCAGTCGGCCCGCGGACGAGGCGTGGAACGCCGGCTTCCGCGCCATCACCGCACCAGACGAGCGATGGGGCAGGGTGGACATCAAGACGATCCAGCTCCTACCCAACGCTCTGGCGATGCAGGCGGCGGCGGAGGCGGGGGTGCAGAACGTGGTCTTCCACAGGGACGGCATCGTGACCGAGGGGGGCCACGCGAACTTCATGGCCGTCTTCGGGGACACGGTGGTCACCCACCCGGCGGACCATCGCATCCTCCACGGGGTCACCCGGGGCTTCGTGCTCGAGTTGGCCCGGGATCTGGGCATTCCGGTCGAGGAGCGGACCTTCAGCCTCGACGAGCTGGCCGGTGCGGACGAGGCCTTCTACACGGGCACGACCACCGAGGTCTACCCGACCGTCGAGATCGACGGCCGTCCGGTCGGTGACGGATCCGTCGGGCCCGTCACCCGGCGGCTGCGTCAGGCCTTTCTGGCACAGGCGGAGCGCACGGCGACGTCGTCGGTCTCTCCGTAGGCCGGGTGTTACCAACGAACCTCGACACGCACACCCGCAGCGCCTGTGCTTGGATCCACCGTGGGCTGCACCCGGTGGCTCCATTCGCGCCGTGCCTCGTTCTCCGCGGCGACCACGTTGGAAAGGTGCGCGAGGTCGAACAGGACGGCTGCCAACAGTCCCACGGCGACCACGCCACCGCACGCGGCGCAGTCCTCGCTCAGCGCGATGCCGCCGAACAGGATGGCGGTGCGCGCGGCCGCGCCCGCAAACCCCCGCTCCCCATGGCCCGCGTAGACGTAGCCGAGAGCGGGTCCCAGCGTGACGCCACCGAGGAACAAGTAACCGGCCGCGGGCGCGTCGACGCCGCTGTGGGCGCCGAGGAACGCGCCCAGGACAGGAACGACGGTGCCCGCCGCGGACAGGGCCACCGCGGCCCCGGGGGGAATCGTGTCCGGCTGAACCTCCTGGGCTGCGGCCGGGAGGTTCAACACGCCCAGGGCGACGGCGAGGAGGAGGCCGAGTCGGGTGAAGCTGCTGGTCATCGAGTACCCCGGTCGCGGGATTCCGTCGTGTCCAACAGGAGTATCGCCAGCGCACGCCAACCGGCTGTCGTGCTCGCGTCAACCCCGGAAGCCTGGGTGTGTTTCGGCCGTAGGAGCACCGAGACGCTTCACCAGTAGGTGCCGAGATCGTCCCCGCTCAGATCCTCCTTGAGGGGGTGGACTTGGCGGTCCTGACGGAAAACCGTCAGTCGTAAAGGAGGTACGGCGTCCGCCGAGCCTCGAAGGCCTCGACCTCGCTGGGCCAGGAGGCCACGAGGTCCGCGAACGGGGCCTCCGCCTCGATGGCCAGCCGCAACCCGTCCGTCCCCGCCAGCCGATCGAAGTGGGACGTGAGCCATGCCCAGGAGTCGCCGGACAAGCGTCGCGCAGCCTGGGTCGCCGCGACGGCGGCCAGCGTGGGATCGTAGTCCTCACCGGTGGCGACGAACCGCACGCCCTCGACCGACTCCCCGCCGAACTTGCCGTCGCCGGGGCCGTCCGGCGTGAAGCGGACGGCCTCGAAGCGGACCCCGGGAAGACCCTCTTCGTTGAGTGCCGCGGCCAACTCGGCCCCGTCCAGCCACGGTGCGCCGATCTGCTGGAACGGGGCGTCCGTCCCCCGCCCCACGGAAAGGCTCGTGCCTTCGAACAGGCAAGTGCCCGGATAGTGCAGGGCCGAGGTGACCGTGGGCATGTTGGGAGAGGGTGCGACCCAGGGAATGCCGGTTTCGGGGAATGCCATGTCCCGGGTCCATCCGTCCATCGGAACCACGGTCAGGTCTGCGTCCACTCCGAACTCGCCCTCGAACATCCGGGCCAGCTCGCCCGCCGTCATCCCGTGGCGCATGGGCACCGGAAACATGCCGACGAAGGTGGCGAAGGCCGGATCGAGAACATTGCCCTGGGTCGAGCCGCCAATGGGGTTCGGTCGGTCCAGGACCACGACGGGAATGCCTGATTCGCCGGCCGCCTCCATCGCCAGCGCCAGGGTGGAGACGTAGGTGTAGTAGCGGGCCCCGATGTCCTGGATGTCGAACACCAGGACCTCCACGCCTTCGAGCATTTCCGGCGTGGGCTTCCGGGTCTGACCGTAGAGCGAGTGCACCGGCAGTCCGGTCCGCCCGTCCCGGCCGCTCTCAACGTGCTCGCCGGCCTCGGCCTCGCCCCGGTATCCGTGTTCCGGGCCGAAGATGGCGACCAGGTCGACGTCAGGGTGACCATGGAGCCGGTCGATCGTGTGCACCGGCTCCGTGCTCGAGGGGTCCCCCGGAGGGACCGAGAGTCCGGTATGGTTGGTGATGACGCCCACCGCTCGTCCATGAACCAGGTGGATCGAGTCCGTCAGCAACACCTCGATTCCGGGCCGAACCGGTGACTGGGAGCGGGGCGTCGATTCGTCCGGGGCCGAGGGCGCCTCCGCCGCTGGAAGCGCAGCCTGGGCGGCGTCGCCGTCGCCACGCCCGCAACCCAGGGCTCCTACGAGGCAAACCAGTGTACCCAACGATTGTGGCCGAATGTGTGGCCGCATATGATCCCCCGTCGCACGGCGTCGAGCGCCGGTTCCTACCCGAAAACAGGAAGCCCGGAGACACAGGTCCAAAATGCGGTTTACCCTCGGTCCCCGTCGACTTCCAAGCGTCGTATCCGTCCTCGCCCTACCCCTGATCCTGGCGGTGTGCACCCAATCAGCACCCCCGCCCGACCCCGAGCCCGAGCCTCCCCAGGCAGTACCCGATCCGGTCGTTCAGGTCCCGGTCGAGGCGGAGCCCGAGCCCGAGCCGGAACCCGCACCCGAACCCGAGCCCGAGCCAGAGCCCGAGCCCCCGGGGTCGTGGGCCGAGGCCACACTACGGGACATGACGCTCGAGGAGAAGGTCGGTCAACTGCTGATGCCGTTCGTGCTGGGCGATTTCGCCCCCGAGGGCAGCTCCAGCTGGGAGCGGATCACCGGGATGGTCGAAGAGCAGCACATCGGCGGCGTGATCATGTCGGTGGGCGGCCCGGTCGACATCGCGGTCAAGGTCAACGCCCTGCAACGGCGGTCCCGGATTCCGCTTATGGTCGCCGCCGACCTGGAAACAGGGGCGGGCTTTCGGATGCGGGGCGCCGTGCACCTGCCCACGACGATTCCCCTCGGGGGCGCGACCAACTTCCCCTCCATGATGGCCGTGGGGGCCACGGGTGATCCCGAGCTGGCCTACCAGGTGGGCCGCATCACCGCCCTCGAAGCGCGGGCGGTGGGCATCCACGTGCCCTTCGCGCCCGTGCTCGACGTGAACAACAACCCGGACAACCCTGTTATCAACGTCCGCTCGTTCGGGGAAGATCCGGAGACCGTGGCCACGCTGGGCACCATGTTCGTGAAGGGTGTCGAGGAGAACGGGGGCATCGCCACCGGTAAGCACTTCCCCGGCCATGGCGACACGGACGTGGACTCCCACATGGACCTGCCCCTGATCTCGGTGACCCGGGAACGGCTGGACTCCATCGAGCTCGTGCCGTTCCGGCGTGCCATCGAGGAAGGCATGGGCGGCATCATGACGGCCCATGTGGCGATTCCGTCGGTCACCGAGACCGAGAGCACCCCGGCCACACTGTCGCCCAACGTGCTCACGACACTGCTCCGGGACGACATGGGGTTCGAAGGCCTGATCTTCACCGACGCGATGGACATGAGCGCCATCTCTCGGCGACACAGTCGAGCCGAGGCCGCCGTGCGGGCCGTGGAGGCCGGCGCCGACGTGATCCTCATGCCCCCCAACGCGGGCGACGCTGCAGACGGAATCGTAGCGGCGGTTCGTTCCGGTCGGCTGTCGGAGGAGCGCATCGACCGCTCGGTGCTCCTGCTGCTCGAGGCCAAGGAGGACCTGGGTCTGGACGAGGAACGCCTGGTGGACGTCGAGGCGATTCCCTCCAAGGTCGGGATCCCGGAGCACCTGGACATCGCCCAGGAAGTGGCGGACAGGTCCATCGCGCTGATGCGGAACGAGCGGGACCTGCTACCCCTCCGTGGGACCCGGACGGCCCGGGTGCTGTCGGTCACGTACCGCCGCCGCAACGACCTGCTGGCGGGGCGCTACTTCAACGGGCGGGTCCGGAGCACGTATCCCCGGCTGCAGACCGCCACGGTGGGTCGGGACAGCACGGACGATGTGTACGAGGCGCTGCTCGACCGGGCTCGCAGGACCAACCTGGTGCTGGTCTCCACCTACGTCGCGGGCATTTCCTACCAGGGCCAGATGACCTTGCCCGAGGGCCTGACCGGGTTCATCGAGGCCCTGGCCGCGGAGCGGATCCCCCACGTCGTGACGTCCTTCGGCAATCCATACCTCCTCCGGGAGTTCCCGGACGCCCAGGCCTACATCCTGGCCTGGAGCGGGGCGAGCGCCAGCCAGCGGGCCGCGGCCAAGGCGCTGTTCGGGGAGTTCGCCCTGGACGGGCACACCCCGACCCGGATTCCACCCTTCTTCGAGATCGGTGACGGCATCCACCTGCCGGCCAAAGGGTCCGCGGGTGGCTCGTAGCGCGATGCGGTGGACCGGCGCCCTGGTCCTGACCCTCACCGCCTGCAGCTCTGCCTCGACCCCTCCCGCGTCCGACCCGTCGCCTGGATCCACCCCCGGCTCGCCACCCGCGCTCGTTCGGGCGGACGCCCTGGACGACGAGGCGCGGCGGTGGATCGATCGGTCTCTGGCGACGCTCTCCCTGGACGCCCTGGCCGCCCAACTGGTGATCCCGTGGATTCCCGGTTCGTACGCCTCGGTGACCAGTGACGAGTTCCGGGAGCTCGAAGCGTGGGTTGAGCGGGGCATCGGTGGCGTGTCCATCTCCATCGGCCTGCCCCACACCTACGCCGACAAGCTCAATCAACTCCAGCGGCGCGCCGGCCTTCCGCTCCTGGTCACGTCGGACTTCGAGAACGGCGGCCCCGGCATGCGCATCAACCATGCCTACGCCGTGCCCTCGCTCCTGCCCCAGGGGGGCGGCACCAGCTTTCCACCGACCATGGCGTTCGGGGCCATCGGCGACGTTGGGGCGGCCTTCGAGTACGGACGCATCACGGCCCAGGAGGCGCGGGCCGTGGGCGTGCACCTCATCTTCGCGCCCGTGCTGGACGTGAACTCCAATCCCCTGAACCCCGTCATCAACACCCGCGCCTTCGGTGAGGACCCTCGGGCGGTGTCCGACCTGGGCACTTCGTACATCCGGGGCATCTGGGCCGGGGGCGCCATGGCGACGGCGAAGCACTTCCCTGGACACGGCGACACCCGGACGGACTCCCACATCGAGTTGCCCGTCGTGCCCGCCGACCGGGAACGCCTGGACCAGGTGGAGCTGGTGCCGTTCCAGGCGGCGGTGGACGAAGGCGTGGACGCGGTCATGACCGCCCACGTGTCCATGCCTGGGCTCTTGGGGCCGGGAGCGCCGCCCGCCACCCTGTCCGGGGAGCTCATGACGGGGCTCCTACGGGACGACATGGGCTTCGACGGGGTCCTGTTCACCGACGCCATGCGCATGGGCGCGATCACGGACGCCTATGGAGCGGGCGAGGCGGCGGTGCTGGCCCTGGAAGCCGGTTCGGACGTGATTCTGGCGCCCGACGGGGTGCCCGGTGCCATCGACGCGGTGGTCGCCGCCGTCGAATCGGGCCGGGTGTCCCGGGAACGAGTGGAGCATTCGGTTCGGAAGATCCTGGAGATGAAGGCCCGGGTCGGGCTGCACCGGAACCGCCTCGTGGACGTGGACGCCGTCTCTTCGGTCGTCGGCACGGGCGCCCACCTGGCCTACGCCGACTCTGTCGCGTCGCGAGCCATGACGCTGCCCCGAGACCGGGACGGCGTGATCCCCCTCGACCCCGACGTCACCCGCGCGGTGCTGAGCGTGACCTGGGCGCGGAACGACGACCTGTTGGCCGGTGGAGCGTTCGACCCGCTTCTGGCCCGGTACGTGGATCGCGTCGTCCGGGTCCGGATCGGCCCGGACACGTCGGTCGGGGAATACGCACGGGTGCTGGAACGAGCCGCCGAGGCCGACGCCGTGGTCGTGAGCGCGTACGTGCCGCCGCGATCCGGAGCCGGATCGGTGGCCGTGGCGGGCGGGCTGGCCGGTTTCGTGACCGCCGTGGACCGGGTGCGCCCGACGGCCGTCGTCTCGTTCGGTAGCCCCTACCTGCTCACGGCGTTTCCCCGGGCGGGGACCTACCTGATCGCCTGGGGCGACCGGGAGGTGTCTCAACGCGCGGCCGTGCGGGCCCTGGTGGGGCAGGACGGCATCGCCGGCCGGCTTCCCGTGTCGATCCCGCCGCTGCATGACCTGGGCGACGGGCTGATCCGGGAGGCTCAGCCTCGCCGACCCCGGCTGCGGGCGGCGGCCGACCCCCTCGTGGAAGCCGGTATGGTCGCCCCGCGGGGCGGTTCGGAGGACTCCGAGGCCGAGGCGATCGTCGAATGCCTCGCCTGGCCCGGGTCGTCCCCCCCGGCCGACACGCCGGTGGATCGATGTCCCCGGGCCTCACTGATGTCGGTGAGTGACGTCGAGGTGGATCCGGGATCTCTGGACATGAACCCGGCCGCACTGGCGGCCGTGGACACCCTGATTCTCCGGGCCATCGCCGATTCGGCGACCCCGGGGGCGGTGTTGGCGGTGGGTCGGAGAGGAGGACTGGCGCGGCTGCGGGGATACGGACGCCTGGGCTGGGCCGACGACGACGGGGTACCGGACGAGCGCTCCATCTACGACATGGCGTCGGTGACCAAGGTGGTCGGCACTACCACCGCCGTCATGCTCCTCGTGGATCAGGGCCGTCTGGACCTGGACGCGCCGGTGGTCGACTATCTGCCCTGGTGGGCCGACGGGGATCCGGCCAAGCGCGCCGTCACCGTGCGACAGTTGCTTCTGCACCGGGCCGGGCTGGCTCCGTTCCGACGCTTCTACTTCGAGATCGAAGGTGAGAACGCCTACAAGCGAGCGATCGCGGCCGAAGCCCTCGAATACGAGCCGGGCACCCGGACCGTGTATTCGGACATCGGCGTGATGACGCTGGCCTTCATCGTCGAGGCCCTGGCGGGCCAGACCCTGGACGCGTTCCTCGCCGCACGGGTCTTCGAACCTCTGGGCATGGAGGACACAGGGTTCTTGCCCGACGCCGAACTGTTGGCTCGAATCGCGCCCACCGAGGTGGACACGGTGTTCCGCCACACTCAGGTACACGGTGTGGTGCACGACGAGAACGCCTACGCCATCGGCGGCGTTGCGGGGCATGCCGGGCTGTTTTCCACCGCCGCGGACCTGGCGGCGTTCGCGCAGACGATGCTCAACGGCGGCGTCGTAGGCCCGTGCCCCGGGGCCGGGGTCGAAACGGCTCCCTGCGCAGACGGTGACCCGCGCCTGATCCGCTCCGAGACCTTCGCGGAGTTCACGACCCGCTACGACGATTCGGCCAGTCGGGCCCTGGGATGGGATACGCCGTCCGGTCGGTCGTCGGCCGGGGACTATTTCACGGGCCGGGCGTTCGGCCACACCGGCTACACGGGTACCTCGATGTGGATCGACCCCGAGCTGGACGTGTTCGTGGTCCTCCTGACCACGCGCGTCAATCCCACCCGGGACAACAGCAAGCACGTGCCCCTGCGCCGGAGCGTACACGACATCGTGGCCGGAGCGTTGACCGACCGATCCGCCGTCCTGCGCGAGCCCGCGGGTTCACAGGATCGATGAGGGCGCGAGCCAGGGAGCACATTCCCGTCCGGGTCCTGGACGACCACGAACAGATCGCTCGGGCGGTGGCGGACCGGATCGAGGCCGTCATCCGCAAGCGTCAGGGGCAGGGTAGGGCGGCGGTGCTGGGACTGGCCACCGGATCCACTCCGGTGGGCATCTACCGGGAGTTGATCCGCCGGCATCGGGAAGAGGGGCTGGACTTCAGCACCGTGGTCACCTTCAACCTGGACGAGTACTACCCCATGGCGCCGGATAGCCTCCAGAGCTACCACCGGTTCATGCGGGAGCACCTGTTCGACCACCTGAACATCCCGGACCAGAACGTCCACATCCCCCGGGGCGATCTTCCGCCCGACCAGATCGCTGAACACTGCACCGCCTACGAGGAGGCCATCGCCGAGGCAGGAGGCCTGGACCTGCAGCTCCTTGGCATCGGGCGCAGCGGACACGTCGGGTTCAACGAGCCGGGCTCCGGAAGCACCAGCCGCACGAGGCTGATCTACCTGGATACCGTGACCCGGGCCGACGCGTCCTCGGATTTCTTCGGCGAAGAGAACGTCCCCCTCGAGGCGATCACGATGGGCGTGGCGACGATCCTCGAGGCCCGTGAGGTGGTGCTGATCGCGACGGGGGAGCACAAGGCAGCGATCGTCCGCAGGGCGGTGGAGGGCCCCGTTCATCCGGACGTCGCGGCGACGTTTCTGCAGGAACACGCCCACGCCACGGTGTTCCTGGACCCGGCTGCCGCGGCCGAGCTGACACGGGTCAAGACGCCCTGGCTGGTGGGCGAGGTGGACTGGGACGACGCGCTGGAAACCCGAGCGGTCACCTGGCTGAGCGGTCAGACCGGTGCATCGATCCTGCGCCTGAGCACGGAGGACTATCGAGACCACCATCTAAGTCCGCTGGTGGCCCGCTACGGCTCGGCGAGTCCCCTGAACGGACGGGTGTTCAACCGCCTGATCTCGAAGATCCGGGGTCGGAGCAAGCTGCCCACCGATCGAACGATCCTGGTCTTCTCGCCCCATCCGGACGACGACGTGATCTCGATGGGCGGCATGCTGCGCAAGCTGCACGAGAACGGAAACCGAATCGTCGTGGCGTACCAGACGTCGGGCAACATCGCCGTCTTCGATCACGAGGTCCGGCGGTACCTGGATTTCATGCTCCAGGGTGCGAAGACGCTGGGGGTGGACGCGGACGCGATCCAGGATCTGGCGACCCGGGTGGAGAACGATCTGCAGGCCAAGACGCCGGGCGCCGTGGACACGCCGTTGATCCAGGAGGTCAAGCGACTCATCCGTGAGACGGAGGCGGTGAGCGCGCTCCAGAGCGTCGGCATGGGCCGTGAGCATGCCCGCTTTCTGAACCTGCCGTTCTATCAGACCGGCAAGGTCCGGAAAGACCCCGTCGGTGCCGCCGACGTGGATGTGGTCCTCCGGGAGCTGAACGAGCTTCAGCCCGACATCGTGTTCGCCGCCGGGGACCTGTCCGATCCCCACGGCACCCACCGACTCTGCCTCGAAGCCGTGCGGGGCGCTCTCGGCACGTACGAGGGTCCGACGCCCGACGTGTGGCTGTACCGGGGCGCGTGGCAGGAGTGGCCGGTGGAGGAGGCCAGCGTGCTCGTGCCCCTTTCGGAGGAAGAGGTGAGCAGGAAGATCCAGGCCATCTACAAACACCAGTCGCAGAAGGACACGGCACCGTTCCCCGGACCCGACCCACGGGAGTTCTGGCAGCGGGTCGAGGACCGGAACCGGAACACTGCGGCGGCGCTGGAGAGCCTGGGGCTGCCCGCCTATTATGCCATGGAGGCCTACGTGGTCGAGCGAGACGGAGAGGTCGTGACGCCGAGGACGATACCCACCAGCAGCGTACGGGCCTGACGTGTCGTTCACGACCTTGGACTTCCAGGTCCTCGCCCTCTACCTCCTGGGTGTCACCGCCTGGGGCGCCTGGCTCGGTCGAGGGCTCACGGGTGGCTCGGACTACTTCCTCGGCAACCGGGAGCTGCCGTGGGGCGCCGTGATGCTCAGCGTCGTCGCCACCGAGACGAGCACGCTCACGTTCCTCAGCATCCCGGGCGTGTCCTACTTCGGGACCCTGGGTTTCCTCCAGGTGACGTTCGGGTATCTGGTCGGGCGCATCGTCGTCGCCTGGTTGCTGCTGCCGGCGTACTACGCGGGCGAGTTGAGCACGGCCTACGCGTTGCTGGAGCGGCGCTTCGGATCGGTGGTCCGGCGATTCACGTCCGGTGTCTTCATGGTCACCCGGCTGCTCGCCGATTCGGTGCGGCTGTTCGCGACGGCGATCCCCCTGGCCCTCATCACCGGCTGGCCCTATCCGGCCTCCATCGTCGTGATCGGGGTGCTGACGGTGGTGTACACCTACGTCGGTGGGATTCGGGCCGTCGTCTGGGTCGACGCGGTCCAGATGGGCCTGTACCTGTTCGGCGCTCTGGTGGCCGCGGTCGCGTTGGAAAGCCTCGTGCCCGGCGGATGGTCGACGATCTTCGCGGGTGCCGCGGAGGCCGGAAAGCTCCAGGTCCTGGACTTCTCGCTCGACCCGTCGGTGGCCTACACGTTCTGGGCTGGGCTGGTGGGCGGTGCCTTCCTCTCCATGGCATCCCACGGGACCGATCAGCTGATCGTGCAACGGCTGCTGACGTGCCGGTCCCTGGAGCACAGCAAGAAGGCGCTGGTGGGCAGCGGCCTCGTGGTCGTGCTACAGTTCGCCGTCTTCCTGGTGGTGGGCCTGGGCCTCTGGTCGTTCTACGGGGGCCGGGACTTCGATACGCCCGACGCGATCTTCGCCAGCTTCATCGTGCAGGAGTTGCCGGCCGGTCTCCGGGGGCTGTTGATCGCCGGCGTGTTCGCCGCCGCCATGTCGTCCCTGTCGTCGTCCATCAACTCCCTCGCTTCGGCGTCGGCCTACGACTTCTGGGCGCCGGCGCGGGGTGCGGAGGGCGATGAGGAGCGCATCCTGGGGGCCGGCAAACGCTTCACCCTGATCTGGTCCGTGCTGCTGATCGTGGGCGCGATCCTCTTCATCCCGCTGTCCCAGGGCACGCCGGCCGTGGAGGTCGCCCTGGCGATTGCGTCCATCGTGTACGGCGGGCTCCTGGGGGCGTTCGCGCTGGCTCAGTTCGTTCCCCGGGCGGATACGCGGAGTGTGATCCTGGGCATGATCGCCGGCATCGGCACGGTGAGCCTGATCTGGCTGTTCGCCAGCGACGCGGTGGCTTGGCCCTGGTTCGTGCTGATCGGTTCCGTGATCACCCTGACGGTCGGCACCGTGACGGGATCGGGCGCGGTGGAAGGGGAGCCGGCAGGAAGGACTGGCCCCGGATGAGCCATTTCGTCGTCGGGGTGGACGGCGGCGGCACCCGGACCCGGGCGGTGGCGCTCGGAGCCGGGGGACAGCTCGTGGGTGGGGCCGTGGGCCGGGCTGCGCTGCTCCAGACGGACAACGCCGAGTCGGTGGCTTTGGCGATCCGGCAAGTGGCGGAGGAGGCGGCCGCCGACGCGGGGCTGACCCTGCCGGCCGCAGCGGTCCATGCCGGCGTGGCCGGCGCCGGACGGCAAGCGGCGAAAGAGGCCCTCGAGCACGCCCTCCGAGACGCGGGTGTCGGCGAGCGGGTGCGGGTGGGCACGGACGTCGCCGCCGCCGCACGAGACGCGTTGGACGGGGGCCCGGGCATCGTTCTCCTGGCCGGCACCGGATCCATCGCCTGGGGCCGTAGTCCCGACGGGCGCGAGGCGAGGGCCGGAGGCTGGGGTGCCCTTTTGGGGGACGAGGGCAGCGGATACGCCCTGGGCATTGCCGGCATGAAAGCGGTTGTCCGCGCCCGGGACGGACGGGGGGACAGCACGGCCCTCACCGACGTGCTGCTATCGGAGCTTTCCCTGGACGGGCCCGAAGCACTCGTCCCGTGGTCTCAGACGGCCGCGAAGGCCCGCATCGCCGCCCTGGCCCCCAGGGTGCTGGAGCTGAGCAGCTCCGATCCCGTCGCGGGAACGATCGTGGCGGACGCGGCCCTGGACCTGGGCGCCCAGGCCCGGGTGCTCGTCAGGCGACTCGGTCCCTGGGCGGACCCGGGCCCCACGGTGTTCCTGGCCGGTGGATTGCTGTCTCCGGACTCCCCCCTCCGCGCCCGGGTCCGCTCGGTCCTGGACATGGAAGGGCTCCCGGTTTCCGAGCACGTCGTGGACGGCGCGCGCGGGGCCGGCTTGTTGGCGCTGGAGATGCTCCGGGGCTAGCCTTTCCCTCGGTTGGCCCACGCAGGTTTCCGCTCCGTATGGTTCAGCGAGGGGGTGCCGTGTCCCTGTCGTCGCACTTGATCGCCACGGCCGGGGGGTCCGTTCCGTCCGGCAGCCAGCTTTGGTCTTGCCTCGCTGCCCGGATCCCGGGCCGCCGTACCCCGTCCCGCACCTGGCTCTCGTACCTGCTCCTGACCGCGGTCCTTTCCGTCCCGGGTCCAGGCGCCCAGGCTCAGGACGTGACCGCGGAGCTCCCGACCTCGTCCGAGGCGTTGGAGCGGGGAAGCCGGCTCTTCCTGGCCCAGTGCTCCCGATGTCACGGCGCTGCGGGCACGGGTGGTGAAGGCCCCGCGCTGAACCGCCCCGTGCTGCATTCCGCTCCGGACGACGCGACCCTCGTGTCGGTCATCCAGGGTGGAATCCCGGGGACGGACATGGGTGGCGCCTGGAACATGCTCCCGGAAGATGCCCGCCAGGTGGCGGCCTACGTGCGCAGCATCGGTCGGACCGCCGTGGTCGTGCTGCCAGGAGACCCGGCGGCCGGCGAGGCCCTGTTCCAGGAGTCGGACTGTCTGTCCTGCCACATCGTCTCGGGCCAGGGTGACGGGATCGGGCCGGAGTTGACCGATGTGGGTGCCCGACGGGGCGCGGAGCACCTCCGCCAGGCGATCGTCGACCCCGGCAGGGCCCGCCCGAGCGCCATCGCCACGATGGGCACCAGCGGCTTCGAGGGATACCTGCCCGTGCGAGCCGTGCTCCAGGACGGCTCGACGGTATACGGCATGCGCATCAACGAAGACGACTACACCCTTCAACTTCGGGACGATGCCGGGGGGCTCCACTCGTTCCGGAAAGACGAGCTCCAGTCCATCGAGCGGGACCTGGAAGCCAGTCTGATGCCCAGCTATGACGGGGTCTATACCCCGGCCGAGCTCGACGACCTGATCGCATACCTGGCCAGCTTGAGGGGGGCTTCATGAGCGCACGCAAACGGTGGAGCGGCGTGATCACGGCGGCCCTGGCCGTCCTTTCGATGAGCGGTCTCGAGTCTCTGTCCGCCCAGTCCGGGGTGCCGTATGAGCGAATCAGGGACGCGGCGTCCGAGCCGGAGAGCTGGCTGACGTACTCGGGGACCTACGATTCGCAGCGCTTCTCCAGTCTCGATCAGATCGACCGTTCGAACGTCGGCGATCTGAAGGCCCGGTGGGTCTATCAGATGGCGGGCAACAACGTGGAGACGGTGCCGCTGGTGGTCGACTCCGTCATGTTCGTGACCGAGCCGCCCACCCGGGTCACCGCCCTCGACGTCAGGACCGGACGAAAGCTGTGGAGTTGGTCGGCGGAGCTGCGGCCCGACCTCCGGACCATCGGCTTCCCCCGGGTCAACCGCGGCGTCGCCATCCTGGACCAGACGCTGTTCGTGGGCACGTTGGATGCGCACCTGGTGGCTCTCGATGCCCTGTCAGGCGCGGTGCGCTGGGACGTGGAGGTGGCCGACAACTTCACGGGTCACTCGCTCACGCTGGCGCCGCTTGCCTTGGACGGGAAGATCATCGTGGGCACCAGCGGCGGGGAAGCCGGGATCCGTGGATTCATCGACGCGTACGACCCGGCCACGGGGGAGCGGCTGTGGCGGTTCTGGACCATTCCCGGACCGGGCGAACCGGGCAACGACACCTGGGGCGGCGACAGCTGGATGCACGGAGCCGGGGCCACCTGGCTGACCGGCTCGTACGACCCGGAGTTGGACCTGCTCTACTGGGGCATCGGCAATCCAGGACCCGACTGGAACGGAGACGTCCGCCCCGGCGACAACCTGTATACGTGCTCGGTCGTGGCCCTGGACCCGGATACGGGCGAGCTGGTCTGGTATTTCCAGTTCACCCCCCATGACACCCACGACTGGGACGCCAACCAGATCCAGATCCTGGTGGACCTGGAGCTCGATGGACGGCCGAGGAAGGCCCTGGCCACCGCGAACCGCAATGCCTTCTACTACCTGCTGGACCGGGAGACCGGGGAGTTCCTGCGAGGCGCCCAGTACGCCCATCAGACCTGGGCCGACGGATTGGCGGAGGACGGGAGTCCCCTGACGCGGCCGGGGATGGAACCATCGGAGGAGGGCACGCTCGTATACCCGAGCCTTCAGGGCGCCACCAACTGGCCGAGTCCGTCCTACAGTCCCCAGACCGAGCTGTTCTACGTCCCGGTGAGGGAGATGGGGGCGATCTACTTCAAGACCGAGGCGGAGTACGAAGCGGGCGCCCCCTACATGGCCGGAGGCGAAAGCGCCCTGGACGGGGACGAGGCCTACGGCGCCATCCGGGCGCTGGACGTGCGCACGGGGGAGCGCAGGTGGGAGTTCCGGCTCCTGACGCCGCCGTGGTCGGGGATCCTGTCCACGGCCGGGGGCCTGGTCTTCGGTGGCTCGAACGAGGGCAACATGTTCGCCCTGGACGCCGAGACGGGCGTGTCGCTGTGGGACTTCCAGGGGGGTGGGGCGGTGCGCACCGCCCCCGTCACGTTCATGATCGACGGGCGCCAGCACGTGGCGATCTCTGCGGGCGCGTCCCTGTTCGTGTTCGGGCTGTAATCGGCTGGTCCGTCAGAACAGGCCCATGAACTGGATGTTGCCTCCGCCGAATCGGCCGGACGTAACCTCCTGGCTCAACGAGAACTGGAGCCGGGCCGTCGGCACGAAGCTGTGGGTCCACGCGATCTCGATCTTGTCGGCGTAGGAGCGCCGGTCCAGATCGTACTGGGGATCCACGTCCATCTGGACCCGGTTCGACACGCTGCCCATGTAGCCCAACTCCAGCATGTTGGAGTCGGAGAAGGAGTAGCCGACGAACACGACCGGCATGAGGTCCGTACGAGAGAACGTGTATTGCCGCCGGCCCTCGGCTTCGGCCTCCTGGTCGATCAGGTGCAGGGCCGGCCAGGCGCGCCACCGCTCGCCCAGGGGGAAGACGTAGCGCAGCACCGTCTCGAGGATCCGGTTGCGGTACCCGAAGCTGCCTGCGGGATCCCGGCAGTCTTCGCCTTCGACGAAGAGATACGTGGACAGCTGGAGCTCCAGATAGGACGTCTCGCCCGACAGCCACCGAAGTCGGGTGTTGGAGCCGTTGACCTGGTTCTGGGTCCCCGAAACCAGGGGCGACTGGGTGGAGTCCGGGAACAGGCGCTCCGATTCGGACTGCACCCGCCCCTCGGAGAACGCCTCAAAGCTGCCGCCGGCCCAACGACCCTCCCATTGGATGCCGACCGGTTCCTGCACGGACGTGCCGCCTGACTCGTTCCGCTTTTCCCAGAGGAAGTTGTCCCAGCGCACCAGCGCCCGCAGGTACCGTTGCCGGGAGTCGTTGGTGAGCGTCACGCCCACCGCCAGATCCATGTCGTCCTTGGCCGGGGTGGGATGGATCATCGCCTGCAGGCCCAGGGGGCCGGTGGCCTTCATCTCGAATCCGACGAACTGCTGGAGCCAGGTCGTGTCCAGGTGCTCGCCGTCCAGCCAACGCAGGTTGTAGTAGAACCGGAACCGCGTGTCCCCCAGTCCCTCGTCGATGCGGACCCGCGCGTCGGTGTAGAGCCGTTGGGTCGTGACGCTTCCGATGGTCGCTTCGAACGAGGTCCCGTCGAACAGCACGCGTTCCCGGGCCCGGACCCAGTCCGGGTTGATGGCGTAGTTCACCAATGGATGGACGAACACCAGGTTGGAGTCGTAGGAGTCGTCGAATTCCCACTCGACCACCTGCGCATTCGCGGACTCGGCCACCAGGATCAGGAGTCCCAGGGCGAAGCCGTACCGACCGTATGTACGAGTTTTTCCCCACATGACGGCCGAATTATAGGGTCAGCTCGCCCTCAGCGCCTCTGTCGGTTCGACAGCGGCGGCTCGCCTCGCCGGAATGACGGATGCAGCCGCGCCCACGAGCGTGACGAGGCCCAGCACCGCCACGAAGACGAACGGGTCCCGGGCGTCGACCTGGAAGAGCATGCGATCGATGCCACGGGTGAGCCAGAGAGCCAACAGGAGCCCTGCGACCGCGCCGACGGAGATCTGCCGCAAGCCGCCGGCCAGCACGGACCCCATGACCCGGGCGCGAGGGGCGCCGAGAGCCCGGCGCACGCCGATCTCGGCCGTCCTGGCACTCACCGCGAACGCCATCACGCCGTAGAGCCCCAGAGCCGCCAGGAACAGCGCGACCCCCGCAAACCCGAGGTAGAAGCGGGACCAGATGCGATACCGACCCGTGGCCTGGGCGGTTACGTCGGCCATGCTCCGCATCCGGTAGACGGGGATCGACGGATCGGCCCGGAATACGGTGTCCCGGATCCGGTTCACGGCCTGGGTGGCGTCGCCCTGGGCTCGCACCGCCAGCGTCAGGAACCGAAGGCCCCAGCGCCCCAGCCGCACCTCGGGGTCGGCCGTGCCGCTCTGGGACAGGGGCACGTACACCGTGTGCTGCTCCGGCTCGCGACCGTTGGTCCACAGGTCCGGGAGGACACCGACGATGGTGACCCACGGATCGGCCGTCGTGGCGGGTCCGACGCGAATGCGCGCGTCGATTGGGGATCGGTCCGGGAAGAATCGGGCCGCGAAGCTCTGGTTGACCAGGGCCACAGGCGCCCCGTCAGCCAGATCCTCCGGTCCCAGGATCCGCCCCTGGACCGCCTCGACGTCGAAAACGTCGAAGAACCCGTCCGACACCGTGGACAACCAGGTTTGAGGTTGCTCGTCGTCCGACGTGTACGTTTCGCCGGGCATGGAGAACGGTGCCCGTCGTGGGCGCTCCGTGGGCAGCTGCGTCACGACCGTCGCCGCCACGACGCCGGGCTGTCCCACCAGCTCCTCTTCGATGCGTCGGGCGAAGCGGAGCCTGCTTTCGTGGTCGGAATACCCCGTTTCCGAAACGCCCAATTCTTCCGTGGGCAGGTCGACCCAGGCGGTCATGATCCCCTCCGAAGGCACCGGGCTCGCGGCTTCTGTGGCCGCCAGGACGCTCCTGAGCAAGAGCCCCGCCACGACCAGGAGGCCGGTCGTGAGGGCGACTTCGCCGATCACCAGGCCCTGGCTGAACCGGCCGGCTCGTCGGCCCGCCCCGCCCCTGGCGTCGGCCCGGAGGGCAGTGCCCGGATCCGTCCGGGCCGCCATCGCACCCGGGATCAAACCTGCAGCCAGCGTCGTCGCGACCGTGACGCCCAGGACGAACAGAAGGGCAACCCCGTCCACGCGGACGTCCCACCAGAACAGGGGGGCCGTACCGTGGGGCAGCGGGAAGACACCCGCCTCGGTACCCGCCCGCTCGAACCAGGCGACCCCGACATGGGCCAGCGCCACGCCGGCCAGGGCTCCCGCCGCGGTCAGCACCGCGGCTTCGGTGAGCAGGGTGCCGGCGACCCGCAGACGGCTCGCCCCCAGGGCGGATCGGACCGCCAGCTCCCTGCGTCGCCGCCGAGCCCGGGTGAGGAGCAGGTTCGCCACGTTGGCGCAGGCCACCAGGAGGACAATGACGCCGCCCGCCAGCATCCGATAGACCGTCCGGGTGAAGTCCTCTCCGACGTATTCTTCCTGGAAGGTCTGCATCGAGGGGGTGATGCCCTCGTTCGTCTCGGGATGGGACGACGCGAGCCGCTGGGCAAGGCCGGTCATCTCGGCCCGGGCCTCGTCCAGGGACACGCCTTCGTTGAGCCGTCCGAAGACGTCGAGACGCCCCTCTCCACGCTCCACGCGGGTCAGGTCCAGACCCAGGGGGAGCCAGACCTGTTCGGCGATGGGGAATCCGAACCCCTGGGGCATGACCCCGATCACCGTCGTGGGCGTGCCGTTCAGGATGATCTCCCGCCCCAGCACCTCGGAACCGCCACCGAAGTGCTGTTGCCAGAGGCCGTGACCGATGACCACGACGGGGGGGCCTCCGGGACGGTCCTCGTCCTCGGAGAACGTCCGACCCAGGAGCGGCTGCGCCCGAAGCAGGCGGAACGTGTTCGCCGTGGCGAAGACGCCGCTGTACCGGGCCGGCGGACCGGCCTCGGTGGGGATCTGGGCGACGGCCTCGACGAAGGCGCCCAGGTCCTCGAACGTGGTCTGCCCGTCGCGCCAGGCCACGAAGTCATGGG
>CAJIAX010000036.1_pt1 | contig 28225 bp, 20 predicted proteins | sample 9199251 | NCBI WGS metagenome assembly CAJIAX01 (sample SAMEA7708287, study PRJEB35096) | sediment metagenome | biome: marine neritic benthic zone biome [ENVO:01000025]; feature: sediment [ENVO:00002007]; material: shallow marine sediment [ENVO:03000034] sea grass bed [ENVO_01000059] ... | reverse complement strand
GTCGGCGTGGAGGCGGGCGTACTCCGGGTGGTTGTGCCAGCCCGAGATTTCGAACACGTCGACGTCCCACTCCATGGCCTCGGTGTCCCGGCGCACGTCCGCCAGCGCGGCGATCGTGGTCGAGCGACCACACAGGGGGTACACCGGTAGGCAGACCAGGCGCTCCATGCCGTCGGCCCTGGCCTGACCCAGGACCTCACGGATGCTGGGTTCGGTGAACTGCATGCCCATGTAGCAGGTGGCGTCCAGGCCACGCCCACGAAGGACGGTCTGGAGCAGCTCGCCCTGCCGGCGGGCCTGTGCGTTCAGCGGGGACCCGCCGATCTCGGCGTACTCTTCCATCAGCCCGGGCGCCCGGGCCACGGCGAGCCGATGGCTTCTGGCCCGGGCTTCCGCTTCGCCCTGCTCGCCCTCGAGGCTCGCGTTCGAAAGGAAGATCCGTTCCAGGAAGGGCACCACCTCTTCCAGGGTCGGGGATTCGGGTTCTCCAAAGTTGAGGACAATGATGCCTGTCTTCATGCGGGTTCACCGGGTAGAGGGTAGTCATGCACGGCGTCGACCACGGCAGCGACGACCTGATGGTCGGTCTCGGGCAGGATGCCGTGTCCCAGGTTGAAGAGGTGTCCCGGACGCCCCTGATTGCGCTCCAGGACCTGCCGCGCCGCGGCGGCGGCCACGTCCCGGTCGGCCAAGAGGGACGTGGGATCCAGGTTGCCCTGGACTGCCCGGTCCCATCCGATGACGTCCCGAGCCGCACGCAGATCCACTCTCCAGTCCACGCTGACACAATCCCCGCCTGCCTCGGACACCAGGGGCAACAGGGCGGGGTTGCCCGTGTAGAAGTTGATCGTGGGTACGCCCGCGTCGGTAAGCGCTCGAAGCAGACGGGCGTTGTGGGGCATCACGAACCTCGCGTAGTCGTCCGGAGACAGGACGCCGGCCCAGGAGTCGAAGACCTGGACGGCCGCGGCGCCGGCCCGGTGCTGAGCGATGCCGAAGCGGGCCAGATGATCGACCCAGAAGCCGGCCAGCCGATCCCAGGCGTCGGGCTCGGTCCAGAGGAAGCGCTTGATGGTCCGGAGGTCCCGGGTGCGGGGGCTTTCGAGCAGGTATGAGCAGAGCGTGAAGGGTGCTCCGACGAAGGCCAGCAGCGGTACGTCGATTCGTTCGTTGACGATGCGGATCTGGTCCATGCACCAGCTCAGGGCGTCTTCGGGATCGTAGGGCGTCAACCGATCCACGTCCTCCGCGGTGCGAATGGGCTCGTCCACCACCGGGCCGATTCCCTTCTTCAACTCAACGTGGACCCCGGCGCCGAAGAACGGGGTGACCAGGTCGTTGAAGAGGATGGCCGCGTCCACCGGGTAGTATTCGAGGGGCATGATCGTGATCTCGGCGGCTGCCTCGGGGTCACGGAGGATCTCGAACATGCCACGCTCGTCGCGGCGCTCCATGTACCGGGGCAGGGAGCGGCCGGCCTGGCGCATGAACCAGACGGGGGTGCGGTCGACGGGCTCGCAGCGAAGGGCACGGAGGATTCGGTCGTTCATTCGGGGTGGGGTCGTGGGGATCGCGGAGGGCAGTCGGAGATGGTTCAACAGGGCTCTAAGCCCCGCAAGGGCCGGCAGGTTCCGACCGTTACCTTTGAACGCGGACCTTGAGCCCCAGGGCCTCGGTGAAGAGGGCCGCGCGCTTCGATACCGCCCAACGCTCGAGCATCAGGTCACCCCGTCCCTCGAGGGTCAGGTGGAGCTTGGAGCCCCCCACTTCCGCGTCCACCGAATCGACTAGCTGGAGCTGTTGCCGATCCAGGGAATCCGCGATCCGCAGGATGCCGGCCAGGGGGGCCACTTTGGCGCGGTCCCGGGGCTCCAGCCGCATGTACTCCGGGTGGCGCCGGTCGGGCATGCTCTTCCGATGATACCGGGCGACGTTCGCGGCGAGCAGGATCTGCTCCTGCGTCAGGCCGGGAAGCTCGGACCCGGAAATGATGTACATGGAATGCTTGTGATGCCGGGGCCGGGCGATGTACATGCCCACGTCGTGGAGGATGGCCGCGGCCAGGAGCACGTTCCGGTCCTCGTCCGAAAGCTGGTGGAGGTCCCGCAGCTGGTCGAAGAGGCTGGTGGCCAGCGTTCCCACCTGCCGGCCGTGGGCTTCGTCGAACATGTACTTCCGACCCAGGGACACCGAGGCTTGGATGAGCTGGCGCTCCTGCCGCTCGCCGTGGTCGTCGTGGGCCACGAGCTCGTCTACGAGATCCAGCAGGATTCCGTCCTTCACGCCCACGCCCGGCACGAGGATCGTGTCCATCTCCAACAGGCGGGCAAGCCGATAGTAGACCATGGCCGCGGGCAGGATCACGTCGGCCCGGTCCTCCCGCAGCCCCAGCTGGTCCATGCGTTCCCGGTAGGACATCCGGGACAGCATGTCGATGACCGATTCCAGGTCGTCGACGCTCAGCGACCGGACGCCCTGCTCGTCCCGTTCTCCGATGCCCAGCGAGGCCAGCGACTCGATGTTGCCCCCCGTCGCCATGAACCCGGTCGGCTCCCAGTACTGGGCCGGCGCGGGGATTCGCAGCACGGACACGTATTCCTCGAGCAGTCGCCGGAACCGTCCCGGATCGTCCTCCGACCCCGACAGCTCTTCCAGCAGACGCACCGATCCCATGGTGTGGGATTCGCTCCAGAGGATGCCCGCGTCGTCCACGAGCGAGACCTCGACGCTTCCGCCGCCCAGGTCGGCCAGGATCCACGTGCCACTCTTCAGGTCGACCCGGCTCGCCACGGCGGTGTGGACCAGTCGGGCCTCTTCGGTGCCGGTGATCACCTCCAGTGCGAGGTGGGCTTCCCGGGCGATGCGGTCGACGAGCAGGGGGCCGTTGCGGGCTTCCCGGACCGCGCTGGTAGCCACCGCCCGGTAGTGCTCGATGCCGAGGCGCACCATGTGCTGATGGAAGGAGCTGAAGGCCTGAACGGTGGCGTCCAGGGTCTCGGGATCCAGGCGTCCCCGTAGGAAGACCTGGTGTCCGAGGCGAATGGGGACCCGCTCGTAGACGAGGGTGCGATAGGTGGTGGGGTCGCTGAACTCGGCGGCGACGAACCGAATGGCGTTCGATCCGGCATCGACACACGCCACCCGCAGCGGGAACCGGGTCACTGGGTCCGCGTTGGTCGCTGGAGCGACGACGGCCTGCTCGGCTGGGGTCACGGCCCGCCGGCGAAGCTAGAAGACCGTGTAGTCACCCTTGTCCACCTTTTCCAGGAAGTCTTCGAGTCGACCCCAGATGCCGTTGATCTCGTTCGACGTCAGACCGAACTGGTAGACCCCGTCCTTCCACCGCACCTGCCGGCTCCGGGCCAGGTTCTCCGTGGCTTCGACCCGGACCAGCTGCCCCCCCTGGTCCTCGAACTGGACCAGCACGCCAAGGGCGTCTTCCAGGTCCTCCTGGGTGATCGCCCGGAGGCGCTCGACCGTGGCGTGGGGGAATCGGTCGATCTGGAGGTTGCGGTACCGCATACCGACGTCGCTGGCCTCGCGTCCGAAAGCGATCCCGTTGTCCACGGAAAACACCCTCGGGTTGTTCGGGTCCGTGGACACCAGGTAGTTGCCCGCGTTTTCATCCCCGTGCCGGGCCAGATGGGTGTAGAGGTTGAAGTCCCCGAAATGCCGGGCGTAGACCGTGTCGGCTTCGAAGCGAGCCTCGTCGTCGAAGCCCTCGGGGGTCACGGAGGCGAGCCAGTACTGCATCACCACCACCACCGAGTTCACGTTCCGGAACGTGGGTTCACTGATGTCCCGGTGCTGGCGGTACTCGGAGATCGGCAACGCCCGAAGCTCGGCGGGCGGCACGACGTAGTTCTCCGGGTCCAGGAACAGCTTCTGGAACTCGTACGACGCGATCTCGTTGGCAGGCCGATTGTTGAACGTGCCCCCGCCCGGTGGCGCCGCTGCCCATTTCGACAGGATCACAGACCCGTCTTCGAACTCCATGGTCACCCGTTGGGTACGGTCGCCTTCGAAGCGGGTGTCCTGGGTCTGGCGCACTTCGAAATCGTGGTTCGCCAGCAGGTCCTCGATCTTGTCGATCGGCAGCCAGACGTTCGAATCCTGTGCCGACACGTGGACCGGCAGCAGGAAGGCTGCGAGGGCGAGGATTCGAGTCAAGCGTCCGAGGCTCATCGTGTCCTCCTGCGGGTGTCGGCGGTGCGTCTCATCGGGGCGTCTGCTCAGGCCCCGGAGGCTGCGTTTTCCAGGCTTAGCCGAATGGGCAGCTCGAGGGTGAACGTGGTTCCTTTGCCCAGCGTGCTCGTGGCGGTCAAAGACCCGGTGTGCTGCTCCACGATCTGGCGGCTGATCAGTAGGCCCATGCCCATGCCGATTCGCTCGCCTTTGGTCGTGAAGCCCGGTTCGAAGATCTTGTCCAGCGCTTCGGGACCGATGCCGACGCCGGTGTCCGTGATCTCGACCACCGCGGTATCCGGATTCTTCATCCGGATCGTGACCGTAATAGTACCGCTTTCGGGAATGGCCTGACAGGCATTCATGAGCAGGTTCATGAACACCTGGTTGATCCGGTTCGGGTAACAATCGACCGGGGGAATCGGCTCGTAGTCCCGGATGACCTCGATGCGGCCCCGGACCTCGTGGGCGAGGATGACGAGGGTGCTGTCCAGCGCATCTCCCAGCTCCAGCGGACCCACCTCGGAACGGTCGGGTCGCCCGAAGGTGCGCAGGCTGCGCACGATGTGGCCCATCCGTTCGACGGCCATGGCGTTGGTGGCCTGGACGCCGTCTACGGCCTTGACGATGCGCCGGACCTCCTCCAACTCGTCCTCGTCCACCCGCTCGTCCTCCAGGATGACCTGGAGCTTGTCCAGGGCCCGGCGAATGACGTCGTGGTTGCTGTTCAGCGCGCCCATGGGGGTGTTGATCTCGTGGGCCACCCCCGCCACCAGCTGACCCAGCGCGGCCATCTTGGCGGCATTGACCATGTCCGCCTGAGCGCCTTCGCGGCTGACGCGCGCCTCCGAGAGCTCGGCCCTGGCCTGCTCCAGCTCGGCCGTGACCCGGGCCAGCTCGTCGTCCGAGGCCGGTGCCTCGGCAGGGGCGGGTACCGTCGGCTCGGATGGGGCCGGCTCGGATGGGGCCGGGGCCGAGGCCGTCTCGGGCGTGCCGTCGGCGCGGGGCGGTGACGTGGGCGCGGCGGGCTCTACGGGCCCCGGGGCGGTCGCCCCGTCCCCGCCCCTTCGGCCAGCCGCCCGCCACAACAGGGCCACGAGGGCGGCACCGGCGGCGAACCCGCCGAACGGACCCATCAGAGGAACGCCTGGAAAAGCTTGCGACGCATGCCCAGGAGCTCTTCGTTGGCGCCCTCGAGGGCGCTGACCCGAGCGTCCAGCTCGATGAACAACGCCGACCGCTCGATGCTGTTCCGGATGATCAGCGCCAGGTGGTCGTTGTTCCAGGGCTTCTCGAGGTAGTAGTAGAGTCCGGCCTCGTTGATGGCCCGGACGGCGTTCTCCTTGTCGGCGTAGCCGGTCAGGAGCACCCGAGTGGCCTGGGGTTTCTTGTCCCGCATCTTCTTCAGGAACGTGATGCCGTCCATCTGGGGCATCATGAAATCCGAGATGATCACGTAGACGTTCTCGGCGTCCAGATCGAGGGCCAGTGCCTCTTCCGGGTCGTTGAACGCCAGCACCCGGTACGGAGTCTCCAGCTCCAGGAAGCTGGTCAAGGCCGTGGTGACCATCTGTTCATCGTCGACGACGATGACCGTTTTGGGGCTCGGGTCAGGCATGATGGACTCCGGATCTCATTGGACCAGCGCCCGCACCTTGCGGGCCAGCCCCTGAAGGAGCTCGGTGGCGAGCTCTGGATAGTCGGCGAGCAGGTCGTGGAAATCCGCCCGGGTGACCCGAACCAAGCGCGTGTCTTCGGATACCCGGGCGGTCACGAGGCTGGGCGCCTGGTCGATCAGCGCCCAGGTGCCGAAGGGGCGCCCCGCCTCCGCGCCGAGCACCTGGCCGTCACCCGATTCCAGGTCGACACGCCCGTCCACGACCACGTACAGGGCGTCGGGCGGATCGCCCCGGGTCAACAAGACGGTGCCCGGCTCGGCCTCCACTTCCTCGGCGATCGTGGCAAGCAGCGAAAAATGGGCGGACTGAGCGTCGCGGAGCACGTCCACGTTCTGGAGAAGGAAGATCTTCTCGAGTGGATCCATGACGTTCCCTTCGCCGGGTCGGGAAATGGGTTCCGATCCATCGTGGTCCGGAATCAGACTCAAGGCGTACTCTGACAGAGGCGTCTGCGCCAGTGCCAGGAACCGGTTCCAGGGATCGGTGTCGCGCAGGTCGCCCACGCGGTCCGCCAGCCAGGGCGGCTCGAGGTCGGCCGCCAGCCGAAGCGCGACGTACGTGAGGGACGTGTCGTTGTCCTGCCAGAGCGCGAAGAACGCGTCTTCCTGTGAAAGCGGTGGGTGATCGTATTGACCCGGCCCGTCCACGAGTGCCGGGGCGAGCGCGGCAAAACGGGCGTGTCCGACGATCTGCTCCAGCCACTCCAGCGCGTTCGCTCGCCCCTGTGCCGCCCGGGACGAAAGTGCCCGGAAGCAGGAGAAGATGCCTTCCGGCCCGAATTCTAGAGCGAGACAGCGGAACACGGCTTCGCGTCGCTCGAACCACGCATCCCGGAGTGCCCGCATCAGGAAGCGCACGCTGGGAAGGTTTTGATCCAGGTCCGCCAGGGCTCCCAGGGCCCGGTCGTAGGTGACCACGGCCTCGAGCTCCCGCTCGGCGGCGTCGGACACCTGCTTGCTGTCGAACTCGAGGTCCGGATCGGCGGCCCGTATGCGGTTCAAGGCCTTGAGCGTTCGAAAGTCCAGGAACTGTCCCGTCTCTGGGGCGAGGAAGGACTCGAGAAGCGCGTCCACCGTGGCCTGGTCGGGCATGCCGGCCAGGATGTTGGGGATTGCGAGACGGACCTGCACGTCCCCGCCCGTATCGAGGAGGTGGTACGAGAGCAGGGGCACCACGTGGTCTCCCTGGGACCGCAGCGCCTCCATGGCGGCCCGGCGGGTGCCCGTCACGCCCAGAGCAGCGATCATGCGGGGGTAGAACTTGTGTCGGTTCAACAAACCGGCGCTGTGGATGGCGGCCGAGCGTACCTCTTCGTCGGGGTCGTCCAGCAGGGTGCTCAGATAGCGGTCCGCCTGGGGATCGTCGCGAAGGGCGCCGGTGGCCAGGGCCATCTCCAGGCGGGCGGCAGGGGCACCGTCCCGGGCCCGGGCCCACTGGGCCTCGATGTAGGCAGGGTCGACGGCGTCGGCGCCGACCACCTCACCCCGGGCAAGGCATGCCAGGGTGGCGATCCGGATCTGGGGATCGGTCGACGCCAACAGGTCCCGAACGGCGGCCGCGGGGCCCTGGACGTCGGCCGCGCACAGGACCCGGACCGCCGCTTCCCGGACCGTGGACTCAGGGTCGGTGAGGCCGGCCTCGATGCGCTTCGTGTCCACCGAGCGGGGCGATCTCTCCAGGACCTTGAGCGAGCGCTCCCGGATCCCAGGCGATTCGTGGGCCGCCAACCCGTGGAGCTGGGGTGCGAACCGCTTGATCTCGTCGGCCGAGCCCTGGCTGACCAGGTCCAGGGCGAACGAGGCCTGCAACGCGTCCCCGGACGCGAGGGCACCCTCCACCACCGGAATGGTGCCGGCGTCTGCGAGGCCCGCGAAGACCCCGCGGAAGCTCGCGTAGCGTCCCCGAATCGACCGGGCCAGGGCATCGACGTACTCCCGTCGCTGCGCCACCGTGACCACGAGCCAGAGCAGGCAGATCACCGGCGTCACGAAGGCGATCTGGCGCAGGTCGAGGAAGGCCAGCAGAACGCCGATCAGGACCACCGATGCCACCTTGCCGATCCCGTCCGCGAGGGTGGCGTCGATATAGGCCTTGGCCGTGGGTTTCACGTCGTCCGCCAGGGGCACGTACAGGACCTCTCGAGCCGAGCGCTCGGCCGAGTTCCGTAACGTCATCTCCGTGGCCTGGGCGCCCACCGCCGTCCAGAGCGTCCACCAGACGGCCAGGGCCACGTTGGCGGCCAGCATTCCGACCGGTAGCAGGAACAGAGCCAGGGTCACGCCCCACCGCTTCATGCCGGGCCGGAGGGCCAGGAGGACCATGAACGGGAGCCATTGGGTGGCGGCGTTGAACTTGCCCTGGAAGGCGGTGATCGCTTCGAGGGTCTGGAACGACTGCTGGGTCAACGCGTTGAACTGGTAGTCGACCAGCTGCTTGACCAGCACCATCAGCAGCACGCCCAGCCCGATGAGCCGGACGTGGCGATCCCGCAGCAACTCGGCTGGCCCGCTCCGGTGGGGTTCTTCGGCCTTGCGGAGCCCGGTCGGCTCGCTGCTGGCGGCCGTGGCCGGCAGGGCGATCGGCACTCCAAGGGCCACGATGGCGATGAGGGCGGCGGAGACGAAGAGCAGGTTGCCCGCACCCAGGTTGTCCGTGAAGAAACCCGTCACGGCGCCGCCCACGGTCGCTCCCAACGATCCGGCGGCGATGATCATCGGGTAGGCGGTCCGGGCCTCGCGAGCGTCGAAGGACAGTTGGGCCGCGATGAAGAACAGGGTCACCAGGGCGGCCGAACAGACGTCGTAGAAGCCGTAGAAGGCGTACCCGAGGGCGGCGCTGCCCTCGACGTAGACGACCCGAAACGCCAGCAGCGATATGACGAACGCCAGGGCCGTGGCGGGAATCAGTCGACGCCAGGCGAACCGCCGCGCCAGCGCGTCGAGAAGCGGGGCCACGAAGATCACGACCGCGCTCACCACGTAGACCCGGTAGAAATTGTCGCCGCCGAGTCCGTCCAGGGCCAACGCATTCCGAACGGGGCGAAGCACACCGAGGGCGCACAGGACGAGGAAGTAGATCCCCATCATGGTGTACAGAGTGCGACTCCGTGCCCTGCCGAGCGCGTGGGGTTCTTGAGCCAAGGCCTTCCCGGATCGGGGGGTCGGCAGGCCGATCGGGCCTGCGGTTGGCTCCACAGTAAGATCGCCTCGCGGCGGGGTGTCAAGCCGACTCGGATCCCCGTGGCACCCCGCGCGTGCCCTTTTCCGGCCCGGCCCGGGCCCCTACCGTGCTCCACGGATTCATCATGACCATGCCTCAGACCCGGGAGTCCTCGTGAAGCCCACTGTCCTCGTCGCCGCGATTTCCGTGCTCCTGGCCTCCGGGAGCCCGATCGAAGCCCAGGACGGGCCGCCCCGGGTCTTCATCTCGGTGGACATGGAGGGGATCGGCGGCATCGGCACGGGAGCCATGACCCGGTCGTCCGGAGGGAAGGACTACGCGACCGGACGAAGGCTCATGACCGCCGAGGTCAACACGGTCGTGGACGAGATCCTGTCCCGCGGTCCCGCCCAGATCCTGGTGAACGACTCCCACGGCGACATGCAGAACCTCCTGCACACGGAGCTGGACCCCCGCGTCGAGTACATCCAGAGCAACATCAAGCCCCTCGGTATGGTCCAGGGCCTCGACGCCACGTTCGACGGGGCCATCTTCCTCGGCTACCACGCACGGGCCGGCGATCCCGAAGGGTTCCTGGCGCATACAGGCTCCGGCGCCGTGAAGGGCCTCTGGCTCAACGGGGTCGAGGTGGGGGAGGGGGGCATGAACGCGGCCTTCGCGGGGGCCTTGGGCGTTCCGGTCATCCTGGCGGCCGGGGACGCGGCCTTCGCCCAGGAGATCTCGGATCTGATCGGCGCCCGCACGGTGGTGACGAAGCACGCCGTGACCCCTCAGTCGGCACGCCTGATCCATCCTGAGCGGGTGCGAGAAGCCCTGGCCGCCGGCACCGCTGAAGCCCTCGACGACCTGGACCAGGCCCGGCCCTGGGACATGTCCGGCCCGGTGGTCGTCCGTGCCCGTTTCGCCACGACGGTACGTCCCGACATCCTGGAGGCGATCCCGGGCATGGAACGGGTCGACGGCTACTCGGTCGAGTACGGCGCACAGAACATGGACGAAGCCTACCGCATGATTCGACTCATGTACAAGTATATATCCTGGTAGGGTTTACGGTCTATCAGCAAACAAAACCCTTGCGCTGCGGACAGCGAGAAACATATGTTTCTTCCCCCAATGACCTGTCCGCTGTGGACCCGTGCGTCCGGCACCCGGAAATCCCGGGAACGCTGGGTACCCGAAAGGGAGAGCGCCAGTGAGGCGCCGCCGGGCCGACGACGCAGGAGGAGTACGAATGCTGAGGGACCCTGTGAAGATGCTCACGCTCTCTGCCCTGGTCGTAGTGACCGGCGGCACCTTCGCGTGTTCTCACGTCGGACAAGACGAGTTCGACTCGACGATCGCCCAGGTACGGCGTGAGTCCAGGGAAGGGGACGAGGCCCTGTCCCGGAGTCTGAACGGTCGGATCGACGACGTAGACGCGCGGGTGACCGCGGTGGACGGCCGTGTGGCGTCCATGGAGCGGGACATGGCGGCCCTGACCGCCGACTTCGACGTGATGGTGGACCGCATGGAGACCGCCATGCGCTTCAACACTCCGATCTTCTTTGCCACGGACGATTCGGGCCTTCGGGACGAGGACCAGATCATGCTGGATCGGTTCAGCGCCATCGTCCATGACTACTACCCTTCGTCGGTGATCACCGTCGAGGGATTCACCGACCCGTCGGGTAGCGCGGCGTACAACCTGCAACTGGGACAGCGGCGCGCCGAGTCCGTGAAGGAGTATCTGGTCACGTACGGGCAGCTGACCGGTGAGCAGGTACGCACCGTGAGCTACGGCGAGGACACCGACCGCCTGGTGACGTCCACGGGTGGTGACGCCGGGTGGGAGAATCGCCGCGTCGTGCTGGTGATCGACTACCACGAGACGTATGGCGGATTGGTTGCCGCGAGCTCGTATCCGCAGCAGCCGTAGTCGCCGACTCGATCGAACGACGCCTGTAGAGCGCCCGCCGGCTTCGCGCCGGCGGGCGCTTCTTTTTCCACCTGCTCCCGGACCCTTCGCGCCGGACCTTGCACCTGATGGGACGGGGCGGTAGCCGTACAGGGTGTACCGTCTTCAGGAGAACGGGATGAACCGGTTCGTCGCCTCGCCCCTCGTGTTCACCGCCGTCCTGGCGTGCAGCCCCTCGCCACCGCCGGCGCTGGAGGTGGCCGATGTCTTTTCCGGCGCCGCCGGCACCTGGGTGGACCTCAGCCACGACTATTCGGCGGAGAGCCTGTACTGGCCCACCGCCGACGGATTCCAGCTGGAGGTGGTGGCGGACGGGGTCGTGGAGGCGGGCTATTACTACGCGGCGAACAACCTGGCCACGTCGGAGCATGGAGGCACCCACCTCGACGCGCCCGTTCACTTCGCCGAGGGCAAGTGGAGCACGGAACAGATTCCCCTGGACCGCCTGATCGCTCCAGCGGCCGTCGTCGACGTGACGGACGGGGCCACGCCGGACTACCAGGTCACGGTGGCGGACCTGCAGGCGTGGGAACAGGCTCACGGGCCCCTTCCGGATGGCGCTGCCCTGCTCGTCCGGACCGGATGGGCGGATCGGTGGCCCGATGCCGCTTCCTATCTGGGCACCGACGAGCGGGGGGCCGAAGCCGTGGCGGACCTGCACTTTCCCGGGGTGGCGCCGGAGGCTGCCCGGTGGCTGGTGGAGAACCGTCGGATCTCCGCCCTGGGCATCGACACCCCTTCCATCGACTTTGGCCAGTCCACTCTGTTCGAGACCCATCGGATCCTATATGCGGAGAACGTGCTGGGATTCGAGAACCTTGCGGGGCTGGAAGCCCTGCCCGAGGCCGGAGCCTTCATCGTCGCGCTTCCCATGAAGATCCGGGGGGGGAGCGGTGGCCCGCTGCGCATCGTGGGTTTCGTGCCGGGCTGACCGGAGCCGAGCTCCCGCAGCCGGGCGGCTCTTGCGCCCGGTTGGACTTTGCGGTCGGTTGTGGCCGCGCTCCGGCCCGGTGGCTCTGTGAGCACGATCGCCTCTTGCTGAACGCGAAATGATCGAAATCGACGGCCACTCCCTTTCCCTGGACGATGTCGCCCGGGTGGCGTTCGACGACGAGCCGGTGACCCTGGGAGCCGGTGCCCGGGACCGGGTCGCCCGGTCTCGTCGTTTCGTGGAGGAGCTACTGGCCGCGGGTGAGCCGATCTACGGCGTGACGACCGGATTCGGTCGACTGGCCGAGGTTCTGATCTCGCCGGACCAGCAGAAGGACCTGCAGCGCAACCTCGTCCGTAGCCACGCCTCGGGCGTGGGCGTTCCGATGGACCGGGCCGCGGTCCGCGCCCTCATGACCCTCAGGGCCAACGCGCTGGCCCGGGGCAACTCGGGCTGTCGTGTCGAGGTGGTGGAGCGAATCCTCGACTACCTGAACGTCGGTCTCCACCCCACGGTTCCCAGCGCGGGATCCGTGGGTGCCAGCGGCGATCTGGCGCCCCTGGCCCACGTGGCGCTCGGGCTCATCGGCGAAGGGACGATGGAGGTGAACGGCACCGTCACGGAAACCGCCGCGGAGCTCCGGGAACGAGGGATCGAGCCCCTGGAGCTCGTGGAGAAGGAGGGCCTGGCCCTGATCAACGGCACCCAGGCCACGACGGGCCTGGGCGTCCTGGCCTTTCGAGCGGCTGCCCGGGCCCTGGAGACGGCAGAGGTCGCGGGGGCCATGTCACTGGAAGGGCTGAAGGGGACACCCGAGGCGTTCCGGCCCGAAGTCCACCGGGCGCGCCCGCATCCCGGACAGGCTCGGACAGCCCGCACCCTGACGGCCTTGCTGGAAGGGTCCGAGATCCGCGAGTCCCACCGATTCGACGACCCCCGGGTCCAGGACGCCTACTGCCTGCGCTGCATGCCCCAGGTGCACGGGGCCAGCCGCGAGGTCTTCGGCTACCTGGAGCGGGTTCTCGCCACGGAGGTGAACAGCACCACCGACAATCCCCTGGTCTTTCCCGACGCAGGCGCCGTGGTGAGCGCGGGCAACTTCCACGCGCAGATCGTGAGCCAGGCGCTGGATTTCCTGTGCATCGCCGTTGCCGACCTGGCGGCGATCAGCGAGCGCCGGCTGGAGCGGATGCTGAACCCGGACCTTTCCGGGCTGCCTGCCTTCCTCGCCCGGAATCCAGGGCTGGAGTCCGGCCTGATGATCGCTCAGGTGACGGCGGTGGACCTCCTCAGCGAGATGCGCGTCCTCGCCCATCCCGCGTCTGTGGACTCGGTGCCCACCAGCGCCAACCAGGAGGACCACATCTCCATGGGACTGGCCTCGGCCCGGAAGGCAACACGGTCCGTGGGGTGCCTCGAATACGTGCTGGCGGTGGAGCTCCTCGCAGGCGCCCAGGCTCTGGAGTACCTGAAGCCCCTGAGGCCGGGGGCCGGCGTTGCCGAAGCCTACGAACGGGTGCGCCGGATCGTGCCACCCCTGGACGGCGACCGACCCTTCTCGAACGACATCGAAGCCATTCGCGACCTGATCCGCTCCGGCGACCTGGCCGCGTGCATCCCATCCATGTTGGAGGACTGACCATGTCCGGCGCGAAAGCCACCACGGTCATCCGTGCCCCCCGGGGAACCGAGATCACCTGCAAGGGCTGGCAGCAGGAAGCCGCCATGCGAATGCTCATGAACAACCTGGATCCGGAGGTGGCGGAGAACCCGGCCGAGCTGGTCGTCTACGGTGGATCCGGCAAGGCGGCGCGGAATTGGGAGGCCTACGAAGCCATCGTTCGGTCGCTGCAGGATCTGGAGGATGACGAGACGCTCCTGATCCAGTCCGGTAAGCCCGTGGCGGTCTTCAAGACGGGCACGCACGCACCGACCGTGCTCATCGCGAATTCCAACCTCGTCGGTCGATGGGCGAATTGGGACCACTTCAACGAGCTGGAGCGGAAGGGCCTGATCATGTACGGCCAGATGACGGCCGGTTCGTGGATCTACATCGGGACGCAGGGAATCCTCCAGGGCACCTACGAGACGTTCGGGGCCATGGGTGAGCACCACTACGGTGGGTCGCTGGCCGGACGCTGGATCCTGACCGGCGGCATGGGAGGGATGGGGGGCGCCCAGCCCCTCGCGGCGACCATGAACGGCGGCGCGATGCTGTGTGTCGAGGTGGATCCCGAACGGATCCAACGGCGGATCGACCACCGCTATTGCGACCGGATGACGTGGGACCTGGACGAGGCTCTGAACTGGATGGACGAAGCCACGTCCTCGAGGGCACCCCTGTCCGTGGGACTGGTGGGGAACTGCGCCGAGGTGCTGCCCGAGCTCGTCCGGAGGGGCGTGGTTCCCGACATCGTCACGGACCAGACCTCGGCCCACGACCCCCTCAACGGCTACGTCCCGGCCGGACTGTCCCTGGAGGCGGCGGCCGTGCTACGGGACCGCGATCCCGACGAATACATGCGCCGCGCCCGGGCGTCGATGCGGATCCACTGCGAGGCTATCGTCGACCTCATGCGCAAGGGCGCCTACGCCGTCGACTACGGAAACAACCTCCGGGGCGAGGCCCTGGACGCGGGGTTCGCGGACGCCTTCGCGTATCCCGGATTCGTGCCGGCGTACATCCGCCCGTTGTTCTGTGAGGGGCGTGGGCCGTTCCGGTGGGTGGCCCTTTCCGGCGACCCGGCCGACATCGCGCGGACGGACGACCTGGTCCTGGAGATGTTCCCCGACAACGAGCACCTGGTCCGCTGGATCCGCATGGCCAGGGAGCAGGTCCACTTCCAGGGCCTGCCGGCCCGCATCTGCTGGTTGGGCCAGGGTGAGCGCGCCCGATTCGGTGTGGCCATGAACGACCTGGTGGCCAGCGGCGAGATCGGCGCTCCGATCGTGATCGGCCGAGACCACCTGGACACGGGGTCCGTCGCCTCGCCGTTCCGGGAAACGGAGGCCATGAAGGACGGAACCGACGCTGTGGCGGATTGGCCGATCCTGAATGCCCTGGTGAACACGGCGGCCGGAGCCAGCTGGGTGTCCTTCCACCATGGGGGCGGAGTGGGCATCGGGAACTCCCTCCACGCCGGGCAGGTGCTGGTCGCGGACGGCACGCCGGAGATGGGCCGGCGTATCGAGCGGGTGCTGACCAACGACCCGGGCATGGGTGTGGCCAGGCACGCGGACGCGGGCTACGACCTGGCGAAGGAGACGGCAAGAAGAACGGGGATCCGGATCCCGATGGCGGACTGACGGGCAGGGCGGGCACACGGCCCGTCCAGACGGACGGAGGCCCGCTCCGAGCTGGCTCTACCGGGTGGCGAACGCCCGGAACGCGGCGGCCGCGGTGTCCCGGTCCCGGTGTCGACCGTCGTCCACCAGCAGCTCACCACCGACGAGCACCTGCCGAACCAGGCGCCGATCGCCTGAGAAGATCCAGGAGTCCACGAGCTCGTGGCCCGCTCGTCCGGCCAGCAGCGGATGCTCCCCGTCCAGGACCACCAGGTCGGCCCGTCGACCCGGCTCGATGGCACCGGTCGGCTGGCCAAGAGCCTGGGCGCCCCCCACCACCGCCCTGCGAAACAGGGCCGTCGCCGTCGAGCCCCCGTCCACGGCTCCGGCCACGTTGCGCTGGCGAGAACGGAGGCGCTGACCATACTCGAGCCACCGGAGCTCCTCGACCGGGTCGACCGAGACATGGCTGTCCGAACCGACGCCCAGGCGTCCGCCCGCCAACATGAACTCGGCCAGCGAGAAGAGTCCGTCGCCCAGGTTGGCTTCCGTGGTGGGGCAGAGCCCGGCCACCGAGCCGGACCTGGCCAGCGCCGACGCCTCGTCGCCGCTCATGTGGGTTGCGTGGACGAGGCACCAGTTTTCGTCCACGGGCTGGTGGTCGAGCAGCCATTCCACGGGACGGGCACCCGACCACGCGATGCATCCCTCCACCTCCGCCGTCTGCTCCGCCGCATGGATGTGCATCCGGGGCGCCCCCGGCCCGGTGCCCAGCACATCGACGCAATGGCTCATGGCGTCCGGAGGCACCGCCCGTAGGCTGTGGAACGCGAATCCCACCCGTTCTCGTGGGTGGGACCGAGACTCGGCGCTGATCCGCATGAACAGGTCCAGCGCCTCGTCCGGATCCAGGACGAACCGACGCTGCGCCGGGCCGGCCGGCTGGCCCCCGAACCCACCGTCCATGTACAGCACCGGAAGGTGGGTGAGTCCGATGCCCGTGCTGCGGGCGGCGGCCAGGATGCGCAGGCTCATCTCTGCCGGATCCCCGTACGGTTCGCCCTCGGGATCGTTGTGCAGGTAGTGGAACTCGCCCACGGACGTGAACCCGGCCTCGAGCATCTCCACGTAGAGCTGGGTCGTGATCACCTGGACGTCGTCGGGCGAGAGGGCGCCCAGGAAGCGGTACATCACGTCCCGCCAGCTCCAGAAGCTGTCCTCTCCGCCCTCTACGACGCTGGATTCGGCGAGCCCCGCCATGGCCCGCTGGAACGCGTGGGAATGGAGATTCGCGACGCCCGGAACGACCGGGCCGCGCAGGACGACGTCCGTGCCTTCCGGGTCTGGGGGCCCGATCGGGCCCGCCTCGGCCCCGGTCGGGACGTCGACGATCGTGCCGTGTGGATCCACGACGATCCGCACGTCGGTGCGCCAGCCCTCCGGGAGGAGGGCGGCGGGCGCGAGAAAGGTCGTGTCGCCGGGAGCCATGCCCCGAGACTAGATTGGCGCCACCTCAGCCGTCAACGGAGAGCCGCCCGCGCTCCGCGCTGCGACATCGCCGGTCCCCGACGGCGCACCGGCGCCCAACTCGAACGGAGATCGTATGGCCAGGTGGGACGCCCTCTGGGTCAACGCAAACCTCGCGACCATGACCCGGTCGGGTCGCCCCTACGGAGCGATCGAGAACGGGGCCCTGGCCGTGTCGGATGGACGGATCGCGTGGGTCGGACCCGAGGTCGAGCTTCCGGGGGGCGGCGGTCAGGCTGCCGCCGTCCATGACGCGGGCGGCGGGTGGATCACACCGGGCCTGATCGACTGCCACACGCACCTGGTCTTCGGGGGCGATCGATCCCGGGAGTTCGAGATGCGGCTCGAAGGCGCCTCGTACGAGGAGATCGCCCGCCGGGGTGGAGGGATCGTTTCCACCGTCGAGGCGACGCGGAAGGCCTCGGAGTCCGAGCTCTTTCTGCTGGCCGCCGATCGCCTCGGACGGCTGCAGCTCGAAGGGGTCACCACGGTCGAGATCAAGTCGGGGTACGGATTGGATCCCGAGTCAGAGCTGAAGATGCTCCGGGTCATCCGCCGTCTGGCAGAGGAGCTGTCGGTCACGGTCCAGGCCACGCACCTGGGGGCGCATGCCCTTCCGCCGGAGTTCGCGGGTCGCCCCGACGACTATGTCGACCTCGTCGTGCACGAGATGATCCCCCAGGCGGTAGCTCTGGGACTGGTGGACGCGGTCGATGCCTTTTGCGAAGGCATCGGCTTCAGCCCCGAACAGTGCGCACGGGTGTTCGAGGCCGGCCGGGCTGCAGGCCTGGCCGTGCGCCTTCATGCCGATCAGCTGTCCGACCTGGGCGGGGCGGCGCTGGCCGCCCGGTTCGGCGCCCGGTCCGCCGACCACCTGGAGTACACGTCCAGCGCCGGCGTCCGGGCCATGGCCAGCGCGGGCACCACGGCGGTACTCCTGCCGGGAGCGTACTACTTCATCCGCGAGACCCGGCTACCTCCGGTCCAGGCGTTTCGTGACGCCGGTGTGCCCATTGCCCTGGCCACGGACGCGAACCCAGGTAGCTCGCCCCTGCTCTCGATCCTGTTGACCCTGAACCTGGGGTGTACCCTGTTCCGCCTCACACCGGAGGAGGCCCTGGCCGGCGTCACACGGCATGCGGCCGGGGTGCTGGCTCTCGCCCCGGAGATCGGGACGCTGGAGGCGGGGAAGAGGGCCGACCTGGCCGTCTGGGACGTGGGACACCCAGGCGAGCTGGCGTACTGGATGGGACAGAACCTCCTGGTGGAGGTGGTGCGAGGGGGACAGGTCCTCAGACTGGGGCCAGAGCCGATCGGCCTCTGAAGAACTGCTCGACGGTGGTCAGGGCCCGGGTGTCGAGCACGGGCCGGGCTTCGGACGGCTGGTAGGGCGTCTCCCACTGGGACTGGATCCAGAGTCGACCCATGAGGTTGGATACGTGGGGCATGGCCCGGGCGAGGCACAGCTGTTGAAGTCTGAGCGCCGTCGCGGGCACGCGGATTCTCCCCAGCGTCCGCCCCGCCACCCGTCCGCAGGCATCCACCGCCTCGTTCCAGCTCAGGATCTCCGGTCCACCGAGATTGAGGGTTCGGTCCTCGGCCGTGCCGCTGAACAGGGCCTCGATCGTGTATCCGGCCACGTCCTCGACGGCCACGAACGCGTGCCGCGTCCAGCCGTCACCCGGAATCAGCGCAACCCCGGGTCCGTCGACCAGGCGTCCCAGGAGGGCCATGTAGGCCCGGGAGAACCAGTGACGCCGATGCCCGTGGATCGTGCCGCCCCGGAGAGGTACCCGGCTGCCGATCAAAGCCAGGCAGTCGTCCATGAACGGCGCCGAGCGGATGATCGTGAACGGAACGCCGCTGCGCCGGACCCGGTCTTCGTTGATGCGTTTGTAACGATAGCCGGGCACGAGGTCGTCCCACGGGGTCACCGGGACCGACAGGAAGACGATCCGGTCGAGGGGGTTTCGTTGGCAGGCTCGCAGCAGGTTGAAGTACCCGTCGCCTTCCACGGAGTCGAAGTCCGTGTTTCGCCGGGACGGCAGCGCGGCGTTGGCGGTGGCGACCACTGCGTCGACCTGGGCGCAGGCGGCGCGAACGCTGTCGGCGTTGCGCAGGTCGCCCCGGACCAGCTCCACCCCCATCCGTTCGAGGTGGGTGGCGTCCGATCCTCGACGAACCAGGGCACGCACCGCGTAGCCCTCGGTGGCCAGTCTCCGACAAATGACGGTGCCCAGGTGACCTGTGGCGCCCACGACAAGAATCATGGCATTCCGGTTGGGGAAGCCGGGCGTGGATCAACGGGGGAGTCACGTCGCTCCACGCACCGTCCATCCCAAAGTCATCGACCCATCACCCCCCAAATCCGAGGCGGACCGTCCGGCCGCCGGAGAGCGTCCGAGGGACCCGGCACCCCCGACTGCGCACGGCCCAGAAGAAAAGCCTTGATATGACGTCAGATGTTTCGAACTCTAGAGTGTGGCCGAAAACGGCGCGGATCTTGCGAGTATGCTCGATAGAAGAGGTCAGACAGGGTCCGGGACGCCCCTAACGGCCCGGACGGACCCCCCAAGCAGGAGTAGTGGCGTGCAGTACGACACTGAAGTCTATCGACCCCCGACTGCGGCGGCGGAGGCGAGCATACCCGAGGATTCGCGCCTGGCGGCGGCGTTCAGGGTCATTCATTGGATCGTCCTGGGCACCGTTCTCGCGATCTGGGGCGTGGTCGGGTTCATCTTCTGGTTGCCCCTGATGATCAAAGAGGTGGCGCGGTTCAGCGTCGCTCTGATTCAGTCCACCATGACGGGCTCGGACCTCACGGCGGCCGGCGACCAGCTCAAAGGCGCGATCGAGTTCTACAAGCGCGGTTTCGAGCTCGCCTATGCCGCCGTCATGAGAACCGAGCCCCGGCCCCCGAGCCGAGGCACCGTCCCGATCAACGGCCCCCACCTGGCGCGCCAGATTCTCTGGGCGGCCGTGGTCTGGTGGCTGTTGCTGTCGCTGCTGGGGCTCACGGACCTCACGCCGGTTGCCCTGGTCCGCTGGGTGACCAGCGGTGCCTGGATCCAGACCCTCGACGGACTCGCGGTAACGTTCTGGGGGTGGTTGGACGGTCTGACAGGCGCGGCCTCGAGCGGCTGAGAGAGCCACCTCGGACCCGGAATCGCGCCGGGCCGTTCCAGCATGTAGACTGAAGGCGGGCCTTTCCAAGGCCCGCCTTTCGGTTTCTCCGTCCCCCCGTTGCACCGGTGCCTCATGAAACGTGTCACGCTGGCGCTCGTCGCCCTGCTCCCCCTTCCGTTGTTCGCCCAGAGTCCCGAGGTGGACGCTGCCGTGGACCGATTCGCCGACGGCATCATCGAGATCCGTCACGACATCCATGAGAACCCTGAGCTCGGGAACCGGGAATTCCGGACTGCGGCCCTGGTCGCCGAGCACCTGCGGGCGCTGGGCTTCGACGAGGTCCAGACCGACGTGGCCCACACCGGCGTCGTCGGCATCCTGCGAGGCGGTCGTCCCGGTGGCGTCGTGGCGGTGCGCGCCGACATGGACGCCCTGCCGGTCACGGAGAACACCGGATACCCCTTCCAGTCGGAAGTGCGCACAGAATACCTGGGTCAGGAAGTCGGCGTTTCCCACGCGTGCGGGCACGACATCCACACGGCGGTGCAGCTGGGCGTGGCGTCCGTTCTCGCGTCCATGCGTGACCAGATCCCAGGCACGGTCAAGTTCATCTTCCAGCCCGCCGAAGAAGGGCCGCCTCCGGGCGAAGAAGGCGGCGCGATCCTGATGGTCAGCGAAGGCGTCATGGAGGGTCCCCGGCCGTCGGCGGTGTTCGGCCTGCACTCGTTCAGCGAGATGGAGGTGGGCACGGTGGGCATCACCCCGGGTCCGGCCCTCGCGGCCGTCGATCACTTCAAGATCCGGATCCTGGGCACCCAGTCCCACGGTGCGGCCCCTCACCTGGGCGCCGACCCCATCGTCATGGCCTCCCAGGCCATCATGGCGCTTCAGACCATCCGGTCCCGGAACCAGGATCCCCTGGAGCCGAGCGTCGTCACGGTGGGCCTGATCCGCGCCGGCGAGCGCTTCAACATCATCCCCGACGACGTGTGGATGGAGGGCACGGTCCGGACGTACGACGCCGAGACCCGGGACCTGGTGGAGCGGCGCATGGGCGACATCCTGGCGGGCATCACCCAGGCCCACGGCGGGACCTACGAGCTCGAGTACGACCGGGGCACGCCGGCCACGCTCAACGACGTCGCCCTGACGGAGCAGATGATTCCGACCCTGGAGCGGGTCGTGGGGAGTGAGAACACGTTGCTGATCCCCCCCACCATGGGCGGCGAGGATTTCGCCTACTTCGCCCTCGAGGTCCCCGGGTTCTTCTTCCGGCTGGGCACCGTGGCCCCGGGCACCGTGTCCGGAGGACACCACACGGAGGATTTCCGGGCCGACGACGCGTCGATTCCCATCGGGATGCGCGCCATGGCCAACCTGCTATTGGAGTACCTGGAACAGCAGAACGACGCTACGGACGGCTGAGCCCGGGACGACTCAATCCCGCCCGCCGGTGGGCTGAACCGTCACCCGCATCCGGCTCGACAGGTCGAACACGTCGCCGGGCGACAGGAAGTAGAACGACTCGTCGCCCCGGTCCCGGGCCCCGTAGATCGCCACCCGACTCGAGCCGATGACCACCGCCCGGTCGCCCTGGACCACGACTGCCGCCCCTTCGTCCAGGCCGATGCCCAGAAGGTCCGGCCGGCGGCCCAGGACCTGGAACAGGTCGTGCTGTCTGGAGCGGGTCAGCAGGTGCTGGTCCACCGCGACAGTCTTGAGGAACGCGAAGCCTTTGTCGTAGCCCTCGTCCACGACCCGGTCCGCCTTCGAGCCTCGGACCAGGAACGAGGCCAGGATGCTGGCTCCTGCGGAGGTGCCCCCCACCACGCCGCCTCGGGCCAACAGCTCCTCGAGCTCTCGGTGCGTCCGGGTTCCCAGGTATGCGTCCACCAGGCGCCACTGCTCGCCACCGGGAATCCATACGCCGGTCGCCTCCAGGAGGGGCACCACGAATTCCGGCGAGTCGGCTTCCAGCGGATCCCGGGTATGCAGCACGGAGACCTGGGCCACACCCGCGTCGACGAACGAGCGCAGGCCCTTCCAGTCGGCCGGGTAGTCTTCGCCGGGGCCCGCGCTGGGGATCACGACGATCCGGGCATCGCGGCCGCCGGCGTGGCGGACGAAGGCGTCCAGCACCTCCGGCCCGAGGTGGCCTCCACCCGCCGCTACCAGGGTGCCGGAAGGGGGCCCGACGGTCGGGGCCGGAGGCAGGTCCTGGCCGAGGGCGACCTGGGCCGGAGCTGTGATCAGCGCCAGCATCAAGGTCGCACGAACGTGCCAGTCCCTCATCGCCCCTCCCTGAAACAGAGCCCTATCGCTCGAAATAGGGGTTTTCGCCGCCCGCGTGGTCGGTCACGTCGTGCAGCTCGCCGATCTCCGGAATCGATTGACGCAACATCCTCTCTACGCCCTGACGTAGCGTCATCCGCGACAGGGCACATCCCTGGCAGCCGCCCGACATCTGGATGTACACGTCGGATCCCTTCACGCCCACCAGGTTGATTGCGCCGCCATGGGACGCGATGCCCGGGTTGACCTGGGCGTCCAGGATTCCGCGAACCCGTTCGGCCAGGGGGCCCGTGGCATCGCCGAAGGCCGCCTCACCGGCCAGATCCCGGATCTGGAAACCGGCGAATTCGTCCTGCTCCACGAAGTCGACGGTCGCGCCGTCGAGCCGTTCGGTGCTGTCGGCGTGCACCAGGACACTGAACTCGCCGGTGTCGAACTCGATCTCCTCGTCGTCCCGATCGGCCGGATTCACCAGGGTCAGGTCGTAGCTCGGCGCCAACGGAGACCCGTCGTGGAGCGTGATCCGAAGGGCCTGCGGCTCGTCGGGGTTTTCCTCGAGAAAGCCCCGAACCGCGGCTCGGGCGCTGTCGGTAAACGTCAGCATGGAGATCCTTGTCTCATGTGTGCCTGGCCGCTCTCCTACACGAGCCCGGCTCGAGTGTTCTGGATGGCTTCGGGGCGTCCTCGACATCGGGGCAAGTCCAGGACGGCCGGAACGTCCCTAGGCACGTTGACGAAGCCCCACTAGGTTCCTTCCCGTTGCCGCCCGACGGTCAGCAAACCATTGGGGCGGCGTGTCTCCGACTGTACGCGGCGTCGTGGGATCGCCGAGGGCCCGACGGTCCACGGAATCTCGTGTCAACAGCCGCCCGAATCCCAGACCAGGTTGATCATGGCCAGCCCTGACCTGATGGATAAGCTCGTCTCGCTGTGTAAGCGGCGTGGGTACGTGTTCCAGTCCTCCGAAATCTACGGAGGAACCGGTTCCGTGTGGGACTACGGCCCACTCGGCGTCGAGCTCAAGCGCAACGTCCGGGAGCGGTGGTGGAGCGCGATGGTCCACCAACGCGACGACATCGAGGGCCTCGACGCGGCGATTCTCATGCACCCCAGGGTGTGGGAGGCGTCGGGTCACGTGGAGGGCTTCACCGACCCGCTGGTCGAGTGCACCAACTGCCACCGTCGCTTCCGGGCGGACATGCCCGAAGTGGAGAACGGCCAGTGCCCCGTGTGCGGCACGAAGGACGCGTTCACCGAGCCCCGCATGTTCAACCTCATGTTCAAGACGTTCATGGGGCCGGTCGAGGACGACGCCGCCACCGTGTACCTGCGCCCCGAAACGGCCCAGGGCATCTACGTGAACTTCCAGAACGTCCAGGGGACCGCCCGGCAGCGGGTGCCGTTTGGAATTGCCCAGATCGGGAAGGCGTTCCGCAACGAGATCACGCCCGGGAACTTCATCTTCCGCACCCGGGAGTTCGAGCAGGCGGAGATGCAGTTCTTCGTGAAGCCCGGTGAGGACGAGAAGTGGTTCGAATACTGGATGGACGCCCGCTTGTCCTGGCAGAAGGGCATGGGGATCCGGCACGAGAAGCTCCGCTTCCACGAACACGGCCCCGACGAGCTGGCTCACTACGCCAAGAAGGCCTACGACATCGAGTACGAGTTCCCCTTCGGCTGGAAGGAGTTCGAGGGGGTGCACAACCGCACCGACTTCGACCTGTCCCGGCACCAGGAGTACTCGGGCAAGCGCATGCAGTACATCGATCCCACCACGAACGATCGCTTCATCCCGTACGTGGTCGAGACGTCCATGGGCGTGGACCGCTGCGCCCTGGTGGTGATGGCCGACGCCTACACCGAGGAAGAGGTCGAAGGCGAGGAGCGGGTGGTCATGAAGATCCATCCGGGCCTTGCGCCCCTGAAGGCGGCCGTCTTCCCGCTGGTGAAGAAGGACGGCTTGCCCGAGATCGCCATCGAGCTTCACAAGGGGCTCCAGAAGGCGGCGATCCCGTCGTTCTACGACGCGGCGGGCTCGATCGGACGCCGGTACCGCCGGCAGGACGAAACCGGGACGCCCTGGTGCATCACCGTCGACGGCCAGACGGCGGAAGACGGCACGGTGACCATCCGGGACCGAGACAGCTTGGAGCAGGTCCGGGTCTCGACCGACCAGGTGGAAGCCTGGATCCGGGACCGGCTGAGCGAGGACTGGTCTCGCTGACGCAGCGATAGCACAACGGCCGGCGGGGGTGAGTCCTTCGCCGGCCGCTTCGTTTCAACGTGGAGGCAGCGATGCAGGTAGGACGTTTCGTTCCGGCGGTCGCCCTGGCCGTGCTCGTGGCGAGCGCGGCAGGCGCCCAGGAAGTCCCCCAGACGTTCGATTGGCATGAGGGTACCGCCGTCCCCAGCACCACCCCCTGGGGCCAGGCCGTCGACGTGGAGTCCAGCACGCTCATCCGGAGCTGGACCACCATGCCCGAGTACACCAACCCGACGGTGGACCACCTGCCGGAGCACCCCACGGTGATCTCGCCGACGGATCACTTCGGCCACCCCATCGGCAAGCCGGGCGTGCTGCACAAGGTCGAAGAGGTCTACGGCTACATGGACGCCCTGGCGGGATCGTCGCCCAGGGTCTCGTTCCAGCGTCTCGGACAGACCGAAGAGGGACGGGATTTCGCCCTCGTCCAGGTGGGCAGTGAAGAAAACCTGGCCCGTCTCGATGCGGTCCGGGACGGCATGGGGCGCCTGGCCGACCCCCGTTCCACGTCGGCGGAGGACGCCGCGGAGTTGGTGGCCGAGCTCCCAGCCATCTACGCGTTCTACGCCGGACTCCACTCCACCGAGACCGGCCCGCCCGAAATGGTCATGGAGATGGCGTACCGGCTGGCCGTGTCCGACGATCCCATGATCCAGGCGATTCGGGACAGCGTCGTCGTGTTCATCGTTCCCGTGGCCGAGCCGGACGGTCGGGACAAGGTCGTGGACTGGCATCGACGCTATAACGCCGACGTCTACGACGGCGACGACCGGGTGCCCGGACCGCCCTATTGGGGCAAGTACATCTTCCACGACAACAACCGGGACGGGCTTCAGCTCTCGGCGAAGCTCACCCAGCAGTTCGTGAGCCTGTTCCTGGACTGGCACTTCCCGGTGGGCCACGACCTCCACGAGTCCGTGCCTTACCTGTACGTGTCCACCGGAACCGGGCCCTACAACCCCACCGTCGATCCGATCACGGTGAGCGAGTGGCAGTGGATGTCCAACTGGGAGGTCACGAACATGACCGCCGAGGGCATGCCGGGTGTGTGGACCCACGGATTCTACACGGGCTGGTATCCGGGGTACCTGCTCTGGGTCACGAACACCCGGAACGCCGTAGGCCGCTTCTACGAGACGTTCGGCAACTCGGTGCCCAATACGATGCAGCGGACCCTGGGCAGCAACGCGACCGACACCGAGTGGTACCGTCCGAACCCGCCCCGGGACACGACCATCTGGTCGCTGCGGAACAACACGAACTACATGCAGACCGGCGCCCTGAATGCCGTGTACCTGGTGGCCCAGAACCGGAGCCGGGTCCTGGACAACTTCTGGCGCAAGTCCGTGAACGCCGTGGAGAAGGGCCGGACCGAGGCGCCGTACGGGTACGTGATCCCGGCCGACCAGGCCCGTCGCGCCGACGCCTCGTACATGCTCAACCTGATGCAGCGCCAGGGGATCGAGGTCCACCAGGCCGACGATGACGCCACATTCGGCGAGGTCGCCGTTGCCGAGGGCGACTACGTCGTGCGCATGGACCAGCCCTACCGGAACTTCGTCCAGACCCTGATGGAGACCCAGGACTTCCCCGACGACGCGCCGTCACCGTACGACGACGTGGCCTGGACGTATCCGCTCATGTTCAACGTCACGGCCCACGCCGTGGACGACGAGGCCATCCAGGACCTGGACATGGACCCGGTCGACGGCGAGGTCATGATCGCCGGTTCCTACGAGCACGTCGACGGGGACGACGAGAGCGGCGTGCGGGTGGTGGTCCCCAACGCCAGCGCCCACATCATGGCGGCTCGGTTGGCCCTGCCCGCCGATGTCGCAGTTGTGGTGGCCGACGAGGAGATCACCGTGGACGATGAGCGGACGGTACCGGCGGGCGCCTGGCTCATGCGTCCCTCGGAGATCAGCGAAGACGACTTCGAGGCCTGGGCCACGGAGCACGGGTTCACGGCCTACACCATCGAGGACACCAAGCTCGGCGAGGCGGCCCACCACCCTATGGACATGCCCCGGGTGGCCGTGCTCCACACCTGGTCCCGAACCCAGGACGAAGGCTGGACCCGGTTCACTTTCGACCAGGCCGGGCTGGAGTACGACTACATCTCGGAGAAGGATCTGGCTGGGTTGAACCTGCGCAGTCGGTACGACGTCGTAGTCTTCCCCCATCAGAGCACGCGGGCCACGGCCAAGAGCATCTTCCAGGGCGTGGACCCCAAGTTCAGCCCCCTGGCGTACACGCGCACCGAGGAGTTCCCGAGCCACGGCACGCCGGACAGCGACGACGACATCACCGGCGGCATGGGATTCGGCGGGCTACAGGCGCTGCGGGACTTCGTGGACGGCGGCGGCACGCTCATCGCCATCGGCACGGCCGGGACGATTCCCGTGGAGTACGGGTTCCTGCGGGAGGTCAGCTTCCGGCCCCGGGGCAGCATGTTCATTCCGGGGTCGATCCTCCAGGGCGAGATCTCGAACCCCAGCGATCCGTTGACGTACGGCTACGAGGAGACCCTGCCGTTGTATCACCAGTTCGGGCCCTACCTGAACGTCTCGGACGACGAGGAGCATCGGGTGCCGGTGAAGTACACGGACGGGACGCTGCTTCTCAGCGGCGCGGCCCGATCGGCCAACTCCCTCAAGGAGGATCCGGCGATCTACTCGGCTCCCGTAGGGGACGGGCACGTGGTGATCTACGGGTTCGACGCCTTGCACCGGCATCAGAATCACGGGAATCACGCGTTGGTTTGGAACGCGATCCTGAACTGGAATGATCTGGGGACGGGCCAGGTTGTGGACGACACGGGCGTAGTAGCGCCACAGGCGGGGAACTGATGTAGCGTTCGGCTCCCGTCGAGCGGCCCTCGCCCCGACGACTCGAGCGCTGCGGCTGGTGGCGGGGTAGGCCCTGGGCGGGTGTAGGCCTCCGCTCTGGGCACGGGCCTACAGACCCGCGCCCAGACTCTCGCTGCGGGGCGAGGGCCGCTCGGGGGAGCCCGGCCGGGCTTCTACCCCGGTCGTTGGTGGGACGAGGGGGAAAAGCAGGGCCCATCGAGGGCCCCTTGTGAGAGTGGCACGCGAGGACACTAGAGATGAGCCCAACCTTTGGCTAGCCGCCGAATCGTTCAACCCTGCACGCACCGCCGGAAGTCCGGAACCCCGAAGTCAACGCCGACAGTGGTATGCGCCCCCAGGGCATAGCATAGCAGTCGTCACTGGCCCGCCGCGACTCCTAGAATGCGGCCTTCCGAGTCGGTCTGCACGACGCTTACCGAGGTATCCGACAGCGGTGGCGCCAAAGCCCTCTCGGGTGCGGCACTGACAAGGGGTAACTGTCGTACCTTGGACTGACCAGTGGCGAAGGCGAGGACCTCTCAATCTGCAGCGGCGTAACGTCATCGAGCGAGGCCGTCGTGATTCCGGCCACGCCGGCAGTATCCTGGACGTTCACTCGTACAGACCCTGCCCGGCTCCAGTCGCTCGTCGACATCCGGTGACGCTGCCGGGGCCCGGCGTAGAGGGACTGTCCCGTAATGCCCTCGTTGCCGAGATCGGCTCCGCGCCCGTGATGGAGGCCAAGCTGGGCGTTGGCAGTAACTTGTGGAGTTGAGATTCACCAATGGAACACACAGTCGTTCCGCTGATACAGGCAGCGTCGTCTGAATTGTAGACGGAGGGCTTGACGCACTGACAAAGCGCCTGGTATTCATGAAGTGCCTCGTAACTGGGCCCTCGCTATTGGAACCGTCTCACCGGCACCCCCCCCGCCGCATGAGGGTTCCCGGTTAC